>Ga0074046_10002451_pt1 | contig 16019 bp, 13 predicted proteins | sample BogForMeECP23OM3_FD_94441 | JGI IMG/M metagenome (GOLD analysis project Ga0074046, IMG submission 94441) | Bog forest soil microbial communities from Calvert Island, British Columbia, Canada - Bog Forest MetaG ECP23OM3 | ecosystem: Environmental > Terrestrial > Soil > Wetlands ...
ACTCCCGCATAAATTTCGTGGTTGCCATTGCATCCCCAGACGCCGAGCGGCGCGCGCAGCCGGCTCAATTCGGTGATGCAGGCGTCCAGCGGATCGCCTTCGCCGCTGACGAAGTCTCCCGTAACAAAAGAAATGTCGGGGTGCAGGTCGTTCGCCATGGCGACGGCGCGCGCAATCTCGCGCGGCGGCATGTAGTCGCCAATGTGGATGTCGCTAAGCTGAGCGATGCGCAGCCCGTCCAGCTCCGGCGGAAGATTGGCGACGGGCACATCGACGCGCTCAATGGTGTAGCGCAAGCGCCCGGCGGCAAATCCATAAGTAGCGGCAAGGAATGGAAAGCCTCCAGCAAGAACGGCGGCGTATTGAAAGAAAGTCCGGCGCGAGGAACTGAATCCGCCAGCAACCGCTCCCGGACGAAGCCGGGCCGCGACGTTGGTGACCCACTCGATCGCGCCCACCGACTCAACCGCCAGGAATCCAAAAAATGAAGCGACCAGCCACAAGCGAGCAGCTGTGGTGAGTGATTTACCAAGACTCAAACTGCCCAAGCTGAGCCGCGAGACCACATGCCCAAGCATCGGATCAAGCAGCGTAGCCAGCAGCGCAGCGGCCAGCGCGATCAGTCCGGCATGAAGCCCAAAACGCCAGTGGCCATTCGAGAACGAACCAATCCACGACCACGCCCGCAAGAACCAGAACCGCTGGACGGCGTAGACCGCCAATAGAAACAGCGCGAAGAAAAGAACTCGGCTAAGAATCAGGGCAACACCCCGTTAAGAAAGTCTGGTGGTTAGATGCATGGCGAGCGATGGAAGGCTCGGCGGAAATCCAATCGCGGAGGCGCAACCGACCTCAGCCCAGCGCTCCAGCGTCGGGCAAAGTGGAAGAAATGATTCAAGTTCCGGAGGGACGACCCGCTTCTCAGGATGGCTACGGCACATCACCAGCCACTGTGATCCTGCTCACTGCGCTCCGGTTGCTCCGCGACTAAGCTAGTTTCGAAATCGCTACCCTCCTCGGTAGCGCCTTCCGCCTGGCACGACTCCCTCGTGCGAGCAAAGGAGGCACGTCATGCTGCTGCTGTTGGGTTTCTTTCTCTTCCTGTTGGGGACCTGCCTGATCCTGCTGCTGCCCGCGCTTTGGGCGGCACAGACTTACCGCACGTACCGCGATGGACGGACGGTGAACTGTCCGGAGACGCATGCGACGGTGTCGGTGCGGTTCAACGCGTTGCGCGCGGCGTGGAGCGGCTTGCAGGGCCCCCCGAAACTGCGTCTGGCCGATTGCACGCGCTGGCCGGAGCGCGCCGATTGCGGGCAGGAGTGCATTCCGGATGCGGTCGAGTCCCAGCCCGCGTCCTTCTTGGAACACGTTCCGTGGCGAACGAGAAGAGTCGTGCACCTGCCCGTGCTGCTGGCCGGAGCGGCGGCATGGGTGCTGGGCATGGCTTGGCACTCTCAATATCTCTTCCGTCCGCGATGGGCCATGGCGCTCGGATTGAGCGATCCGCAGACGCAATCCCTGGCGCGAATGATGGCGCCGCATCTGTTGAGCGTGGGGGCGTGCGTACTGTTCGCTTACGGCGTCGCGGGACTGCTGCGCTGGTTGGGTTCGCGTACCTTGACGCACGGCCTCGAAGTGGCGGGCGCGCTTTGGTTGGCAACGTTCGCAGCACTGATGGCAGCGACCTGGTCGCGGCTGTCGCCCGAGTTGCTCTGGATTGAGGGCGGATACACACTTCTCGGGGCATTGCTGATTGGCGCGATCGTAGGTGGAGCGCCCCGGTGGGTGATCGTAGGCGACCCGGCAGAGCGTGGAATTAAAAGCAGGGCATGATGTCAGGGTGCCCCACTCATCGCGCTTTTTGCGATGAGTGGGCCTTCGCTTAGAATGCCGTTCGCTAACGGGTCGCGACCTGTTCCAGCGACCGCAGCGCAGAGACGCGCTCGCGAGCATTCTGCAGGGCCCGCTTGACGTGACGGGGCGAGGTTCCGCCGGGCACGTCGTGTAACGCGAGCACGGCGGGAAGTCCAAGGCAAGAGTGGAAAGCCGCATCAAAGCTTGAGTGAATCGCTTGCAGATCGGCGAGCGGCAGTTTTTGTAAATCGCATCCACGTTCCACCGCCAGTTGCACGGCCTTGCCGACCGCTTCGTGGGCGAGGCGCGAGGGCACTCCGCGCTCGACGAGATAAGCAGCGGCGGCCCAGGCGTTCATAAAACCCAAACTTGCGGCCTGATTCATTTTGGCGTCGTTGAATTCGACGGTATTCATAAATCCGGACACGAGCGGCAACATGCCGATGACCGTGTCCGAGGCGTCGAATAAAGGCTCCTGCGTTTCCTGCAGATCTTTGTTGTAGGCGAGTGGCAGTCCCTTCACCAGAGTTTGCAGCGTGGTGGCGCATCCCATGACGCGCGCCGCTTTGCCGCGCACCAGTTCCAGCAAGTCGGGATTTTTTTTCTGCGGCATGGCGCTGCTGCCGGTGGAGTAAGGTTCGGGCAACTCGACAAATCCGTAAGCCGAAGTGGAGAACAGGATCATCTCTTCGGCCCAGCGGCTCAGGTGGAGGGAAAGCAAAGAGAGCACGTCAACGAATTCGAGGGCGAAGTCGCGGTCGCTGGTTGCGTCGATACTGTTCGCCGTCGGGCCGTCAAACCCCAGCTCCGCGGCCATGGCTTGACGATTGATCGTGAGTGTCGCTCCAGCTACAGCGCCCGATCCCAGCGGACAAAGGTTCGCGCGCTTGCGGCAGTCGGCGAGGCGAGCGGCATCGCGGAGAAACATTTCCACATACGCCAGCAACCAATGCGCGACCAAAACAGGCTCTGCCGGCTGCAGGTGCGTGTATGCGGGCATAGCTAAAGACGCGCTGCCCGCTGCCTCGGCGCGCGCCAGGATCGCCTCGACCCAATCGGCGATCAGGTTTTGCAGGGCGTCGGTGCTGTGGCGGACGAAGAGCCGGAGGTCGGTCGCGATCTGTTCGTTGCGGCTGCGGCCGGTGTGCAGCTTGTAGCCGGTGGGCCCGATCAGCGCGGCGAGATGCTTTTCCACGAAGTGGTGGACGTCTTCGGCTTCCGGATCGGTCAAAAATTCCGGCGACGATTCGGCGCGGCGGCCAATTTCTCCCAGTGCCTTCGCGATTTCGGAAAGCTCTTCGGAAGAAAGCACTCCGGCGTGTTCGAGAGCGTTGGCGTGGGCGCGGCTGGCGGCGAGTTCGAAGGGCAGCAGCCGTTGATCGTAGGGAAACGACCGCTGCCACTTCTCAAATTCGCGGTCAAGCGGCTGCCGGAAGCGGCCGGACCACATTTTCATTGCGCAACCTCTACCTTATTTTGCGTCTGGGCACGGCAACGCGAGGGCAATCCCAGGATGCGAATGAAGCCTTCGGCGTCCTTCTGATCATAGCTTGCGCCCATGGTGAATGAGGAGAGGTCGGTGCGGTAGAGCGAATAATCGGACTTACGGCTGACGATGCTGACGTTGCCTTTGTAGAGCGACAGCGCGACCGAGCCGGTCAGATTCTGTTGCGTGGTTTCGACGAAGGCGTCCAGTGCTTCGCGCAGCGGCGTAAACCACAGACCGAAGTAAACGAGCTCGGCATACTTAAGCGCGACGTGCTGCTTGAAGTGCAGCAGGTCGCGGTCGAGGCAGAGGGCTTCGAGTTCGCCGTGGGCGGCGACGAGCAGCGTGCCTCCGGGAGTTTCATAGCAGCCGCGCGACTTGATGCCGACGAAGCGGTTCTCGACCAGATCGACGCGTCCAACCGCGTTGCGTCCGCCGATTTCGTTCAGCAGTTCGACCAGCGAAACGGGATCGAGAGCTTGCCCGCCCACCGAGACGGGCACGCCTTTTTCGAATCCAATTTCAACTTGCTCGTCCTTGTCGGGCGCTTCCTGGGGCGACTTCGTCATTTGCCAAGTGCTCGAGAACGGCGCGGTGGCGGCGTCTTCGAGCTCTCCGCCTTCGTGGCTGAGGTGCCAGAGATTGCGATCGCGGCTGTGAATCTTCTCGCGGCTCGCAGTCACGGGAATGCCGCGTTTCTCGGCGTAGTCGAGGCAATCTTCCCGCGACTTGAGGTCCCACTCGCGCCACGGCGCCACGACTTTCAGATCGGGAGCGAGCGCCTGGTAGGCCATCTCGAAGCGAACCTGGTCGTTCCCTTTGCCGGTGCATCCGTGGCCGACGGCCGAGGCGCCTTCGCGCAGCGCGACTTCGACCTGGTGCTTCGCGATCACGGGGCGGGCGAGCGAGGTGCCGAGCAGATACTTGTTCTCATAGACCGCGCCCGCTTTCAGCGCAGGCCAGACGTAGCCGGTAAGGAACTCGTCGCGCAGATCCTCGACCACCACCTTGCTGGCTCCGGTTTTGTAGGCCTTTTCCACGACGGCCTCGACGTCATCTCCCTGGCCTACGTCGGCGACCATGGCGATCACTTCGTAGGAGTAGTTTTCCTTGAGCCATGGAATGATGATGGAGGTATCGAGCCCACCGGAGTAGGCGAGAACAATTTTTTCCTGCTTAGGCATGTGCGCTCCTTGAGGGGAAGCGGCCCACGCCGCCGCCCAATAGCCACACGAGAATGGCTTTCTGAATGTGCAGACGATTTTCCGCCTGATCGAACACAACTGAGTTCACTGAGTCGATGACCTGATCGGTCACCTCGCAGCCACGATGCGCGGGCAGACAGTGCATGAATAGCGCATGGGGCTTGGCGAGCTGCATGAGGGCGGCATTCACCTGGAAGGGCGCGAAGATCGCGGCACGTTCTGCCGCTTCCTGTTCGTGTCCCATGCTAGCCCAGGCATCGGTGTAAACGGCATCGGCTCCGGCAACGGCTTTGCGCGGGTCGGTCAGGATGCGGAGCGAAGCCCGGGTCTCGTCCGCAATGGCCTTGGCCATGGTGACGATGACCGGATTGAGCCCGTAGCGCTCCGGCGTAGCAATGGAAACTTTCGCGCCTACCGAGGCGCCTGCCAGAAGTAGCGAGTGCGCCATGTTGTTGCCATCGCCAACGTAAGCGAAATGAATTTTCGAGAGATCGCCGAAATGCTCGTGCAGGGTGAAAAAGTCGGCGAGCGCCTGGCAGGGATGTTCGAGTTCGCTGAGCGCGTTGATAACCGGAACGCCGGCGTAGGTTGCCATCTCTTCGACGACCGCGTGGCTGAAGGTACGCAGCACGATGATGTCGATCCAGCGTTCGAGGTTGTGGGCGATGTCGTAGAGAGACTCGCGGGCATTGAGGCGGCTGGCCGTCTGGTCGACGAAGAATGTGCTGCCGCCCAGGCTGTCCATGCCGGCTTCGAACGTGAGGCGGGTGCGCAGGGAAGGCTTCTCGAAGAACATCACCATCTGCTTGCCGGCGAGAACGCCGCGGTAGTCCGCGGGCCGCTGCTTGAGCATGGAGGTGAGGTTAAAGAGGGTGAAAATTTCGGCGGGCGCCAGGTCGTGGATCGAAACGAGGTCGCGCGGCGCGGCCGGTTCCTCCGGCAAGTTCGGCAGGTTCGTCTTCGGTAGGTTCATCAGTGCCATGGGATCGGTTCTCATTTGCGTTTCGCAACACGCCATTTCCGGAAAAGTCTGACGTGGTTCGGAAGCCGTACTACGACAGCTCTCGAATCCGTCGGGCGAGCGCTTGCGCGTTCTTTTTGTCGGTGGCGATGAGCAGCACGGTATCGTCTCCAGCGAGTGTGCCGACAACCTCGGGCCAGTGCGAGGCGTCGAGTGCGGCGGCCACGGGCTGCGCGCTGCCGACCGTGGTCTTCACCACGAGCAGGTTTTGCGCCTGGCGGATTTCCACCACAAACTGGCGCGCCAGATGCATGACCGGGGGCAAAACGCTTTCCGCGCCGAAGCTCTCGCCAGCGCGCCGATAGCCCTCGGGGCCTTTGACGAGTTTCAGTTCGTGGATGTCGCGGGAGAGAGTCGCCTGGCCCACGTCGAAGCCCTTGCGCTCGAGCCGGTGCTGGAGCGAATCCTGGCTTTCGACAGGACCGTCGTCGATCACATCGAGAATCGCTTGGTGGCGCGCTGTTTTCGACATGAATAAAAATGCACCGTGATGCATAAGTATCCATTGCTCGAGATGGACGTGTCAAGCGGGAAATGCCGAGGCTAACCACAGAGGGCACAGCGGAACAGAGGGAACCTCTCCTCTACCCTCCGTGCTCCCGGTGGTTGCCTTACCGGGTAATGCGCGCCGGAATCTGGAAGTCCACGCCACGATCGTCGTTGGCTTTTTGGGTGGCGGGGAGATCGAGGTCGGCGAGGAAAATCTTATGGGTGCGGCCTGCGCCGAAGTCAAAGAGCGTATCGCCCACGATGGCGTAGTTGACCACGTCGGACCGGTGGCCGTCTTTGAAGACGAGCACGGTCGAGGGCTGAGCGGCCACGGGTTCCTCAGGTTCACCGGGAGTTGGTTTGTCGGAAGCGTCAGCCTTCGGAGCCGAATCGCGGTCTGCGGCGCGTTTGGTGGGAGGATCTGGGTTCCGCGCGCCAGGAGCGTGGACGTAGTCGATGTCGGGTGGATCATCGTACGCTTCCTGGAGGTAGGGAACGGCGTAGGGAATGTAGACCGCTTCGTCGACGCCGACAGGGAAATCGGAGTGATCCTTATCCTTATCCTTGCGGCGGTGGTGGTGTCCGGAGAACAGCGGTGGATTCGGGTTCGCCGGCAAAAAGAAGTTGGCACAGCAGTTGCCAAAAATAGGCCAGTTATTGCCGTAACCGTTTGGCCCAAGCGACGTTACGCTGGCTCGGACACCGGGAGTGGGGTTGGTACTCCCGCCGAAACCGAAGGACGTGACTGAGGGTGGGACACCGTTAATCTGAGCCTGAACGGGCAAGAAGGCGGCGACGGAGAACGCCAACAAGAAGGAAAGCAGGAAAAAGGATCGCATACTGGCCAGCATGGGAAGCCTCCCCCGCCCAGGGTACAGCAATTTGGGGCCTACATTAATAGAACTCTCCGCCTCAGCAAAAGTTGCGCGAAAAATTTGCGCCGAGAGCAGAAGTCCAATGGTTATGCCCCCGCCGTTTATGCTGCGGTGAGCGGCGCGCGGGAAGTGATCCGGCGCAGTTCGAGCATGCGGTGGCGGACATACCCGTCCTCGGTTAAATGAGCGGAAGCAATGGCTTTGCGGCTGCTGGCAACCACCTGGTCGAGCGGGCGGCGTTGGGGGAATTGCGGGTCGAGTTCCCGGCAGAATTCACAAGGCCGGCTGGAGCGTGTGTCGAAGCGATAGATGACGGCTGGGTCGATGTGTTCCACGAGAGGCGGCTCCTGGGAGGGGCGAGAACGGCTTAGCCCGGTTTGTGAAGCAGAGTCACAGTATTCTGCCTCCGAATGATTTGTCGGTTGCTGACCGACGCCTTTGTACTACATGGGACGGGACCTGCACAAGCCCTTCGTGGCGGGCGCAAGTTTCGCGCCTTCGGGATGCTTCAAATGCAAAAAGCGCGGGAATTCCTGCTGTGACGGGCTGCGACGTTGGGTCCTGATTTCTGGCATGATAAGGCCACTATCTAATTCTGGAGACCTTGTGAACCGCGCTGATGCCAACCCGAGCACTGTGTTTTTCTTCGACGTGGACAATACGCTGCTCGATAACGATCGCGTGGCGGAAGATCTGAAACGATACCTCACGAATAAAGTGGGCGAGGCCAGCGCCGAGCGCTATTGGGAAATCTTCGAGCAGTTGCGCGCGGAGCTCGGATACGCGGACTATCTGGGCGCGCTACAGCGTTATCGAATCGAGCGGCCGCGCGATCCGAAGCTGCTGGCCGTCTCGCACTTCATGATCAATTATCCCTTTGCCAACCGGCTGTTTCCCGAGTCGCTGGACGCAGTCGAGTACGCCCAGCAGTTGGGGCGGGCGGTGATCTTGAGCGATGGCGACGTGGTTTTCCAGCCGCGCAAGGTGGACCGGTCGGGCCTGTATGAGATCTTCGAAGGGCACGTCTTGATCTATATCCATAAGGAACTGGAACTGGACGATGTGGAGTCGAAGTATCCAGCGGCGCATTATGTGATGATGGACGACAAAGTGCGTATCCTGGCGGCAATCAAGAAGCATTGGGGTGCGCGGGTGACGACGGTGTTTCCGCGCCAGGGCCACTACGCGCTGGATGCGGCGCTGGTGGCGCAGTATCCGAAGCCTGATATCACGCTGCAGCGGATTGGGGAGTTGCGGAAATATTCGTTGGACCAGATTTTGGCAGCAGCAGGAAAGTGAGTTCTTGGAGCGCTCTGTGTTCCCCTGTGCCCGCTGTGGTTAAGAATTTCGGAGGGTTGAGCTTCGAGCCACGAGCAAACCCCAACATCCGTTTCCGCGTAGCTCGCAGCAGGTCCCTGTCCTACTCGGCTTCTTCCTCTTCCTGAGACGCGCCGGCTCGGACCAGGGTTTCCAATTCCCGGTTCAGACTGGCGCGGCTGGCCTCGGGTAACTCCAAAAAGCGGAAAGGCTGGAGGCATCCCTGAGTGGCCCACATGGGAAATATCATGCGCGCGCGGCAGCGAATGCTGGTGCAGCCGATGTGGAACAGGACTGTCACCCGGATGCCTTCGTCGAGCGGTTGTTCGAGCGAGACCAGCCCGCCGTTGACAGAGAGCTGATTCATACGGCCGCGGACCTGACGCCCGTTTTCGAGCAGCACCAGCGCAAGGATGGAGCCACCGAGCTTGACGCGCGAGCCCCTTTGTCCTTTCTGTATGGCGGCGGTAGAGGACATTCTCCGTCAGTATTGCACCAGGTGCGGTGGCAGGGCAGATTACGAAAGTCAGGCCCTCGGCTTTGGCCGTGTTTCCGTAGAGACGGGGCAAGCCGCGTCTCTACGGGAGATCAGCCCCCTTTAGGGGCTGGGCATCAAAAATCAGGCTTCGCGCCTCTTTTACTTTCCGAGGTTCTTGTCGTACATCGCGCCGTAGGCCAGATACTGCGCGACGGGGTCGTCCAAATAACGGATCTCGACTTTCTCGACCTCCCCGTTCTTGCCCAAGCGGGCGGTCAAGTGAGCGTTCACGCCGGCAAAATATGTCGGCAGGTTGAGTTTCCGATAACGCGCGAGCACTTGATCGCGCAGCGCCGGATCGAAGTGGACGCCGTACTTGTCAACCAGCGCCTTGATGGCTTCATAGTCGCCTTCCGCCTTGATGCGCATGAGTTCCGCCAGCAACATGCCAACGCCTTGGCGCATCTTTTGATAATCGGCCACGTGAACGTAGGTTTTGCCGTCGCGCGTGAACTGTTCGATCGAGCCGGGAACCTTGTCGGCGATGTAGTGTGCGATCAACTGCCGGTCGCGCTCGTGGTCTTCTTCAATCGTGTCGCCGTGTGGAATGTGCCGTAGTTGCTGCAAGGCGACTAAAGCCGCGTTGTCGTACATGGCCTTGGCCACTTCTTCCTGGTTCGAGATCAGGCCAAGTTCTTTCAGCTTGGGATCCCACGCGTTCCAAAGCGCCATCAAGTCGGCGCGCCCTTCTTCGAGCGTGGAAAAATATTCCTTCAGGAAGGGTTGGGCTCCGCCGCTGACGCGCTCACTCAGCTTGCCCGAGCCGTGGCCGATGACTTCGTGCAAGGCGGTCATGAGACTGCTCGCTTCCGTGCCGTACTTCGCGTTGCGTTCGACCTCGGCGGGGCCGGCGGCGAACTCCGCCCTGGCCGCCTTGCCGGTGGCTTCGTCCAGGGCGCGGCTGCTCCCGGTAAACAGAAAATTCTTCGAGCCGTATTTTTCGTGGATCTCGTTTTCGTTCGGCAGATTGTCGCCGACCGTAGTTACGCTGAAATCGCCTGTTTCGACGAGGGTTTCGACCGCCTTCACCACCGGAAGTTTGAACGACTCGCGCTTGTACTTTGCGTCCCAGGGAGCCTTCGCTTCGAAATAGCCGGCATTTTCCGCCAGTTTCTTCATGGTGGTGGTGACGGGCTCATCGGTGATGGTGACAAAACTCTGCGAGCTTCCTTTGGCGCCGCGGGCGTCGCGATAAACCTCGATGAAGCCGTTGTCAAAGTCCACGGTCGCATCGTTCTGAACCCAGGCGGTGCCGAACTGAACCCAGTCCGCATATTCTCCGGTCTGGTAGTAGCGGATGAGATGGTCAATCGCTTCGGCCTGCGCGGGTTCGGCGTAGCCGCGCGCTTTCTGGAAACATTCGACGGCCTTCTTCAGAAACGTTGCATACAGTCCGGGAGGAACCTTGCCGTCGGGCGTGCCGGCGCGGTAGACGAGTTCGGTAAGCTTGCCGTCCGCGCCCTTGCTGTCCGAACTCTTGACCACCCGCGAGTTCAGCGAGTACTTTTCCTGGAATCCCTTCAGATCGTCCAGACTGACGCCCTGGTAAAAGGTGTTCGAACTGGCCTGGATCGTGTCTTTTCCACCCGCCGGACTCTTGGCGGTCATCATCGGCTCAAATGCGGGGTCAAAAAACGAAGCTCGCAATGACTCCAGTTCCCGGAGCACATCCGCTGGTTTCTTCAGCGGTGGGAGATCGGCGTACGCCGTTCGAAATGCTCCGTGTTGCTGCGCGATCAGGGCGGCCTTTTCCAGCTGCTCAAACGTAAAAGCGGGCAGAAATTTCTGAGAGGTCATCTCACTGTGATTGCCGCGATTCGCCCAGAAGAGCTTGGCGAATTCGGCGATCTTCGCCATCTCCGCCGGGTCGATCCCCTTCGGAAACGCCATGATTTCCTCGAGCAGACGTTTCTGTCGCAGACCGTAGGCGGACAACTGATCGTAAATAATAGGGTCGATGGCGATCGAAGCCTGCGTCAGCCAGTACGCCAGGGCTTGCTGCCGGGGCGTCAGCGCCTGGAAGCTGGGAGCGCGCAGTTGAATGAATGCCGTGTCGCCGACGCGCTCGACGAGGACGTTGCTGGCTTTGTCCTGCTGGCTCAGCGCCGGGGTGGCGACGGCGAACAGGATGAGCAAGAGCAAACGCGAAAAGAAGAGTGCGGAATTAAGCGGCTTCAGGAATGACCTCCATAGCGGTTTGATACAAACCGGCCAAACTTCGCAGGCTACCACAAACTAGTCTGCCGGGCCGGGAGGGACGCTCCGAAACAGCCTGTTTACTCCGAAGGTATTAACGCGTGTTTACTACCCCCCCCCCTCCCCCCCGGTCTTTTGGAATCATAGGGTTAGGGGAAAAATCCCGCCAGGTCTTTGGGTTTAAAGGACTTATAGGTAAAGTATTCCGGAATAAGGACTTAGCGGCGAACCCTCCACTTTTTTGGATTTTGGAGGGGTCTGACACCCGGTAATCGCCTCAAATTCTAGATCCTTCCCCTTCGCTCAGGGTCAGGATTTCGGCAGCGGGCTCCCGCTTCGCTCACGCCCGCTAAACGCCTCAAGTTCTGGATCCTTCGCTTCGCTCAGGATTTCGGCAGCGGGCTCGCCCCTTCGGCTACGCTCAGGGTCACGCCCGCTAAACGCCTCAAGTTGTCAAAGAGCGCTGAAAATGACTTTGGGGCAGCTTCGAGGGCCGTCTTTGAAGACAGGCACACTTACTCACTGCCCTAATCAGTGAATATTGTCGCATCGGTCGGGCTGGATGTCTGTGATTGCGGTCACAGTTTGGATGTGATGTGTGATGAAAGATGAAAAAGGTCGGGGTCAATGGCGAGTAAGGGAGTTCAGAGTCGATCAAGCAGCGTAGATAGCCTCTTGAGGCAGGAACTTGGTTCGTCACGTAATCGGCACTCCCAAAAGTGTATGACCCGTATCCCCTTCGAGCGCAGGATTTTTCGTATCTGAAGGTCTCTGCGCTTGTTGCGTGCCAGTTTCTCGACCCAGTATAGTCGGTTCGTTTTGGGTGTGTGACCGCACCTCGGGCATCCGTGCCAGAAACATCCGTCGACGAAAACCGCGATGCGCTTGCGGGGGAAGAAGAAATCCGGGCATCCGGGCACGTCCTTTGCGCGAACCTTCCAACCCGCAATTCGATTTCTGATCAGGTGTGCTCGGAAGCGTAGCTCTGTGGTAGCGTTCGAGCTAGCCTTGATTGACTGCATATTGCGGCGACGGCTTGGTGTTGTTTCGAAAAGGTACGGCATGATCCGGGCGCACCTCAGAATGAACCGGCCTAGTTTACAATCTCTTCCGATACCTAAGGGCTGCCAACAATGCCGATAACGATGAAGACGGTTGATATTAAGGAGCTGTGGTTCGACCCGCACAACCCCCGTTTGCCGGAGCTGCAAGACAAGGGTCAAACGGAGATATTTCGTTTCCTGGTTGACGATATAGGCATCGAGGACGTACTGCAATCCATCGCTGCTTCGGGGATGATCCCAGGCGACCCGGTCATCGCAAGGGAGGCCGATGACAAGAAGCACTTCTACGTTATTGAAGGCAATCGCCGCCTCGCAGCCCTGAAGCTTTTGAATGGAGAAAAGATTGGCGACGGCGAAGCTGAGCCGAACGTGCCCGAGGTTACCGCTGATGTCAAAGCGTCGATCGACAAAATCAGCATTCAACTAGGCTGGCCCGAGGCCGAAATCGAGGCGTACCTCGGGTACAAGCATGTAACGGCAACTCGCGAATGGGCTCCAGAGGCGAAGGCCAGATTCGTAATTAGCAAGGTTAAAGGGAATTTCTCTCCCGAAAACCTCACCACTTTTGCCAAACGTCTCGGCACTAATCTTCCTACACTACGTCGTTGGCTCGTTGCCTTCCTGACTCTGCAACAAGCGCAGAAAGCCGGCAAGTTCGACCCAAAAGAGGCGTATGCAAAGCGTTTCTTCGGAACGTTCTATACCCTGCTTGGAAGCGAACAGGTCCAGACTTTCCTGTCCCTCGTTTCCGACCCGATTACTCCGAATCCTGTGCCGGCAGATCACCTTCCGCAGTTGGAGGAATTCATCGGCTGGTCAATAGGCACGAAGGCTGCCCCGCCAATTTTCAACAGTCGAAAGCAGAAGGAACTCAATGCAGTGCTCTCCAGCCCCTCAGCGCTTCAGCATTTTCGGTTAAGGCGTGACCTAGACACCGCCCTTCTGTATACCGAGTACAACGCCAAAGAGATCTCGGCGAAGCTACTCAACGCCGCTTATGGAATAGAAGAGTGCTTACCGAAGTTGTTTGACGTGCGCGATGATGTGGCCGTGCGCTCAGCTATTGAGTCACTTGATGCCGCATACAAGAAACTCGAAATCAATGTGGCCGAGCCGAAAGCGCCAAAAGCACGATGAAGGAAATCCCAGAAATAGCGGATGCCGTCGAATTCCGTACATGGGCAAGCGGCCAACCTTGCACATTTAGTTCAATCAAAGAGGAGCTAGAAGCAGGTATGTCTGACGATGACGAGGACGGCCCTGAAAAGAGGGCCCAGGAGATAATGGATGAGATTCAGGCAAGGCAGTTGCTTCTTGGTGATGCATATCCTTTCGACTGTGACGGCTACAAAGTCGAATTCCGCGCACCAGCGGCAGGTACTTCGACGTATCTGTTCTGCTTAGGCCTAAGTCTGCTCCCTCCTGCTGAAATATCGAACGAGCAAAGATCCGTCCAATTTGAAACAGTTGCGATGAATGCGGCCAAAGCCTTTTTCGGCGGAACTGAACTACGGATTGGGGCACCATGGCGAACGGACGACACACCCACATACGAGGTTCTTCTGGACAAGGTGGCAGCCCTGATTCCGAATCTGGGACCTCGTACAAGGAACGCGGCTCCTGAGGGTGGCGATTGCGGATGGGATGTCCTCATTGTTAAGGGTTTCAAGGACCAGAATTTTCCGAGACTGATTGTTCTCGGGAACTGCGCTACAGGTCGCACTGACTGGATGAAAAAAGGAATGGAGGCTGCGCCGCGGTATTTCTTTGATTCATCGTTCACCACCGATCATAAGAGCGTGCTAATCACATTCTTCGCAGTGCCGTTTGTCATGGACGACGATGCAAGAAAAAGGAAGTTGTACGACCAAACGATCACATTCGACAGATTTCGACTCTGTGAACATGCCCCGCTGTCTCCGGCAGACGTCGCGGGTTGGCTAGAGGCAGCGCGCCCGATAGCTCTTGGTGTTTCGTTTAATTAGTGCGCGGCAGACCGCTTAAGCCAGAGGCCACAGCCGCAAATAGCGGCGGCGGAACTGCGTTCCCTATCATTTGGAATCGGTCCCTGATCGTCCCGCATCTCCAGCGCCACGACCTCGGAAAACCTTGCAGAGCTGCACATTCACGGTAGGAAAGACGCCGCGGCTTTCCTGACCTGCTGAACTCCCAATGGTCAGTGTCAATGCGTCTCAGCGGTGGACTCGAAGGATGAAGTGGAACGTGGCGCCAGTGGCCGACTATACAAGGACTCGGTTGTCCCCACGGGTGGCGACGCTTCCGCGACAGGTAGTACCAGTGGAAGGGCTCGGTGTTGAATTCGCCTTCGGGCCAGCGTGGGAACTGATCCATCACATCGCGCTGGCTCACGTACTTCCTTCGGGTGCCCGGGCCGTGGGTTGGTTCGGGGAACTCGTATTCAAACGCTTGGTCAGAACGCACGCCTACCAGAAAAACGCGACGACGATTTTGCGCAACGCCATAATCTTTGGCATTCAGCACCGACCATTTCACTCGGTAACCCGCCGTCCGGTACCGGATTAGTTGATTGCTTAGGAGGTCTCGGTTTTCGCCAAACACCATTCCATTGACGTTCTCAACTATGAAGGCATTTGGCAGAACGTCACGTAGTACGCGATCGAATTCGCGGTAAAGATAATTCCGGTCGTCAGTCATCCATTTGCGCTTGCCGCCTTGCGTGTAACCTTGACAGGGGTAGCAGCCGACCAAAAGATCGGCAGTTTGAAACCTGTGGAAGTCGCGGATGTCTCCACATTCAATACTTGAGATCTTAATATTTTCTTTGTAGGTGTCACAGGCAGTCTGCCAGATGTCGTTGGCCCAGACGATCTTGTACCCAAGCTTCTGCAGAGCGTAGTCGGATCCGCCACATCCGCTAAAGAGTGAGATTGCCTTTTTTAATGCCATGTTTCCGCGCTGAACGGCCGATTCTAACGTTCTAGGCGAAAAAGGGCCATGGGTTTCCCCATGGCCCCCTCGGTCGGGATCATTATCTACCAGTCTCGACTAAAGATACATAGGCCACTTTGGTGCTGGTTGGGTTGGGGGGTGAGAAGGGGAATGGAAGAGTCCGAGGTGATCGCGGGGGCCGGCACCCGGCGCGATCGTGTAGAGCGGACACTCGTGTCCGCAGCCTTTGACGTTGGTTTTGACCTTGCTGTTGCTTTTTGCGGGCACCGGGAAGATCAAAAGCAACCCCAAGGTCAAGAACGGCGGACAGGAGTGTCCGCCCTACACTCACCCTTGCCCTTACTTTTTTGCGGGCACTGGGAAGATCAAAAGCAACCCCAAGGTCAAGAGCGGCGGACAGGAGTGTCCGCCCTACATTCGCGCCAGACTCGCCTCTCTCGCATGCTAGAATCGTTATTGTGGTGTCCCGAACCGATGCTTCCTGACATAGATAAATTGCTGGAGTTGCAGGCGGCGGATAAAGAGATCCGCGGACTGCGGGACGAAGTGGCGGCGCTGCCGAAACGCGTGGCGGCGATCGAGCAGAAGCTGGCTGGGACCAAGGCGCACCTGGAAAAGGTGCGGGCTGCGGGCAAGAACGACGACGCCAACCGCAAGAAGTTCGAAGCCAATATTAAAGATCTGCAAGGCAAAATCTCCAAGTATCGCGACCAGTCCCTCGACGTTAAGACGAACGACCAGTACAAAGCGCTGCTGCACGAGATCCAGTTTGCCGAGCAGGAGATCCGCCTCAACGAGGACCGCATCCTGGACGTGATGGTCAACGTCGAAACGCGCGAAAAAGAAATCAAAGCGGCGGAGGCTGAGCTCAAGGCGGAGACGGCGGAGATCGAACAAGAAAAAGAAGAGGCGCGAAAAGTTACCGCGGAAGATCAGAAAAAGCTCTCCGAGTGGAACGCCAAGCGCGACGCGCTGCGCCACGAGATTTCCGAAGATATTCTTCGTCGCTATGAACGCGTGATGAAGTTCCGAGGCACCGG
>Ga0074046_10002453_pt1 | contig 16012 bp, 14 predicted proteins | sample BogForMeECP23OM3_FD_94441 | JGI IMG/M metagenome (GOLD analysis project Ga0074046, IMG submission 94441) | Bog forest soil microbial communities from Calvert Island, British Columbia, Canada - Bog Forest MetaG ECP23OM3 | ecosystem: Environmental > Terrestrial > Soil > Wetlands ...
AACGGTCCGTTCGCGAGCCTCGGCGATTTTGCCGCCGACATCGAGCTCAAGGCGCGCTCGGTCGACCCGCATTTCTTCGCCGTCGTCGACAACGCCTCCGGCCGTGCCGTCGGGTTTCAGGCGCTGATGCGGATTGATCCGTCCAACCGGGTGATCGAGGTCGGCAACATCATGTACACGCCGACGATGCAGCGGACGGCGGGCGCGACCGAGGCGCAGTATCTCTTCGCGCGCTACGTGTTCGACGTCCTCGGCAACCGGCGCTACGAATGGAAGTGCAACAACCTCAACGCGCCGTCGAAGCGCGCCGCCGAGCGCTTCGGCTTCACGTTCGAGGGAATTTTCCGCCAGCACATGATCATCAAGGGCCGCAACCGCGACACCGCCTGGTTCTCGATGCTCGACAGCGAATGGCCGGCCCGCAAAGCCGCGTACGAGCGGTGGCTCTCGCCCGGCAATTTCGACGCCGGCGAGCGCCAGAGAGAGAGCCTGTCCAGCCTCATGCCAAGGAGCGCGTCATGACTCCGACCGTCGCCGACAAGCGCCGCCGCTTCGCCGAGCTGCATCGCGCCCCGGGATGCTTCGTCATGCCGAACCCGTATGACGTCGGGTCGGCGAAATACCTCGCCTCGCTCGGCTTTCCGGCCCTCGCGACGTCGAGCGCAGGCATGGCGTTCGCGGCCGGGCTTCCGGACGGCGGCGTCACGCGCGCCTATGCGCTGAGCCACATCGGCGAGCTCGCCGCCGCGGTCGACTGCCCGCTCAACGCCGATTTCGAGGCCGGCTTCGCGCGCGACGCCGAGGGTGTCTACGAGAGCGCCCGGCTCTGCATCGGCGTGGGCATCGCCGGCTTCTCGATCGAGGATTTTTCCGGGGCGCGCGACGCGCCGCTCTACGCGCTGAACGAAGCGGTCGAGCGGCTGAGAGCGGCGCGGGCGGCGATCGACGCGAGCGGCGAAACCGTGCTCCTCACGGCGCGCAGCGAGGCGATCTGGCGCGAAAACGCCGGCGGCCTTCCCGAGGCGCTGCGGCGGCTCGCGGCTTACGCGGAGGCCGGCGCCGACGTGCTGTTCGCGCCGGGGGTGAAGACGGCCGACGAAGTCGCCGAGGTCGTGCGGGTCGCGGGCCGGCTCCCGGTCAATGTGGTCGTCGGCGCGCCGGGCCTGACCCGCCTTGAGCTCGAGGACCTCGGCGTTAAGCGCATCAGCACCGGCGCGGCGCTCGCCCGCGTTGCCTGGGGCGCGCTGATGCGCGCGGCAGGCGACATCGCCGCGAACGGGCGCTTCGACGCCTTCGCCGGAATTCCTTCGTCGAGAGAGATTGAGAAGGCGTTCGGCGTTTCAGCCCCGTAGCGGCGCCGAGGCCTTGTTTCGTGGCGCCCATGCCAAGCGGAAGCAACGCCAACCCCAAATCCATGCCAACTCTTGGCGGGATAAAGGGATCGCCTAGAAAAATACCCGTATCACTCATTCAATTTGGTTTTTTCTACACTTTGGAAATTGTTGCGGTGTTCGCCATGCCTTGAGCTGACGACCAGAAACGAGCTCGCTTCGCAAATTCCGCGATCAACCGCAAGATATCGGCGAACAGAACTCGTGGGGTAGTAACTTATGCCATGTGGAATGCGACATAGAGCCTCTGGCTGACGGCGAACGCTACTGGGCGTTGTGGGCCCGCGTGTCCGACGCAATCCGCAACGCCAGGTTGCGCCGCGCTTTGTCGTCGAGATACCCAAACAGGACTGCGAGATTGTCCAGGATGTTGAGATCTGTCGGGTCTGCGACCGACGCGACGGCAAGCGCGTTGGCGATATTTCGGATCTGTTCGGGCGGCAGGCGAATGCTGTCAAAATTCAGTTGCTGTCTTGTCGCCGTCTCAAGCGCGGCCGCAACTCGCGCTACTGCAAGGAGGTTGGCGGGTCCGCTCGTCCACGGCCCAAGCGCCCCTTCGACCGGGCGGCCCTCCGGGGTCGTCGGCACTGAGGCGCCGAGAATCCGAGTTGCACGGGCCGGATCGTGCTCGAGCGCCATCAGAGCCGCGAGTTGATCGGAGAACGCCTGCGCTTCGTCGGTGAGCCTCTTTGACACCGGCGCTTGGGGCGCGCCATTGGCGAGCGCCACCATGTCATTCGCGAAACGCGCCGTGTCAAGCAAATCGCTGCATCGATCCAAGCAGAACTCGTCAGTGCTTATCCAACCTGACGAACCGTCTTCGGCCTGCAACCGAACCCACGTCCCCTGCGACGCGACGACGCTGAAGGACTTGTTCTTCGTCAGGACCGCCATCTCTGGCGACTGAACGTTCGGTTCACTGCGCAGTTTGGCGGATTCAACGGCCGCCCATGCGATGTTTCTTGCGTCTTGGGCGCTTAACTCCAGGCTCTGCAACGTGATCCGGTCGGGCTTGAGGCCTGCCGTCAACCGCCCGCCGCCCATTGCCTTTGGCAAGGAAACAACCCGTTCAAATGGCGCGCCGCTGGAATTTGCCGGAGCCTGGATGAAGGAATCGACACGCATACGATCTCCGTCTCGTGTAATCCTCCCCCAGACCGCGAAGGGAAACCCCTGATCTTTGACGACAAGATCAACCTTATCGAAATAGGCGACATTTCTTGACTTGTCTCTTGCCGCCCCTTCGCTGTATTCGACCACCGCAACGCCGCTTCCCGCTGTCGAACAGACAATCGTCCTGGGAATAATTGACGAAATGGTCTCGCCAAGTCCGGTGTTGTACGGATCGTCAAACGAAAAGAAAGCGATCCGGCGTCTTACCGATCTGAACATTCTTGCGTCAGTGTTCCCGCCACCAAAATACTTCGCGGCATTGACATCGAGCACGCAAGGGGCGCTGTACTGAGTGACCTTCAGCGGAGGCGGCGGCGTCTCATGCTTGACGACCGCCGCGGGCGGAGGAGGTCGAGCGGGCGGGGGAGGCTTAGCCGGCCTCGGAGGATGCTTTGCCGCTACCGGGACAGGCGGAGGCGCGGGCTTCGGAGGTGCCGGCTGGACAACGGGCGGGACCGGTGCCGAGTTGGGATAGGGTGGATAGTGATAGGATGGATAGTCATAGGATCGATAAGGGTACGGGCGATAGGGGTACGGGCGATAGGGTTGAATGACGATTCCAATCCCATCACGCATATGGGGAGGGGGGGAAACCGGAACCAGGGGAGGCGGCACACGCACGGGCGGCGAGCAACGCCGCGGAGCTCTGATACCGTAGCTGTTCCAGCAAGGGGCGTTCCCTCCGGGCGTTGCGGTTGTTCCGGAATTGCCAGGCGGATAAGGCCTGGGAGGCCATTGGTTGCGATAGCTCCGCGACGAAGGGGCATAGGTTCCCGCACCGCGGTTCAGATTGGAATCGAAAAATTCTTGAGCTCGCGATTCCGTTTCTGAAACCACAATGATGCTGAGCGTCGAGAGCCAAATACAAAATCTCTGTCCAGTCAAACTGTTCACGGATTGGATCCCAGCAGGCCATTGTTTGGTAGTTGGTCTTGACACTTAAGTTGTAAATCGAGTAAGTATTTTGGTATCTCTTTGACAATATGCTTGGCGACTGAAACAACAGCCAGAGAATTGTCGCAGTCCTCGCTTATTGCCAGCCCTTCTGCAACGGATCCGAGCACTGCGGCGTGAGTCTCTGACTTCAGCGTGGCGCTGGTCGGATTGTCGATATCGACATTCTGGCTCATTGTAGTCTCCGGCCGGTCAAACAGGTCGAACGCATCACTGACCTCAGTGGTGACCGCATAGGGCGGACCGGAGCTCACGTTCCCGGAGACGAACGCGTCCGCTTTCACGTCGTGCGCGAATTTCTTCCGAAGTCTTGCGGTTTTCAGCTTCGCCTCATTACACGGTTCGAAATCAGGCTGGAGCGATTTGTCCAAGTGCACTTTCTGCAATTCGACATTGAGGCTGGAATCCAACGCAGAGGCGAGATGTTCAGAAAGCTCCAGATAATCATGATCGACCGGGGGCAAGAAATGGCCAACAATGACGGAATGCCTGGACTGAGATGGACAGGACGCGATCGCCGGGATTAGCATGGCGACGTCAATCGTTGGCTCCCTGGCGTGGCCACCGAGAAATTGAAAGGAAACGATTTGGTCCTTGTGCAGTCCATCGCTTACGGACAGGGACATCGACACGGGTCCCGGAATTGAAGCGGTCGCAGGGAGGCCAAGAGGCACTCGGTAGTGTCCTTCGCTATCCGTCGTACTTTTCCCGACCTCTTGTTCGAGATACTTTACCGTGACGACCGCGTTTACAATCGGCGCTTCGCTCAGAGCGTCGGTGACTGTGCCGGCAACAATCCTTTGAGCTTCGGCATATGGGGCGCTCAAAATAAACGCGACGATAACAACTGTAGAGAAACTAACGACTTTCCAACGAAAGAAGGACCCGCTTATCATCTGATACCTCGCTATAGGTTTTATAGCATTCAGAGAGCTTCCCAAACTGCGACCGAGTCCGATCGGACCAAACAACAGTCAATTTCCAGGCGCGAGTATGCGCCGCAGGAACGGTCAGCGCAACGGGAATGCCGTTCCCCACTGCGAATTGAGACAAATCGCCTGCAGCAAGTTCGACATACAGCGGAGAAACCGCAGTTTCCGTAGGTTTCCAGGTCATTAACGCGGTGAGATCGCAATCCCTCAAAGCAACAAGGTCGCGTACGAAAGGGAAAGCCCAAATAGCGATCCCGAAGACAACAACGAGTGCAGCAGCTCCCCCAGCGAATGTCCTGAGGTTGAGCGCCCCACTGAACCTGGCGAAGATTCCACCGTCTATCGCCCGAGCCCCTGTTGCGACGGTGCCTGATATCTGTCGGTCCCTGATCTCCGGTTCCAGGCCAGCTTGCTTCTCCTCCCCAGGCGGTGAAGGCACCGACGACAGCGAAGCCAGCCCCAGCGGCGAACTGGTTTTCCGCGCCGCGATCTCCGCCGCAATCCTGACGATTTCGTCAGCCGCGTCGGACATCTGCTGCTGCCGGTCGCCAAAGGAATAGCTCGAGAACGGCTTGCCGTCGCGCGGGCGCAGGTTCTTGTCGCGCACCATGTCGAGCCCCGATTTGGGGGTCGGCGTCAGCAGCAGCGGATAGAAGTGGACATATTCCCCACTCGCTTGCCGCTCGCGAATGATTGCCATCTCCTTATCGACGATGTAGTCGGACCCGGTCGAATTTGGCGAGACGAGCAGGACAAAAATGTCGCAGGCGCGGAGGTTGCTCTCGATTTCCGGGCTCCAGTCGTCGCCGCCGTGCATCAGCCGGTCCGTCCAGACCTCGACGGCGCCCTCCTTCTCGGCGGGCCGGAGATAGCCGGTCACGAACGAAAGCCATTTGATCTCGCCATCGGCCGGCTTCTCGGGCTCGTCCGCGTGCGCATAGCTGATGAAAATGATCGGCCTATTTGGGGGAGTCGGCATGACCGCAACGCTGGCGAGAGCGCGACCTTGCGCTCGAACTCACGCAAGTCAAGTTGCGGTTTGAGCTGCCGGCGCGCGTGCAACGATGGGCGAACAAGTTTCCGGAGGATGGCGACATCCCAACCAGGGTCCCGATTCATCAGCGCTTCCTTTCGGAAGCCGTGAATCACGGGCCGGTCACCACGCCAACTACTTTATGGGTCCAAACCACTGTGTCGGACGGGCAGCGGTATCGCGCCGGTCGTTCTGATCTGGACTCGCCTGCGCCTGTAGGCGCAGGAGCGGAACCGTAGTTGGCGGGTGCAGGAGCCGGCGCAGGAGCGGCCGGCTGCGACCAGGGGAGCAATGATCCGTTCGTCGGCGCAGGGGCAGGCGCGGGCGCTGGAGCGGCCGCGGTTCCTTGCAGGATCGTCTCGTTGCCGGCGCGGCACGCCGCGACGAATGCCCGCTTGGTTTGGCCAGAAGCCCCTGATCGCAGCTTTGTTGGCTGCATATTCGTCATCGCATTCGCGGGCGGTCTTCGACCCGCCTAGCGCCATCGACCTGTTTGCCGCTGTAGGCTTGGGCCTCACCACCGCGAACGGCAGTCCATTGCAACTCATCCATTTTGGGGTCGGGTCGCAGCGATGCAGTTCTTGCCGTTTTGCTTGGCGCCCACGGTTCTGGCGCCGCTCTACCTGATCACCCACGCCATCGTCGCCGCGCAGGTGCCTGGGCTTCGGACCTCGCCCGGGCTGTCCCGCGCTTGAATCCAATCTCCCAGCAGCCGAAACGCGATTCGACCGGTAGCAACCAAGCACTCATGTGATGCCGCAGGCCGAGCTCTACAGCCTCACCACCTGCCCGGTCCGCACGCTCTCGTCGGCCGCGAACACGATGCGCAGCGAGTTGATCGCGTCGGTCCAATGGTCGGTGAGATCGACCTCGCCGTGGATCGCTTTGAGGAAGAGCCGCTGCTCGCGCTCGCAAAGCTCCTGGTGGCCCGGCTCGTCCTCGGTCGGCTCGATCGTATCCGGGCTGACGAACGCCCCCTTCGCGTCGAGCGCGGCATGGTGGATGCGGAGCGCATTGGTGCGTGTGTGCGCGTTGTGATCTGCGGACTTCACTTCGCCCGCGGACTCTTTTGCGACGATCGACACGCAGCCCTTGGGCCCGATCATGTCCTTCACGAAGAAGGCCGTTTCGCTCATCATCGGCCCCCAGCCGGCCTCGTACCAGCCGACCGAGCCGTCGTCGAACACGATGTGCAGATGGCCGTAGTTGACCATCGAGGGGGCGATCTCGTCGGTGAGACGCGCCCCGACAGCATGCACCGCGACCGGCTTCGCCCGCGTCACCTGGCACATCACGTCGACGTAATGGACGCCGCAGTCGACGATCGGCGAGGTCGAGCGCATCAGGTTCTTGTGCACCTCCCAGAACGAGCCCGACGACTGCTGGTTGAGGTTCATCCGCATGACGAGCGGCTTGCCGAGCGTGCGGCCGATCTCGACGAAACGCGTCCAGGACGGGTGGACGCGCAGGATGTAGCCGACCAGCAAGGCCTTGCCGGTGGCGCGCGCCGCCGCGACGATTTTTTCCGCCGCCTCCAGCGTATCGGCGAGCGGCTTCTCGCAGAATACGTGCGCGCCCCCAGCAAGCGCCTGAAGCGCCATCGGCGCGTGATGCTCGGTATAGGCGCAGATCGCGACCGCGTCTGGCTTCAGCGCCTCCAGCGCCTCGCCGAGGTGGTCGAAGCGCGGAACTTTTGCGAATTCCCGGTCGAGGTCATGGCGCGCCGAGGCGTTGCGGGTGCATAGGCCGACGAGCTCGAAGCCGTCGATGCTTTCATAGGCCTGCGCATGGCTCATCCCCATCGTGCCCAGGCCCACCACAAGCACGCGTCGCCGCTTCGCCTTGTCCGGATGACGGGCTTCGCTCATCGACGTCTTCTCCTGCATGATCGCCCTATGGTATCCGCTCCCGTCGTGCGCGGCCAATCCGGCGGCGGGCGTCGACCTCGACCTCGGGCGCTCCGCTTCCCGCCTTCGCGCGCTGACAGCGTGTCCGCAGACCAGCGACAACAAATGCTTGGTGATAGGCTGGATCTGTGTTATGTTTATGTTATGTTCGATCCCTTCCCCTGACCCGACGCCCCCAATCGATCGGCGCGGGGCGGCGGGGGGCGTCAGACGAGCTGGAGCGAGAGAGTGACAGTTTTTCGCGCCTAAGCTCTTGAAATCGCCCGCTCGCGACCAGTTTTGCGCAGGCGGCTGGACGCCTTGAAACCACGCCCCGGACCCGGCAGCCTCACGCCTTCATCAGCCACTCGTGCGCCGGGTCGTTGTGGAACCGCCAGACGCGCTTCGGCCCCGCCATCGTGTTCAGGTAATAGAGGTCGTAGCCGTGCGGCGCGCCGACCGGGTGATAACCCTTCGGCACCAGGACGACGTCGCCGTCGGCGACCGTCAGCGTCTCGTCGAGCGAGCGGTCGTCGGTATAGACGCGCTGGAAGGCGAAACCCTGCGGCGGCTTGAGGCGATGGTAGTAGGCCTCCTCGAGGTAGGATTCGTCGGGCAGCGCGTCGCGGTCGTGCTTGTGCGGCGGATAGCTCGACCAGTTGCCGCCGGGCGTGATGACCTCGACGACCAGCAGGCTCTCGGCCTCGGCGTCCTCGGGCAGGACGTTGCGGATGTGGCGCGCGTTGGAGCCTGAGCCGCGCGTCAGCGTGCCGACGTCGCTGGGCCTGATCACCCTCGCCTCGAGGCGGCCCTCTGCGGGAGCCGAGCAGAGCGCGAGCTCGCAGTCGGTCGCCGCTTCGATCGCCGCGTTGCTATGCGGCGGAAGATAGACCGACCATGGGAGACCGTCGAACACGCTCGCGCGCTCGCCGATCGTTCCGGAGTCGAAGCCCTCGGCGGCGACACGCGCCTTGCCGGACAGGATGACGACGCAGACCTCCTTGTCGCCTGTGTCGAGTTCGGACTTCGCGCCTCGCTTCAGCGCCCGCGTTTCGAAGCCGACGTAGCGCCAGCCGGCGCTTTCGGGCGTGATGCGATGCCCGACGCCGTCGGCGGCCTTGGCCGGATGAACGAGCAGTCTCGATTGCGCCATGGAGCGGCCTCCTCTGCCTTAGCCCTCTATCCCAGCCCGGCCTCCTTCAGCGCCGCCCTTAGATGGGCGACGCCCTTCCTCGCATAGGGCAGGGCCGGGGCCTTTTGCGGATCCTGTTCGGCTTCGAGCACGACCCAGCCGGAATAGCCTTTCAGCGCCTGGAGCACCTCGACATAGTCGATCACGCCGTCGCCGGGCGCGGTGTAGACGCCGAGCTCCTCGCCCATGCCGAGGATGGAGTCGAGGAAGCTCCAGTCGCCCGCGTTCGCTTCGCGCATCTTACCCTCGCGCACGTCCTTGCAATGCACGTGGCCGATGCGCTCGCGGTAGGCGCGCGCCAGCCCCGACGGGCACGCGCCGCCCCAGCGGGCGTGTCCAGTATCGAGCAGAAGCTGCACCGGCGGCTTCGTGTGGGCCATGAAGGCGTCGATATCGCGTTCCGACTGGATGATTGTGCCCATGTGGTGGTGATAGCAGAGTTTCAGGCCCTCGTCGGCGAGACGCTCGGCGAACTCGGTCATCTTCGCGCCGAAGCCGGCCCAGTCGCCCTTGGCGAGCCGCGGGCGCTCCGACAACGGACGCGAGCGATCGCCGTGGATCGCGTTCGAGGTCTCGGCGACGATGACGACGTCGGCGCCCGCGCCCTGCGTCATGGCGATATGAGCCTTCGCCACTTCGAACTCTTCGCGCGAGGAGCGCTTCAAGAGCTCGGTCGAATACCAGCCGCCGACGAACGTCATGCCATAGTCGGCGAGCTTGTCCTTCAGCGCCGCGCCGTCGGAGGGCAGCTTGTGGCCCTTCTCCATGCCGACGACGCCGGCTTCCCTGGCCTCGGCGAGGCAGGTCTCGAGCGGCGTGTCGCCGCCGATCTCCTGCAGGTCGTCGTTGCTCCAGCCGATCGGGTTGGCGCCGATGCGTATGCTCATGTCAATCTCCAACGCGCTGGATTTCCCGCGCTTTCTCATAATCGCGGCGGGCGGCCCCGACTTCCGGCCTGTTCGACACGGCCGGAACGGCGACGTCCCACCAGAAGCCGCCGGCGTCGGTCGACCCGACAGGATCGACGTCGATCACGATCGCCTGGGTCGTCTTCGCCGCGCGCGCCGCCTTGAACGCCGCCTCGAGCTCGGCGATCGAGGCGACCTTGACCGCCTCGGCCCCCATCGATCGCGCGTGGCCGACGAAGTCGACGTCCGGCAGCACCTCGTGCCGCGTGTCCTTGAGGAGGTTGTTGAACAGCGCGCCGCCGGTGGCCGCCTGCAGGCGGTTGATGCGGCCGAAGCCGCGATTGTCGAGAACGACGATGATCAGCTTCCGGCCGAGCATCACCGAGGTCACGATCTCGGAATTCAGCATGAGGTACGACCCGTCACCGACCGTCACTACGACTTCGCGGTCCGGCAGCGCCATCTTGACCCCGAGCGCGCCGGCGATCTCGTAGCCCATGCAGGAATAGCCGTATTCGACATGATAGCCGAGCGGCGCGCCCGGCCGCCACAGCTTGTGCAATTCGCCCGGCAGGCCGCCCGCCGCGCAGACCACGACGTCGCTCTTTTCGCCGGCGCGCGTCAGCGCGCCTAGCACTTCGGCGCCGGTCGGCAGAGGCGCGTTGGTCGGAGCGGTGTAGCGGGCGGCGGTCGCCTCCCAGTCCGTCTTGGCCCTGGCGGCGCCGTCAGTCCAGGCGCGCGGCGCCTTCCAGTCGCCGAGGGCGGCGTCGACCGCAGCCAGCGCGTCGCGCGCGTCGCCGACGACCGGAATCGCCCGGTGCTTCGCCGCATCGAACGGCTGGACGTTGATCCCGATGAACCGGCGGTCGGGATTCTTGAACAGGGCCCAGGAGCCGGTGGTGAAGTCGGCGAAACGCGTGCCGACGCCGACGATCACGTCGGCCTCCGCGGCGAGCGTGTTGGCTGCGCCGGTGCCGGTGACGCCGATCGCCCCGACGCCGAGCGGGTGGTCCACGGGAGTCGCCGACTTGCCCGCCTGGGTCTCGCCGACCGGGATCCCGCGGCGCGCGCAGAAGTCCATCAGTTCCCGCTCGGCATCGGAATAGAGCACGCCGCCGCCGCAGACGATGAGCGGCTTCCTGGCGCGGCTCAACAGCGCCGCGGCGTCCCTCACTTCGCGCGGGTCGGGGGCGATGCGGCGCTGGCGATGCACCCGCTCCCCGAAGAACGTCTCGGGGTAGTCGTACGCCTCGGTCTGCACGTCCTGACAGAAGGCGAGCGTCACGGGTCCGCATTCGGCCGGATCGGTCAGCACGACGATCGCCCGGTTCAGCGCCGGCACGATCTGCTCGGGCCGCGCGATCCGATCGAAATAGCGCGACACCGGGCGGAAGCAGTCGTTGGCGCTGACCGCGCCGTCGCCGAAATCCTCGACCTGCTGCAGCACAGGATCGGGCTTGCGGTTGGCGAAGACGTCGCCGGGAATCAGCAAGACCGGAAGCCGGTTGACATGCGCGACCGCAGCCGCGGTGACCATGTTGGTCGCGCCAGGGCCGATCGAGGTCGTACAGGCCATCATCCGCTTGCGGCGCGAGGCCTTGGCGAAAGCGATCGCCGCATGCGCCATCGCCTGCTCGTTATGGGCGCGGTAGGTCGGCAACGCGTCGCGCTCGGCATAAAGCGCTTCGCCGAGGCCGGCGACGTTGCCATGACCGAAAATGGCGAACACGCCCTCGAACAGGCGCTGCTTGCGGCCGTCGATCTCCACCTTCTGAGCGGCGAGAAAGCGCGCCATCGCCTGCGCCGCGGTCAATCGGATCGTTTTCATTCGGCTTTCCTCACAGGTCGCGCAGGCGGCGAATGGGCGTCCACGACAGCGCTCGGCGCGCTCTCACGCGGGTCACGGTCGATCGGGCCGGCCTCCGCCGCCGCGTCAAGATCGCGCTCGTCCAGCATCATTCGCCTCCGTGGGCCGGCTCGCGCCACAGCGCGCAAAGACGCGCGAAGGCGCCCGCCATGCGTGCCCCGACCGCCTTGGAGAAGCTCGCCATGTCCTCGAGGCGCCCTCCAACCTGGATCCCGTAAAGGTCGACCGACGAGCGGCCAATGGTGATGATGTCTAGTCGCGGTTCGGACACGGGCGAGCCTTTCCGTTCAGGGCTCGATAGGCGCGTCGCCTACGCCGACGACGTTCTGGTCGAAATCGATGTTGGCGCCGGTCATCAGTCCGGATTCGTCCGAAGCGAGATAGGCGCAGGCGCGGGCGACCTCCTTCGGGTCGATAAGCCGTCCGAACGGCTTCGTCATCGCCGCGGCCTCGAGCCAGCCCTCCTGGGCGCCATGATAGGTCTTCATGATGCGGTCCTCGCCCGGCGTCGACATCCAGCCGATGTTGAGGCCGTTGACGCGAATACGGAATTTGACGAGCGAGTGGGCGACATTGCGGGTCAGCGTCGCAAGGGCGCCTTTGGAGGCGCAATAGGCCGCAATATGCGGCTGCCCGCCATGAGCCGACATCGACTGGATGTTGACGATCGCGCCGGCGATCTTCTCCCGTCGCATGATGCCGGCCGTCTCCTGAATGAGGAAGAATGGCGCGCGCACGTTGACGTCGAAGATCTCGTTGTAGCGTTCCTCGGTCGTGTCGAAGATGTCGCCCCGGTCGGTCAGCGCCGCGGCGTTTACCAGGACGTCGACCCGGCCGAACCGCCTGTCCGCCTCCGCGATCACGTTGCGGCAGTCGCCGACCTTGGCGAGATCCGCCTTGACGAAGACCGTCGGACGCCCGGTCACGGAAATCTCCTTCGCCACCCGCGCGCCGTTCTCGGCGTTGCGGCCGCAGATGGCGAGGCCTGCCGCCCCGCGTTCGGCGAAGAGCCGCGCGATCGCCTCGCCGAGGCCCTGGGTGCCGCCGGTCACCACCGCGATCTTCCCGGCGAGGTTCGCTGGGCCGAGATAGGTTTTGCGCGCGGACTCGGACGCGGAATGTTCAACCATGGGCGCGTTTCTCCCTTGGGTCATCGGCTGGCGAACCCGCCGTCGACCGATGGCAGGATGAAACAAAAATTCTATTCCCAAGTCAATATGGAACGGATATTCTTTTTTGCATCTCGTTCCGGGACGGTTCCCGGACGCATTCGCAAGAGAGGAAACCATGAAGTTCGGGATCATCGGCACCGGCCGCATCGGCAAGATTCACGGCGGCAACATCGCCGCGCGGCTCGACTGCCAGGTGGCCCTTGTCGCCGACACCGACCCTGCCGCGGCCGAAGCGCTCGCGGCGGCGACCAGGGCTAAGACGGCGTCGATCGATCAGATCCTCGGCTCGAGTCAGGTCGACGCGGTCGCCATCTGCTCTCCGACCGACACCCACGCGGACCTCATCGAGCGGGCGGCGCGCGCCAAGAAGGCGATATTCTGCGAGAAGCCCATTGACCTCGACGTCAAACGCATTCGCGCCTGCCTGGAAGTGGTGAAGCAAACCAACGCGACCGTCATGATCGGCTTTAACCGGCGCTTCGATCCGAACTTCGCCTCGCTGCAGAAGCGCGTCGCCGAAGGCGCGATCGGCGCGCTGGAGATCGTCTCCATCACGTCGCGCGATCCTTCCCCGCCGCCGGTCTCCTACATTGCTCGCTCGGGCGGCCTCTTCCGGGATATGATGATTCACGATTTCGACATGGCGCGGTTCATTTTGGGCGAGGAGCCGGTCGCCGTCAGCGCCATGGGATCGGCCCTCGTCGACAAGGCGATCGGCGAGGCTGGCGATATCGACACCGCGGTCGTCATTATGGAGACGAAGTCGGGCAAGGTCGCCCAGATCTCCAATTCGCGTCGCGCGACCTATGGCTACGACCAGCGCGTTGAGGTCCATGGCGCCAACGGCATGGTTCACGCGGCCAACGTGAGGGAAACGACGGTCGAGGTCGCTGGCGCCCACGGCTTCGTCCGCGACAAGGTTCTGAACTTCTTCCTCGAGCGCTATGAAGCCGCCTACCGGAACGAGCTCGATGCGTTCGTGAACGCTGTGAAGGCCGGTGAAAAGCCGCGTCCTGACGGCGAGGACGGCCTCGAGGCCAGTCTCCTCGCCGAGGCGGCGTATCAATCCTGGAAGACCAAACAACGCGTCGCCCCCGACTGACGGTCTAACAGAGGAAGCGGGTAGTTGATCGCTTGCGCCGCGCCGCCTGAGGCCGTATAGGCGGCGCCGGGCCAACAGGAACAAGGCATGGCGCAGGTGCAGGAACGACGGCCGGCCTCGAACCGGACGTCCGGCAGCGCGCCGAGCCTCCCGGATCCCGACAGTTCGGTCGCGCGCTTGATCGCTGCCGTCGAACGCCGGCGCCGCACGCTGCGGCGGATCGGGATGACGGTGAGCGTCCTGATCATCGCCGTTTCTCTGACGATCTTCCTGCGAACGCTGCTTCGCATCGACCTCAACAAGTTCAAGGCGGCGTTCGCGGCGACGGACGGCGATCAGATTACGCTCGCTTTCGCTTTCACAGCCCTGAGCTATCTGGCGCTGACGGGTTATGACGGTCTCGCGTTGAGGCATCTCGGGATCAAGGTTCCCTATTGGCTGACAGCGCTAGCGTCATTCGCCAGTTACGCCGTTTCGTTCACGTTGGGCTTTCCCCTCGTGACGGGCGGGGCCGTGCGCTATTGGCTTTACGCGCCCGCCGGCCTGACAGCGGGCAAGGTGGCGAGTCTCACTGTCGTGGCCGGCGTCACATTCTGGCTCGGCATGGGTTTCATCGTCGGCGTCGGCTTCATGTCCGCCTCCGACGCCGTCGCGGAAATCGACCACTTCAACCCGCTCGCCAATCGGCTGATCGGGCTCAGCGTCATAGCCGCGTTGATCGTTTATCTCGGATGGGTCGGCGCAATGGGCTGGCGGGGCGAGCCGATCTTCGGGAATTTCAGGCTGCCGGGACCTCTGCTGACGTTGGGACAGATGGCGCTGGGGGTCGTCGACGTCTGCTCGGCCTCCGCCGCGCTTTACGTCCTCCTGCCGAAAGGCTCGGCGATCGGATATCCGACGTTCGCCACGCTCTATTCGCTCGCGGCCATGCTTGGCATCGCCAGCCACGCGCCCGGAGGCATCGGCGTATTCGAGGCGACCATTCTCCAGGGCGTGGGAGGCAACAGCGACGCGCTGCTCGCCTCCTTGCTGCTCTTCCGCGGCATCTATTACGTCGCGCCCTTCATCGGCGCGATGGCGCTGCTGGGCGGCGTCGAGGCGGCCCGGCGCTGGCGATCGATCCGCGAAGCCATGTCGGCGCCGTCGGACGATTAGCGAATCCCCGTGATGAGCGATGCGGAGGCCGCTAAACTCGAGACCCTCATCCGCTCCCCATTCGCGGCCAAGCTCGTCGAGGCGATGCCGGAGCCGGCAGTGATCGTCGGGCCGGACGGACGCGCGGCCGCGGCCAACCGGCCGGCGCTCAGTCTCCTGCCGGGGCTCAAGGTCGGCGAACCGTTCGTCATGGCCCTGCGCGCGCCCGACGTCGTCGATGCGCGGCGGCGGGTGATGGCTAGCGGCGAGGTCGAACGGGTTCAATGGAGCGAGCGCGTGCCGGTCGAGCGGCTGTTCGACGTTTGCGTCGCCCCGCTGGCGACCGCCGACAACACGGTGGTCGCGACCCTGCTCACGCTGCGCGATCTGACCGAGCTTCGGCGGGCGGAACGCATGCGGGTCGACTTCATCGCCAACGCCAGCCACGAACTGCGCACTCCGCTCGCCTCGCTCCTCGGCTTCATCGAGACCCTGCAGGGCTCGGCCCGCGACGACGCCAAGGCGCGGGACCGGTTTCTTGCCATCATGCGCGAGCAGGGCCGGCGCATGGCCCGGCTGATCGAGGATCTGCTTTCGCTGTCGCGCATCGAGCAGAAGCAGCACGTTCGGCCGGAGACGCCGGTCGATCTCGCCCAGACCGCCCGCAGCGTGGTCGACGCGCTGACTCCCGTGGCGGAAGAGCTGGGGGTCGAGATCCGCCTCAGCGCAGCGGAGCCGGTGCTCGTGACGGGCGACCGCGACGAACTGCTCCGGGTGGCCGAGAATCTGATCGAGAACGCGATCAAATATGGCGTCCGTCCGGACGACGGCAGCGCCGGACACGTCGACGTCTTGGTCGGGGTGACGGAGAAGGAAGCGACGCTGACCGTGCGCGACTACGGCTACGGCATCGCGCCCGAGCACCTGCCCCGCCTCACCGAGCGCTTCTATCGCGTCGACGACACGCAAAGCCGCGCCCGGAACGGCACCGGGCTCGGCCTCGCCATCGTCAAGCACATCCTGACCCGCCACCGCGGGAAACTTACGATCACGAGCCGCATCAACCAGGGCTCGACCTTCGTCGCGAGCGTCCCGCTGCATGTGAAGAAGAAATAGTCCTCAACGGATTTGTGCGGGGGCATTTCCGGGCACAAAACGCGTCTTTTCAATCGCTTGCGGCGCAATTTCCGGGTTTCCGGGCGACTCGGAGGCTTGCGCCGGCCCTGCTGAGCCAAGCGCCGCGCCTAAAGGCGGTGATCGCGACGCTC
>Ga0074046_10002454_pt1 | contig 16004 bp, 12 predicted proteins | sample BogForMeECP23OM3_FD_94441 | JGI IMG/M metagenome (GOLD analysis project Ga0074046, IMG submission 94441) | Bog forest soil microbial communities from Calvert Island, British Columbia, Canada - Bog Forest MetaG ECP23OM3 | ecosystem: Environmental > Terrestrial > Soil > Wetlands ...
CATGGCGGGTGGCTTTTTGGAATAGCGCTGCTCGGAATCTACGCCTTCGCCGCGTTCGTAGAGAGTCTGCGCGCGCCCGATGCGCTGGCCGCGATGCGTGCCGCGCATCGGGCTCGCGCCATGGCTTTGGCCTGGATGGCCTCGGCGGTGGCGACGCTGGTGAATCCGTTTGGCTGGCGGCTGCACGTCCACATCTATCGCTATCTGACCGATCGTTACCTGATGAACCGCATCGATGAGTTCAAGTCGCCTGATTTTCACGGTTGGGCCTCGCGCTCATTTGCGATCATCCTGATGCTGGTGCTGATCGCGTTTTGGGGTAATCGTTTTTCGAACGAGCGCGCCAAGCTGCGGCTCAGTCACCTGCTGGTCGTGCTGCTGTCGGCGTATGCGGGATTCTATTCGTCCCGTAATCTCCCGGTTTCGTCGATGCTGCTGGTGCTGGTGGCGGGGCCCATCCTGTGGGAAAACTTCGTTTCGCTGGCCGATAAGCCAGGCGCTTGGCGGTGGCTGCGCAATGGCACGGCTCGAATTTCTGATTTTTCCGATCGCATGGGCGCGCAGGAAATGCAGCTTCGTGGACATCTGTGGCCGGCGGTTTCGGTGGCCCTTGCCTTTGCGATTTGTCTGCAAAGTGGATGGCTTGGCTCGCGACAGTTGATTCATGCGCAGTTTGATCCCGAGAAAATGCCGGTTGCAGCCGTGACTTTCCTGCAGAAGGAATCACAGGGAAACGCACCGAACCCAGACCCAGTTTTCTCGACGGATGCCTGGGGAGGCTATCTCATCTATAGAATGAACGCCGGGCGCATGTATCCCGCGCGGAAGGTCGTGGTCGATGACCGTCACGATCTCTATGGCTCGGGTCGGATTCGCCAGTACCTGATCTTGACCCAGGCCGAGCCGGGATGGCAGAGCGTGCTCGAGAAGTGGCAGATTCGGACCGCGCTCTTGCCCACCGGGTCGACGCTCGCGAACCTGCTCCGCGAGCTTCCGCAAGATTGGCGGATCGCATACGAAGATAAAGTTGCGGTGGTGTTGGAGAAGCGCTAGATAGCAGAAGGTATCAACAGCGGATTCCTGCTGTGAGCGCTAACGCTGGTTTCGACAGTTATTGTCCTCGCACCTTTCGCGTGATGCAAAAGAAAAGCCGCCCGAGAAGCGGCTATTCTTGAGGAAGCCCAGAGCGATTACTTCTCCACCACCTGCTTCACTGTGTTCGACGTGCTCGTGGCCTCAGGGGGCGCAACCGAAGCAATCCCGCCAGAATCAAAAGCTCACTTCCCAACATCGGCAAGCTAGCCGGTTCTGGAACGGCGTTATATCCAATGAACTCCTGCGCCCCCATCCCCTTGTTACCGGCTAATGGCGTGTAAACTTCGAAGTGACTATAAAAATTAGCACCGTACATACCGGTCGAGGCGAGAGCGTTGTTGTACAAGTTATGGGCATTGCTATCCGTAGCCCAGGCTGGGTTACTTTTGCCATCGTCGAACAAAGCCCAGATCGCAAGGTTACCGTCGGTTGCAGACGCTCCGTGAAAAAGAATTTCATTAAAAATGATGGCAGCAGCCTTGTAATCGTTCTGACTGCTATAGAGGCCCCCCGCCCAGAGCAACTTGTGCTCATTAGCCTGCCATTTTTCGCCACCAACGATATTCCGGTTGTACGTATCGCAGATCAACGCCGTGAAAGTGCCGCTGCCGTTAATCGAAAAGTTATAAGGATAGGCATAGTCGCCGCCGATCTGGTTTCCCGGGCCGACGTTTTCAAATATCAAGTTTACTCTTCCGGCAAAGGACGACGCGGTCAACAACAGAACCACGAGCACGCAGAATACAGGAACTCTCATGTGCCGCATTTGGTCCCCCTTAATCATTACCCATGCAGATTTGATTGCATACAACTCGCGATCTGAGCCTCCAAACAACCCGGCACTTCAAGCCTTCTGAGCGGAAAGACAGCGCGACCTAGGCCGCTCAAGCAACGAACCCCGACTAGTTAACTCCATCATTGTTACTATCGTGTGACGCTAAAGTGAAATTCTTGCTACGGTCACAACTTTCACGGTGATGATATGACCGGCGAAAGTTACCCAAAACGCTGGATGCTGTTGACCGGTTCTCCAGTCGCTCGCGGTGGTACAGATCTTTCCTTAAGCTCCGATCAAAATCTCCGGGGAGACAAAAATGATTGACGGGGACGTCCGATCGGAGTATAAGCAAGCGAGTGAAAGAATTCGCAAGTAGTCGAAAGGCTCAGCAACTTTAATAGAAAGACAACGAAGCATTCAGGCCCAATCGCATGTTGTTCCACGAGAAGAACGCGAGCAGCCTGTTGCACTTCCAGATTCTGACTCTTACTCGCGTTATTGATTAACCGGAAGCTTAGGAATGCATTCGTCGAGAATGCAAAACCTGCAACTGTAATTCGAGATTTGCACCGGGAATTCATCAGGAGGCTTTTCAATGATTCAACGCTTTCACGGCAGTACCCAACCCATGCTGAAGCGTGAGTTGATTCGCGCTCTGTTTCTCTTTCTGTCCTGCTGGCTCGCGCTTTCCTGTGTCGCGCAGGCCCAGGTGTACTACTACGTTGCCAAGACGGGCAGCGACTCCAATAGCGGCAGTGCGAGCGCGCCTTGGCTCACCATCGGACACGCGGCTCTAAAAGCGACGGCGGGTAGCACCGTCTATGTAGGAGCTGGAACCTATAACGAGAGCGTGACGTTCGCCAATTCGGGAACGAGCTCGGCTCCCATCATCTTTAATGGACAGGGCGTAGCCATCGTGGATGGCACGGGCGTCGCTTGCTGCACCTCACCCAGCTTCGCTCAAAGCAACGGCTTCATCGGCACCAACACCCAGGGGCTGTTCAACATTGGTGCCGCGAGTGGGGTGAACTACCTGACCATCGAAGGGTTCACCATCCAAAATTACAAGGTTTCGAGCGCCTCGAAGGTACCTGTCGGAGTCCTGATTGTCGGCAGCGGAACCGGAATTAACTTCCTCAATAACACAGTTAAGAACATCCAAACCACGGCGGGGAAGAACGGCAACGCGTATGGTATCGGCGTTTTCGGCATCAGTTCCACTCCGCTCAGCGTGAACGTCAGCGGCAACACGGTCACGGGATGCCTGACCGGGGAAAGCGAGACGACTACCTTTAATGGGAACGTGCAGAATTTTGTCGTCTCCAACAACACCATCTATAACAACGACAATATCGGCATGGACGCCATTGGTTTCGAGGGGGTCGGTCCGACGGGCTACGATCAGGCAAAGAACGGAGACGTCTATGGCAACCTCATCTACAACAACAGCGCCTACAAGAACGCCGGGGAAGGCAATTCCTACGATGAGGATGGCCTGTACTGCGATGGCTGCTCGGGAGTGACGTTCGAGCGCAACACGCTGTACGGCAACGACCTGAATATCGAGGCCGCCAGCGAAACTTCGGGCGAAGTCTCCAGCAACGTGATCATCCGCAACAACCTTGTCTACGCCGCCAATTCGTGCGGTATTTCCGTGGGCGGCTATGCCAAGTCCGGGACGGGTGGAAGCACCAACATCACCATTGTGAACAACAGCCTGTACGATAACGACACGCAGAAGACCGGCAGTGGCGAGTTCCAGATCCAGTACCGCGCCACGGGTATTGTGTTCGAGAACAATATTGTCTATACCGGCGCGGAGGGTCTGTTCATCTACGGCTATGTATCGGGTAGCGGAGTAACCGCGAATTACAACGATTACTACACGACTAGCTCGACTACCACGTTTGAGTTGAACGGGAAAAGCTACACCTCCTTCGCGTCCTACCAGTCAGGGACTGGACAGGATAAGAATTCGGTGTTCGCGAATCCCGACTACCTTACTGTACCCACTTGCAAGTCAACCACGGCGAAGACCCCCCCGACGCCGATCACGACCTGCACACCGACGCCGAATTTTGACATCTCGACTAGTTCGCCGGGCTTTAACACGGGCAACGCCAGCCTGGGTTCAGCCGACTTCGGCACGGTGGACTTCAGCGGCAATCCACGAGTCAATTCCAGCGGACAAATCAACATGGGAGCCTATGAACAGTAGGTCATAGCAGGTTCAACCCGGGCACGCGGCCAGGCTGCGTGCCCGTTTTACTTGCCCCACATCCTTGGCACGGCTGTAGGATATTGATCGATGCGTTTCCAGTGTTTCGTGTGTCTCCTGCTCGCCAGCCTGGCCTACGGGCAAACCGCCGCGACCGATCAGGCTCCCGAAGTAAAAGTTGGGCCTGACGATGTGGTGATTACGATGAATGGTTTTTGCGCCCATCCGGCCCAAGCGGGCAAGGCCTGCCAAACCGTGATCACTCGCGCGCAATTTGAAAAGCTCACCGAAGCGCTGCAGCCGGGCATGCCGCTATCCCTTCGTCTGAAAGTGGCAAACTCATATGCGAGCAATCTGAAAATGTCTGCGGCAGCGGAAAAACGCGGTCTCGACAAAACGCCCGCGTTCGAAGAAGAGCTGCGCTTTGCGCGCATGCAACTGCTTGCCCAGGACCTGAGCCGCGCGCTGCAAGTGGATGCCAACAATGTCACCGACGCCGATCTCGAGGACTATTACAAAAAGAACGAGGCCTCCTACGAGCAAGCTACCGTTGCGCGGATTTTTGTGCCCCGCGCAAAGCAAATCGTACCCGCGCACAAGGACGATGCTTCGCCGCCGACCGAGGCGCAGCAAAAAGCCGCTGAAGAGGCGATGACGAAAGTCGCCGCCGATCTCCGCGCCCGCGCTGTTAACGGGGAAGACCCTGACAAGCTGCAAATCGAGGCCTACACCGAAGCCGGATTCCCGCGAACCACCCCCAATACGAAGATGGAGAAGGTGCGCCGCGCCACGCTGCCTCCGCGCCATGAAACGGTTTTCGACCTGAAGCCCGGAGAAGTTTCCGAAGTGTTCTCCGACCCTGCCGGCGCCCACTTCATCTACAAAATGATCAGCAAGCAGACCTTGACGCTGGAAGATGTGAAAACGGAGGTCCGCACCGCAATTTCGAACCAGCGCTATCGCGACAGCATGAAAGCTTTTCAGGGCGACGTCGTCTTTAGCGATGCCTACTTCAACCCTCCCGGAAAACCGGCCATACCGCCGCAGCAAGTTCGCAGGGGAAAGAGAAAGACGCCGCCTGTCCAGGACGACGAAGACCACGACTAAGTAGATACGGTAAAGCCGAGCTAAAGGTTACACGGTGGCGTCATAGTGGATTCGCTCACGGTCGTGAATGCAATTGCTGTTTTCATCAGTTGCGAAACGCGCTTGCGGTCACAAAGCATGTTGCGCGTCCACAGGCCCTCGGCGTATCGCCCCCGAGCCATGAGGGTTCGGTGCCCGATGCTATACGTCACCTCGATCTAGAGAAAAATTCGGCAATGCTGTTGCGGATTGCATGACGATTCGGGCCGCTGCTGGTGAAAATCGTTTCACACTATCGAGGGGGCGAAATGGGAGTAGCACGTTGTAAAAAATTCCCTCTGCGATGGTAAGGTTGGAAAAGTGCACGCATTTGCACCTAGAGCTTAAGGGTTAAGCTTTGTGGACTAAGTATTTACAGGGGAATCACTTAATAGAGGATAGGTTGGACTGGTCCCGCCTTAAGTTGGTGTCTCGGCACTCGAAATGCTCGGCAGATGAATTGCGGGTAACCTTATGCACGACTATGGCGGTGCGTCCGCATTCGCCAAGAGTGGCAGTTCCTTTGCCTTTATGTCTCTGCCCCCAAAGGAGGCTGAAATGCACAAAGTACCTCTCTTCTTTCTTTCCATTGGATTGATCCTCTTGTTCTTGGCCGGATGCGGCCAGACTCCGGCCGGTACATCGGCGAATTCTAGTGTCCCAGTCAGTCTCAGCATGACCGACCAGCCACCGGATGGGGTGACGGTCATGTTCTTTCAAATCGACCTCACAGCCGCTTACCTGACGCCCGCTTCGGGTGCGGGGAACGTTTCTCTGCTGAGCAATAACACTCCCGTCCAGGTTGACGTCACCCAACTCCAGGCGATCGCCGCCTTTCTCAGCACGGCCAATGTGCCGGCCGGGGCCTACAACAGCCTGACCCTCACTTTCGCCAATCCGACGCTGGTGATCTTCAACGCTTCGGACCAGTCGATCGCCAGCACCTGCGCCCTCAACACCGTCTGCCAACTCACGCCATCGATCGACGATAATTCTTCCACGCTCACGTTTTCTTCCGAGCCTTTCCCCGTCACGGTGGCCGAGAACACGCCCCTCGGTTTCCTGGTCGATTTCCATCTCAACAACGTCATCCAGTCGGACCTCTCAGTGAATCTGGGGGTTGCGAATGGGGTCACGATCAAGCAGTTGCCGCCTTCTGGTCCTCCCCAATTCGGTTTTGTGTACGGAACGGTCCAGAGTGTCGGCAGCAGCCAATTCAGCTTGCAGACTCGCGACAGGCGGACCTTTACCATCGACGTAAACAGCAGCACCACTTACGACAATTTCCCCAGCAGTGTTTGCGCGACCAGCGCTTTCTCCTGCCTTGCTCCTGGGCAGATTGTTAAAGTGCAGGTGGCGAGCGTGCAGACGGACGGAACCTTGCTTGCCGCAGAAGTCTCCTACATACAAGCCTCTGGGCAGCAAGTCGTGGAAGGAAACATCATCGGCCTGAGCACCGCGAACGGCAGCACGGTGATGACGCTTCTCCTGCATTGGTGCCCGCCAAACGATGGCGGATTGCCCTTCGGGGGCATGGCGTCCGTGACCGTCTCGAGCACTGCCACATTCTCGGTCGATTCGGACAATTTCACGATTCCTGCCGGGCTGAGCTTTGCGAGCGCTTCCGATCTACTTGTCGGCCAGGACGTGCAGGTTGACGTGGTAGCGGGATCGCTGAGCAACTCCGGTAGTTCAGGCCATTGGACTCCCCCCTCGGTTTCTTTTACCACCGATAGCGTGGAGCTTGAGCCGAGTCAGATCACCGGCATGGTAACGACTACCGACTCCAGCGAGGCGAGCTTTGCCATCACAACTTTCCCGAACTTCTTCGCGCCCTGGTTCAACCAGAACTGGAACTGGATGCCAACTCAAATCACGGTACAGACCACTTCGCAGACAACATATCAAGGTCTCAGCCCCGACAGCTTTTCGGGAGTCACTGACAACACTGTGGTATCAGGGTTCGGCTGGCTCTTTTCGACACCGAGTGGCGCTACTGCGTCCACGATGGTGGCAAAAACGGTGCGCGGACGAGCCGGCGGATTTTTCTGATCTTTGTACTGAAATAGAAACGGGGAGCAGCAGAGGGCAACTTGCTGCTCCCTGTTCTTTTTGCCGTCCTGAATTTATACGTTCCTCAAAACCTCTGACACCAGCTTGGCGCCTACGGCTGTCTTCCGATAGAGGGCGTAACATTGCGATTGCACCAGCAACCCGAGTCGCATCAATTTGACCGTCCGTATCGCCTTACCCGAATTCCTCGTGAGTCTCTGCAACCTGGGCGCTTCCGCATCATCTGATGTAGTTGAGTTTGGCGCTAAGTGTCTGGGGAGTGCTACCTTTGGGAGTCCGCGACCATCCCCGCGCGGACTTCGGCAAGAGTGAGAACCTATGCGGATCGCAGGAATACGCCGGTGCGCCGAGAGATGTCCGGAGAGCTGCCGATGAAGGCGCAGTGTTTGCCGTTCCCGCAGATTCCGCACAGCACACGTCTCTTCCTTGATTATCTTTCCTACACTCCTTCCGTTCGCGAGATGTATCCGCGCTCACCGATTTTTTCCGAGTGGGTGAAAGATGAATCCCAGCGCGTCGTTTACGACGCCGCGCGCCGCGGTAAGGTCAGCGAAATTCTTGAGCGTCAGAATCGCGCTTGGAGCGCGTCTGCGAAGACGTTCGCCAATCTTGACCGGCTCCGGCGAGGAGCGCTGGCGGCGGTTACGGGACAGCAGGTCGGTCTCTTTGGCGGGCCGCTGTTTTCGATTTTCAAAGCGCTGACAGCGGTCAAGCTGGCGGAACAGGCTACGGCGGCTGGAGTGGAGTGCGTCCCGGTCTTCTGGCTGGCGACCGAAGATCACGATTTGGCCGAAGTCAACCATGTCGCGCTGCTATCCGAGCAGGGACTTCCAGAACCACTTGCGGCGGAAAGCCACGCGTTGACGGACGCGCCCGTAGGGACGGTCAAGTTCGGGCCGGAGATTGAGTCCGTGGTCGAACGCGCGGCGGCTCTGCTCGGAGATTCCGAGGTCGCCACGTGGCTGCGGCAGGCGTATCGTCCGGGAGAAACTCTGGGCAGTGCGTTTGCCCTGCTGTTTGCGCGGCTGTTTGCGGATTGGGGCGTCATCCTGCTGGACCCGGCGGACAAGGATTTCCACGATCTCGCAAAGCCATTGTTCCGCGCGGCTATCGAACGGGCCTCCGAACTCGATGAGGCACTGCTCGGGCGGGGTAAGGCGCTGGAGGCGGCGGGATATCACCAGCAAGTGAAAGTGACCTCGGCGACCACGTTGCTTTTTGAAGTGAAGAATGGAGCGCGTACGGTGGTGCGGCGCAGGAATAGTGGCGGCAATGGCAACTCCGGTGACTTCGCGGTCGGTGAGGAGCGGCTCTCGTCCCAAGAGCTGCTGGACCGGATTGAACAGGCTCCAGAGAAGTTCAACCCGAATGTGCTGCTGCGTCCGGTGGTGCAGGACTACCTGCTGCCGACGCTGGTTTATACCGGCGGAGCGGCCGAAGTCGCATACTTCGCCCAGGTGGCCGTGGTCTACGAGAAACTGCTGGGACGCGTGACGCCGATCCTGCCGCGCTTTTCGGCCACGTTGGTCGAACCGAAGCCTGAGCGCATTTTGACGCGCTACCAACTGGGCCTGCCCGATTTGTTCCACGGCCCGGAAAAAGTTCGAGAAGCCATTGCCGCTCGTTCGCTGCCACCAGATTTGCAGGAGCGCTTTTCCGAAGCCTATGTCAGCGTTGACCAGTCGATGGCGGCGCTTCGCGAATCGATCGGCAGACTGGATTCAACCCTTATCGATACCGCTGAAAGCACGCGGACCAGCATGTCGCATCAAATCAGCCGCCTGCAGGCACGAGTATCACGGGCGGAAGAACTGCGGAATGAAGTCATCACGCGGCATGCGGATGCCTTGAGCCACGCGCTATTCCCGCACAAGGCACTCCAGGAACGCGAGGTCGCAGGAGTGAGTTTTATGGCGCGGTATGGACTGGGGCTACTGGCCGATCTCTATGAGACGATCCATCCCGATTGCCACGACCACCAGGTGATTGCGCTGTAGAGACGGGGCTTGCCCCGTCTCGCGCCGCGACCGAGACGCGGCAAGCCGCGTCTCTACGGCAACTCAGACTCATCCGCGCAGCACGATCTGTAACTCTTCGAGAGATTCCACTCGCGGCACTCCCTTGTCGCGGTACGCGCCTGGGACGTCCATCAACATCGCCTGCATGCCTGCGTCGGTCGCGCCGAGGTAGTCCACGGAATAGACGTCGCCGACATAGAGGCTCTCTTCGGGCGCGGCATCCATGCTCTTCAGCGCCTGGCGAAAGATTTCCGGGTGCGGCTTCTCGTATCCGACGAGTCCGGAGTCGGTGATGGTGCGGAAGCAGTGGGCGATTCCGCAGCGCTGCAACACGTCTTCGATTCTGCCATCCGCATTGGAGATGACGGCGATCCGGTAGCGCTCGCTGATCTGGCGCAGTTGTTGGGCGGTGCCGGGACGAATCTGGTCCCAGTTCGCGGAGTTGCGGATGCCGGCGACGAGCTGGTCTCGGATGACGCCGGCGTCAGCGTCGTTCTGGAGTCCGATTTCGGAGAGCAGCTGAGAGTAGAACATCCACCAGAAACTGTGGTCGGCGGCGCCCTCGGCGATCATCATGCCGTCGAAGCGGTTCTTGGTCCTGCATTCCAGATCGCGCAGGTGCTCGGCATCGGGTACGATGCCGCGCTCGGTGAGATGCGCGTGAATCCGCCCGCGATTGGGGAACAGCAACGTGTTGCCCACGTCGAAGAAAATGACTCTCACTTTCGAAGTCATGACCACCTAACCCACTATAGCGAATCCAGAGTTGTTGTGACCACAGGCAGCTGCCTAGCTTCGCTCGGCTTGGACAGCCGAGAACGGCTGTCCCCACGCGGACGGGCCAAAGCCCCGTCACCACACGGGCCCGTCCCCACACGGGCAGCGAATGAATTAAACTGAGAAAACTGCCGATGTAGTAAGCGGAATCAGAAGTCATGGCCCAACTGCGAGTTGTTGTCCTGTGGCACCAGCACCAGCCGTTCTACAAAGACCTGGTGACGGGGCAGTACCGCCTGCCCTGGACGCGCCTCCATGCTTTGAAAGACTACTACGGGATGGTGAAGCTGCTGGACGAGTTTCCCCAGGTCCATCAGACATTCAACCTGGTGCCTTCGCTGATCACGCAGATTCAGGACTATGCATCGGGCGAGGCGCAGGACCCTTTTCTGCAGGTCGCGGGCAAGCCCGCGAAAGACCTGACTCAACTGGAGCGGCAGTTTGCGCTGCAATATTTATTTCAAGCGAATCCGGTGAATCTAATCGGGCGCTATCCGCGGTACCGCGAGTTGTGGGAGAGATTTCAGATGGCGGGCGGGCTGCCCGAGCGCGCGGAAAGATATTTTCAGTCTCAGGATTTCACCGACTTGCAGGTGCTCTCGCAGATTGCATGGTTCGACGAATATTTTCTGGCGGAGAAAGACGTTGCTGAACTGGTCCGCAAAGGCCGGAACTATACGCTCGAAGACCAGCGGTTTGTGATCGCGCGGGAGCGCGAGCTGCTCGGCCGGGTTCTGCCCGTGCATGCGGACGCGGCGAAGAAAGGCCTGATCGAAATTTCGACTTCGCCTTTTTATCACCCCATTCTGCCGTTGCTGTGCGACACGCAGATGGGGGCGGTTTCCTCGCCGGGGCTGCCTTTGCCGCAGAACCGCTATCGCCATCCGGAGGATGCTCGCGAGCAGTTGCTGCGCGGACTGGATCTGCACGAAAAAGTGTTTGGGGTGCGGCCGCGAGGGGTATGGCCGTCGGAGGGCAGCGTTTCCGAAGAGGCGCTAGCTATCGCACACCGGCTTGGAGTGAAGTGGATGGCGACCGACGAAGGCGTTCTGGGACGAAGCCTGGGAACAAATTTTTCCAGCAATGGCCATGGTCATCTGGATTCAGAATCGGCACACCGGCTGTACACGGTTTATCGCTACGAGAATGCCGACACAAGAATGAATCTGCTGTTCCGCGATCACACCCTTTCAGACCTGATCGGATTTGTGTATTCGGGAATGCCGCCGCAAGAGGCCGCCAAAAATCTAATTCAAAAGATTAAAGAATCGGCACAACCTGTTGTTAGCAAAGGGAAAGATGCTGTGGTTTCGATCATTCTGGACGGTGAGAATGCCTGGGAATATTACCACCATTCAGGGCGGGAATTCTTGCGCAGATTCTATGAGGCTTTGCAGAACGATCCGGCGATCGAAGCGGTGACGGTGACCGAAGCGATGGCGCGCCACAAGAATGTCACGCCGCTGAAGTCATTGGTGCCGGGGTCGTGGATCGGCGCGAACTTTAACGTCTGGATTGGAGCGCCGGAAGACAACAAGGCCTGGGACTATCTGTATCACGCGCGCAACTTCTATGCCCAGGCGTCACCGGACGCGACCGAGAAACAGCGGAAACTGGCGTTCGAAGAGATCCTGATCGCCGAAGGCAGCGACTGGAACTGGTGGTACGGACCGGAACACCACTCCGCAAACGACCGCGACTTCGACGAACTCTACCGCAAGCACCTGTCGAATGTTTACCAGGCTCTGGGTGGAACTCCGCCGGACTATCTGGCGCAGCCGATCAGCGCGGGAGTGACGCGGCCTATGTTCGCGCCGCAGAGCGCCTATATCCATCCCAGGATTTCAGGCGACGTGGTGCGCTACTTCGAATGGCTGGGGGCGGCGTGTTATACGGCGGACCAGCGCTCGGGCTCGATGCACGGCAAACAGTTTCTGACCGATGAAGTGTTTGCCGGGATCGACGAGCAGAATGTGTACGGCCGGTTGGATTTCGCGGGCAAAGTGCCGGAAGGCGCATTCGAAGTGGTGGTCAATTTGGAGTCGTGGGCCAATCATGCGGCTAAACCCCGGCGTGAATTGCGGTTGGATGCGGCCGTAGATGGAGGCCGCTTGCAGTCGTGGAAAGTGACCGAAGGGGCGGGCAAAGCGGTCGCGGATTCCACAGATACGAAAGATCTGGCGCGGGTGGCGCTGGTGCGGAATTTTGAGTTTCGCGTGCCACTCACCTGGCTGCTCGCCGCTCCGCTGGCGATTGACAAAGTGCGAGGACCGGCAAGTTCAGATGTGCTGACCACCCGGCTGCGCCTGCGCTTCAGTTTGTGGCAGAACCATCTGCCCGTTGACGCCTTGCCGCTGGAGGGATGGATCGAGCTGGAGTTGCTGGCGGAAGCAGACATGCTGGCGTTGGGCGGGTGACGAGCGCCTGGCGGAGCTTCGCTCCGCTGGGCGAACGAATGCGTCCGCCCCTACGCAGATCGGCTAACTATCTACTGGCCGCCGGTGGCGCTGGTCATCGTCATTGGACGGCTCAATTCCATCACCAGTTCCGTGCCTGCGGGAAGCATGGCGGAACGATGTTTCCCGAGCCAGTGTGCGACGGTCACGGTGGCTCCAACGGCTCCGCCGATGAGGAAGCCTTTGCCGCCACCCGCCAGACCGCCGACCAGCATTCCACCTCCGGTGCCCATGCCGATTTCCGTGAGGTCTTTGCCGTCGTGGCCCGCGCCTTTGAATTGCCCTTCCTGGTTGACGTCGGTGCCGCGGCGACGATTGGTGTCAACCAGCGAGGCATTCAGCATGAACCTGTCTCCATTCGGAAGCACGAGGTTTTCGGGGAAGATGGCGATGGTGGGCTTACCGGCAATGCGCCGCGGTTCGTTGGCTTTGGTGACGCGGCCCTCGACGGTCGAGCCGATGGGAATCACGGTTTTGCCGTCGATCACCACCGGTTCCGTGACTCTTGCCGAGAAGGGATCTCCGGCTTTCGAACTGAAGGTTGCGAGCGTGGTTTCGAGTTTCATCTTGACGGCGGTTCCGGTGGGCAGGGCGGTTTGAGCCCACGCGAAACTTGCAATCAGGATGAGCGACATCAGCAGAAATGTTTTTTTCATGTTACTTCTTGCCTCCAAAATTCAATTTCGGATCTCTTTCAAAGCCCCAAGAACCTCATCGATCGACGCGCGATCGAGTTGGTTATCCCCGCGATAGATGTAGCGCAACGTACCGCTGCGATCGATTACCAGCGTGGCTGGGTGCGCGATGTTGATGGCGTCAGTGCCAAGCGCGTGATGGAGTCCGTAGGCTTTGGTCACAGCCCGATCCTCATCCAGCAGAAAGACGCCGGAGATGGAATGCTTCTCCAGGAACCTTCCGGGCTTCCAGACGCCGTCCCGTTTTTCGGCGGCGATGAACGCCAACTGTGCACCGGCTGCTTCAATTTCCTCTCTCCGCGACTCGAACTGAGTCATGCGCTTCACGCAGTTCGGTCACCAGGTGCCGCGCAGAAACTCAAGAATCAGCGTGCCCTGCGCCAGCAGGCCGCCAAGGGTGAATGTGCCCTCGCGGTTGGCCGCTGCCAGGGAAAAGTCCGGGGCGCGCGAACCGATCTCCAAAGTTTCTGTGCGGTTCTGCATGTTGAGTTCGACTTTAAGCGAGGTGGATTTCAGGAACAATAACGGATGGGGTACCGGGGATAGGGGGTTGGGCATGCGACGAGATGGCCGCGGCTCACAGACCGAGGCCTTCCATGTCCGATATAATTCTCGGTCGCACGCAGAAGACGCAAGCCGCGTGTCTACGATTAAGAACGATGTTTCTAAATCAATCTAAGCAAAGGATGCTCTCATGCCTCTTACCACGATCACGGAAATCCGCGGACGCCAGGTGCTGGACTCGCGTGGCAATCCAACTGTAGAAGCCGAGGTTTTTCTGGTTGGCGGCGCCAGTGCGCGAGCCATTGTGCCGAGTGGCGCCTCCACCGGTGAACACGAAGCCGTTGAACTGCGCGACGGCGACGCCAAGCAATACAAGGGAAAGGGAGTGTTGAAGGCCGTCGAGAATGTGAACGGAGAACTGGCCGACTCTCTGGCGGCCATGGACGCTGCCGACCAGCGCGCGCTCGACGCCAAAATGATCGAGCTCGACGGCACGCCCAACAAAGGGCGGCTCGGGGCGAACGCCATCCTCGCGGTTTCGATGGCCGCTGCCCGTGCTTCGGCCAGAGCCTTTGAGCTCCCGCTCTACCGCTATCTCGGCGGGGCGGCGGCGAACACGTTGCCGGTGCCGATGATGAACATCCTGAACGGCGGCGCGCACGCCGATAACAACGTCGACTTCCAGGAGTTCATGGTGATGCCAGTGGGAGCGCCGTCGTTTTCCGAAGCGCTGCGCTGGGGCGTGGAGGTTTTTCATACCCTCAAGGGAGTGCTCAAGAAGCGGGGCTACAACACGGCGGTGGGCGATGAAGGCGGATTCGCACCCTCGGTCAAGTCGAATGTCGAGGCCATCGAAGTTGTGTTGGAAGCGATTCAGCAAGCCGGCTACAAGCCGGGAGACGAGATCGCAATCGCTCTCGACCCCGCGGCCAGCGAGTTCTATCAGGACGGCAAGTACGTCTTCAAGAAGTCGGACAAGTCGGCCAAGAGTTCCGACGACATGGTGCGATTCTGGGCGAAGTGGGCGAGCGATTATCCCATCGTCTCGCTCGAAGACGGCCTCTCCGAAGAAGACTGGGATGGCTGGCAAAATCTCACGAAAGAGCTAGGCGGAAAGATTCAGCTTGTCGGCGACGACATATTCGTCACCAACATTCAGTTTCTGCAAGAGGGAATCGACAAGGGCGTCGCGAACTCGATTTTGATCAAGGTGAATCAGATCGGTACGGTCAGCGAAACCTTGGATGCAATCGACCTGGCACGGCGCAACGGCTACACCTCGGTGATTTCGCATCGCTCGGGCGAAACTGAAGACACGTTCATCGCCGACCTGGCAGTTGCCACTGGAGCGGGCCAGATCAAGACTGGCTCGGCGTCGCGCACCGACCGAATTGCCAAGTACAACCAGTTACTCAGGATTGAACAAGAGTTAGGGGATGGAGCAAGATTCCTGGGACTGGAGGCGCTAAACTACAAAGGTTAGCTATCCTTCGCAGCGGAGAGTTTATGAGATTGAAGTCAACGCTATGCGCGTGTTTGCTCGCAGTGTCCTTGTGCGCCGGGGCGCAGACCACGGTTTCGATCGCGCCCGACGCGGCGTCGAAGGAAGACGTGAGAAAACTCTTCGACGTCATGGCCAGCCGCGACCAGATGCGCCAGATCATGCAACAGGTGTTCGCGCAGATGCAGAATATGAATCGCGAGCAGTTGAAAAAGCGCCACCCCGACGTGACGGACGCCGATCTCGCGCGGCTGGACCGACAGTCCGAAGATCTGCTCAAGAACTTCCCGCTCGACGAGATGCTAAGCGATATGGTCCCGGTCTACCAGCGGCATTTCACCAAGCCTGATATCGACGCACTGATTGCGTTTTACTCATCGGCGACGGGGCAGAAGTTTCTGCACGAGATGCCAGCGGTGACGTCGGAGACGATGCGGGCGGTATATCCGCGAATTCAGGCGGAGGTGGATGCCGCGCTCAAGCGCGCCGAGGAGAAGGGCGACTCGACACAAAAATAGCATGGTTGACTTAGTCTACGACTTAGCTATACTTGGGACATGGAAGTCAATATCCACGAGGCCAAGACTCACTTCTCGCGCCTGCTGGAGCGCGTAGCTTTGGGAGAAGAAGTGGTGATTGCAAAAGCGGGCAAGCCCGTGGCCAAGTTGGTGCCCATCGAATCCTCTCGCCCCAGGTTCAAGCTAGGTTCGGCCAAAGGCGAGTTTGTGGTTCCCGACGACTTCAACGATCCCTTGCCCAAAGAG
>Ga0074046_10002455_pt1 | contig 16001 bp, 14 predicted proteins | sample BogForMeECP23OM3_FD_94441 | JGI IMG/M metagenome (GOLD analysis project Ga0074046, IMG submission 94441) | Bog forest soil microbial communities from Calvert Island, British Columbia, Canada - Bog Forest MetaG ECP23OM3 | ecosystem: Environmental > Terrestrial > Soil > Wetlands ...
GAAGATCAGGCCGATGCTCACACTGACCGTGATTCCCGCCGCGGCCGCCCAAAACGGCACCACGCCGGGCCAGTCCAGGGTCACGCGGATCAGCAGCACCAGCGCAAAGACCAGCACCAGAGCAATCAGGCCGCCCATGCCGGTGAGCGTCATGGCCTCCAGGAGGAACTGCCAGGTAATGTCCTTGCTCTTGGCGCCAATGGCCTTGCGCAGGCCGATTTCGCGGGTGCGCTCGGTGACGCTGACCAGCATGATGTTCATCACGCCCACGCCGCCAATCAGCAGTCCAATCGCGCTAAGCACAATCATCGCCAGGTACACCATCATCATGATGTTGTGGAACTCGGCGACTTCCTGCTCCGCCGTGTCAATGGAGAAATTGTCTTTTCCGCCGAAGGGCACGTTCCTGCGCCGCTCCAGGACCTCGCGAATCTGGTCCACGGCGTTATCCAGCATCTTGGGATACGCTTGCGCGCGCATCTGGATTTCGTCCGCATCGGGATAGGTTTTTTTGAATGTGCTGTAGGGAATGAGAACGCGGCGGTCCTCGTCGCCCATGCCGAAGCCGCCCTTGGGCTTTTCGACCACGCCCACGACCTGGAAAGGAGTGCCGTCGATCATCACGTCTTTGCCGATGGGATGTCCCTCGGGGAACAACACGGGCGCGACGTTTTCCCCCAGCATCACCACCTTTTCCTTGTGGAGATCGTCGCCTTCACTGATGAAGCGCCCTTCCAGCGTGGCGGCGTTGGCATAAACTTCGCCGAAGTTGGGTTGCACGCCGCGGAAATCAATCGCGGTGACGTCGCCAGCCTTGGTGCGCACGACGTGGTTGTGGCGCCAATTGGTCTCCACAAAAACAGTCACGCTCTTTACGGCGGTGCACCGTTCCTGAATGGCAATGGCATCCTCGAGGGTGAGCGGCTTGCGCTGCTGCTCTTCCAGAGGCGGAGGGCCACCATGGCGTCCCTGGTCCCATTTGGTGATGAACGCCGTATCGGCCCCGAATTGGTTGATGTTTTCCTGAATTTTCTGATCGAAGCCGGTGAGCAGGGCGGCCACCAGCATGATCACGCTGACGCCCAGGACCACGCCGAAAACGGTCAGGGCGCTGCGCAATTTATGGGAGCGCAAGGTGTCCAGCGCTTGTTTCAGGTTTTCGCCGTAGGCCTGTGCCATGTGTACTCCTCAGCCTTCCGAACGCAACGCTTCGATGGGGTCCAGTTTGGCCGCGCGCATCGCCGGGAAAATTCCAAAGAAAAGACCAACCGCCGTGGATAGACACAGAGACAAAATAACCGCGCTAATGGGAGTTTCCATGGGAAACGAGAAAACAGTCTTGACGAAGAAGACGACGGCATAGGCGGCAATGATCCCGATGATCCCGCCGGCGGCAGCAAGGACCGCGGATTCGGTCATGAACTGAAACAGAATGTGCTTTCTCCTTGCGCCCAGCGAGCGCCGCAAGCCAATTTCTCGCGTCCGTTCGGTCACGCTGGCGAGCATGATGTTCATGATCACGATGCCGCCGACCACGAGGAAAATACTGACCAGGGCCATGGCCACGAAAGCGATGTTCTTGGTGAGGTCGTGCCAGAGTTGCATGATGGAATCGGAGCCAAGAATGCCGAAGTTATCGGGCGCGTCGTAGGGCAAATGGCGCCAGGCGCGGAAGAGCATACGCGCTTCATCCTCGCTGGCGGCCATAAGTTCCTGGCTGGGCGCTTGCACGAAAATCGTCAACCAATCCTCGTTGGTGTGCCAACCTTTACGCCAGGCGCTGAGCGGCATGATCATGTAGTTGTCCTGCGACTGTCCGAAAGCGCTGCCCAGGGGTTCGGCAACTCCAATCACTTCGTAGGTGTGCGTCTGCACACGAAGGGTCTTTCCGAGAGGATCCACATTGGGGAAGAACTTGGCAGCCAGGTCCGGTCCGATGAACACAACCTCGGAATGGTGTTCCTCATCCGCTGGGGTGATGAAGCGTCCTTGCGCGGCGTAAAGGTTCCGGACCTCGGCAAAGTTCGGAGTGGTGCCGAACATCTGGACGTTTTCCATGGACAGATTGCCGCTTTGCACCATGACGTTGTGATCTTCTTCGGCAGCCACAGCCGAGGCGAGCTTCATGTTGTCGCGGAGGCGCACATAGTCGTCGTAGTTGATCAACGGGCGCTTCTGCGCTTTGATCCATTGGTCTTCACTGGTGATGATGCCGAAGCGGTGGACAAGGAAAACGTTGGCGCCGAGATTGGCAACGCGGTCGGCCACGTACAGATTAAGGCCGGCGATGACGCTCATTACGGCCACGAGTGTGGTCACGGCAAGAATCACACCCAAGAGCGTAAGGAAGCTGCGGAGTTTGTGAGCACGCAGGGCGCTCAAGGCCAATTTCAGGGTTTCGCTGAAAGTAACGAAAGCCGCGCGGAGACCCCTGGCGCGGGATTTGGACACTACGGCGCCCCCCGCTGCAGGCGGCACACGCGTCAACCCATCCATGGGAGCTACCGCCAAAGTGAACTCCTCATCTCATGAGGATACGCAGGAGGGTGCCGAATCGTTCCTCAGCCACTCTATTTAGACGCCGCGAAGGCGACTTTTATTTCACGCAAACTGCGTATAATCTCAGTGCGATCCTATTCTACCCGCTTATCCGGCGCGGGGGAAACGGATGCGGCGGAACGGGGACTACGGTGCTGGTTTATCTATGAGTTGCAGACTATCCAGAGGGACCCGAGGGCTACGATGGAGTGCGCTGACCGGAGGATTCGTGCTGTGCGGGAGCCTTTTCCTGGGATGGGCGTGTGCCGCCCAGAATCCTACACCAACGGCGTCCGAGTCTAAAGGAAGTGAGCTATTCCAGCGGGTTATCGCCAACCAGAAGCGCACCGATCAGGACCTGGACCTTTTCGAGCGGATCGAGCGCACCGAAATCCGCAAGACAGGGAGTGATCCGAACCCCGCGGAAGTAAAAGTTTGGCGGGTTTTCCCCTCCGGCGTGGCCAATTACAGGATTCCTCTTTCGGCGGAAGGCCAACCCATCAGCGCGGAAAGCTACCATGCGGAGCTGCAGAAGCTCGAGAAGTTGCTGGTGTGGGCCACGCAGAAAGGCCCGGGACAGGATGAGTCGCTGGCAAAACTGGCGCGTAAACGGAAAGAGCGAAACGATCTGATTGAAGCCACGCACGCCGCGTTTATTTTCACTTTGGTGGGACACGAAATGCGCGGCGATCGCCGCCTGGCGAAATACAGCATGGTGCCGAACCCGAAGTACAAACCGACTACACGGAACGCCACGCTGTTCACGAAAATCAGGGGGTTCATCTGGATCGATGAGGAGTCGGCGGAGTTGGCAAAGGTGGAAGGCGAGGTGAGCCAGGACATTTCGATCTCTTTATTCCTGGCAAAAGTTTATAAGGGCAGCCATTTTATGCAGGAACGCTACGAAATGGCGCCGGGCATCTGGCTGCCGACCTTCCAACAATATGATTTCGACGGGAGGAAATTCCTGCTGCCCTTTTCAGTCCACGAGCGCTTGTTGTACACGAATTACCGCCGGGTGGGGCCGCCTAAGGAGGCGCTGGAGGTGGTGCGTGGCGAATTGGGCAAGGCTGCTGGTGAGACGTCGGGACCTTGAGACCTTAAGCGATAGAATGGGTTAGATAGTACTAGTCCTGCCCGCCCGGTCTGGAGGATCCATGATCCGCTGGCTTCTCACCCTGGTTCTGCTGCTGGTCAGCTGGGCGCTGCCAAGCGCGGCGCAAACGAGTGACGCGAATTCGTCCGGACAGAGGCCAGGCAATGCGGCCGCCCCGGAATCCGCGGGCAGTCCTTCCCCAAGTGCTCCGAAAAAAGTGTGGACGAACGACAATCTCTCCGATGCGAGCAGGAAGATATCGGTCGTGGGCAACAAGGGCAATCAGAAATATCCGGTGACCAAACCTGCGGATGCAGCGACGGTCGAGAGAATCCGCAAGAACCTGGAGAAGCTGCAAGGGCAAGTGGATGATATTAAGAAGCAACTGGCAACTTACAAGGAATTCTTGAAGGGTGAGGCGGTTTCCAAGAGCGGGTACCAAGTCGACAAAGGGTACGGGCGGATTCCCGTGGAGCAGCAAGTGATCATGCTGGAAAAGAAGAAGAAGGATTTGGAAGCGCAGATTGATGAGCAGTTGGACGAGGCCCGGAAAATGGGGATCGACCCGGGGCAGTTGCGTTAGACGGGGTGAGGCAATGAAGCGCAGAAGCTTGAGTCTCGGCTTTTTGCTCCTGGCGTTGGCTGTTGTGTGTTCCGCGCAAACGCAGGACACGGCGAATAAGGACTCGAGTAGCGCCAAGCCCGCCGCGCCCGCAGACAAGACTGCGCCCAAACAGGACGCCCAAGCGGCGCCGGACAAGAAGAAGCCCAAAAAGGTTTGGACAAACGACGAGGTTGCAACCTTGCCAGGCAAGGTTTCCGTCGTGGGCCAGCCAAATCAAGGAGTGGAGCACAAGCGGGAAACGGAAGTGGGTTCGCCATCCGACAAGGGCAATGGGCAAGAAAGTCAGATCGACAGTTACCGCCAGCAAATCGGCGAGCTACGAATCCAAATTGATGCTGCAGACCAGCGCATTGCCGAGCTGAAAAACTTCAAAGGGGAAAATGCCAGCCCCACGGGTGGAATCAATCCGAACCAGGGCTACAACATGGTGCCCGTGGAGGATCAAATCAAGCAGCTCGAGGCGAAAAAGAAAAAACTGCAGGGGCAAATCGACGACCTGGAAAACGACGCGCGAAAGAATGGGATTGATTCGGGAAAGCTTCGCTAGACGCGAGGATTCCGGGGGCCCACAGAATACCTTCAATCATTGAATTTGAAGCCGAAGTGGAAGAAAGATTTCATCACACAGAAAACGTGCGATGGAAAACCGTATCTCCGCTTCGGGGCGGCAAGAAACGCCGTCCCTCCGGTTGAATTGGCAGATTCTGGGTGGTGGGTGATTTAGGAGAATCCTGCTTCGGCGAAGTTGCACTCACCCACGTCAATCGATTGAAACAAAACAGATTGCTCTCGCCTGTAGTTAATCAACTGCGGATTTCAGGCAAAAAGTCGCGGGGGAGTGCAATCAAGACTTGGAGCGCAACCCGGAATGGGGCATGCCGGGCATCAATTCGCCACTGGCATGGGAGAGGCGCCGCTCGCAAGTGTCCCACTCACCTTCAAGACACTGCAATTTGCGGCAGTCGAACTCGCAGAGCGCGAACTCTTCCGGCACTTCGCGAATCCATTGGTCTTTTACCCACTGCCAGACTCGCTCAAGAAGACCTAATTCCTTGGGGTGGGCTGTCGTCATGAGTTATCCTAAACGAGAGAAAATGGCCGTTGCGGATTCTAACCTAAGAGACTCCAAGAGGCTAGAAATACCTCAAGAGGGGCAAAGAAAGAGGGCTTGGGCTAATCAGGGCTGTGGGGGTTGCTCAAGGGGAGGGCCTGCTATGCTCTTGAACTCCTTGTCAGCATGAGGAAAAGAGTGAGATAACGCTTCAGCTTTTGCGTGATCAGGAAGTTCTCTTTGACATGGTCGTGACCGCGTTCGCCGAGCCGAATGGCAATTTCCGGGTGGGACAGCAGGAAACGAATCTGATAAGCGGTGCCTTCGACGGAATGGGCAAGTAACCCGGTGTGCTTGTGAATCACCTGCGTGGGGATGCCTCCGACGGCCGAAGCCACCACGGGCTTCCTCTTCCAAAGCGCTTCCGATACGGTGAGGCCGAATCCTTCACGCAAACTTTTCTGGATGACGATGGTGGAAGCACGCTGAAGAGCGTTCACCTCCAGGGGCGCCCACACGGGGAGTTCCAGGACTTTAATGTCGGCATCTCCGGCGGCGGCGTGGCGCACCTCTTTCAAGACTTCCGCGCCTTCCGGGTCATCAGAAGCGCCTCCGCCAGCCAGGACCAATTGACAATCGAAATAGCGTTTGACGATGCGATAGGCGCGAATCACGCCGACAGGATCCTTGAGACGATCAAAGCGGGAGATCTGCGTGAGTATGGGCCGCAGCGGATCGATCTGATAGCGGGAAAGCACCTCGGCAACGAACTCCGGCGGGAGATCGCGGTTTTTTTCGGAGAGCGGATCAATCGCGGGGTGGAAAAGATACTGGGGAATCGAGAGTTGGCGGGCAAATTCGGGGGAGGAAAAGATCGCACCATCATACTTAGAAACGTAAGGCTCCAAAAACTCCCAGACCGCAGGATCGGGATGGGAGAGATCGATGTGGCAGCGCCAGATCCAGTGCGCGGAAGATTGCTTGCGCGCGGAGACCAAAGCCGCAGGTTGCGGATCATGAATCACCACGAATTCCGAATCGAGAGAGAGGCGATGGAGATTCAAGTCCGTGTAGGCGCGGAATACATCGAAATGGCGGGGCTCCGGGTGATAAGGGGAACCGTGGAGGGCATTGTGGAAGGCCTTGGTAACCTCGAAGAAGTCATCGCCGCCGGTCATAACGTCCCAACGAATGCGCAGGCCGAGTTCTTCGGTGAGTGGCACCAAGCGGTTGAGAATCTCGGCCACGCCTCCGCCGACGGCCGTGGAATTGACCATGGTGACGGTGCGCCCGTGTAGCGGCCTGGCAAGAGCCCGCAACTCATCGAGTTCCGCCGCGCCGATTACCGCAGCATAGTCAGCGAGCGGAATGCGGCTGGCCATCTGCACTGGGGTCATGCTTCCTCCTCTCACGATCCAGAAGCCGCAACAACTTGGCGCGCGCGCTGTCGAGTGTATTGGTGTAAATGTCGATGCGATTGATGTTCTCCGCGAGGGCCATCAAACCGAGCCCATTGGCGAGCCAGTGGGAAAAATCGTTAGTGCGCAACTGCAAGCGCAAACGGGAGGAGATGAAGTGAAAGAAAAAACTGGCGTGGCTGAGACGCACAATGCCTTCGCGAAATTCATCAAGGTTGGCAGCGGCGAAACCGAAGGGGACGGTTACCTCCACGCTTTCGCAGAAAAAGAAGCGTTCTAAGGCAGACTGGCGGGCATACTCAGGATGCTGTTCACAGAAGGTGCGCACGACGCGGCAGAGATCCTCGCGAAGTGCCGCGATCGAGGGGTAATCGCGAATGTCGAGGGCGGCAAGCTGCTCGGCGAGGGCATCGCGATTGGCGTCGGCAAGAACCCATTGGGCAAAATCGTTGGAGAATCCCTCGGTAAGGAAATGGTGGCTGCTGAGGGTTTGAAACGTGTGGTGGAAGATAGAAGCATCGCTGCATTGTTCAAGCCCGGTGAGAAGTTCGGCAAGGGTACTGGCAGATAGATTCCCGATGCGCGTTAGATGGGAAACGGTGAAAAAATCAAAGCGAGTTTTCGCCGAATTCATCGGCGGGCCTCCTGAAAGAGTTTCATGACGGAAGCGAAGCCCCGCTGGGCTCCGGCGCAGCGATGCGAATTTCCGTGAGATCAGAGAGAAGATTGGCGGCCCAACGGTAGACGTTGTGCTCATGAATGGTCTTGCGCATGCGGGCCATGCGGAGCCCCTGCTCTTCGGCGCTCATCTCCAAGGCCTGATGGATGGCTTCGGCAAGCTGCTGAACATCGTAAGGATTGATGAGGAGGGCATCGACAAGTTCGTTGGCGGCGCCGGCGAAAGTGCTGAGGATGAGCGCGCCGCGTTCGTCGTCGCGCGCAGCGATGAACTCCTTGGCCACGAGATTCATGCCGTCGTGCAAGGAAGTGACGAGGCACGCCGAAGCGGCGCGGTAATAGCGAAGAATCTCCTCGTGCGAGTGATGCCGCTTGAGGAGCACGATGGGCTTCCAATGCGCGGAGGGAAAACGGGCGTTGATGCGCTCGGCTTCGGCGGACACTTCCTGAAGAAACTGCAGGTAGCGGGGGATGTCCGTGCGGCTGGGAGCGGCAATCTGAACGAAGGAAAAGCGCTGCTGGTAGGCGGGGTAAAGTTCCAGAAAGCGCTCGATGGCGTGGAAGCGCTCAAGAATACCCTTGGTGTAATCGACGCGGTCGACGCCGACGCCGAGGAGAGAGGCTTCAATGCCGAGTTCAGCGCACAGAGCAGCGCGCTCTTCGCCAGAGTTTTGGAAACCGTGAAATTGATTCTCATTGGGAGCAAAGGCGACGCTGATGGGATAAGGGCGGACCCGGGTGGTGTGGCCCTTGCGGTTGACCGCGAAGCGATCCCATTCGGTGAGGGCTTCCAGCGCGCGGTCCACCGTCTCCAGGAAGTTGTTGCAATGCGTCTGAATGTGAAAACCGATCAAGTCAGCGCCAAGAAGGCCGTCGACGAGTTCGCGCTGCCACGGACAAATACCGAACACTTCGGGATTGGGCCAGGGGATATGCCAGAAGATGGCGACAGCGGCATCAGGGCGCGCTTCCTTGACCATCCGCGGGAGAAGGGCAAAGTGATAATCCTGGGCGAGAAGAATGGGCGATTGAGTTCCCGCCATTTCCTGAAGGACGGCATCGGCAAAGCGGCGATTGATCTTTTGATACTGGAGCCAGTCGTCAAGGCGGAATGTCGGGCGGGTGTGCGCGATGTGGCACAGCGGCCACAAGCCTTCATTGGAAAAACCCTCGTAGTAGCCGCGGTCTTCTTCGTCCGTAAGCCACACGCGGCGCAGGGTGTAGGTAGGGCGATCGGGAGGTACCCGCAGGTGGTCCAGAGCGTCGACAACTTCGCGGTCAGCGCTGCCCGAGCCATTGGCAATCCAAGTGCCGTGGCAGGCCTGCAGGACCGGCTCAAGAGCCGTAACGAGCCCGCTGGCGGGAACGATGGTTTGAATCGCATTGCTTTTTTCCTGGAAGACGTGCATGTAGGGCTCGCGGTTGGAAACAAGGAAGAGCGGCTTCTCGCCTAATTTGTTGGCCAGACTGACGCGAAGACGCTCGGCAGTCCAGACGGAAGACTGGGTTTCGCGGAGCTGCGCTTCCTCCTGAGCGGCGGCGCGCGCGGTGTCCAGAGCGTGCGCCAGGTGTTTCGCTTCCGTTTGAATCTCGTCAAAAAGCTCTCCATGAGGGAGATTGGATGAGCCTACAGAGGACCCGGCATGGAGTGTGTGCAGCCACTTCGCGGTGGAGGCCAGGGGCGTCGTGAAATTCCATCGGACCAGAATGAAGGCAAGCGAGGTGATCAAGAGGGTCTGCAAAACAGCGGTGAGAAGCGAATCACGAAGGAAGAGGGAAACACGGCGTTCGATGTAGGAAGTGTCATAGATGACGACGAGGGAGCCGGATTGTTCAGCGTCGCGATGGAGCGGCAGGGAGTAGGTGTAGAAAGAGTCTCCGGCGATGTCAAAAAACTCACCGAAACCCGCGTCGAGTTTCGCGGCTGTATCGGCCGCGGCGGGGCGCGAGTCGAATCTGTCCGGGAGGCCAGGAGTAATCGCTAGCACCGCACCGAGGGGATCGTAGATCGCGACGCCGAGGAGATGCTCGCGCTGGCCAAACCGCTCGACGATGCGCTGGAGATTTTTTTCGTTGGAGCGTCCCGAGAGCGCTTCGAGACTCTCCTGAAGGCTTTCTGCGAGAGTGGCGGCGCGGCGCGCCAGGTCGTTGCGCAGATTGCGGCGCTCCGTGCGCACCTGGTAGCCGGCATAAAGAAGGGAAACGCAAATAACGCTGACGGCGAGCGGCAGCACAAGCTTCAGTGTGGTGCGCATGCAGAGGCCTCCGAGCGGGACGAGAGGATCCCTGACTACCTGCTGGCCGGCCCCGCACCACGGACCTTGCGGGAGCACAAATGCGCGAGCGGCCGGGCCGGAGCTCTCGAGATTTCCGCGAAGGGGAATCACGAGAGGTGAGAGCGATTGCGCGAGCAGGAAGCGCTCCCACTGAAGGGCAAGAAAATGTCGCAGGGGCTGGGGGCTTGCAGCATCGTGGGTGCCGGAAAAGGCTGAGGGGCTGGGGACGCAAGGAGTTAGCCTACTCAATAGAGGCCGACGCCCGAAGCCGGAGTGACGACAATATGTGTGGCGATCATCTTTGACCAACCGGCAACGGTGAAACACAGCACGAAGAGGGAACAGAGAAACAGAGCAAGGCGGAATCGCATAATTGAATATCCTTCATTCCGATTTCGACTGGGTGAGGGAAAAGAGGCACGCGAAGCGCCAAAGCCGGAACTTGGCAGGATTGGCGACGTAACATGCTGACGGGATTGCAGGATAATCGGAGCGTGAGGGCGCGCGAAGCGTTTTCGGGGGTGTACTGGTACGAGGAATAATTGCGCGCATATCGTGGAATTGACTCCTGCATGGGTTTTGCACGCGGCACAATAGCTGCAAAAAGCTGTGGCTCGAAGCTTTAGAGGTGAGCGCAGGAATAGACGCACCTGTTCTCAATGGCAGGTTTCAGCTCGGGCACAGGACGCGAACGGAAAGAGTACGCACGGGGAAATGGAGACTAGACTGAGAACATCGGAATTGGAGTGACGCAGGAATGAAACGCAAGCTGCTGCCGGTGATCGTCACGGCTTTCGCGATCTTGTGGGCGGGCGTATCGCCTGCGCAAACGCCCAAGAAAAGCGGAGCGGCTCTGTCGGGGATCGTGCTGGGGCAAAATGGCAAGCCAGTTGAACATGCGGCGGTGGTCTGTCAATCGTCGGGGGGCAGTTCCCCGCGGGTGATCTACACGGACGCGAATGGCAGGTTTACGATTAAGGGGTTGAGGCAAGACAACTACGATTTGAGGGCGTCGGCGAACGGATTCTATTCGGACTGGAAACGAAACATTGTCGCACGGAATGGGCAGACCAAGGAAGTCACGGTGAAACTGGTGAACAGGGATGTGCCCCCTAGCCAGTAGTGGCCCATTGAAGCGGAAGCCGTAGGGAAAACACGAGGTACTAGTCGGAAAAGCGCGCGAATTTCCCGAACCTGAAAATCCACATAAGTCCTGTACTTTGTTAGATATAAACAGGTTCCTGGAAGCTTGAATGGACCCCCAATAGTACTAAGCCGTGGGTACCCGGCGATTGACGCTAGCGGCCCATTGAGCGCGAAAATGGCTCCTTCTAGCATGGATTATGACGGGTTGGGGGCCGCGCGGGGACAGCGGTCCCGCAAGGGGCCGTGTGCGAGCTACCCAACCCGCCAGTAATACCCTGCCTAAGAGCTTCCCTGAAGTTCGGTTTTGAAATCCGCTACGATACTCTGGCACGATCATTGCATCCATCAAGATGGAAAACGGCGAAGGTGCAGATTCGACGCTCAGGGCGGCGTTGCAGTAACGCGAATCGAGGACAGTTGCAAGAATTGACTGGCAGACGGTTGTCGCGGTGGCTGATTGTCTTGATGGCCGCTCTTCTGGGCGCGAGCCTCCCGGCAGGCGGGGATCCGGCGTCTTCCTTGCAACCCGCCACAATTCGCGCGTTTGAGAATTACGTGGCAGCGGCGGAAGCGCGATTGGGTAAGAGTCTGGCGCAAGGGGATTTTTTCTGGATTGACGAGTTGGCAAAGCAAGAAAAAGAGGAAGCGTACGAGAGGTTGAAGAGTGGAAAGGTAGAGCTGCGGCACGTGAGCGGGGAGGAAGCAGGGAGAAACAGCGCGATCCCCGGAGGAATGATTCACGACTGGCAGGGGATGATATTCATACCGGGCGCAAAACTGGATGAGGTATTGAGTCTATTGCAAGACTACGACCGCCACGCGACGTATTACGCGCCGGATGTGGAGAGGGCCAAAATCGAAGCCCATGACGGCGACCATTTTCGCGTGTTCATGAGGTTTCGCCGGAAGAAGATCGTCACCGTCGTGCTGAATACGGAGCAAGAGATCGACTACTACCGCGATTCGCCGACGCGATCCCACAGCCGGAGTTCGGCCATCCGCATCGCAGAAGTGGAAAATGCGGGAACGCCGGAAGAGCGGGAAAGAACGCCGGGTATCGACAACGGCTTCATGTGGCGGCTGGAAACGTGGTGGCGGATGGAAGAGCGGGACGGCGGCGTGTATGTCCAGAATGAGGCGGTGAGTTTGACGCGCGACATCCCCGCCGTGTTGGCCTGGATGATCGAACCCTTCGTGACCAGTATCCCGAAAGAATCGCTGGAATTCACGCTGGAAGCGACGCGGCGAGGAGTGCTCGGCCGGAAGGGGCGTTGAATCTGAAAACCGAAGTCGCAGGGGAATTTCATCGCACAAGAAACGCGCGATAAAAAACCGCATCTCCGCTCGGGAACGGCAACCCTTCGGGGTTTAGTGCAAGAAAGCGCCCTCCCTCCTGTGGGAATGACAGAGTTCATGTGGTGGATGATGAGGTGGGAAGAACCCTTTTCGGCGAAGTCGGGTTTTTCGACATCAATCAGTTGAGGCAGAATTGAATACGCCCGCCTGCAATTGATCAACCCCGGATTTCAGGCTAATGGCTCGGGCTCCGCGCCCGAAAGAAGGCCATGAATCGCATCCGCCTGCCGGTCCCAGGAGAAATGCCGGGCCTTGCGCGCAGCGTTTTCTCCAAGGGAGCGCCGAAGTTCCGGATGCTGGAGCAACAAGGAAAGAGCTCCGGCGAGGGCACTTGGATCGCCGGGAGCCTGAAGAACAATTCCGTCCACGCCGTCTGTAATGTAATCGCTGATACCGGCCAGGCGGCTGACGAGCACGGGCAAGCCACAGGCCATGGCCTCGAGAACAGGCAAGTTGAATGAATCTTCCAGCGAAGGTGCGGCATAGATATCCGCGGCCGCATAGAAAGCAAGAATGTCCGAAGATTCGGCAAAGAATTTGACGCGATCGGATAAATGAAGCGATTGCACCTGGTGCAAGAATCCCGCAGGGGCGTCACTGCCGACAACGCAAAGGCGAAGCGAGGGATGATTGAGGCGGTTCATGGCTTCAAGGAGCGTGGGAAGGCCCTTATTGCGCCAATCGTTGCCGATCAATAGGAGGAGGATGTCACCGGGAGAGTAGCCGAGCCTCTGCCGAGTTGTATCCCACAGAGCCAAGCGGGAAGCCGGAGAAAACAAAGATAGGTCCACGCCATTGGGCACGACGACGGCATCGCGTCGGCCAAAATAGTGGGCAAGTTGCCGGGCAGTGTGCCCGGAAACAGCGGCGAGGCGCAAAGCTTTGCGGCGGTAGATGCGGTTCTCCAGGAAGCAGACCAACCCGTAGTAGAGCGAGCGATGAAGTCCGCGGAGTCCCTCAGAAGACCGCTCCAGTTGCAACTCTCGCAGCCGATGAAAGACAATGTGCACGAGGATGAGATCGGCGTCGGCGGCATTGATGCCGGGAGAAAAGACGGCGTCGAAGCGGAGATGACGAAACCACCGGTCGAACAAGCGGCAGAGCCGATTGGCAAACATCCAGAAGAGAAACGCGAAGAGGTGAGGGGCGGGCAAACGGGGAACGCGATGCCAGAAAATGCGCCGGCTGGCATTTTGTTCGCGATTTGCAAACGGTGTGACCTGTAAATCGTCGACCCGTTGAGAATAGAGGTGAATCTCATGGCCGTGGCGCTTCGCAAGCCTATCGACGATTTCGGCAAGGGAGCGCTCTGTGCCATGGCACCGGTCTACAAAAGGAGAGAGGACGGCGATGCGCAAGTTAAATGGTCCTTACAGCTGGGGCTGAGCCCGCGGCCAGGGAACTCGCTTGGACATCGCCAGACAGTTTTGGAAGGCGAAAGAGAATCCCGAGGGAGAGCCACAAAAGAGAATTGAGAATGAAGTCCTCAAAGGGCGAGAGACCCTCATAGGTATAAGGAAAAAGGAGCAGGGAGGCATACCAAAAGATGACAAAGCCGATGGGGAACCAGACAGTGCCTTTGAGTTTGCGGACAACTTTCCAGGCAGAGATGACGATGGCGAAAGTCATGACGAGCCACAGAAACAAGCCAACGACGCCGAGTTCAACGACGATAGACCCATAGCCGCTCTCCACGTCGAAGCCCGTGAAAGGGACGTGGAAAATGCGGCTTACATATTGCGTACCCAGCGAGGCGGTGCCAATGCCAAAGCCGTAGGGCCACCGCGGGCTGTCGAAGGCATATAGGAAATTCCGGATGGGATAGTCGCCGGTGCGCTGCAGCAATTCGCTGTTGGGACTGGTCAGGGAGAGAGTCTCCCAATAAAAGATGAAGCGATTTGTGACTTCGGTTGGGAAAAGGAAGATCGCCAGTCCCAAGGAGAGGATGGCAATAATCAGCGCGCGCTGAAAGGAACGCAGCACGCGGACAAGTTGTCCCCGCTGCAACGGGCTGCCCCACATGAAAGCAGCCACGCAGACAACCGCACTCCCCATGGTCCATAGTAGAGTACCGCGGGAAGCGGCCATGGCGATCGCCACGGTGATGGCACCGAGACTCAGCAGTGTGAAAATGCGGCCCTGGCGAGTCCGTAAAATGAGGTAGCCTCCATATCCGAAGGCAAACAGCCAAGCCGGAACGAGAAAAAACGCGAAGCGGCCATTGCTCACAAATACAGACGTTGGGCGGTAAACAATCACGCCAGAAATGGGAGCAACACGGTAGTTAGTGCCCAATTCCCGGATATCATCGGCCATGATCGTGGGATTCAGAAAGGTATGGCCCAAAATCGACTGCGCAATGCCAAGCAGAGCAACCACAAAAAAGAGACCCAAGAGGTAGGGATAAAACTTCTGGAGATCGCTTTCCTTATCAATCAACGCGTAGCCCACAAAAATCAGGGGAATGTAGTAGAAGTACAGCTTCATGCCCAAGATGCCATAAAAGAGACTTGTAGAGGCGGGATTAAAGACCTGGATGAGCCCAAACCAAAAGAAAAGAAGGAGAGGAAGACGAAACGGCAGGGTGAACGTTTGTACTTCCTTTTTGCGATAGGCGAGAAAGAAAGAGAGATAAACCATTCCCACGAGGATATCTTTCCCGAAGTAGATGGCCATATTGTTACCGAGGTATTTTCGGGCAAGATCTTCAAAGAAGAGCCATCCAAGGAAGATATACAGGCCGGTGCGCCAACGGCTGAGTATGGTGGACAAGCTGGCGGCGAGGACCACGCCGAGAGCGACGTAAGCGAGACCAACGAGATCGCCGGCCAAAACGTACTGCGCCAATTTGTAAGCCAGATAAAAGAAGAGCACGATCGCCACAACAAGATACAGGGGGTTCTTGCGAAATTGCCCCGGCAAAACGTAAGCGGCCAGCCTCACGATGCCGCCTCCAGCACGAGAATATGGTTATCGCCGCGAATGGATTCGCCGTTGAAAACGCCGCCCAGGAGGCGCATGGTCCACGCGACGGATTTCCGGCTGAGCTGATAACCGTGAACGGGAAAAACGAGGTGCTGGCGAAGGCGGAGGCCGGCGAGCGGGAGAAACTGCCGCTGCAGGAGGTCGAAGAAGATGGGGGAGATGTGCGTGGGTTCCCCATGCTCATCCATGGTACGGATTTTGCCGGCAAGAAAGAATTTGAAGCGCGCGGGCAGCGAATCCACATTGGGTGTCGTGAGAATCGCCACGCCACCGGGCGCGAGCAACCGGGCAATATTGCGGAGAAACCCGATGGGGCTTTCCACGTGTTCGATAACTTCGATGGCGGTGACCAAAGCGAATTGCCGAGGGCCCAAGAGCGACGCGAAATCGGGCTGGTTAAAATCGACGCTGACATGAGGAAGCCCGGCCGCAAAGCCATTTTTGGTGAGATCCGCAGCGAGAACGTCACAACCCATCGCTGCCAATCGCGCGGCCATAGCGCCGGGACCCGAACCCAGGTCGGCAGCCTTCAGCCCCGGACGGACAAGCCGGGTGAGGACATTATTTCCGACGAAATCATGAAGACCACTGTTGGTCGTTGTAGGAATCATCGCGCGGTCCTGTCCGGCGCAAGACGTCTATAAATTTGGGCGTGTGCTTCTATCATACGGCTCAAAGCGAATAAATTGCGCACCCGTTGGTGAGCCACGACGCCGAGGCGCCGGGAGGCAGCGGGTTCGTCGAGAAATTGAACGATCTGACCAGCCAAGTCGGCGGGATCTCCGGTTTTGAACGTGCGTCCGGCATCTCCCAGGACTTCGACAAAGGCCCC
>Ga0074046_10002456_pt1 | contig 15999 bp, 15 predicted proteins | sample BogForMeECP23OM3_FD_94441 | JGI IMG/M metagenome (GOLD analysis project Ga0074046, IMG submission 94441) | Bog forest soil microbial communities from Calvert Island, British Columbia, Canada - Bog Forest MetaG ECP23OM3 | ecosystem: Environmental > Terrestrial > Soil > Wetlands ...
AGCGGCAAGCAGGGTTACGCCATCGCGGTTGCGGCCGCCCGCCTTGGGGCGCGCGTGACGCTGATCGCCGGTCCCAACGCTCTCCCCGACCCTCGCGGCGTGGTCACGATCCGTGTCGAAACGGCGCAAAAGATGCTCGAAGCCGCGGAAGCCGCCCTTCCGGCCGACATCGCAGTGTTCAGCGCCGCCGTTGCGGACTGGCGTGCCGCGTCTGTCCAATCGGAGAAGATCAAGAAAAGCGAAAGCTCCCCGGAGCTTCGGCTGGTCGAGAACCCGGACATCTTGAGGACGATCGCGAAGCGCTCCACCAACAGGCCCCGTCTTGTCATCGGCTTCGCCGCCGAAACCGGCAATATCATTGCGCAGGCCGTCCAGAAGCTCGAAAACAAAGGCTGCGACTGGATTGTCGCCAACGACGTTTCGGAAGGAGGGGTCTTTGGCCGCAACCGGAACGCCGTGCATGTGATCACGCGATCGCGGGTGCAAAGCTGGCCGGAAATGTCGAAGGAGGATGTGGCGGACCGGCTGGTGCGGGCGGCAAGCGACTGGCTTGCCCAGCAGAACGACGATGCGGCGGTGCCCCAGCGATGACCGTCATGCGTTATATTGTCCTGCCGCATGGCGAAGGGCTGCCGGCGCCGTCCTACCGGAGCGAACAAGCGGCGGGGCTCGATCTTTCGGCGGCACTTGCAGATGGCGATCCGCTGATACTCTCGCCCGGTGACCGCGCGCTTATTCCAACTGGAATAGCAATTGAATTACCTGAAGGTTTCGAGGCCCAGCTCCGTCCACGCTCCGGACTTGCTCATAAATACGGGGTGACGGTCTTGAATTCGCCTGGCACGATCGACGCCGATTACCGGGGCGAGATTAAGGTTCTCCTCATTAATCTGAGCAACGAATCAGTTACTATCAAGCGTGGCGACAGAATTGCGCAGCTTGTGATCGCCCCTATATTGGTGGTAACTTTGAAACGTGCAAAATCGCTCGCCACTACCGGGCGTGGCAGTGGGGGTTTCGGCTCAACAGGTGCGTCGTAACGCGATATTGCAACTGTCCGTCGCTCATGTGACCTATGCGTCCCGTGGGTTGTGAAATTATTAACCCTATGCCATATACGATTACGACCTAATAAGGCCAAGCAAATTGGCCCCCAACATCCAGAGACGGAGGTTCTCATGCCTGAATCTCATATCTGGGGAGGAACAATTAGGAAGGTTTGGCTGTCGGAAAGCGACAAGTTCCGCGACCACCTTCTAAGGCTTGACCGAGACAGCCGCCGGATGCGCTTCGGAATGGCTGTGAGCGATGCCTTCATCATCGATTACGCATCCCGTCTCAATGAGATGAGATGTTTGGTTTATGGGTTCTTTGTCGGTAACGAGATACGAGCTGCCGCCGAAATGCGTCAGATCGGCGACTCATGGTCAACGGATGCCGAAGGGGCATTCTCCGTCGAGCACGAGCATCAGAATCGCGGTATCGGCACCGAACTTCTAGGCCGGATCATTCGCGCAGCGCGCAATCGCGGCGTGTCCCGGCTTTACATGAACTGTCTGGCCGAGAATCATAAAATGCAGCGCCTTTGCCGCAAATATGAAGCGGAGCTGGTTTTCGATCATGGCGAGGTTGTCGGGCGTGTTATCCCATCGCTTCCGACGTACATCTCTCTTTGGGAAGAAGCCGTCGACGACTCAAGCGGCTTCGTCATGGCAGTACTCGATCTGCCCGTGCACGAGCCGGAGCCGGCTTAAAACGCGACGCCCCTCTCGGATGCGAGAGGGGCGAGCAGTTTCTTTCCCTAATTCTTCGTCTTGTCGACCAGGGCGCGGTCCGCGATCCAGGGCATCATCGCGCGCAGCCGCCGGCCCGTCTCTTCGATGTGATGGTTGTCGCATCGCGTGCGCATCGCTTTGAAGCTCGTCTGGTTGACCTTGTTCTCCAGCATCCAGTCGCGTGTGAATTTGCCGCTTTGGATGTCACCCAGAACCGCCTTCATGGATTCCTTCACGCGAGCGTCGACAACCCTCGGGCCGCTCACATACTCGCCATACTCGGCCGTGTTCGAGACAGAGTAATTCATGTTCGCGATGCCGCCTTCGTAGATCAGGTCTACAATCAGCTTCACCTCATGGACGCATTCGAAATACGCCATCTCGGGCGCATATCCGGCCTCGACCAGCGTCTCGTAGCCTGCACGCATCAACTCGACGAGTCCGCCGCACAACACCGACTGCTCGCCGAAGAGATCGGTCTCGCATTCTTCCTTGAAGGTGGTCTCGATGATGCCGGCGCGACCGCCACCGATGGCGCTTGCGTAGGAGAGGCAGAGCTCATGAGCATTGCCGCTGGCGTTTTTGGCGACGGCGATAAGGCAGGGAACGCCCGCGCCGCGCGAATATTCCCCGCGGACGGTATGCCCCGGCCCCTTCGGCGCAACCATGCCGACATCCAGATCGGCGCGCGGTTCGATAAGGTTGAAATGGATGTTCAGCCCATGCGCGAACAACAGCGCCGCGCCTTCGCGGAGGTTATTGTGGAGATGATCGCGATAGATGTCGGCCTGCAACTCGTCCGGTGTCAGCATCATGACCACATCGGCCCATTTCGCCGCCTCAGCCACTTCGAGAACGCGGATCTTCTGGGCTTCGGCCTTCTTGGCGGAGTTCGATCCCTTGCGCAGAGCGACGGCGACCTCGGCAACGCCTGAATCGCGCAGGTTCAGCGTGTGCGCATGACCCTGGCTGCCGTATCCGATGATGGCGACCTTCTTGCCCTTGATGAGATTGATGTCGGCATCGCGATCATAATAAACGCGCATGGAGATTCCCTTCTTCAGAGTTTCTTGGTGGACAATCAGGGCGCGGCGTTTGGTGCTGATGCGCGAAAGACGCGATACGCTCTGAAATTCGCATCCGGCTTAAGCAGCTAAGCCCGCGAGGTCAACGGAATTAGGCGTGACGGCGAGGTCTGTGCCTTTAACCGCCACGCTCACGCAAATCTCGCGTACCTTCAGAACATTCGCCCCGAAACCGCACCCGAGACAACAATCACATCGCGTCCGGTCCGCGGCCGATGGCAGCGACGCCTGTCCGGGCGACTTCGACAAGCCCTAGCGGCTTCATGAGTCCGATGAAGTTCTCGATCTTTGAAACCCGGCCTGTGATCTCGAATACGAAGTGATCTGTGGTCGCGTCCACGACCGATGCCCGGAACGCCTCTGCGAGCCTAAGACTCTCGACGCGCTTCTCGCCCTTGCCCGCCACCTTAACAAGCGCGAGTTCGCGCTCGATCGGGTCGCCCTTCACCGTCAGGTCAGTCACCCCGTGAACGGGGACGAGCCGGCCAAGCTGGCTTTTGATCTGATCGATGATCTCCACCGGGCCGTTCGTAACAATCGTGATGCGCGATTCGTTCGCCTCGTGGCTGACCTCGGTCACGGTCAGACTGTCGATATTGTATCCGCGCCCTGCGAACAGGCCGATCACGCGCGCAAGAACGCCCGGTTCATTATCAACCAGCACAGCGATCGTGTGCCTTTCAATCCGCGCCTGTGGCTCCCCCGACGGCATCGCCGAACCCCACTCGATCTTGTTCATCGCATTCACCTTCAGCTCCGATCATCGCAGCGGCGATGATCGCGCAAACGGTCTGTCAAACCATCATCTTGCCAGCGTCGGAAACCTCGAACGAGATGTCCTCGTTCGAGGACTCATCGCCGAAAATCATGCTGTTGTGAGCTTCTCCCGATGGGATCATCGGGAAGCAATTCGCGAGCTTCGACACACGGCAATCGAAGATCACCGGCTTCGGCGTCTCGATCATCTGAATGATGAGATCGTCGAGTTCCTCGGGCTTTTCCGCGCGCAAGCCCACGCCGTGATAGGCTTCCGCAAGCTTCACGAAATCGGGCAGCGCTTCCGCATAGGAATGCGAGTAGCGCCCGCCGTGCAGGAGTTCCTGCCACTGGCGGATCATGCCCATATATTCATTGTTCAGGACGAAGATTTTGATCGGCAGGTCATACTGTGCCGCCGTCGACATCTCCTGCATGGTCATCATCACCGAAGACTCGCCGGCAATGTCGATGACGAGGCTCTCGGGATGCGCAACCTGCACGCCGACAGCGGCTGGCAGGCCGTAGCCCATCGTGCCAAGACCACCGCTTGTCATCCAGCGGTTCGGCTCGTCGAAACGGTAGAACTGCGCCGCCCACATCTGATGCTGGCCGACCTCGGTAGTGATGTATGTGTCGCGGTTCTTCGTCAGCTCATACAGCCGCTGGATCGCGTATTGCGGCATGATGATGTCGTCGCGGTTCTTGTACTTGAGGCAATCGCGTTCGCGCCAGCCGTTGATCTGCGACCACCAGGCTTTGATCGCCTTCTTGTCGATTTGCGGCGACCGGGCGCGCCAGACGCGCAGCATCTCCTCCAGCACGTAGCCGCAATCGCCAATGATCGGGATATCGGCTCTTACGTTTTTCGAGATCTGCGACGGGTCGATGTCGATATGGATCTTCTTCGAACCGGGCGAGAACGCGTTAAGCCGGCCCGTGATGCGGTCGTCAAAGCGCGCTCCGACGCAGATCATAGCGTCGCAGCCATGCATGGCGAGGTTCGCCTCGTAGGTGCCATGCATGCCGAGCATTCCAAGCCAGTGCGGCGACGAGGCCGGATAGGCGCCGAGACCCATCAGCGTCGAGGTGATGGGGAACCCCGTCAGGTCAACGAACTCGCGCAAGAGTCTTGCGGCGTTCGGCCCGGAATTGATGACGCCGCCGCCCGTGTAAAAAATCGGCCGCTTGGCGTTCGCGATAAGATCCACCGCCTCCCGGATCGCCTGGGGGCTTCCTTTCACTTGCGGGCGGTACGTCTTATGGACGACCTTGCTCGGGCTGATATAATGCCCCTTCGCAAACTGGACGTCCTTTGGGATATCGATAACGACTGGCCCTGGCCGTCCGTTCTGAGCGACGTAAAACGCCTCGTGCATGATGCGCGCAAGGTCGTTCACGTCTTTCACGAGGTAATTGTGCTTCGTGCAAGGCCGGGTGATGCCGACGGTGTCGCATTCCTGGAAAGCGTCGGAGCCAATCAGGGCAGTGGAGACCTGCCCTGTGATGCAAACAACCGGAATTGAATCCATAAGCGCATCGGCGAGCCCTGTAACCGCATTGGTCGCGCCGGGGCCCGAGGTGACGAGCACCACGCCCACCTTGCCGCTGGAGCGGGCATACCCTTCCGCCATGTGGACCGCGCCCTGCTCGTGACGCACGAGGAAGTGCTTGATGCCGGTCTGCTTGAAAATCTCGTCGTAGATCGGAAGAACAGCGCCGCCGGGATATCCGAACATGTGCTCAACGCCCTGATCGGCGAGGGCTTGAATGACGATCTCGGCGCCTGTCATCGCGCGTGCCATGGCGAACTCCAAAGAAAGTGCGGCCCCAACCGGCCGTGTCACCAGTGGGATTGCGGTACGCTCTCATCTTGCAGAGGTCAAGACTTTTTGGAGAAAGATTGTCGCATCCCGTTTTGTTCTTTCCTTTTCTTTCTCATAATAATGTTTCCACGTTTCAAAATTGCTGTTTATCCAAGTTATCTGTCGCTTGGCATAATTTCGCGTGTTTGTCCTGGCCCGCTCCGCAGCCTCCTCGAAGGCGATTTCGCCTCGTGAATAGGCGATGAGTGGCGGCAGTCCCACGGCCCGCATCGCGGGCAGCGATGCGTCGAGGCCGAGTGCACCAACCGCTTGCGCTTCCTCGATCGCGCCTTCCGCCACCATCGCGTCGAAGCGCGCGTCGCAGCGGCGATAAAGCTCAGCGCGGTCCACATTCATCGTAAGAGGAAAGGCATTGGCCAATGGCAGCAGCGGCGGCTGCTTCGTGGCCTGCCACTCGGCAAGCGGACGACCCGTGGCTTCCAGCACTTCGAGCGCGCGCACGACGCGTTGCGGGTCGGTGGGACGAAGACGCGCCGCCGTCAGCGGATCGCGGCGGGCAAGCTCGGCGTGCAGCGCTTGCGGCGGCTCGGTCTGCGCGAGAAGCCGGTAGCGGGCGCGAACCTCGTCCGGGATGTCGGGAATGTCGGACAGCCCTTCCGTCAGCGCCTTGAAATAGAGCCCAGTGCCGCCGACGATTATCGGCAGACGCCCTTCCCTCCCCGCCTCGTCAAGCGCCGCCCTCACATCGACGAGCCAAAGCGCGGTCGAATAAGGCTCGCGCGCGCGCCGGAACCCATAAAGCCGGTGCGGCGCGCTTGCCTCGTCGGCGCGTGTTGGCCGGTTCGTGATGATGCGCAGTTCGGCATAAACTTGCATGGAATCGGCGTTGACGATGACGCCGCCGAACTCCTGCGCCAACTCAAGCGCAAGCGCCGACTTGCCGCTCGCCGTCGGCCCGCAGATGAGCACCGCTCCTTTGCCTGTTCCACCCATCGCAATGATTCCAGTCTGCCCCGCGAGATTCGATACCTTCTTATATCGCAAGGCAAGGCTGGCCGCGAAAGTGCGACTCGGGCGGCGATCCCAATCAGATCATGTGGGAAACCAGGCCGTCGGCCAGCTTGGGCTCGAACCACGTGGACTTCGGCGGCATAACCTCGCCTGCATCCGCCACCGCCATCAGGTCCGCCATGGAGGTGGCGTGGAAGGCGAAGGCCACCGCCATCTCGCCCGAGTCCACGCGCCGCTCCAGCTCGTTCAGGCCGCGGATGCCGCCCACGAAATCGATGCGCTTGTCACGCCGGGGATCTGCGATGCCGAGAATGGGGCCGAGGAGGTTGTCCTGTAAGAGGCTCACGTCCAGGCGTTTCACCGGATCCTGATGCGGGATCAGGTTTGGCTTGATGGTAAGCCGATACCAACGGAGGCCCAGATACATGCCGAATTCACCAGCCTTGGACGGCTTGCATTGCCCCGCCACCTTCTCCACGGTGAAAGCGTTCTGCAGTTTGGCCAGGAATTGCTCGGGGCTGTTGCCGTGGAGATCCTTGAGCACCCGGTTGTAGTCGAGGATCTGCATCTGGTTGTCGGGGAAAATCACCGACAGGAAATAATTGTAGGCCTCTTCGCCAGTGTGATGGGGATTGGCGGTCTTGCGTGCCGCGGCCACGCGCGACGCGGCCGCGGCGCGGTGGTGGCCGTCCGCGATGTAGAGGCAATCCATGGCGTCGAAGGTGCGCGTGATGAGATCGATCTGCGCCTTGTCGCGCACAAGCCACAGGGAGTGGCGCACGCCGGTGTCGGCGACGAGGTCGATCTCGGGCGCAGCGGCGGCCGCCTTGGCCACAAGGTCATCGATTGCAGCATTGTGCTTGTAAGTAAGAAACGCCGGCCCGGTCTGGGCGTTCAGCGCGTCCACCTGGCGCACGCGATCGTCCTCTTTGTCGGGGCGGGTGAATTCGTGCTTGCGGATCCGGCCCGCGTCGTAGTCGGCCACGCTGGCGGTGGTGGCAAGGCCCGTCTGCTGGTGATCGCCCATGATCAGCCGGTAGAGGTAGTAGCCAGGCGCGCTGTCCTGCTTCAGCACCCCTTCCTTGAGCATGGAAGCGAAGTTTTCCTTGCCCTTGGCGTAGACCGCGGCGTCGTAGGGATCGGTGCCAGCGGGCAGATCGATCTCGGGCTTGGAGATGTGGAGGAAGCTCCAGGGCTTGCCGGCTGCGCGTTCGCGGGCCTCGTTGCTGTCGAGGACGTCATAGGGGGGCGCGGCCACTTCGGCGGCTTTTTCGGGAAGGGGGCGCACGCCGGGGAAGGGGCGAATCAGCGGCATCGGGAGGATTCCTGGTTAAGAGGCTTTAAGGCAGCGTATTAGAACCGGGCCGCGGCCGGGTCAAACGAAACCCCCTTCCCCGGGGGCCGTTTCACCGCACAACCGTACGCAGCAGACTGCCAGGGTTCACAAGGGCGATGGCCGCTGGCGTCAACGATGGAATGGCCGGTGCTCCAGCACGGGGGGAACTCGAAGCGCCTGATGCGAATTTGGCGGTAAGCTAAGACTTGTTTCAGTAACGGTCGCTTCCGTTCTTCTCCCGCGAGGATAAGCCTCATGATCCGCCATCGACGTCTCACGCCGCCCGGCGGTGATTATCCCGCCGACGAATGGAACGTCATCGAAAAAGAGTTTCGTCCCGACTTCCTGGCCCAGCTGGAGTCGGTGCTGGCGCTTGGCAATGGATATATCGGCATGCGCGGCTGTCCAGAGGAAGGCGGCCCGAATGCCGAAAACAGCACCCTGATCAACGGGTTCTATGAAACCTGGCCCATCGTCTATGCGGAGGACGCCTACGGCTTCGCGAAAACCGGGCAGACGATCCTCAGCGTGACCGACAGCAAGATCATAAAGCTGTTCGTCGACGATGAGCCTTTCTGGCTGGCCCATTCACACCTCCTGAAGTACGACCGGCGGCTGAACATGAAGTCCGGAACGCTTGACCGGGAGATCCTATGGGAAACGCCATCAGGCAAACAGGTGCAGATCTCCTCCCGGCGCTTGGTGTCGTTAGGCAACAAGCATGTGGCCGCCATCTCCTATCAGGTCACGCTCCTGAATGCTGCGGCCCCGGTTGTGATCTCTTCTGAAATGGCAGTACACAGGCCGCGCACATCCACGAGTGGAAGTGATCCGCGGCAGGCAAGAGTTTTTGCGGGCCGAACCCTCAACCCCGCAATGGGTTATGCAAAAGACAGCCGGATCGTGCTCTGTCATGCTACGGAAAAAAGCAGCCTTCGCCTGACATGCGCCATCGATCACGTGGCCGAGACGTCATGCGGTCTCACTCATAAGGTTTTCCAAGGCCCGGACTTCGGGCAGGTTGCCTATAAAGTTGAGGCCAAGCCAGGCTGCCCCATTCAGCTAACCAAGTACATGGTTTATCATACGTCTCCGACGGCTTCTGCTGAAGAGCTTTGCGGCCGTGCTGAATGGACCCTGGATCGCGTGGTGAGCCAAGGCTTTTCAAAGCTTCTCGCGTCCCAGGAAGAGTATATGGATGATTTCTGGCGCCGCAGCGATGTCAGGGTCAGAGATGTTCGAAAGGCCCTTGCAAAGCGCGACTCCCAGCCATTACCCACTGCTGCTTTTTTACCATCCGCTCGACATCTATCGGAAGCGCGTAATCAAACAGGCGGATGTGGTGCTGGCAATGTTCCTCCTTGGCAATGCGTTTTCTCACGAAACAAAGCAACGCAACTTCCAATTCTACGACCCCTTGACCACCGGCGACTCTTCCTTGTCCACCTGCGTCGAGGCGATCATCGCAGCACAGATCGGGGATATGAAGAAAGCAATCCACTATGGGATGGCGGCGTTGCTTATGGATCTGGCCGACGTGGGCGGCAATGTGAAAAACGGCTGCCATATCGCGTCGATGGGCGGAACCTGGATGATGCTGACCTATGGGTTTGGCGGCATGCGAGACGACGACGGGACCTTGTCGTTCTGGCCCCGCCGTGCCCCCGAAGACAACGCTATTCTCCGGTTTCCCTTGACCTATCGGGGTCAGATGCTGGAAGTCGAGATTGGTATGGAGCAGGTGGAGTACACGCTGCGCGAGGGCAATGCCTTGGTGCTCCGCCATGAGAACGAAGAAATCCAGCTGACAAGAGAACATCCTTTGGCCGTGCGGCCGATCAGCCGAAGATAGTTCCCCGTGGCTTGCAATAAGAGCCGCAACTGCGCCATGGTCCATTTTGCTGGCGCGCTACCGCCCTCTGGGCTACTTCAGCGCAACGTGTTGGCGCTACCGCCCTCTGGGCTGCTTGAGCGCAAGGTCATCACCGGATTTAAGCTCGTCATGGAAATCGCGATTACCGTTGTTGCCGTCCATTCGCAGGACAATTTGCTGCTCGATGTCGCAGCGGCGCTGCAGCGCGATTTCAACGGGGCGCTGGAATTCCGCTGGCTGGGCCAAGGCGAGGCGTTGGATTTGATCCTCCACGCAGACGCCCCCTCATCCTGTCCTTCTCCCGTCGAACTCGCCTCGGCAAGTTCGAAACTCAACATGACCGCATCCGCGAGCGGATGCAGCGAGGGAGAAGGGACGCCCTCCCGACCGTCGCGTCCTGCTCCCTCTCCCCTGGCGGGAGAGGGCTGGGGTGAGGGGGAGATTTCCCCGTTCAAGCAGATCGTTGCGGAGGCGGTCGCAAATTACCCCGTCGATTGGTGCGTGCAGCCTGCCGAGGGGCGCAAGAAACGCATGCTCATCGCCGATATGGATTCCACCACCATCGGCCAGGAAAGCATCGACGAGATGGCGGAGCTAAAAGGCGTTCGGCCTCAGATCGCGGCGCTGACGGAGCGGTCCATGCGCGGGGAACTGGAGTTCGAGTCCGGCTTGCGCGAGCGCATGCGGCTGCTTCGGGGAATGACGGAGGCCGACTTGCAGCGCGTGCTGGACGGGCGTCTCACGCTCAATCCGGGCGCGCGCACGCTGGTGCAGACAATGAAGGCGCATGGAGCGCATACTGTGCTGGTTTCGGGCGGCTTCACCTTTTTCACGAGCGCCGTCGCCGGGCGAGCCGGATTCGCCGCGAACAGGGGCAACGTCCTCTTATGGGACGATGGCCGCCTTGCGGGCGCCGCCGAGCCTATTCAAGGGCCGGAAGCCAAGCTTGCCGCCTTGAATGAGGAGGCCGCCGCGCGTGGGATTTCGCACAGTGGTGATCGCGGTGGGCGACGGCGCGAATGACCTCGCCATGCTGAAAGCTACTGGGCTCAGCGTTGCATATCGGGCAAAGCCCATCGTAGCCGCCGAAGCGGATACGCAAGTGCGCTACAGCGACCTCACCGCGCTCCTCTATTTCCAGGGCTACACGCGCGACAGTTTCGCGGCTTAGGCGCGGGATGCGCCCTGCCCCCATTCCTGCATCTCTGGCATTGCGAGAAGCGTCGCCGCATATTGCGCGGCGGCGCCATCGTCGCCGAACCGGGCGAGGTCGATTCCATAGGTCCGAAAGCGCGTCGCGACCGGCGCATACATAGCGTCTGCAATGGTGAAAGCGCCGAACAGGAAAGGGCCCTTCGCCCCAAAGTCGTGGCGGGCCTCGCGCCAGATCGCAGTGATGCGGAAGATGTCCGATTGAGCCTGATCCGACGGGGTGCAGCCCTCGATCCGGGCGTGAAAGTCCATCGGAAACTCCTTGCGTAACGCGTGAAAGCCGGAATGCATTTCCGCCGAGACCGAACGCGCGACCGCCCGAGCATTCGCGTCTTCGGGCCAGAGGCACGCCCGCGGGGCGATTTCGGCGAGATATTCGCAGATGGAAAGGCTGTCCCAGATCGTGAGGCTGCCCCGCTTCAAAACCGGCACACGGCCCGAAGACGAATGGCGCGCGATCTGCTCTGCGGTGTCGGGCTGCCGCAAGCTGACCTGAACTTCTCGAAACGGAACTTTTGCAACCTTGGCCGCCAGCCAGGGCCGCAGGCTCCAAGAGGACCAGGCTTTATCGCCGATGACAAGAATCGTCTCTTCCTGCATGAGATGCTCCCGCAAATGCGCCGGATGTGGATAATCAAGCATCAAATGCATTGCAAAGGCAAAAGCGATTGCACTGGACGCGGCCGTACCTTGCTCCGTCCTGTTTGATTGGCTAGAACTGCGGCATCTTTTCTGCAGCGAGGGCGCTTGCCGTGAATATTTGCATGATTGGGGCCGGATATGTCGGCCTGGTTTCCGCCGCTTGTTTCTCCGATTTTGGCTGGGATGTCACTTGCGTCGAGAAGGATGCGCGCAAGGTCGAGCAACTGAACGCCGGCGAGATCCCGATTTACGAGCCGCGCCTTGACGTCCTCGTTGAGAGCAACGTGCGCGCGGGCAGGCTGCATTTCACAACGGAGCTTGCATCCGTTGCTCATGCGGCTGATCTGATCTTTCTCGCGGTGGGCACGCCCATGCGCCGCGGCGATGGCTACGCCGACCTCTCCTATGTTTATCAGGCTGTTGAAGAGATCGCGCCGCATCTGTCAGGCTTCACGGTTATCACGACGAAATCAACGGTGCCTGTGGGCACGAGCCGCGAGATCGAGCGCCGGATGAGGCATCTAAGGCCTCATGCCGATTTCGCGGTTTGCTCCAACCCCGAATTCCTGCGCGAGGGGTCCGCGATCCAGGATTTCACCCACCCCGATCGCGTCCTTGTCGGTGTCGACGATCCGAGGGCGCGCGAGATCATGGACCGCGTCTACGAGCCGCTCCGCCTTCGCAACGCGCCCGTCATGTTCGTCAGCCGCGAGAGCGCCGAGCTCGCGAAATACGCCGCGAACGCCTTCCTTGCGATGAAGATCAGCTTCATCAACGAGATCTCCGACCTTTGCGAGGAGGTTGGCGCCAATGTCCAGCAGGTGGCGAGCGCCATCGGCTCTGACGGGCGGATCGGCGACAAGTTCCTTCATCCGGGGCCTGGATATGGCGGTTCCTGCTTCCCGAAGGACGTTTCGGCGCTGGCCCGCACGGCACGTGAGGCGCGCTCGCCTCTGACGCTTATCGAGCAGGTCGAGAAGGTCAACAACGAGCGCAAAATCGCGATGGCGCATAAGGTGATCCGCGCGGCGGGCGGCAATGTGGCGGGCAAGACCATCGCGATCTTCGGCGTAACCTTCAAGCAAAACACAGACGACATGCGCGACGCGCCCAGCCTCGTGATCGTGCCGATGTTGCAGGAGCGTGGCGCGACCGTTCGCGTCTACGATCCGCAAGGGCGCAAGCAGGCGGAGCCGCTCCTGCCGGATGTCGTATGGTGCGGGAGCGTACTTGAGGCCGCCACGGAGGCCGATGCCGCCGTTGTTCTCACGGAATGGAACGAGTTCCGCGCGGTGAATCTGTCCGCGCTCGGCGCGCAAATGCGAGGGAACGTGCTTGTTGACCTTCGCAACATTTATAGGCCCGAACATGCACGGCAGGCTGGGCTGAGTTATGTCAGCATCGGCCGGTCCGAAAAGGCGCGATCCGCAAGCCTAGCAGAAACTTCGCCGGACTCCTGAGCGGGGCCGTTGCCAGCAAGCATTTCTCAATAGACACGAATCGAAATCTGAGGAGGTGTCCCCGCCCCTCCCGCCAACGCCCAGGCGCTGCAGATCTCCCATAGACAGCCATTGGCCGGTTCACAGTTAAGCTAGCGCAATTCGTTTCAAAAGGTTAAAAAAGAATAGCGCAGCCGAAATTCAGAGGCAGTACAAATGCCCAGCCGGCGCTAAATGGGAGGAATTCATGAAAAACACATGCGGCCTCGCCGCGGTGGTTGCCGCGGCTATGCTCGTTAGCGGTGCCTCGTCCGGCCAACTCAAAGCCGCATCCGACGCCCCGATCGGTCAACTCGTCGCGCAAACAGGCAGCACAGCGCAGGTGGCGTCCGCCTACGGCCAGGGCGTCTCCGACGCGTTCGCCTACATCAATCGCCTAGGGGGCATCAACGGCCACCCGGTCGCAGTCGACACTGTCGATTACGGTTACGACGTGGGGCGCGCGCTCAGCACCTATAAAAATTGGAAGGAGACCCTGAAGCCGGTGGCCATCCAGGGCTGGGGCACAGCCGACACGGAAGCGCTGGTCGACAACGTCTCGAAAGACGCCATCGTTTTCATGTCCGGGTCCTCGTCGGGCCACTTGACCGATCCCACCGGCCAGAGCCCTTGGACCAGCACCCCCGCTCCCTACAACTTTTTCTACGGCCCATCCTATTCGGACGGTTGCCGCGGGCTGGTGCAGTGGGCCGCCGAAGACTGGCGGCGCTCCGGTTCCGGCGGCCGCTCGACGTTCCTTGGCGACCTTGACCGGCCCAAATTCGTATTCATGGGCGACAATCATCCCTACCCGAACTCGCCCAAGGCGGCTTGCACGGATTACGCGCACAACCTCGGCTTCGAAGTTCTGCCGCCGATCCGCTATTTGTTGTCCCCCGCCGACTTTGCGGCGCAGTGCCAGTCGCTGAAAAACAGCGGCGCGCAGTACGCTTTCCTCGCCAACACTGCGGAGTCTAACATCAAGCTGGTGAAGGATTGCGCCGCCTTGGGCGTCTCGACGCAATTCATGACCAACATCTACGGCTGGGATGAAGGCGCCGCGAGCCAGGCCGGAAGCGCTGGCGGTGGCATGGTTTGGGTCGTCAGCGTCGCACCTTGGGACGATGACGTGCCGGGCATGAAGACCGTCCGCGAGATTTCCAAAGTGTCCGATCCAAGTAGCGCGGCCGCGCGGCCGGTGCATTACATCCGCGGCGTTTGCTCGGCCTATCTGATGCGTGACGCGATGCTCGCCGCCGAAAAGGAAGGCGCCATCACCGGGCCGAACATCAAGAAGGCGTTTGAGGCCATGCGCGACCACGTGCCTGCGGGTTCACCTCCGTCGATCACCGGGGCACAACGACCGTGATCCTCTACCGCAACGACTTCCACTACGGTGGTCCCGACGCCCAGAAGGTATATACGACAAAAGTGCCGCTCCGTCCCGACTGGCTCGGCTGGTAATCCTGCGCAGGGCGTTCATAATAGTCGCGCCCTAATTCGCAGTTCCAGTGTTCCTCTCGGCACTTAAAGGATCATAAGACATGTCAGACGCCAAACTCGCGACAATGACCCCAATTTCACCTGCGGCCGCGCCCGCAATCCCCTCGACGATCGCCATCGCCGACACCTCCGCCAATCCAGCCCCGCTGGGCCTGCTCTGCTTCGCGCTAACGACAGTCCTGCTCAGCGCTCATAATGCCGGCCTTATCGCGCTCGACGCGGCGATCGTCGCCATGGCCGTCTTCTACGGCGGCGCGGCGCAAATCATCGCTGGCATCTTCGAGTGGCGGAAGGCAAACACTTTCGCCTCTACGGCCTTCATCTCCTACGGCTCTTTCTGGCTTACCATCGCTGGCATCATCGTCTTCCCGAAGCTTGGCCTGGCCGATAAACCAAGCGGCACCACGATGGCCGTCTATCTCGGCCTCTGGGGCTTAATTTCGTTCATCCTCTTTATCGGCACTCTCCGGCTGAACCGGGCCTTGCAGGTCGTTTTCTTCCTGCTGTGGGTAGCGTTCGCCCTGCTGGCGCTCGGCGACCTGACCGGCATTTCAGCGCTGACGAAGCTGGGAGGCTGGGAAGGCATGCTGCTAGGGTTTGCGGCGATGTACACTGGCCTTGCCCAGGTCCTGAACGAAGTCTACGGGCGCAGGATCTGGCCTCTCGGCCCGGTCACGAAGTAATAAGGCGGCAGAGCGGACCTTATCCGCCCGCTCCCTTTCATCAGCCGCAAAAAAGCTTCCTGCCTCGACATTTCGAGGGGCCATGGCATCGGCTCCTCGAACCAGGAAGAAAATGCCAGCGCCCGTCTCTAACCCTTAACGTAACCTTAACTCGAAACCGGTAACTTTTAGGAAAGAGTGACCGCGCGAGCAGCGTGGGGTAGGCGTTTGCGGGGCGTTTGAGTGAGGGAGTTGCGTGCAAGTGAGGGCCAAGAGCTCGCCGCTCGGTTTGGAGCGGCCGCTGCCCGTCACATCAGCGTCCTTGCCGCATGCGCGTCCCGTTTTTCAAGCGCGCTGCTGCGAAGCCTTCTCGGGATGCTCTGGCGCACCCTCTTCCGCTCCTTCGATTGGCTCGTCATCAAATCCGCCGAGGCGCGGCGCAACGCACACAAGCCCCTTTTGCGTCTTATACCGTGGCTGATCGTGGCCTTCGTCTGGATCGGGCTGACGCTCGCGAGTATTATCGCCTACTACGCCAGCGTGCTCCCAAATCCAAAGCAAGCCAGGCAGGCCATGATCCTCCGGCTGCCGCCCAGCCTGACCATTCTTGCGCGTGGCGGTGAGTTTATAGGCGAACGGGGCATGCAGCGCGCCTACGTGCCTTATAAGGACGTTCCGCCGGCGATGATCAAAGCCGTGCTCGCGACGGAGGACCGGCGATTCTTCTATCACTTCGGCCTTGACCCGATCGGCCTCTTGCGCGCCGCCGGCAGGAACTGGCGCTCAGGCGAGGTCGTCCAGGGCGGTTCCACGATCACGCGGCAGCTCGTAAAGAACCTC
>Ga0074046_10002457_pt1 | contig 15995 bp, 15 predicted proteins | sample BogForMeECP23OM3_FD_94441 | JGI IMG/M metagenome (GOLD analysis project Ga0074046, IMG submission 94441) | Bog forest soil microbial communities from Calvert Island, British Columbia, Canada - Bog Forest MetaG ECP23OM3 | ecosystem: Environmental > Terrestrial > Soil > Wetlands ...
AAGCCGGGGTCGCGTGGCAGGACGCACAGCCGCCGGCATAAAACAGATACCGCCCATTCTCCTCGTTCCTGGCCTGCGCGCTGACAAGCGGACTGGATGCCAAAGCGACACGCCAGCGCCCGCAAATGCAGAGGTCCCTTTCTCGGTCGACGAAATTTTCTTCTCCAGAACCAATGAGAAGGGGCATATTCTTTTTGGAAATGGCGTCTTTCAAAGAATAAGCCTGTATTCCTGGCCTGAGCTGTGCCGCAGACCGCATCACATCATCAGGCATCCCGACATGCCCCGGGCGGTCTTCTGGCTCTTATGGGAAACGATCCAAAAGGGAGAGCCCGTTGGCGCCTACGTCAAGAACATGGCGAAGGACGGCCGTTATTACTGGGTTTTTGCGATCGTAACGCCAATCGAGGGGGGGTATCTTTCCGTTCGCATCAAGCCGGTCAGCCAGTTCCTGCCTCTCATCGAGCGAGAATATGCGGCCCTTCTCGCAGAGGAAAAAACGCGTCGTCTGAAACCTCTCGAGAGTGCGCAGATTTTGCTTTCGCGGCTTTCAGAGATTGGCTTTCGAGACTATGGGTCGTTTATGGCAACCGCGCTGTGCCAGGAGATAAGAGCGCGCGACGAAAAGCTTGGCCGATGCTTGGATAAGGCGCTCTTTCATTTCGAGGGGCTGACAAAAGAGGCCGCCGCGCTGCTCGAATATGCCGATGGGGTCGTGGCCGATTACATGGCCCACCGCTATGTGCCCTTTAATCTGAGGGTCCTTGCTGCAAAGCTCGGAGAAGCGGGCGCCACCATCGGCGTTCTGGCGATGAACTACGACGCCCTTGCTACTGCGCTCAAAACGATGTTTCAGGCCGAGTCGACAGCCGGGGGGACTGCCCCGTCGGGCGAGATTGCCCTTCTCGAGGAGCAACGCTGCTCCTATGAGGCGCGAGCGGCCGGCGCCCTCCGCGCTATCGTGTCAGATGCTCAGCTTTTGAGCAGTCGTGTTTGGAGCTGAAAAAGGCGGCCGCCGCCTTGGGGACGACGCGCATCATGGGAAAAATGGAAAGCGCAAGGCTTACAACCGCGGATACAGGGCTCGCCGATCTCCTCGGCGATCTTGAGCGCTATCAAAGCTCGATGACAGAAGGGATTCAGAAGATGCTTGCCATGAGCCGATGCATCGAGCGCGACGCTGACCGCCTTTTGTGAGGCTTGCGTGCCCCGACTTTCTCCATTTCTCTCAAATCGTTCATGAGTGTTCCGGGCTTATTTCAGCTGAAGGTTTTAACAATGCATCGGTCAAATATGCCTGCTTGGCAGCGCATAAAGCCATCGTCTTAGCCAGAGCGAGTTAAAATGACCGCTATGAAAAGCCTCAAGGAGGCTACCTTCCCGATGCACCGCCGGCTGGAAAAGCGATTGGCTGTCAGGCGCACATCGCGCGGAGCTGGAAGCTTTTCATAGAGCTGCGGAAGCGGAGTGGGGACCGGCGCTTGACGTTCGCTTCCCGAGTCGGCGCGTCGCAAAGCGCCACTGCTTACACGAGATCTGGAAGATTTAGGCGGCACACGAATTGAGGGAGCTGTTGTTCCTGCGCTCTCCGATATGGCTTCGGCTTTGGGTGCCTTCTACGTTCTCGAAGGGGCAACGCTTGGCGGCCATCATCTGCTTCCGCTGAATCTCCAGGGCTCCTGATTGCGCTCAATATCGCCCCGCTGTGCCACGCTTTGTCATCGCATTTCTGTTCCTGCGCAATTTCCCGAGCACGGGAAGCGGCGCGTTATAGCGGAGCGCATGGGAAGAGACAGTCGTGGTTCGGCGATCTTGGAGTGGATCTGGATATCATCGGTACAGTTCGTAATCGGAGGGCTCCAGGATGAGCCCGCGCCGCTCTCTCAAGTAAGCGGCGATCTGGTTTTGCCAGCGGTATCGACCGGCCCCGTGATGCCAGAATATGCCCTGATTGGTCATGTTTGCAGGGGTGTTGTCTCCCCTGTGCTGTTTCTTAAGCTCGGACGCCGAATAGCAACTTCGGTAGAGTCTTGGCCCCATGGCGCCGTCGGTTTCGTCCCAGATGCTGCACGGGTTGTTGTGACTCCACTGCGCCACCGTGAGGCCCCGAACGCTCAGGAGCAGGACCGAATGACCCGGTTGAAAACCTTCGAAGCGACCAAATCCAACATTCTGTCCAAACATCCGCTGGGCTTCGTGTGCTCCTGCACTTTCGAAAACGACCCAAGCGTCATCGATGTATTGCCGCCGGTAAAGAGCGTTCCAGAACGCTCGCTGATAAGCCCATTGGTCTTTAAAACCAACCCCGTTGAGCACAGTAAAGAACTGCCGCAGCGATTGCTCGGTGAGCCAGCGCCGCATGGTGGTCTCGGACTTGGGGCAACCGGTCCAACCCTCAGGGTTAGAGCGGGGATCTCGCAAGAGCGGGAGAACGAAATCTAAGAATGCGTCGCGCATCTTTTTGTCGGGCATGTTGTCGCCGAAGGGACGGAGCGCGGCACGAACTGCCGCCGTCTTTAGCGCCTCAAATCGAACCTTGCCGTCGGCGTAAGTCCAGTCCCGCACCCCTTCAAGCGGTCCAGGGGATTGCTGTTCGTCCCTTTTTCGTATCGTTCGAAACCCAACCGGTAGAGATGCTCGCGATATCCGATAGCCGGAAGCCGGTTCCTAAATCCAATCCGGGAGAGGATATCGTCCGGAGTGCAATCACCTTGAAAGGCGGCATCGACAATGAATTCTGGCCCAGCCGCGGCGTCGAACATATGGAAAGCGGCGTCCGCCTCCTTCCACGGATGACCAAGATCATCGACATGGTCTTTTAGGAAGTTGCCGACGAGCGATACACACAAACCACCAAAGTTGAAGTTATGAAGCCATGCCGCCGCAAGCATCCGGTATACGTTACGGCGGCGTGCTTCCAAGATTTGTCCCACTAATCTTTCGACGAGGTCGGGTTTGCGGCTCAGAGGCTCAGTGAATGACCGAATACACCAGGGCGCGCGAAGGAGATCGCGGCGGTCAAGCGGATCGCCTTTCGCCAAGAGCCCAGCAATTCGTTTGCTGAATTCATCCAAATCTTCCGCGGGCGGTCGAGGCGTGCCGCTCTCGCCGAAAATCATCGCGAGCCGCTCGTTCGATCCAACAGTCGCAGGCGTCTTCGGGAGGCTGATCGTGAAGGGCTCCGACCGGATGAAAATGTTCAGCGCTTGCCGGAGACTCACCGTGCAGCCTCGCTTGCCGCCCTCAGTCGGTTGATCTCCTCGCGCATTTCGTCGGTAACGTGGAGGATTTGCTCAAGATTCCTCCGGTTGTCGTTTGCCATCACGAAGCGCAAGTCTATGCGACGGTTGCGATCCCATGCATCGCGTATGGCGCGCGGATCGATGGGCCGCGTCGATGAATAGCCCGACACGGAAATCACCTCCTCGTTACGGTTGCTTCGCAGCAGCCGCAGAGAAGGCGAGACGGCGATCAACTCACGGTAGGTGTTGACCGCGCGCTCGGTCGACAATACCCAGTTGTCACCGTCGATGCCCGTCGTATCCGTGTGCCCCTCGATGAACAGGGTTTCGAGCGCAGCACCCTCGGTCGGTGAACAGACTAAGCTTTCGCAGCTGCGGCAACTGACATATCTTGGCAAGACGCGTTCCAGAACGCGGGCGATTTTGCCGACATTGTCTTTGTTGCGATCCACGAGATCGGCGCGGCTTGGCGCAAATCGGACAGCGTCCTCGTTAAGCCGAAGGACGCCGCTTGCCTCGTCGATCTGAACGCTCAGTCCCGCTCTTGCGAGTTGCATTCGTATATCCTGCAAGAGTTCGCGGCGATCCTGCTGTGCTTTGTCAAGTTGCGCCATTTGCTCGCGCACGGCCGACTGAAGCGGGTCGAGTGTGCTCGCCACCTCTTGCGCGACTTTCAATGCGGTTTCTTGCGCGTCGGTTGTCCGTCGAAAGTCGAGCGCGAAGGCCGTCAGCATCAAAATGAAGATGAAGAGCACGCCGATCATCATGTCGGTCATGGGGACAAAGTAGTTGACACTCTCGTCCGAGCTATCCGCGCTCTCTTCCTCGGCGATCATGTTAGCGCTCTTGCCCCATCGAAGAGTTTCTTGAGTTCGCCGACGGTTTCGGAGAGTTCCTGTGCGCCGTCTCCAATTCCTTGAACGGGACCTGCGAGTTTATCGACAGCGCCCGCCAATCCCTTGTCGATTCGAATGGTTTGCTCGGCAAGAAGCTGCGATTGTTTTGTGGTTTCCTGCGCCAGCTTTTCGAAGGCGCGCTGCAGGTCCTCATCGATCTTGACGAAACGCCTTTCGTAATTCTCCCATAGTTTCGTGAGGCGGCTGACCTGTGCGGCAATCGTTTGACTTAGACTGCGCGTCGCTTGCTGGCCTTCATCGAGCGCGGCGGAAGCCTGCTTGACCGCCTCGCCGACGATTGACGTGATCTCCGCGACCTTCGCATTCGAGCGAGTCATGGGATCCATGGCGGCTCCGACAGCTTGCGCGCACTTTCCGAAGACGTCGGCGGTCTGCCGCGTCCGCGTCGATGCCCGGTCGATGGCTTCCACCTGCACACCGAGCGCCGCGGACGACATCTGCAAAGCAGCCGCAAGTTCGTCCACCTCCTTCCGGATGGACCCCATGGCTCCAGCGAGACCTTCTTCAAGCGCAGCAGCCGTGCGAGCCGATACATCCGCGACCACCTTGGCGCCCTTCTCCTGTGCCTCCGACATCTGCCGCCCGACCTCGGCGAGTTGTCCCGTGGCCGCTTCTCTGAAACCGCCGAAACTCCGTTCCAGTCCGTTGACCTGCGCTTCGAGCTTCGTCAGGACCCGTTCCATCGCTTCTGTAAGCTTGGAGGAGGCCCCCTCCGCAGCGGACGACAGGTTCGTATTAATCTGCGCATTGGTCCGGTCGAAAATTGCCTGTAGCGCAGAGAGCATCTGTTCAAGCGTCTGGCGGCTGATCTCCGACTGCTTGCCGAGATTGTCTCCTGCTTCGACGACCAGCCGATTGAGATTTTGCGCCGCTTCGCCGAGTTTCGTCGCGAACTCCTCGCCGGAACGCCCCATGTCCGATCGGACGGTCTCCATCGTTTTCAGTACGGCCTGAAGGCTGCCCGCAAGTTCGCGCAATTCCGTGCCTGCGCCGCCCTGGAGCGTTTCGGCGAACCGTTTGAGGAGTTCCTGCACGCCCGCATGGCTGTTGTGATCGAGCTGATCGACAGCAGAGCGGATCTGTTGCGCGAACGGCGAGAGCGCGCTTGTAAGCGCCGTGTTGATCGACGGCGCCACTTCTTCGCCTAGGCCCGCGAAGAACTTCGCGCTGTTGATCTCATTCAGCTGAGTGAGCTGCGCAGCGAGACTGTCGCGGATCTCAACCGATAGCGACTGAGGCGAAAGGTAATTCAGCTTGCTTTCAAGGGTTTCGCAGAAATCGCCGAGGGAAGCTTCGATCCTGATCGCGTAAAGCCGGAATGCGAAGGCAAGGACGATCGAAACCGAAAGCCCCGCGATGGACGCCGAGAATTTGAAAGTGGCCGCGTGTAGCAACTCCTGGAGGGCCGATTGCATGGCTGCGGCCCCCGCACCCGCAGCTGCAAGCTGCGCTGCATGCATTCCCTCGGCCGCCCTGTAGAGCGCGATGACAAGGCCGATGAATGTGAGGAGGAGACCCGTACCGACGAAATAGTTCGGCACGCCCGGCATGATTTTTAGGCCGATGCATTTTTCGCGAAGCATCGCGTAGTTGAAGAAGCTCTGCGGACGCTGGGTGTTGCGGACCGGTTTTCCGCCTGGAATGACGCTTTCCTGAAATTTCCTCCAGGCGTGGCCAAGAAGAGGATGCGCTTCCATCCGCTCGCGTACACGCTCGAGATCATTGGCGAACGCTATTTTCGATTTGTAACTGCGTATAAGTGCGCGCGCTCTGCCGATCGAAAGCGACACAGCCAGAGCATGGAGAATGCCAAAGGCAATCAACAGGCCGAAACCGAGAGACACCAGTGCTTTGGCCAGCGAAAATGCGAAGAGTTCCGAGCTGACACGAGCCAGATCGCCCCCGAACCCCTCCGCAACGATCTCTCCGAGGATTGGCAGCGGGAGTGAGGACCACACCGCATAGAGGCCACCCGAGACGACGGTCACGATAAGCCAAAACGCGATGCAGCGCGCAATCCGATTCCACAAGATGTATCCTATAATAGCGGGCACGGGGCTCCCCAAAAATGGCGTCGGCGATGGACACTATCTCTGAAAAGCCTCGCGCGAACCTATCGCCCGGCCTACCCCTCGAAGGGCTGGAGCCGCTAAGCAGGTATTCCTTGGACGGGCCAAGGAATACCTGCTTAGAATCTTTTGTTTACGCGAAGTTTTTCCCAAAACCGGGAAGGCCACTTTTAGAATTGATCAACTTTTCCGCCTTTAATCGATTCCGATTAAAGGCGGGCTGATCTCGGGAGCGGAAGCAAAACCGGGGTTGAGCCAGCTGTTCTCATGCCGTTTTCAGGATGCTCTGCCGCGGTGGCTTCGCGTGTGTGCCCGCATGATCGCCCGATATCGCTCGGGGTGATCCGTGCGCCAGCGCGCGTTTCTCGACAGGGGTTTGTTAGACGTCGCCATCGCATTCCTGTTAGACAACGGTTTTTCGGTGAGCACGCAGGGATGGAAGCCAAACGGCAGCCATTTCTCGCAGCTTGGGCAGAATCGGGTGACTGTCATTGGGGTTTCCTCACTCGTGACATGGCTGCATCATGCCACCGGGGCGGCGCGACTACCGTTCCGTTGGGAACAGCCATTTTGGGTTCGCGCAGAACTTTTGGCAGTTGCGCCGCGGAGCGCTGCTCCTTTTGCCTTGCGGCTCTCTCAAGAGAGTGTCGCTTCCGCCGACTCCCATGGCCGCGGCGCCGCGCACAAAAAGAATGCCGAAGGCTACACAAAAATCCGCCCCCGAACGCCAACGATCGCGGACGCGGTGCCCGTCCCGTTCGCTCGGCGCGTAGACCAAGCTTCTCACAAGCGTCAAGCCTGTCCGCCCAAACTCGCCGGCCTTGATATTTTCGGTGGTTTCTTACGGAACAGCGGTCCCGATGCGCCGATGAGATGATGGCTTATCTTAACCCGAAGCGAAAAACGAAGGATCAAAAATGTCACGGAATCATCAAGAGCACACCTACGGCAAGCGGGTACGGACACTGCGGCGATTACGGTGGGTGCTAGGGCAGGTTAGGGCAACGATTATACGCGAAATACGGGCGAACCGATCTCGCGGTAAAGATCGCCCGCAATCAACTGGGTTGATCACGCCCTCGATGGTCTAAAAGTCTTCGGTGGCTCGAGCAACCTGCAAAAGCTGTCCAGTTTGGTGCTGACCTTAACTGCTTACTACTTATGGCTACCACTCGCCGGGGTCACGGGTGCTGCAAACCTGCCCTTGTTCGTTCGCCGTCTTTGCGTTGGGTGCGGCGGAAGCCAGCGCGATCCGGTTCACTGCGAGGGATTCCTGATCCGGTCAAGCCGATCCTGTTTGTCGTTACAGATGTCGGCATTAGCGAGTTTGTGGCGCACGGCGACGACCCACCTATCCGCAGCCATCATCGACGACGGCACGAGGCCAAACCAACGGGTTGTGACGGGAACGGTCGAGAAGCTGACCGCACACGCGGACCTGCACGGACCCTCGATCATCATTCGGGGCATTGTCGTAAGTCTGGGCTGTAAGCTTGTCCCGCAACGCGCTGCGGCGGCGGGCACGGGTGGCTCCCTTGCGAACGAAACCGGCCCAACACCCCTTCAGTCCAGTCGGATCTTGATCACGTTTTCGTGAGCAAACTATGCTGAATACAAATCATTATTGTTCTTGCATGGACCTCCGGATGACAAGCATAGAGACTGTGGATCGGTAGGGAGGAGAGAATTATGCGACTTCATGCGCTTGGCGCGTTTGTGTTTCTTTGCGCTACGGCCTTGTTTTCTTCGGAGACATTCTCGCAGGACGTAGCTTGCATGGATGGCACCATTCGCGAGCGTTTAAAATGCCTTGCAAAGGAAATGGCGGCGCTCAAGCGCGTGCCCGGGCCGCAGGGCGAAAGAGGCGACAAGGGAGATAAAGGAGATGCCGGAGAGAAAGGGGACAAAGGAGATGCGGGAGCAAAAGGAGATAAGGGAGACCTAGGGGATAAAGGAGATAAGGGGGATAAGGGGGACAAAGGTGACAAAGGTGACAAAGGAGACCCGGGAGAAAAAGGGGATCCCGGGGACAAGGGTGAAAAGGGAGATCCAGGGACGGCCGCGTCTCCAATGAACAGCGAAAAGAAGTAGGTTCTTGCTGCCGAAGGCGCTTTCAATCCTGCTAAAACTGGCCGTTCTTTCCTCTAATACGGGAAAAGTCCGATAATCGATCTTCTGGCGGCAGTGGAACGGGGTCGACGCGGAGCCGATTTGAGCCTTGTGCGAGGACTGATTTGGACTCTTTGAGCGCCAGTGCCCCTAGCCCCATAACAATGAGGGAATTGTTATTAAGGCGCCATGTCCTCAGACCACTGGTGTTTTTTGTGCCACCATGCCGTGCGTGTCTTAATCTTTGCAAGCGAGAGCTGTTGCCCTAAGAACGTGCAGGGGCTAACTTTATTCCAGCAGAGCACAAGCATTCATCGCTCTGCCGGTTCTTCTCAAGACCTATTGCTTGCGATTTTTACCGAATTCAGCCCCTGGCGTTCTCCTGACGCTGGGGGCTTTTCATTTTTGCGCGGGCGTGTCGGCAGTGCGGAGACATTATACCAGCTATCGCAAAACAGTCGTGTCGGACTGCCGGAGAGGCTGGACACAACGGCAAGTGGCTCACCCACAAAAAGGGTCGGCCCGGCCCTTTTTTTGTCTCTCGACAACAAGCGGCAAACGATGGTGTACGCTGCGCGAAACCTACTAGGCGAGGGACAAGAACATGACGCATGGCGCAGGCGATGAGGCCAAGCGGCCCGGCATGAGTGAGCACGAAGCGCGTCCCGCCATACTCGCCGAACTTCACGCGCGTCCGTTCCTACCTGTTGAGGCGCCTCGACGGATTTATCACTATGCCTTCTCCACGGATGAGGAAGAGGCACGCGACGACCGTCTTGCGATCACATCTCTCGCCGAGGCGAACGGTGTAGTCCTGCCCCCCGAGGACGCGAAATTCCACCGCTTCGCGCTGGGTGACTGGGATTTGCGCTGGGAGCAGCATACCGAGTTCACCACCTATACATGGTCCACGCCGTCGGGCGCCGCCGAGCCGTTCCTGCACCCCGATCCTGTCGGCGATAGGGAGATCACGTTTCGGGCTCCGGGCCGTCTCGTGGTCGCGACGCATCTGGCGCTGGTCGAAGGTGGTCCTTCCCATGAGTTTCTCGCGACGCTGTTCAATGCGGAGAGCCTATGCGTCGTTGGCGCCGCGAAAGGCGCCGCTCACATCTTGACCGATTTTGCCGTCGACGCCTGCAAGTTTACGCGTTGGCTCGCCAGATCGGAGAAACTCAGCGCACTTCAAGCCGGCCGGCTCGTCCAGCGCGTGCTCGAGATCGAAACCTACCGCACCATGGCGCTGCTCGGACTTCCGGAGGCGCGGCGTGCCAGCCCCGAACTCGCTCACATGGAGCGCGAAATTTCGGAGATCAACCAGGCTCTCAGCCAGGGGCAGGACAAGCGGACCAGCCAGGATTTGCTGAAACGTCTGAGCGACCTTCTGGCGTCGAGCGAAGCACTATCGACACAGACGGCCTTCCGCTTCGGCGCGAGCCGCGCCTATCACGCGATCGTCAAAAATCGGCTCGATCTCATTCAGGAGACAAAAATCAGTCCCTATACGGCTATCTCGGCCTTCTTCAGCGCAAGGCTCGATCCCGCCATCGAGACGTGCAACGCGGTCGAGACCCGACAGGCGCGCTTGTCCGATCAAGTCGAGCGCGCAATCGATCTCATGCGCACCGGTATTACGTTCGAGCTGGAACAGCAGAACCGCGACCTGCTGCAAGACATGAACCGGCGCGCGCGGTTGCAGATGCGCCTGCAAGGCATCGTTCAGGGTCTCTCCACGGCAGCACTTGCCTATTATCTTTCGGGCCTGACGGTCTATCTCGCCAAGGGCTTGAAGGACGCCGGATGGTTGCCCCAGGGCATGACGGCGGACATGATGGCGGCGCTGGCGGTGCCTCTTACCATTTTCGCCTCCTGGGCCTTTATGGAGCGCGTGCGGCGTCTCTCCCTGAAAGCGCGGGAGGAAGAGCAGGTCAAGTGACGGCCCGTGCGGGCGATCTCCTATCGCCCTGCAATTCGAACAGGCTTTATCGGTAGAGAATAGGCGTCTTGAAGAGAGCTAAGTTCACCGCATAATCTAATTACTTCTTGGGGGGCGCCGCTACGGAGCGCGCCGCCTTCGCTGGAAACCCGCTCGCTTCGCGAATTCGCGGCCGCGCCGAATGACGAAGCCTGCGATATCAATGGGCTGGCTCACGGCGCAGCGCTTACCTACGAGGCGAACCTGGCCTCAGCGAAATGACGGCGTGATCGATTCTGAAATGCGCGGACGGAACCGCTAGAATTTTTTCCGTAATCGGATCCGGTTAAGCATAGTTTTCTCTCGCCGCCTGTTCAAATCGACGCAAAGTTCTTGATCGACAATCTGCAATCTATGAACGAGTCCCGTAATACTCTTCGAAGGCGATGGTGTACTTAAGTCTTAGCTTAGAACTCCGTCCTAGGCTGAAAGGCAGGATCTAACAATGCTGTAAAGAATATTGAATAAAATTGTGGCGGCCGGTGTGGCCGTTTCGCTTGCGGCTTCACCCGCAACCGCATGCACCGACATCATGCTGAAGACCAAGGACGGCGCCATCGTTCATGGCCGGACGGTCGAGTTCGGGATCTTTATCGAGTCCCAGGTCGTGCTCGTGCCGAGGGGTTACGAGTTCGCGGGCGATACTCCGGGGGGGCGGGCAAGAAATGGGATTGCTTGCCCGAAAGCTTATTGTCGAAGGGAAGCCGCATAAGCCAGACGGGGCCCGCAATGGCAACGCGGGGTTTGCCGCGTCGAGCCTAGTACCAGATCCGAGCTGCCGCAGCGTAAGAGGAGGCTAGTGGGAATTGGCCGTCACCGGAAGGCTTTTTCAGTTCCCTATGGAGTGCGCGAATGTAGTCAGGGGTGGTGCCGCAGCATCCGCCGATAATTTTTGCGCCTGCGCTTTTCCATTTTAAAGCGCTTCCAACGAAGTCCTGAATCCCGTCGTCATGGTCTTCAATGCACCATCCCAAATCGTCGTGTGCATGCCCAGCGCCATTTGGGTAAAGACCGATAACGCCATCGTAATGCGTCAATAATTTTTGAAACGCCCTGTCCATAGTGTCGATAGGCCTGCAATTGAGCGATATGCCGACGCGGCCAGGCAGTTCTGTTCTTTGGACGGCTTCAGGAAGAGGTGTACCGTCCAGAAGCCTGCCGTCGGAATCGACGACAAAACTGATGATAAAGGGAAGCCCAGTCTCGGAAGCCGTCTCAGCCATGATTTGCGCTTCGAGGCCAGCGTTGATCGTCTCAGGGAGCAGAAAATCTACGCCCGCTTCCGCCAACCAAGCCGCATGCACCTCATGCTCGCGGCGGAGTTCAATTTCGCCTGGGACAAGATCGGGCCGATAGCAATCCTCAAGCGGCGCAAACGACCCGCCAACGAACACCTGCCGGCCGGATTTCTTCTTAGAATCGAGCGCGATGGCTACAGATTTTTTAAGAGCGTCCCGCGCCTCGCTTTCCCGTCCTGACTTGCGGAAAGCTCGAATCGCCGTTCTGAATGTGTTGGTGATGGCGACATCAGCCCCGGCATCAAAATAGTCGTCGTGAATTTTCTGAACCAAATCAGGTACATCGAGATTGGCCGTTGCCGACCAAAGCGGCAACGCCGTCGCATACCCTCTGCGTTGAAGCTCCGTCCCCATTGCGCCGGAGAAAATAACGGTGTCGGCGTTATGGATGAAATCGGTGAAGCTCTCGGCTTGGGATCTCAAGAGGCTGCCTCCTCGATTGAATGCGGCTGATCCGCGTTGCCTGGGTTATGCCCGCATATTTTAGAATGGTTTTTTAATATACCACGAGCACTGCTGCCAGCGCTAGAATAGTTTTTCCCGTTTACCGCCTGCCGGGGCGCCGTCCTCAGGGCTATCTTTTCACATCAACCCAAGCCGCCAGCTCATGTTCCTGTGTCCTCGAACGTCGTCATACCGGTTTCACTAATCTGAACCTCGCATGGTGCCTTCAGCCATGGGCGTAGGAGCGGTGCAGCCGACGAGGGCGACGAGATGGATGCCTTGGATGTACTCGCGGATTTTGCGGATGAAGAAGATGGGCTCGACGCGCTCGCGAGAAGGAGCGGACGCATGGCGCCCTCTTGTCGAACGCGAGGTTGATCGCGACTGCCGCGCCTTCGGCATGTTCTCCGAGATTTTGGTCGGCGCGGCACATCATTCGGCCCAGTGCTGGCAGCGCACGACGTCATCGCCAACTTTGTGGAGCGCGCCCCCGCCATCGGTCCGAATCAACAAGGCAATGGCGAACAGCCGGATTCCAGTGGCAAGCGTTTCCCGGAACGCGCGGAACCACCAGGCGCGCCTGTAGCAGAGTTCCTCCAGGCGGATTGTGCAGATTTTGCAGGCGGTAAACGCGTTAGATTGCGAGGCGGGAACGGTCATGCGGCGCCCTCATGGCAACGGATATGCCGCAAGTGTTGCAAGCATTGGGCCAAACCTATTCCCAATCGTATATAGCTATGGCAGGATGCAAGGCGCCTGGCGTTTCGTACACGAGAGGAACGGAAGGAGAGCTTTCGTTCGTTTCTGTACGTTTCTCCAGCCATCTGCCCGGGCGTGTCGTTGGCTGCGGAACGCCCGGGCAGCCATCGTCACCGGAAAAGCGGTGCCTGCGAACCCGGATGGCCCGCCATCCGCTCCTGGCATTGACGTTGCAATGAAGGCCGATTGCTTAAGCGCATCGGGAATACATATGGACCAAGCGGTCGCCATCGATCTGGACGATATCGGGGAGGATTTCACCCACTGCTTCACCGGCGAGTGTCGCGTGAACGTGCTGCCGCTCCTGTTCCAGATCAGCGAAATCATCACCGAGAGCGAAGACCTGCAGACAATGCTCGCCATCATCCTGAAGGTGATGCAGGACCGCCTGAAGATCGCGCGCGGCATGGTCACGCTTTACGACCGTGAAGCCGAACGCATTTTCATCCACGAAAGCTTCGGGCGGACCGACGAGCAGAAAGCACGCGGCATCTATTCTCCGGGCGAGGGCATCACCGGCAAGGTGGTGGAGGCCGGAAAGCCGATCATCGTGCCGCGTCTGCGCGACGATCCGAGCTCGCTGCCCCACACCATCAGCGGCAAAGGCGCCAACAAGAACGCGTCGTTCTTCTGCGTGCCGATCCTGCACGCGAAGAAGGTCCTGGGCACGATCAGCGCCGAGCGCGTCTACCATAACCGGCGGTTGTTGAAGCAGGATGTGGAGCTTCTGTCGACCATCGCCTCCATGATCGCTCCCGCGGTGTCGGCGCCTGACGAACGCGCTGAAACAGCGCTTCAAGCCCTCCAACATCATCGGCAATTCCAAGCCGATGCAGGATGTCTATGAGCTCATTCACAAGGTGGCCGGGACCAAGGCGACCGTCCTGATCCTCGGCGAAAGCGGTGTCGGCAAGGAGCTTGTCGCCAACGCCATCCACTATAACGGCCTGACCTCCGATGGCCCGTTCATTAAATTCAACTGCGCGGCGCTGCCGGAAAACATCGTCGAGAGCGAGCTTTTCGGCCACGAGAAAGGCTCGTTCACGGGCGCTGTCGCGATGCGCAAGGGCCGTTTCGAGATGGCCGACGGCGGCTCGATTTTTCTCGACGAGATCGGCGAGCTGAGCCTTCCCATGCAGGCGAAGCTATTGAGGGTGCTGCAGGAAAAGACCTTCGAGCGCGTCGGCGGCATGCGGCCCGTGAAGGTGGACTTGCGCATCATCGCGGCGACGAACCGCAACCTTCTCGACATGGTCGAGAAAGGCACCTTCCGCGAAGACCTCTATTACCGGCTGAACGTGTTCCCGATCACCATCCCGCCGCTTCGTGAGCGGGGCAGTGACGTCATTCTGCTCGCCGACCACTTCGTCATGGCCTACGCCAACGAGACCGGCAAGGACGTGAAGCGCATCTCGACGCCAGCGCTGAACATGCTCATGGCATACCATTGGCCCGGCAATGTGCGCGAGCTGGAGAACGTCATCGAGCGCTCGGTGATCCTCTCCGAGGACGGCGTCATCCACGGCTATAATTTGCCGCCATCGCTGCAGACCTCGACCGAGACTGGCACCACGTTCGGCTGCGGTCTCGAAGCGAAGCTGCAGGCCGTCGAATAGGAGATGATTATCGAGGCGCTGAAGACCCACCAGGGCAACATGACGGAAGCCGCGAAGGAACTGGGCCTGACCCGCCGCATCCTCGGGCTGCGCATGGAAAAGCACGCCATCAACTACAAGCCGTTCCGCAGGGCCGAGGTGCGGAAATGATTGAAGGAATGCGGCTGCACGCGCTGGCAGCTGTCGCGAGTGGCTCCTGAACACCTGGTGAGACGCCTTTCCAAACGAGGTGGGGGATATGCCGCCCCCCGCCTCGCCCTCGATGGGGCGGGACATGCCGCTCCCGCCCCATCCCTTAAGGCGCGGCATGCGTTCGATTTCGGCCCGGTATTTGCAAGAGTTATCGTCAGCCTACCGCCCAAAGAAACCTCGCCATGGACGCCGCACATCTTCGGATCGCCATCACCACGAACAGCCTCGTGGCTGTGGACGCCAATTTCGCCTCCGCCAAGCAGATGGTGTCCTACGACGTGACCCGCGACGCGTCCGAGTTCGTCGACGTGGTCAAATTCAATCGCTTCGGCAGGAAGGGCATCGGCGGCGGCCAGGGCGGCGCGGATGGCCGCTGCGTGATGGACGACATGGGCGACGACGACGGCGCGGGCCACGATCCGCTCGTCGAGCGCGTCGAGTCGCTGACCGGCTGCTCGGTGGTGTTCACGCTGGGCTTGAGCGACCTCGCCGCGGTGCGCATCCACAATGAGCGCGTCTTCCCTGTGAAGAGCGCGCAAGTGCGTGACATCGAGGACGTTATCCTCCAACTCCAGCGCCTGATGAGCGGCACGCCGCCGCTGTGGCTGCGCCGCGTGCTGCGCGACGCGCAAGGCAATCGCCTGCCGCTTGACGAGCAGGAGATTTGAGCGGACGCCGGGCGAAGTGCTTGGAAGCCTTAACTTCATCTCGCTTTTGAACCGAAACAGAAATCACGCGTCTGACGATCAAGAAGAAAATTGTCTAGTCCGCGGAAGGGAAAGCGCAACTTCCGTTCATCGGCACTGTATTCTGCAAGCCAGTTTTGTCCCCAGTTACCGGCCAACACACGTCCTTGTTCTCGACGATAACCATACAGAACATTGCTCCGGACAAGATCACAGATAAGATTTGCAGCTCGCGTTAGCTCAAGCAACAGATCAGCTACTAGGTGAATGTGGTGTTGATGCTTCTCGAATAACAGTTTGTGCCTCTCAGGGTTCCACTCTGGAATGCGATAAAGTTTGGGTGTCCAGTATTCATCTCCCCTGATATCAGAGTGTTCATGAAATGTGTTCTGGAAAGCCTCAAGCACTCGCCTAAAGTTTTCGAAAGAGTCCTCCAGATCGGGGTATCGTGGCGGCCACACCCGACAAAGTAACCAGGGGCCAAGCTTATCAAAGTTGTCGCTGAATTCTATGCTCATCGAAGGACAAGTGGGTGTAATAATTCCCCAGCTCAAACTGATCCACTTGTCTATGCCAGCGCGAACTTCCCATTGCTCGATGATATCCGCATAGTGCTTATCCCGTTGATCCCACCGCCCTCAACATCTTGTAGGAAACGGGTTCATGTCCTGCGGCAATGCCAAGGATGGTG
>Ga0074046_10002458_pt1 | contig 15987 bp, 29 predicted proteins | sample BogForMeECP23OM3_FD_94441 | JGI IMG/M metagenome (GOLD analysis project Ga0074046, IMG submission 94441) | Bog forest soil microbial communities from Calvert Island, British Columbia, Canada - Bog Forest MetaG ECP23OM3 | ecosystem: Environmental > Terrestrial > Soil > Wetlands ...
CCGGAGCGAGCCGCGGAATTGTTCGCGCTCGAGTGCCATCCACGGCGGGACGCCGCGGCGCTGCGCCATCTCGATTGCCTCGACGATCACCTTCTTGGTGCGGCTCGCCTCGGCCACGCTGATCACACTGCCAACCTCGACCAGGGTCGAGGGAATCGTAACTTTCTTGCCGTTCACCTGGATATGCCCGTGACGAACCACTTGGCGGGCCTGCGCCAGCGAGCTGGCGAAGCCGAGCCGATACACGACATTGTCGAGGCGGCGCTCGAGCAGCACGAGCAGGTTCTCGCCGGTGATTCCGTCCATCCGCTCGGCCATCTCGAAGTAAGCCTTGAACTGCGTTTCCATCATCCCGTAGATGCGCTTGACCTTCTGCTTCTCGCGCAGCCGAATCGCGAATTCGGAAAAACGCGTGCGCGCCTGGCCGTGGGCACCAGGCGGATAGTTGCGCCGCTCGATCGCGCACTTGTCGCTGTAGCATCGCTCTCCCTTGAGGAAGAGTTTCAGTCCTTCGCGCCGGCATAGCCGGCATACCGGACCCAAATTCCTAGCCATCTCTTTTTAGTGAATCCATTTGGTTGGGGACAATCGGCGAAAATTTCCTTAGCTGTCCGCGTTTCTTTTCAGTGAATCCTTTTTTCAGTGAATCCGCTTGGTTGGGGACGTCATGGTGAAAATTTCCTTAGCTGTCCGCGTTTTCAGACTCGACGCCGTTTCGGCGGACGACATCCGTTGTGCGGAATCGGCGTGACGTCTTTGATTGAGATGACGCCGAGTCCCGCCGCTTGCAGCGCGCGCACGGCAGATTCGCGTCCGCCGCCCGGACCTTTGACGTGAACGACCACCGCCCGCATCCCGACTTCCGAGCATTTGCGCGCGCACGCCTCGGCCGCCATCTGCGCCGCGTACGGCGTGCCCTTGCGCGAGCCTTTGAAGCCGACGGAGCCGGCGCTCGACCAGGCAATCACGGTGCCCTGCTGATCGGTGATCGTGACGATCGTGTTGTTGAAGGTCGCGTGCACGTGCGCGACGCCTTCGGGCACGTTGCGGCGCACCTTCTTGCGGCGCGGCGCAGCGACAGGTGCTCCGGCGGCAGCGGCGGGCGCAACAGCTCCCTTTTTTCCCGGTGCGGCCTTGGTCTCTTTAATTTCTTCAGCCATCTCTTTTTAGTGAATCCGCTTGCTTGCTGGCAATCGGGTGAAAATTTCCCTCCTGCCCGCGTTTTATGCGTTAGCCTTTGGGGGGCGCCATCTTCTTGCCCGCGACGACTTTGCGCGGACCTTTGCGCGTGCGCGCGTTCGTATGCGTGCGCTGGCCGCGGACCGGAAGCCCGCGACGGTGCCGAATGCCGCGGTAGCATCCGAGATCCATCAGGCGCTTGATCGACTGCTGGAAGTCGCGGCGCAGGTCGCCTTCGACTTCGTAGTCGGTGTCGATCACCTGGCGGATGTGGACCTGCTGGTCGGCGGATAGATCATCGGTCTTGACCGCGGGATCGACCTTCGCGGCCGCGAGAATTTTCAGCGCGCTCGGCCGGCCTATTCCGTAGATATAGGTGAGCGCGATATCCATCCGCTTGTTCTTGGGCAGTTCGACTCCAGCTATGCGTGCCATCGCGAAACCCTTCCTAGCCCTGGCGCTGCTTGTGGCGCGGGTTGGAGCAGAGGATGCGCACGACGCCTTCGCGGCGCACGACCTTGCAGTTCTTACAAATCTTTTTAACCGACGCTCGAACTTTCATTCTTTTCAGTCTCTGTTAGCGGTTATGCTCGTTCTTAGTGGATCTGGTACGTCAGCATTGGCTGCGCCGGCTTTTTCAGCGCATCCGGTATGTTATCCGGCCGCGCGTGAGGTCGTAGGGCGAGAGTTCGACCGTGACCTTGTCGCCGGCCAGAATTTTTATGTAATGCATCCTCATTTTGCCCGATATATGAGCCAGGACTTTGTGCCCATTGTCGAGCGTCACCCTGAACACCGCATTGGGGAGGGCTTCCTGAACCGTCCCCTGTACTTCTATCGCGTCGCCCTTAGACATTTGCCAATTCGCTCAGAATTTCCGGCCCGTTGGAGGTAATCGCGATGGAATGCTCGAAGTGGGCAGATAGTCTACCGTCCGCCGTCACCGCAGTCCAGCCATCAGAAAGTATCTCCAAATCGGGGCTTCCCTCGTTAACCATCGGCTCTATAGCCAGCGCCATCCCCTCGCGGAGCCGCGGATTAGGCATCCCGGGGCGGAAATAATTCGGCACCTGGGGGTCTTCGTGAAGACGGCGGCCGATGCCGTGACCGGCAAAGTCGGTCACGACCGAAAACCCGGCGCGCTCGACCGTGTCCTGCACGGCGCGCGCGATATCGCTGATGCGATTGCCGGCGCGAGCCTGCGCGATTCCTGCGTAAAGGGAGTCGCGCGTGACCTGCAGCAGTTTTGTGACCCGCTCCGGTATGGGTCCGACGGCTACGGTGCGGGCAGAGTCGCCGTAGAAACCCTCGTAGACGACGCCGAAATCGAGGCCGACGATGTCACCGGCTTTCAGCTTGCGGCTCGACGGGATGCCGTGGACAATCTCGTTGTTGATCGACACGCACAGGCTCTTTGGATAAACGACGTCGCCGGGCTTGTAACCCTTGAAGGCAGGCTTCGCGCCTTTCTTGTAGGTCAGATCTTCGGCCAGCTTATCGAGCTCCTCGGTGGTGATTCCGGGCCGCACGGCGGCAGCGAGCGCTTCGAGAATCTCGGCGACGATTTGGCTCGCATGGCGCATCACGGCGATCTCGGCCGGAGTCTTAATAGTAATCATGATTGCGCGCTTTGCCCCGCGACGCCGTTGACTGCGGACAGGATTCGTTTTTCGACTTCGTCGGTGCGCCCTACTCCGTCCACCTGCGCGAGCAGCCCGAGGCGCCCGTAGTGATCGAGCAGCGGGCGCGTCGTCTCGGCATAAACCTTGAGCCGTTCGCGCACGGTTTCCTCGGCGTCATCCTCGCGCTGATAAAGTTCGCCGCCGCATTTGTCGCATACTCCGGCTCTTTTCGGCGGCTCGAAAACGACGTGATACATCGCGTCGCAATTGCGGCAGGTGCGGCGTCCTGAAATTCGCTTGACGATTTCCTCGTCGGGCACAATCACCGCGACCACCTTGTCCAGTTTCAGGTTCAAGCGATCAAGCCCGGCCGCCAGCGCTTCGGCCTGCGACACGTTGCGCGGGAATCCGTCGAGGATGAACCCGGGGCGTGCGTCTTCTTTTCGCAGTCGGGCAGCTACCAGCTTGAGGACCAATTCATCCGGCACGAGTTGCCCGCGATCCATGTAGCTGGCCGCCTCGCGGCCAAGCTCAGAGTCCTCGCGGACGACTGCGCGCAGCAGATCGCCGCTGGCAACTTGCGGGATACCCCAGAGCGCCGCGAGCGCCCGCGCCTGCGTACCCTTGCCCGCACCCGGCGGGCCCAGCAGCACGAGCCGCACCAGCTAGGCGCCCCTCTTGGTCTTGACCCGTCCGCGGCGCATGAAGCCTTCGTAGTTGCGGGTCAGCAGATGGGTTTCGATTTGCGCGACCGTGTCGAGCGCCACGCCGACGACGATCAGCAGCGCAGTGCCGCCGAAAAAGAACGGGACGTTGAAGCGCGCGATCAAGATGGTTGGCAGGACGCATACGGCGCTGACGTAGATCGCGCCGCCGAGCGTGATGCGCGACAGCACGCGATCGATATAGTCGGCGGTGAAACGCCCGGGCCGGATTCCCGGGATGAAGCCGCCGTACTTTTTTAGATTGTCGGCGACGTCAACCGGATTGAAAGTGACCGAAGTGTAAAAGTAACAGAAGAAGACGATCAGCCCGACGTAAACCAAGTCGTAGTAGAAGCCACCGGGCGTCAGGTAGCTCGAGTACGGTTTCAGAAATGGAACGAAGGTCGCCAGCGTAGCCGGGAAGACTAGCAGCGCCGACGCGAAAATCGGCGGGATAACGCCCGAGGTGTTGATCTTCAGCGGCAGATGCGAACTCTGGCCGCCGTACACGCGGCGTCCAACGACGCGGCGCGCGTACTGGATAGGGATGCGCCGCTGGGCGGTCTCGATATAGACAATACCGGCGATAACCGCGGCCGCGACTGCCAGGATGAAGATGAGCAGGAAGATGCTCATTTCGCCCTCGCGCACGAATTGCGCCGTTGTGCCGATCGCGCTCGGCAGGCGCGCCACGATTCCCGCCATGATGATCAGCGAGATGCCGTTGCCGATGCCGCGCTCGGTGATCTGCTCGCCGATCCACATCAGAAACATCGTGCCGGCCGTGACCGTGAGCACGGTCATAACGATGAAACCGGGGCCGGGATTGTAAACGATACTGCCGCCGCCGGGCGCCTGAATTTTTTCGAGCGAGAAGGCAATCATGGTGCCCTGGAACAGAGCCAGCAGCACCGTGCCGTAGCGCGTGTATTGAGTGATCTTGCGGCGGCCCGCCTCGCCTTCCTTGTAGAGCTCGTCGAGATAGGGCGAGGCGATTTTCAGCAGGTCGAGGACGATGGCGACGGAGATGTACGGCATGATGCCCAGCGCGAGGACCGAGAAGCGTTCCAGCGCGCCGCCGGAAAAGAGATTGACCCAGCCGAAGAGCGTGCCGCTGGCGGCGTCGAAGAACGAGGCGAGGGCCTGGCCGTCGATGCCGGGGGTGGGCACGGCGACGCCGATGCGATACACGGCCAGCATGAGGGCCGTGAACATCAGCCGTCGGCGCAACTCTGGGATGCGCGAGGCGTTTGAAAACCCATCGAGCATTTAGCTTTCGGGCGCTACCAACTCCGCGACGCCGCCGGCGGCGGCGATTTTGTCCAGCGCGCTTTTCGAGAACGCATCGGCGCGCACTTTAATCTTACTCTTCAACTCGCCGTCGCCTAAAACCTTGACCTTGCGCCCGGCCGGAATCAGACCGCGCGCGGCGAGCGCGGCGGCGTCGATGGTGACGCCGTCGGCGAAGTCGCCGAGGCGGGAGAGATTCACGATCGCGAACTCGTCGCGCCGCGCCTGGTTCTTAAGGGTGCGACGAAACCCCTGCTTGGGCAAGCGCCGTTGCAAGGGCATCTGGCCGCCTTCGTAACTCGGCGGCGTGTTGCCGTGCGAGCGCGCGCCCAATCCCTTATGCCCGCGGCCGGAGGTCTTGCCGTGTCCGGAGCCGATACCTCTGCCGACGCGGCGTTTGCGATGCGTCGAGCCGGGGGACGGTTTTAGATCTTTCAAATCCATAATTGCGCGATTAATCCTTGAGCTCGATTACCAAGTGCTTCAGTCGCTTGACCATTCCTTCGACCGCGGCGCTGCGCTTAAGCTCGCGCACGCTGCCGACTTTACCCAGGCCGAGGCCCTTGACCGTCTCGCGCACGCGCCGATTGGTGCTGATCGGACTGCCGACGAGCTTGACGCGAATTTTTTCCGACATCATACGCCTCGATCACGCAGCCGCTTCGGGCTGATTGGGCGTGCGTCCGCGAAGCCGATTGATATCCTGCGTGCTGCGCAGCTCGGCGAGCGCCTCGAGCGTCGCTTTCACCAGGTTGTGAGGATTCGACGAGCCGAGGCGCTTGGTCAGGATGTTGCGAATTCCCGCGAGCTCGACGACGGCGCGCACGCCGCCCGCCGCGATCACGCCGGTGCCCTCGGCGGCCGGGCGCAGCACGACTCGTCCCGCGCCGAAACGTCCGACCACTTCGTGCGGAATGGTGCCGTCCTGAATCGGCACGCGCACCAGGCTTTTCTTGGCGCGATCGACGCCCTTGCGAATCGCCTCGGGCACTTCGTTGGCCTTGCCTAGTCCGAATCCGACCAGCCCGTTGTGATCGCCGGCGACCACCAGCGCGCTGAAGCTGAAGCGGCGTCCGCCCTTCACGACTTTCGCGACGCGGTTGATATGCACGACCTTCTCTTTGATCTCGAGGCCCTGCGGATCGATTCGCTGCGTGACCGAACCTTCTCTCAACGTTCGTTGCCTGCCGTTCAAAATTTTAACCCCGCTTCGCGCGCCGCGTCGGCCAGCGCCTTGACGCGGCCGTGATAGAGAAATCCGTTTCGGTCGAACACGACGCTTGAGATTCCGCTCTGGAGGCATCGCTCGGCAATGGCCTTGCCGACCGCTTTCGCGGCGGCGAGATTGCGCTTGCTCTTGAGCTCGTCGCGCAGGCCGGCGGTCTCGGTGGAAGCCGCGGCGAGCGTGCGTCCGCTCTCGTCGGAGATTACCTGGACGTATATATGATGCAGCGAGCGGAAGACCGAGAGGCGCGGGCGCTGATCGTTGCCGACCGCCTTGCGCCGTACGCGTCCCTGGCGGAATTTGCGTTTTTCCGATCGTTCTAGAGCCATAATCGCAACTAGCCTTTACGCCGCGGTCGAGCCCGCCGCCGCCTTGCCGGCCTTGCGGCGAATCGTCTCGGTCGCATACTTGATTCCCTTGCCCTTGTACGGTTCCGGCGGCCGAAGCTCGCGAATCTGCGCGGCGACGGTGCCGAGCAGTTGGCGGTCGGCGCTCTCGAGCGTCACGGTCACCTGCTTCTCGACTTTCGCGGTCACGCCCGGCGGCAGCTGATAGACGATCGGGTGCGAATAGCCGAGCGTGAGATTCACCTGCTGGCCCTTGGCCTCTGCGCGGTAGCCGACACCGTTAATTTCGAGCACGCGGCTGAAGCCCTTGCCGACGCCCTCGACCATGTTCGCGACGAGCTTGCGCATGAGGCCGTGAATCGCGCGCTCTTCACTGGTGTCGCCGGGGCGCTTCACGACGATCTCGCCGTCCTTGATCTCGGCGGTGAAACCGGGATGAAGCTTGAGCTCGAGCTTGCCCTTGGGGCCTTCGACCTTAAGCGTCCCGCCGGCGATGGACGCCTTGATGCTCTTGTCGAGATGAATCGGCAGTCTTCCTATGCGCGACATTGATCGTTACCAAACCCTGCAAAGAATTTCGCCGCCGACTTTGCGGCGACGCGCTTCGCGACCGGTCATGACGCCGAGCGGCGTCGATACTATTTGCACGCCCATCGCGCCGCGCACCTTGCCGATTTCGGCCGCGCCCGCGTAGCGCCGATTGCTCGGCTTGCTGATGCGATCGATTCCGCGAATGACCGATTCGCGCGTCGGCGAGTAGCGCAGTTTGAGCGCCAGCATTTTCTTGGGCGCTTCACCGCCGACTTCGACACCGGCGAGAAAACCTTCGGCCATCAGCACGCGGCAAATCGCCTCGCGCAGCCGTGAGTGCGGCACCGTGAGTTCATTGTACCGCGCGCGCATCGCGTTGCGAATTCGCGTAAGCAGTTCTGCAATCGGATCGGTCTGCGACATAATTCGTCTCTTCTACCAGCTCGCCTTGATCACGCCCGGCAACTTGCCGTCGAGCGCGTACTTGCGCAGGCACAACCTGCACATCTTGAAACGCCGATAGTACGCGCGCGCGCGACCGCATAGCGGGCAGCGGTTGTACTGGCGCACTTTGAATTTTTGTTTGCGGGTTGCCTTAACCCGCAGGCACGTTTTCGCCATTTGACTGTCCCTATGCTCCCTGCGCCGGCGTCGGCGTTGGCGGTGTTGCCGCAGCCGCGACCGCGGCCCTGGCCGCCGCGTGAGCCTGCGCCGCTGCCGCCGCCTTGGCCGCATCGGCTTCGCGCTCGGCCGCACCACGCATCGGCATTCCGAGCGCGCGCAGGAGCGTCAGCCCTTCGAAGTCGCTGCGCGCCGTGGTCGTGATCGAAATCGTCAAGCCCTTCACCTTCTCGACCTTGTCGAGATTGAGTTCGGGAAAAATCGTGTGTTCCTTCAGGCCGAGCGAGTAGTTGCCGCGGCCGTCGAAGGCCTTGTCGCTGACGCCCCGGAAGTCGCGCACGCGCGGCAGCGAGATATTCACCAGGCGGTCGAAAAACTCCCACATCTTTTCGCGCCGCAGCGTTACCATCACGCCAATCGGCATCCCCTGGCGCAGCTTGAAATTCGATATCGCCTTGCGCGCGCGCGTCAGCACCGGCTTCTGCCCGGCGATCACCTTGAGCTCTTCGAGCGCGGAGTCGAGTATCTTGACGTTGTCGCGCGCTTCCTGCAGCGCCATGTTAATCGTGATCTTCTCGAGCCGCGGCACCCGCATCTTGTTGTCGATCTTCAGCTCGCGCATCAGGGCCGGCGCGATCTCATTCTCGAAACGCACGCGCAGGCGCGCGGGCAGCTTAGGCTCGGGCGGCAGCGGCGCCGCAGCCGAAGCCTTGGCTTCTTCAGCCGCCTGCTTCTGCTGAGCCTGGCGCGCCTTGCCTTCACGCTTGGCCTTGGCCGCGGCGTCGGTTTTGGCGGTCTGCTCTGCCTTCGCAGCCTGCTCGGCTTTGTCCGGCTTTTCTTTTTTGTCGGCCATTAATCGTTACCTATTGCTTCACCGCAGCGCCGGCAGATGCGGCTCTTGGTGCCGTCGTCGGCGGCCTTGACACCAACCCGAACCGGAGCGTTGCAGCGATCGCAAAAAATCATGACGTTCGAGATGTCGATCGGCGCTTCCTTCTCGACGATTCCGCCGGGGCTCTGGGCGCCGCGCGGCTTGCTGTGACGCTTGACGATATTCAGCCGCTCGATCACGACGCGTCCGCGCTCGGGCAATATCCGCATCACCTTGCCGGTCTTGCCGCGGTCGCGGCCGGTGACAACCATCACGGTGTCATTCTTCTTAATCTTGTACTTCGCCGACGCCATCACAGCACCTCCGGCGCGAGCGAGATTATTTTCAGAAATTTCTTCGCACGCAGCTCCCTGGCCACAGGACCGAAGATGCGCGTGCCGACCGGTTCGTGATCCTTGTCGAGCAGCACGGCGGAGTTGCCGTCGAAGCGGATATAACTGCCGTCGTCGCGGCTAATCTCTTTCGCCGTGCGCACGATCACCGCGCGCGACACGTCGCCCTTTTTGACCTTGGCGTTGGGAATCGCTTCTTTAACTGCCACCACGATCACGTCTCCGACCGACGCGTACCGGCGCTTGGAACCGCCAAGCACCTTGATGCACATCACCTTGCGGGCGCCCGAGTTATCGGCGACATCCAGAACTGTTTGCACCTGTACCATCTCGCGCCCTACCCAGCGGCCTTTTTAAGTACGCGGCTGACGCGCCAGCGCTTGTTCTTCGAGAGCGGACGCGACTCGATAATCTGCACGCGATCGCCTTCCTTGCATTCGCCGCGTTCGTCATGCGCCATAAACTTGGTGCTGCGGCGCACGCGCTTGCCATACAGCGCATGCTCGACCATGCGATCGACCTTGACCACCACGGTCTTGGTCATCTTGGCGGAAACCACGGTCCCCTCGCGCCGTTTAATTCGCTCCCGCATTAACCTGCCTTCTTCTCCGATGCTGTTTCGCGACGCGCCTTCTCGCCGAGCAAAGTCATAATCAGCGCCAGCTCGCGGCGCGCGCGGCGATAGCCGGCGTGATTGTCGAGCTGATTGGTGCGCAGCTTCAGGCGCAGACGGAAAATTTCCTCGCGCGCCTCGCGCTCCTTGACCCGCAAATCCGGCGCGGTCATCTGCCTCAGTTCGTCAAGCTCCAAGGCCGCCCTCCTCGCGCTGAATCATGATTGTCCTAATCGGCAGCTTATGCGCCGCCAGACGCATCGCTTCTTTCGCCGTCGCGTAATCGACGCCTTCCATCTCGAACAGAATCCGGCCCGGACGGACGCACGCGACCCATCCCTCGGGCGAGCCCTTGCCTTTGCCCATGCGGGTTTCAGCCGGCTTCTTGGTGAAGGGCTTGTCGGGGAAGACGCGAATCCAGACGCGGCCGCCGCGCTTGATATGGCGCGTGAGCGCGATACGGGCGGCTTCCAGAGCGCGCGTGTCGATGCGGCAAGTCTCGAGCGACTTGAGGCCGTAGTCGCCGAACGCGAGCGTGAGACCGCGCGACTCGGCGCCGCGGACGCGGCCCTTCATCATCTTGCGCCATTTAACTTTTTTTGGTGCGAGCATCTTACTTCGTCAATTCGCCTGCACAGGCGTTCCTGCGCGTTTCGCGTCCGCATCTTTGCGCGTCAAAACTTCGCCGCGGAAAATCCAGACCTTCACGCCAATCTGGCCGTAGGTCGTGCGCGCTTCGGCAAATCCGTACGCGACGTCCGCGCGCAGCGTCTGCAGCGGCACGCGACCCTCGCGGTACCATTCCTGACGCGCGATTTCCGCACCACCCAGGCGTCCCGCGACGTGGACCTTGACGCCCTGCGCGCCCATCCTCATCGCCCGCGTGACCGCTTCCTTCATCGCGCGCCGAAAGGCGACGCGGCGTTCGAGCTGCAGTGCGATATTCTCGGCCACCAGCTGCGGGTCGAGGTCGGGGCGTCGCACCTCGTGGATGTTGATAAAGGAGTCGCGCCCCTTCATCAGCTTCTGGATGTCGAGCTTGAGCTTGTCGATTTCCGCGCCCTTCTTGCCGATGACGATGCCGGGGCGCGCGGTGTAAATGTTTATCTTGGCCTTGTTGGCCATCCGCTCGATTTCGATTCGCGAGATACCGGCGTGGTAGAGCCGCTTCTTGATGAAATCGCGCAGCTTCAAGTCTTCGTGCAACAGCTTGGCGTAGTCGTGACTCGCGTACCATCGCGAGTCCCAGCTCTCGATGATGCCGAGACGAAAACCGCGCGGATGTACTTTCTGTCCCATAGGAGACCTCAGGACGCCCGCTCGTCCACGATTACCGTGAGATGGCTGGTGCGTTTATGGATCGGCGTCGCATGCATGTGTGCGCGCGTGAGCGAGCGCTTCCAGGTCGGCCCGGTGTCTGCGGTCGCGCGTTTTACAAACAACTTGTCCTCATCGACGTTCTGCTGATCGCGCGCGTTGGCAATCGCGGCGAGCAGAGTCTTCGAGACGAACCGCGCCGCCTTCTTGGGCGTGAACTCGAGAATCGACAGCGCCTGATCGACCTTCTTATCGACGATCAACTCGCACACGAGCTTGAGCTTGCGCGGTGAAATTCTGATGAAGCGGGTTCGCGATACGGATTCCATGACTCTTACAACTTCCCCGCTTACGCCTTGGCCGCAGCCGGAGCCGGAGCGGCCGGCGCGGCGGGAGCTGCTGCCGCCTTCACTTCGCCCTTGCGATCGCCGGCGTGACCGTGGAAGGTCCGCGTCGGCGCGAATTCGCCGAGCTTGTGGCCGACCATATTCTCGGTGCAGTACACCGGGATGAACTTGTGGCCGTTGTGGACGGCGAAGGTCAGCGCGATCATGTCCGGCGTGATCATCGAGCGCCGCGACCAGGTCTTGATGATTCGCTTGTCGCCCGAGGCGGATGCGGCGGTGACTTTCTTCTGCAGATGCCCGTCGACGAACGGACCTTTTTTTAATGACCTAGCCATAAACTCTTAATGCTTCCCGCGCGGCCGCCGGCTGACGATCAGATTGTCGGACGGCTGTTTCTTGCGCGTCTTATATCCCTTGGCGGGCTGGCCCCACGGCGACTGGGGATGGTTTCCTTTCGACTTGCCCTCGCCTCCGCCGTGCGGATGGTCAACGGGGTTCATCGCGACTCCGCGCACATGACCGCGCTTGCCGAGCCATCGCGAGCGCCCGGCCTTGCCGATCGAGATATTTTCATGGTCTAGATTGCCGACCTGGCCGATAGTCGCGCGGCAATCCGCCTGCACCATCCGCTGCTCTCCGGAGGGCAGCTTGAGCAGCGCCATCTTGCCCTCTTTCGCCATCAACTGCGCCTGCACGCCCGCGCCGCGCGCGAGCTTGGCGCCGGCGCCCGGCTTCATCTCGATCGCATGGACGACGGTGCCGAGCGGGATGTTCTTGAGCATCAGGGCGTTGCCGGGCTTGATGTCGGCGGTCTCGCCCGACTCGACCTTCGCGCCGACCTTGAGCCCGTCGGGCGCGAGGATGTAAGTCTTCACGCCGTCGGCATAATGCAGCAGCGCTATATTCGCCGAGCGATTCGGATCGTATTCGAGCGCCGCGACCACCGCTGGAATCCCGTCGCGGTTGCGCTTGAAATCGATCAGGCGGAGACGGCGCTTGTGCCCGCCCCCGCGATGACGCGATGTCATGCGGCCGCGATTGTTGCGTCCGCCGGTGCGCTTGACCGGGACCAGCAGACTTTTCTCCGGCTCTTTCTTGGTGAGCTCGGAAAAATCCGCAATCTGCATGAAGCGCTGCCCGGGCGTGCGCGGATTTAGTTGTATAACTGCCATTTTTCTTTTCTCAGTAACTCTTCTGCTAGCGCCGAACTTTCGTCTTACAGGCCTTCGAAGAACTCGATCTTGTCGCCTTCCTTCAGCGTTACGTAAGCCTTTTTCCAGTCGCTCTGGCGGCCCTTGATTGCGCCCTTGCGCCGCTCCTTGCCCATGAAGTTCGAGGTGCGAACTTTCACGACCGTGACCTTGAACAGGTGCTCGACGGCCTCGCGAATCTTGTCCTTGCTCGCGCCGGGACGCACGCGGAACAGCACCTGGCCGGCCTTTTCACTGGCCATCGTGCCCTTCTCGGTGATGATGGGCGCGAGGATCAGGCTCTCGGGGCTGCTCATTTCGCTTCTCCCGCAAACCGGGCTTCGAGCGCCTTGGCGGTCCGACTCGTCATCACGAGTTCCCGGTAGTTGAGCACGTCGTAAACATTAAGCCCTTCAAGCGCGAGCACCTTGTGCGCGGCGAGGTTGCGCGCCGCGAGAAGAAACTTGCCATCGCCTTCGCCGATCACTATCAGCGCGTGCTCGACGCCGAGCTTGCCGAGCGCCGCCTTGGCGGCTTTGGTCTTCGGCTCGGACAGATCGAGCGACTCGACAACGAACAGCTTGCCGTTTTTGGCGCGATCGGAAATCGCCAGGCATAGCGCGGCGCGCCACGCCTTCTTCGGCATCTTGTACGAATAGTCGCGGGGCTGCGGCCCGAAGATAGTTCCGCCATGACGCCAGATTGGCGAGCGCGTCGAGCCTGCACGCGCGCGTCCCGTGCCCTTCTGCCGCCATGGCTTGCGTCCGCCGCCCGAGATAAGTCCCTTGGTCTTGGTCGATGCGGTGCCGGAGCGGCGATTGGCAAGCTGCATCCGGACCGCCTCGTGCAGCAGCGACACGTCGCCGTCGCGGCCGAAGACGTTGCCCGCGACTTCGAGCTCGCCGACTTTCTCGTGCGCAGCCGAGTACAGCGGCAGCTTGACCGGCGATAGATTTTCTTTGCGCTCAGGCACTGGCTGTCACCTTTACATTCGCGCGGCGGCGCGGGCGGGCTGCATGATGAACCACGAGCAACGCGCCGTCGGGTCCCGGCACGGCGCCCGAGATGACGACTGCGTTGTCGTCGGCAAGTATCTCGAGCACTTCGAGATTGAGAATCGAGGCGGTCTCATTGCCCATCTGCCCCGCCATCCGCATGCCCTTGCGCACGCGGCCGGGATACGAACGGTTACCGATCGAGCCGCCGTGGCGGAAATATTCGTGAGTGCCGTGCGAGCCGGGGAAGCCCGAGAAATGGTGCCGCTTGATGACACCGGCGTAGCCGTGGCCCTTCGAGATTCCGGTCACGTCGACCTGGTCGCCAACCTTGAACACGTCGGACACCGCGATCGGCTGCCCGAGCGTTAGCTCGCCTTCGCCGCGGCGTTCGAACTCGCCCGACTTGATGCCGGCCGCGATGTTCGCCTTGGCAAAATGCCCGCGCTCCGCGCCCGTCACGCGCGTGAGTTTCTTCTTACCGAACGTCACCTGCACGGCGTCATAGCCGTCGGTCGCCGCGGTCTTCACCTGCGATACCGTGCATGGCCCGAGCGTCACCACCGTGGCCGCGCGTACGCGGCCGGCGGGGTCGGTCACTTGGGTCATCCCGATTTTCTTTCCAATCAATCCGGTCAGCATCGGCCCTACTCGAGCTTGATTTCGACGTCCACGCCCGCGGCCAGGTCGAGCTTGCCCAGCGCGTCGATCGTCTGCTGGGTCGGCTCGAGGACGTCGAGCAGACGTTTATGAGTTCGAATTTCAAAATGCTCGCGCGATTTTTTATCGACGTGCGGCGAGCGATTGACGGTGAAGCGCTCTATGCGTGTCGGCAGCGGAATCGGACCGGCCACCCGGCCGCCAGTGCGCCGGATGGTATCAACGATTTCGCGAACCGACTGATCGAGCAGGCGGTAGTCGTACGCTTTGAGGCGTATGCGTATCTTGTCATTCATCTAAGAAATGCCGCGCCCGATTCGTTCAGCGCTCCGCTCCCATCTCCGCTCGATTACGCACCATTGCTCGGTGTCAGTTACTTCAAAATTTTCGAGACGACGCCGGCGCCGACCGTGCGGCCACCCTCGCGGATAGCGAAGCGCAAGCCCTCGTCCATCGCGACCGGCGTGATCAGCTCGCCAAGTATCTTGATGTTGTCGCCCGGCATCACCATCTCGGTGCCCTCGGGCAGCGTGAGTACGCCCGTGACGTCGGTGGTGCGGAAGTAGAACTGCGGGCGATAGCCGGTGAAGAACGGCGTGTGGCGGCCGCCTTCGTCCTTGGTCAGGATGTAGGCCGAGGCCTCGAAGTTGGTGTGCGGCGTAATCGAGCCGGGCTTGGCGAGCACCTGTCCGCGCTCGACGTCTTCGCGCTTGAGGCCGCGCAGCAGCACGCCGATGTTGTCGCCGGCCTGGCCCTCGTCGAGCAGCTTGCGGAACATCTCGACGCCGGTGACCGTGGTCTTTTGAGTGTCCTTGAAGCCGACGATTTCGACTTCCTCGCCGACCTTGACTTTGCCCTTCTCGACGCGGCCGGTGACTACGGTGCCGCGGCCCGAGATCGAGAACACGTCTTCGACCGGCATCAGGAACGGCTTTTCGGTCTCGCGCACGGGCTGCGGGATGTAGCTGTCAACCGCGTCCATCAAATCGAGAATCGGCTTGCAGTTGGGGCAGTCGGCTTTGCCGCATCCGCAGTTAAGCGCGTTGAGCGCGCTTCCGCGAATCACGGGTACGTCGTCGCCCTTGAAATTGTACTTGGTCAGCAGGTCGCGGACTTCGAGCTCGACCAGGTCGAGCAGCTCGGGGTCGTCAACCATGTCGACCTTGTTCATGAACACGACGATCGACGGCACACCGACCTGGTAGGCGAGCAGGATATGCTCGCGCGTCTGCGGCATCGGGCCGTCGTTGGCGCCGACCACCAGGATCGCGCCGTCCATCTGCGCAGCGCCGGTGATCATGTTCTTGATGTAGTCGGCGTGTCCCGGGCAATCGACGTGCGCGTAGTGGCGCTTGGTGGTTTCGTACTCGACGTGCGCGATCGAAATCGTGATGCCGCGCTCTTTCTCTTCGGGCGCCTTGTCGATCTGGTCGAAGGCGGTGAAGGTGGCGAGCTTTTTCGACGCGAGGACCTTGGTAATCGCCGCGGTTAAAGTTGTCTTGCCGTGATCGATATGTCCAATCGTGCCGACGTTCGCGTGCGGCTTGGTGCGTTCAAATTTAGCCTTTCCCATGACGTAACCTCCGATTGAGCGCGTTGCTCATGAGTCGTTATGCGCGCTTCTTTTCCTCGCCGTCGCCATTGCGCGCCGTCAACTCTTCAAAAATATTTTTTGGCACGGGTTCATACGCGCCGAACTGCATCGTGTAAGTCGCGCGGCCCTGAGTCATCGAGCGCAGCCTCGTCGCGTAACCGAACATGGTGGCGAGCGGGACGCGGGCCTCGATCACCTGCGCGCCGGCGCGATTTTCCATGTCGAGAATCTTGCCGCGCCGCCCGCTCAAGTCGCCGATCACCTCGCCCATGAACTCCTGCGGGGTGACGACTTCGACCTCCATGACGGGCTCGAGCAGAATCGGATCGGCCTTTTCGCAGGCTTCCTTGAAGGCCATCGAGCCGGCGATTTTGAACGCGAGCTCCGACGAGTCCACTTCATGGTACTTGCCGTCGAGCACGACCGCCTTGATATCGACCATCGGATAGCCGGCCAGCACGCCATTCTCCATCGCTTCTTTCACGCCGTCTTCGACCGCCGGAATGAAATTGCGCGGAATCGATCCGC
>Ga0074046_10002459_pt1 | contig 15983 bp, 23 predicted proteins | sample BogForMeECP23OM3_FD_94441 | JGI IMG/M metagenome (GOLD analysis project Ga0074046, IMG submission 94441) | Bog forest soil microbial communities from Calvert Island, British Columbia, Canada - Bog Forest MetaG ECP23OM3 | ecosystem: Environmental > Terrestrial > Soil > Wetlands ...
CTGACGAAAATAGCCCTGTTGATACAAGAGGCCGACGCCCACCACGGGAACTCCGAGATCACTTGCGGCTTTGAGTTGGTCGCCGGCGACGTTGCCCAGACCACCGGAATAAATCGGCAATGCCTCGCTGAGCATGTATTCCATGCTGAAGTACGCGATTGTGCGAAGAGGCGAATCCGGATAAGCCCTCTGAAACCAGCCGGGTTCGGAGTTCTTGGCCTGGGCCTCGGCCAGGAGTTGTTCGAGGCGGCTACGACCAGAATCATTCAGGCTGTCGAGTTTCTCTTGCGATACAGATTTCAGGATGAGCCACGGATTCTCGGTAAGCTCCCAAAGTTCCGGATCGAGTTCCTTCCAGATCTCGTCGGTCGCATGGTTCCAAGACCAGTGAAGGTCGAGCGCGAGCTGCGTGAGGGCATCTGAGCCTCTGAGCTCAGATGCCAGCACGGAATAGGTGAGATTCCCCATAGTTAGTTCACCTCTGGCCATAAGGCCACTTGCAGTCCAGCCTTTCTGGGCCAGGGTTGAATCGGTCTTTATCGGTCACGATGAACTCACGGGAAATCTTCCGGAATAACAAACCGATGAGTTAATCGCGTAGAGTTAGCGCGAGGGCCTCTAACAGCACTATTGCCCGCTACTAGCATCACTTGAGGCAAAGTGCAACGTCGAATTCTTCATCTGAATTTCGACAAGCAGATGTCCCCCGGACTCCTGAGTATGCGATACGACGGCCTCGTACGGATTGTGCGCCGCCTCGAGTGTCGCTGGGGCTGTCGCAATCGTCTTGTTTCCACGTGCGAAACTGACTTGGACGTCAGCGCCGGTTCCACTCCAATCAATGGTGTATTCGCCGGGCTGCAACGTGACGCTCCCGACAGTAGTTGGTTCATAGAGGTTGATTGTTTTCTTGCTTTTCGGCCATGCCATTGCCATTGACAACGTCATGAGGAAAAGGGCTGCCATAATACTTACCGATCTAAGTTTCATAACTTCTCCTTTCTACTCTCTTAAAGCACTCTGTTTGCCAAACCGCCCGCGCATGTAAGTTCTACTCCCGAAAGCTATTGGGGTCCTGCACTTCGAAAACAAGTGTGCCCGACAAAGGTCAGTGCCCGCCAGCGGTCCTACCTTGCTGTCAGTTCGTACTTCGACAAGTCTCGCGCTCATCATCGGCTCGATCCAAATCTCGTCGGTCGCATGGTTCCGGGACCATTGGAGGCCGAGCGCCAGTTGCGTGAGGGCATCAGGGCCTCTGAGTTCGGATGCCACGACTGAAGAAGTGAGATTACCGATCGTTATTGCACCTCTAGTCCGTAAGGCCACTTCCATTCGGTTATCTCGGGGCTGTCGATTCCGTGCTCATACGCACGGTGCCGGCATGCAATCTGGCGATCACGGAATTCTTCTTTAGCATGCGCCCCGATCCGCTGCAGTCTCGGGATGCGGTCAATCGCGTCGATAGCGAGACTGAAGCGGTCCGTCTGATTGTTAATTGCCAATTCCATCGGCGTGTTAATGTTGCCCTTCTCTTTGTAACCGCGCACATGCAGGTTGCGGTGGTTGGTGCGGCGGTAGGCAAGACGGTGAATCAACCAGGGATAGCCATGGAAGTTGAAGATGATCGGCTTGTCGACCGTAAAGAGAGAATCGAAGTCCGCATCCGTTAAGCCATGCGGGTGTTCAGTGCTTGGTTGCAGCTTGAACAGGTCAACCACGTTGATAAACCGGATTTTCAGGTCAGGGAACCTTTCCCTGAGCAGTGCTGTCGCCGCCAACGCTTCCTGAGTTGGTATGTCGCCCGCTGCAGCAAACACAACATCCGGCTCCTGACACTCATCGTTACTGGCCCAATTCCAGATTCCAATGCCTTTGGTGCAGTGGCTAATAGCAGCATCAATGTCCAGGTACTGCAGATGGCGCTGTTTGTCCGAGACAATTACGTTGATGTAGTTTTCCGAGCGCAGGCAGTGATCGGCTACCGACAACAAACAATTCGCGTCCGGTGGAAGATAGATCCGGGTCACAGCGGCGCTCTTGTTGAGTACTACATCCAGGAAGCCAGGATCCTGGTGTGTGAAGCCGTTATGATCCTGACGCCATACCGTTGAGGTAATAAGAAGATTCAGCGACGCGATCTTGCGACGCCAAGATAACTGATTGCAGATGGACAACCACTTCGCATGCTGATTAAACATGGAGTCGATGACGTGAACGAAGGCTTCATAGGAGGAGAGAAACCCGTTGCGGCCGGTAAGCAGGTAACCCTCTAGCATGCCCTCCATCGTGTGCTCGCTGAGCATTTCGACAACGCGTCCGTCCGATGATAGTTCTGTGCCGTCACGGTCCTCGGGGAAACGCTCAGCGATCCAGAACTTCTTTGAGATTTCATAAATGGCATCGAGCTTGTTGGAAGTATTCTCGTCCGGCGCGAACACCCGAAAGCTCTCCATATTCGACTTCATAACGTCCCGCAGGAGACGACCTAGCGGCGGCACGTTCTCGACTTCGATGTTCCCTGGGCGGTCGATCTTGATGGCGTAATCGCGAAAGTCGGGCAAGCGCAGTTTTTTTCGGAGCTCTGCACTCGCGTGCGGATTAGCGCTCATGCGGCGTCGGCCGGATGGCGCAAATTCGGAGAGTTCCGGTCGCACCCCCCCGTGTTCGTCGAAGAGTTCTTCCGGTTTGAATGAACGCATCCAGTTCTCCAGAATGCGTAGATGTTCAGGGTTAGTTTTGACGTTCGGCAGTGGCACCTGATGCGAACGCCAAGAGCCTTCGATGCGATGGCCGTCCACCTCCGCCGGTGCGCCCCATCCCTTTGGCGAACGCAATACCACCATGGGCCAGCGTGGCCGTGTCGCAATGCCGCTCGTCCGGCACTCTTTCTGATGCGATTTAATCTCGGCGATGCAACGCTCGAATGTTGCAGCCATTGCCTGGTGCATGCTGTCGTGCTCCGACCCCTCGACGAAGTAGGGATTCCAGCCATACCCGCGTAACAAGCTTTCCAGTTCTTCGTGAGTGATCCGTGCCAGCAAAGTGGGGTTGTTGATCTTGTATCCGTTCAGGTGAAGTATCGGCAGCACGGCGCCATCGCGGATCGGATTTAGAAATTTGCTGATATGCCATGAGGTGGCTAAAGGGCCAGTTTCGGCTTCGCCGTCACCGACGACTGCTGCCACGATCAGGTTAGGATTGTCGAACGCGGCTCCGCAGGCGTGCGACAGGACATATCCCAGTTCACCTCCTTCGTGAATGGAACCCGGCGTCTCCGGGGTACAGTGACTACCAATGCCGCCCGGGAATGAGAACTGCTTGAAGAATTCTCGAAGGCCTCTTTCGTCCCCACTCTTTTCAGGATAGATTTCGCTGTACGTTCCCTCCAGATATATAGGAGCTAACACTCCCGGCGCACCGTGGCCCGGACCCGCGAGAAAAACCATCTCGAGATCATCTCTGCGAATAAGACGGCTCAGATGGGTGTAGATGAAGGCGAGGCCGGGGCTTGATCCCCAATGCCCGAGCAGCCGGTTCTTGATATGCTCCGCTTTGAGGGGTTCCCGTAACAGGGGATTCTCCTGAAGGTAGATCATTCCTAGCGCAAGGTACTTGCACGCACGCCAATATGCATCGATTTTGTTCAGTTCATCCGTTCCTAAAGGTGCACCTGCAACGGTTGACCGCGCTGTCCCTTCGGCCCTCAATGACTCGGCCGATTCTTCAGTTTGTGTGGGCAATGTCATGTTCCAGTCTCCTTAGTTCGTTGGGTACTAGCGTCTGCGCTGTTCCGAGAATTGGTTCAAGAGGCGGCAGCCTTTTTCGCCGAGGCAAAAGGCTCACCTGGAACCGTGTTGCAGGTTTGTCTCAGTTGACAGTTCCAAAGCTCCAGTCTTGCTCCTTGCCTCTCTTTTGCAACTCGCGCTGAATCTGCTCTATTTCCGACGCATCGCTTGCGGTGAGTACGGATTCGCCGGCGAGGATTACGTACAGCATGTCAATGAGTGTGTCAGTCGAGATGTTCATCAGTTCTCCGAGCATCGCCTACCCCCTGGAGCGAAGATCGACAATGGTAATCGCAATCCGGCTGCCAGACGTGATCACCTGTAAGTGGCTGAAACTCACCACTATCAGTAAGATCGGGAATTCTCCAGCGCAGTCTCTGCCTGACGTGTTAAGGGCACTGACCGAATTCGGGCAGCAAGCTGGCGACTTCACGTGGCCGCTTGCCGGCACACGATCTCCAAGTCAATGGCATTGAGCTTATTTCGGCTTTTTAGAGGGCGTGTACTAAACCTGAATAGTGGGAACCCTATTCACGATCGGCATGCCCTATTGAATAGCCCGCCAGTGCATTCGAGGCCGTCGATTTCCCTCTGTGTCAGTGACCACGACCCAGTTCAAGTGTAGAGGCTTTCTCATCGTCACCGCCTGCAGAGTGAGCGTTGTGCAGCACATGGTCGTTTCCTCCTTCTTCTCAAAATGCCACGCACGAGATTTGCTGTACTCATGTTTACAACTCGCTCGCGTTGTCTTCGCTGTACCGTTGTGAAGTCGCGAAATTCCTGTATGTAAGCGCACTTTGCGGGCCAATGCCGGATCGTTGGATGCCGCTTTACGGCAATGACATAAGCGTTGAGCGTGTTCCAGGTAGGCCGCCCATATTCAGGCAATGACCACAACCGGGCAGGACTACGTGACACTGGATTGGGTCACCGCATTACAGCGCAAGGCACTTAGCGACAAGTCGGAAATGGCAGGCAATCTGCATTATCCATAGCGTGCTTCAGGATGCGTTGGTTATGTTCAAGATCACGCACAACACGATTCATCGCTTCTCGCTCGCGGAGATCCTTCTGATGGTGGCGATTAACCAAATAGAAGCCAAGCGGAAGGATTAGGCCAGGCGGAGCAGGAGTGGAGGTTTCAGTCAGGAGTGGACCATGATTGTTTACGACGAACAAGAGACTGGAGTGGAGGTTGTGTCTTTGCAAGTGGTGTGGCGGAATTCGCTGCCACTGGTCCAGGCGCGCCTAAGAACTGAACAGGCAAGCAATCCTTACTACCGGTGGGCAGAACAAGCCATAAAGATTCGCGCACGACGCGCCAACTGGGACGCCAATCGCTGCTGGGCGGCATGAGCAACGCGATTTCACTCGCAGGAAGGGAACTGGAAGTGCAATGCGCAAAAGGTGCGGCCGAGGAGAGTAGCATATGTTGAAACGGATCTGTGTGATCTGCATTTGTCTGGCGGCCTTTCCACTCTGTGGCCAGGTGTCGCGCAAGTACGAAGTGGCGACCATCACCGACGTCAAGATCCATCCGGATAGCGGCTCGGATGTCGTCAGCTACGACGTGTCCATTAAGGTGCGTGGATCGATTTACGTAGTTCTCTTTAACCCGCCGTTGGGCATGAATACGGTCAAGTATGCGGCTGGAAGTGAACTGCTGGTCGCGGTCGGTAAAAAGACGATTACGTACAACGACGAACTGGGCCAACCAATAGAAGTAGCGATCGTGAGCCAACGACCGGCGGAGGACCGCCAAAAGCAGGTGAAGTCGTGCCCAAACCCATCCGCTCGCTAGTTTAATGTCCAGAACCAGCATGCGCGGGACAAGGCGCTTCGAGATTTCGGCGTCGCTATCATTCGAAAAAAACTTCGCCACTCCCCGCTGCAAGTGGCGGGCACCGGGTGTAGGTTAAGCGACCCTCGACGTCCGTCTGCGATCTTTTGTGTTCAACTTCAAGCAAGTCTCCAATGCCTTCAGCGCGTACATGGCATCTTCGATAGCTTCGCTCTCGCCATCGTAATTCGGCGAGGTTGAAAATAGCTCTCGGGATCGCAAGATGAGTGCTCTGCGGGTCTCTTCGATGCGTAATGGGAGCTTTTGCACATCCATTTCGGCCAAGGCAGCTTGGTACAATGTGCGCCAGCCTTGGAGGGTTTCGAGACACGGACTGCTAATCATCGCTTACCTCCTCAAAGGATCTGGTTTATGAGAGAGCTCCTCCCAGCCGCTGAGCTGGGGTCCTCTATTGATGCACAACGATCTTGAGTTTAGTGTTCTAGAGACCCGAGCTTCCCCTTGCGGCAGTCTGGCGTTCGGCAAGCAGAACAGGAAGCGCGGAGTTTTCCGGCCAGGAACAGTTATGTACATTACCAAGTGAAGCATCTCGCTGTCAGTGATCGTCGTCACAGCGGATGTCTTGATCGTGACCGGCTTCTCCCCCGGATCTCAGAGCCCTTGCGCCATGTTCTCGCGATCGCCCATTGTTATCGAGCGAACGGCGTGTTCACGGGTGATGATGCAATCGGTTCGAGGCTCGGCGCCGTATAACGCGGCTGTAGTTCGGGATAGTTCGGGAAGATCGCACGCAAGATGCGGCGCGAATCTTCGATGCTTACCATTCCCACGTTATTTGGTATATACGTCATGACCTTCACCAGCGTCTGCCGTAGATGCATTTGCCGGGCCAAAGCCTAGTTATCTAAGCTCAGTTTTTTCATCACACGCCGTCCGAACGTCTGCGGAACTCTGCCCGCATTGCGCCAGTACCCCCGATCGAAAAGTTGTCGGAGGGGCGTGCGATGCGTGTGGCCTTCGGCGCGATGGGGGGAGAGCCCAACCACGCGCATCGCAATTTCGCCCCATGTCACTGCCTCCGACAGGCCGGCGTAAAAGCCCCTGCGGCGGCGGTCTGCAGGTCATTGTTGATAGGCTTTGCCGGTCACCTCCGACTCAGCTGTGAGCCAATCGTCGAAGTCTCGCCCGTCTCTCACTCTGGCGTCCCTCCGTCGCCGATGGACAAGAATTCAACTCATATTGCATGCGTGTTTCGGTGTTTCTTGCCTCCTCCGGTCTTCGCACGCCCTTCTATCAGTGTGGCGGGGCGACCGATGTACCGAGGTTGCCGCCGGTTACGGTGCACAGAATCTAAGTACATCGGGTTCCGCCCCACATCCGTACACATCAAATCAGTTCATGTTGGCAGCTCGATAGCGAAGTCTCCTGCACAACCTGCGCGCGACCAGTCCTTCCCCGTGGAAAGTCGCACCCATATCCCGCAAGCGGGCGAGACACCGTTCACCAGCACGATCGACGAAGCATAAGCCACCGAGATCCACCTCCAGAGCAGTTCCCGGCCGTGTTACGAATCCGAAGTCCTCTGTGCACGAACCTACGAGTCGCCCAATTAGTCTCACGGTAATCCGGCGGTCGTTACGAGTTATCGAGAGCATCAGCACTTCTTTCCATAGAGCAAATTCACTGCCAGGATGAGCGCCGCCAACGCTCTAGAAACACAAAGGGTTAGCGGGATCTGCGCCAACCAACGGAAGAACGGATGCCCGCCTGCGGACAGCAGCCCGAATGTGGGCGCATCCCAGGATTGGGAGCAAGCGGCCAAGAGCTTTTCGAATTGTCACTTGACGCGTGTACACGTTGTCCTTCGCTCCGAAAAACACAAGTCTTCAAAAATCGAACTCGCCCTTGCCACCAAATTTTGCGTTGTGTGGCAGGCAAGATTTGTTCGATGACTTGGCCCTCGACAATGTGGACGGTCTCCGTCTCTTCCTCGCATTGGGGATCCGCGATTCGAAGCGTGCACCGGGCGAAAGGCGGAGAACAGAAAATGAACCAGTTTCGTCTGTAGTCGCGTTTAGCACCAACTCGCGACTTTTTGGCACCAAAGCAGAAGCTTGGGTAAGAGCTCAACACCGCAGTTAGCAGTTACTGGAAGTTCGTGACAATGATTTGCGCCACTTTCTTCGCGAAGTCGAATGTTGCCCTCAAATTGCCGCCGAGGAGCCGTACGTTGCCCGTGACATCTTGCGCGAACTCGGATTTGCCGGCCTTGTCCGTAAACAGGCAGTGCACCTTGATTTGAGTGGCGCCTGCAACCGTGGTCACCTGTCGCTTCCCCTCGCTGCCCTTCTTGAACCCGTACACATTGCTGTGGAGGATCACGAGGTCGGGGTCGCTGGATGCAGCCGTGTCGCCGTCGCGGTACACGTGCTGGAACTTGTTGGTCTTTTGTATCTGTTCGATCAGGTTCTCGTAGAGGGCCAGTTGAAATTCAATGGGAAGCTTCACTTCGTCGGACTGGGCCATCAGAATCTGGATCGAGGACGCGTGAATTTTTGGCTTTGTGGCGTCTTGCGCGGAGGCAACGCTCCCCGTGAAGAAAAAGACAAGGGCGAGTGGCAGCAGGGAGCTCCAATACTGGGCGCATTTCATTGTTGTTTCTCCTTTGGCTTTGCCTGCGCCTCCGCTTCTACTTCAGCGGAAACGCTCGTTCTTGCACCTTGGCTCAGCAGCGCTTTCTTTGCACCGAGCGCATTGCCTTCTCTCAGAGTGAAGATCGCCCCATGAATGCCGCCGGATGTGTCGACATACTCGATTGCGAGAGTGTCAATCTTAGTTCGGAATAGGCTCAGGAACCTTCCACCTCCATAAGGTGCGAACATCGTGAGGGTGCCAACGGTCCCGCCGATGGTGCGCTCGGTGTCTTTTCCTGTCATCACTTCCGTGATCGAGGCGGCCGGCACAGCTACTCTTTTCTTCCCTTTCGTAAACACGAGAGACCCGTTCTCGGCGGCGAGAGTTCCAGTGGCGTTATGCTTCAAACCCTCAAGTCCGAGGACTTGTTTTGTTTTAGCGAACGAAATGGCGTTGCCGGTGTTTGCGTCTTGGGCGAGGCAAGGCGCAGCTAGCGACCCGACTCCCATTAGAAGCACCGTGGCGGCAAATTGAATTGGGAACCCCCGGGGAATTTTCATATTCGATTTCTCCTCATCTAGGCCTGTTCTTCCTTGAAGTCGAGATTTGCGGTTTCAGGTTATCGAGTGTTGGTCGGCTAAGATTATAAATGATTTCAATAGCTTGCGAGCGCTCGAAATTTAGTGCTTACGTTTGCTGGTGAATTTGTCCAAGATAAACTCTTGGGCCAAACTGCCCGCGACATGTAGACCCACGTCAATCCCGAAACCTCTGAACACATGCTCAGCATTGCGATCCGAACTGGGGTAGTACGCGGTGGAGATGGAATATGCGATTAGACTCCCGCCCAGGGCAGAATAATTCGGCTGCGTTGCTCCATTGTCTCCCTTACAGATAACAGTAGCTAAGACGGCATGGAGAGCCCGAGATTTCTTTGTACCGGTGCCCTGGTAGAAGTAGCGGGGGTCCTGATGCAGGAGTGATGGCAGAATGGCGTTGCCGATAAGGCCTGCGGTAGTGGCGTCAGCGAAGCCAGCCCCTACCCGCTTGCCATATCCTTTTGCACCCTGCCGCCAATCACCAGGGGTGTCAGCAGCCTGCTGGACGCCGGCCCACGCAGCCGTGCGGGCGAAGAAAACTGGATTGGTGAGACTTTTGTATGCCAGGTGAAATTTCATCCCCGTGGTGAGAGGCTCGGGATGAGGTTCGTAGGTCACATAAGTATTCGGTATAAAGCGCAAAACGCGCTGCTGTTCTTCGGCTTTGAACTGCTGGGTAGCAACCTCCTTCTCGGAGTAACTCACAGTAACTGCCCGCTGCACAGCCAAAATGCGAAGTTTGATGTCGGTTATGGTCTTCTCCTGCCCCGGTTCGACTGTAACGGACGAGCTCCAGTCTGCAAATCCTTCGGCAGTGACGGTGACCTGATAGGCAATTCCCGCCGTGACACGGTGGAATGCAAAGGATCCATCGTCATTTGTTACCGCTGTGAGACGATCGCCGGCCGACCCTTGCAGGACTACGGTCGCATTGGGAATCGGATCGTCGCTGACATCGACCACCGTGCCTAGAATGCTTCCCGTTTTTGTATTTGCCGCTTGGGTAGACTGCGCGGACGCAGGTACAACATGGAGCAATCCACCAGCCAGGAAGATCAGCAGCAACACGTGTGTTACTTTCAGGAACGCTCCCAGTCGCCGGTCAGGCGTCGTAGGTGTATTGTTGGGCATTGTCGACATTTCTAGCCTCTGGCCAGCGTGAAATTAATTGTAATCCGGGAGTCAATCTCGACCGGTTCTCCATTCATCAGGTACGGCCGGTAGCGCCATTGCTTCACCGCATCTATAGCGGCTTGCGCCAGCAGCGGCAAACCGCTCTCGACACGCACATCCTGCACGCTACCATCCTTGCCGATCACGGCCATCAGCACTACCGTTCCTTCAATCCGCGCCCGGCCAGCTTCAGGCGGATACTGCGGCGTAACGTCGTGGATCAGGTTGGCTTCGACTACCCGGGCCGCCAGACGGATTCTCTTAGTCGTCGTCGGCTCGGGCATCTTCGCAAGGACGGGGACGCTCCGCGTGCTACCCGGCGCTTCGCTAAGGACTCCACCGGGGATTCCGCCGACCCCGCCAGGAACTCCCCCGACCACTCCGTCCGTTGTACCGACCGGAGGTGGTGGCGCTTCTTGCGTACTATGAATTGGGGCGGGAATGCCGGTGCTTGTTGACGTGTACGTGGGAGTGGGCGCCAGAAGCCGCGTGGCATTGGAAGCTGCGGCCGGCGGTGCATATAACATCGTTAGCATTTCTCTTTTGGGCAGCGTATCCGTGCGAAACAGCGGGATGACCACCAGTGCCGCTACGATGAGCACCTGGAAGACCAGCGATCCAACTGCCGCCCAGGGATTTCGCGGTCGCGACTTCCCGCCCGATACAATTAGACTCTCGTGAAATAAACAACCCTCTTGCAGGCTGGAAGAAACGGGACGCTGTTCTTTGCCTTCCGCCGGAAATGTTGCAACCCGTGAACCAATTCGCAACCCTGGTCCCGGAAAGGCCGGGTATGCAATCTGATGAGCTATGTCCGAAGTTGCCATAACACCTTGACCTCTTTCCAAAGCAGCATCGCTCTCGCTGTCCTAAACCGCCACGTGGACTAGGCCAGAACGTCGCGTGCCGGGTCTTGTCTTATCCACACTTCTGCAAGAGCACTTCATTCGCCAAGCTCGCTTCTCTCCAACTCGTTGTAAGGAAAGGACATCGACGATTGAAATCGCGCTTCAGTGCCCACATGTAGGCACGCGCCGTCGGAAGGTCACAACCAGATGTGGTTTGGGCACAGACCGTTTCGATCGAAGGACGGATTCTGGCCGTTAGCGGCGTGAGCCATCCAAGTCGCAAACTGAGCGGTGACATCTCGGCGTGGGGACGGGGGTTTTCTGGGACTATAGCGGAGCTTGTATGCCCGATAGGCTGATCAATCCACCATCGGCAGCGGCGACCTGGATTGTTCCACCGGCGTCGGGCGGCGCTTCGGCCCATGTCGGAAGTGCCATTGCAGCCATTAGAATTAGCGCTAATCGACAAAAACATCGCACAGCAATCCGCTTTCACGCACTCTTCAACTACTGACCGTTCGACGGCTTCTCCAGGGAGGCAGTGACTCCTCCGCCGGCAGCCTGTGTAATGTGGTACTCGCGATATTCAATGCTAAGAACTGCCGTGCCGAAGACGCGCACCTTCGTCTCACTCTCGTTTGATTCAGGCAGCCAGAAGCCACCGATTTGTTGGTAGCTGCGCTTGAAGTCAGTCTTCAGTGTCCACCATGAGGGATTCACAGCCGGCTCACCCTCCACTCGAGTTATCGCAAAATCTTTTGTGCTCACCCAAACGCGGCCTCGAAACAGAAACTTGTTCTTAGTCCGCGGCTGTGCCTCTAGAACATAGAATTCGTCCGTATCGGTCTTTGTGTAATCCGAGACCTGAAATGTGTAGTTCTCAGGAGTAAGTGCAGAACGTTGCTGATTCTCTTCCCGCATCGACTCTTGTTCCGCCTCCAGGAGCTTCTTGAAGACGCGGTTGCGCACACTGCCAGATCCGCTCTCAGACACGATTGTGAATACCTTCTTGTTCGGCGCCTGGTAGTCGGCGCGAACGACCATATCTGCCTGCTTGTGGGATAGACAGTGGCATTCCAGGTGATAGCTGCGGAGGCTTGAGTAGCTTTCGAGTGCTTTGGCACGCACTTCGTTCATCGCAACTACACGTCGCATCACCTCATCCGCGCTTAGGGGCGCAGATACGGTTGCCTGCTGTGCTACTGCCGAAAAACAGGCAGCCAGAAAAACCAATGCATACAAAAGGCAATGCGCAAAAGAGTTCATCGCTTCGGAAAACCGACTCATTGTGTGCTCCTCCAGGGGAACCGCAAGAAAGCAACAATACTGTTCTTGTTTGCTGATTCTGTTCTTTTCGTGTTTTCTTCGAGCTTAGGCGCTGCGTCCCGCAATTGAGCAAGGGCCAATTGCTCCTGGACGTTTCCTGGCTTCGGCGCGGACGCGTCGAAAACATAAATCGTGCTTGCGAGCACCGGTCCAACATGGACTTCTCGGCGAGACATGCCAGAGTTTCCCAGAGCAACGAAGAATTTCTGCGTCTCAAAATAACGGCGGGATGGTTCGAGAATGATTAGATCTCCGTCCCGAGGCACATAATGCGCGTCGTAGAGCGGCACAGCCTCGATGTCTTTGCGCCCACAGCTTTCGAGGTAGTAGGTCATGCTCTTCGGCTTGCTCGTTGCCAAACGCGCTCCGGAAGGAGCGCTTTGGCATACCACTGCCGCCGTTTCGCGGGCATCGAGTTCGGAGATCTCATCGGGAGAGAAATAGCGCGCGATTCTTGCGGGGCCACCGCCCAGAGCGTTTAGATAAAGGGAATAATATGGGTCCCAGACCCTCAGCTCCAGGCATGCCCAGCCAATCAAGACAACCGTCGCAAGGCCCAACGTTCGCGCCGCCGTACCGCGTCTTGACAGCCATTCATAGAGTTGCTGCGTGGCATAGCCCCCGGCCAGAAAAAGGTAGGGCAAGACGCCGAGCGAGTAGCGGATCCACTTTGCCGGAAAAACTGAAAGTCCAATGAGCTGAATGAGTCCGAACGACAGGAAGAACAGCGACGGCAATGAATTCAGGCGCCGCAATAGAAGCAAGCTGCCCGCGAGAATCGCGGCCAGCACAGGAAGCGGCGTTTTCACCAGCAACAACCAAGCATAGAAATACCAGGGCATGGTCGGCGGAGTTAGCGACGGCTGGTTGAGATAGAGCGTGCCAGCGAGGTTATAACCGGTGTGCTGTGATCCGCCTTCCTTGATCCAATGGAGCATGCTTTGCACATCTGCTGGCACCAGAATAACGGGATTGATCAGCACGAACGTAAGCGCAAGCAGCAGAAGGAAGCGCGGGATGAAGTGGGTAAGGGGCTTTCGGTCCACTCCAGTTCGACCGCTCACATGCCAAGCGAGCGCATTGAGCCCGAACAGTTGCGGAGAATACTTTGAAGCAAAGGACAATCCAAAAGCGATGGCGCTAAGATCCAGCCACCTTCGGGTTTGCGTTTCGCGCGTGGCTTTCTTGGCTCGCAGGTAGAAGTAACAAGCCAACAATGAAAAGAAGACAAGCGGAGTCTCTTCTTTCAAAAGGCGGTTTAAGGCGATCGGGAGTGGACTAAACGCCCAAAACGCAGCCGCGGCCAAGGACCCGACACTTCCCAGAAGCGCCCGGCAAAACAGGTAAAGCACGAACGTGGTTGCGGCTCCGAGAATCACATTCGGGAGCCGAAGCGCAGCCTCCGGAGCTACAGCCGGCCACCCATGCTTGATGGCCCGAATGTTCCACTGCTCACCGAGGCTCAAACTACCCCAAGCCAGCATCTTCATGAGCATCGGATGCTCGCCGTTCACGGCTACGAAATGACCTTGGCGATATTGCTGGATGGCCTGCCATTTAGCGGCTTCGTCTTCAGAGAGGCTGTAGGAGCCAATGTGATAGACACGCAGCCCAAAAGCAACGAGAGTAAGGAGGAGGGCGAGCCACAGCTCCGTTCGTCGTGCGAAGAGGCGACTATTCTGTTCAGCCGGAACCATTCCGTTCAATCTCCGTGAACCGCGGTCCGTGGCTGCAGTAACTCAACCACATTGTAGGTGGTGCGCGTTGTGGGCGTGTGATATTGCCAAACCTGCAAATCACCCAGGAGGCCAAAGGCGAGCAGTTGCATTCCTGCCAGAATCGTTACGGCACCAAATACCACCGCTGCTCCGTGCTCGTTGATGACACTGACCTTGTAGACGAGCTTCTCAATGAGCAGCCAAAGGGCTACGGCGAAACCGATGGTGATATTCAGGAGCCCGAGTCTGCCGAAGAAATGCAACGGCCGCGACTTGTAATGCAGAAGGAAACGAATGGTCATCAGATCGAACAAGACTCGAAAAGTGCGCGAGATACCATAGTGCGACTTGCCGCGCTGCCGGTTGACATTGTGGATAGGAACCTCGCAGATCGAAGCTCCGTAGGCTGAAGCGATGGCGGGAATAAAGCGGTGCATTTCCCCATAGAGCGGTAAACGGTCAAGGACTTCACGGTGATAGGCCTTAAACGTTGTTCCGAAATCGTGGATGTTGACGCCGCTGAGCTTTGCCATCAGCCAATTCGCGCAACGGGAAGGGATCCTCCGCAGCCAGAGGTTGTCGATACGGTGGCTGCGCCAGCCGCTCACGATGTCGTAGCCTTCTTCGATCTTCTCCAGGAAAATGGGGATATCGGCGGGATCGTGTTGGAGGTCGCCATCCATGGCGATCACATATTCACCCGTGGTATGCGCAAATCCGGCAGCCAGTGCCGCCGTTTGGCCGAAGTTTCGACGCAGCCGGACGATCGTCACGCGAGGATCAATCAGCGCTACTTCCTTCAGCAACTTGTACGTGAGGTCAGTACTTCCGTCATCTACGAATACGAACTGGTAATCGCGATCCATGCCCTCCATGACAGTGCGCAGTCGGTCATACAGTTCGGTGACGTTCGACTCCTCATTATGAAAAGGAACGACGATCGAAACCCTTGCCGTACTCTTGAGATCAGGCATGATGCACCTCCTTGGTGTAGGCATGGTCTAGCGCCTTGGGACGGTTCCGGCCAAACTCGTTCAGAAACAGCTCGGAGTTCTCGTCCAGTTCGTTGAGCAGTTGGCACAGCCAACATGCAAATTCCCAATCCTGATGCCAGACGCTCAAAACATTTCGTCCATCGCGCTGGATCGCGGGTAAGCCGTTCACTGATTTTGTAACGTACATGTGCAGTCCTTTTTGCCGGCAGTTAAGCGGGCGTTGCCTCGGCACGCGCGGTCAGCAGCCTGGTTCGTCCTACTGTGAGGATTCCCACCGCGCAACTCAGCCGCTAATGCCTAGGGCACTTAGCTTGCCAACGACCGAGTCGCAGCAACTTGCTGTACAGCGGCGACATAGGCGTATGTCGGCGTCGAACAGTCGTGCCCACATTGCGGCAGTGCCCTCGAAAGGTCAGACAGCCGACGGGCACAGCGTCGGGGATGCAGGGGAACTGAGGACTTACGGACAACGCGGATTGGCAGGCAACCTGCACACTCATTGTGCTCGGCTCGCTCCCGGATCTCGCACGCGGCTGTACAACAGGAGCGGCGTAAGGAGGGTTTATGGACATCCTGTTAGCTGCCCTTGATTTCACGTTTGGTTGTCATCACCAGAATATGAGCCGCGTCTTCACGCTCGACGGCCACACCTACCGTGTGTGTTGTGACTGCGGAGCAAGATTTGCGTATTCGCTGAAAACCATGTCAGTCGAGCATCGTCTTCCTGTCGTTCCGGTATTGACCAGGTTTCGCACTGCTTGAGAGCCGGGTGGCGCTATGCGAGGCGGGTGGTCACATGAGTTGCATCAGGCACGGAGTGTCTCAGGGAAGGCAGAGATGAAGACCGAGCCATCGCCGAAAGCAGTTCGAGTGGAAGGCGAAATAGTGGTGCTCCATTGTTGGGCCTGCGGAACTGCACATTGCGTAAATCCTGTGCTATGCGGCCACGAGCGGCTAGCTCATATGGTCTACAGTAATCGTAATTGCAGGATGAGTATGCCCCTGGTGAATGAACTAATCCTTGACAACAAGATCTGAATAGAAGTGAGGATCACAACATTGGCTGTCGCCTCGAGGTTAGGGAAATGACAAATACCAAGCCAA
>Ga0074046_10002462_pt1 | contig 15973 bp, 14 predicted proteins | sample BogForMeECP23OM3_FD_94441 | JGI IMG/M metagenome (GOLD analysis project Ga0074046, IMG submission 94441) | Bog forest soil microbial communities from Calvert Island, British Columbia, Canada - Bog Forest MetaG ECP23OM3 | ecosystem: Environmental > Terrestrial > Soil > Wetlands ...
ATCACCCAGATTCCGGTGAACGAGAAGAAAGGACTGACGTTCGCGCGCGGACTGCGGTCGATCCTGCGCCATGACCCCGACAAAATCATGGTCGGCGAAATCCGCGATACGGAGACGGCGCAGATCGCGATTCAGTCGGCACTGACCGGGCACCTGGTGTTCACCACTGTCCACGCCAACAACGTGGTGGACGTGATCGGGCGCTTCCTCAACATGGGCGTCGAGCCCTATAACTTTGTGTCGGCGTTGAACTGCATTCTGGCACAGCGGCTGGTGCGGCTGATTTGCGAATCCTGCCGCACCGAGGTGCATTATCCGGCGGAAGTGCTGGAAGCGAGCGGGTTAGACCCGGCACAGTGGGGACAGGTTCCGCTGTATGAGGGGCCGGGATGTATTGAGTGCGCAGGCACGGGATTCCGCGGGCGAACCGCGATCCACGAACTGCTCGATTTGAGCGACCGCATCCGGGAAATGATTCTGGCAAAGCGGCCGACGTCGGAGATTCGGCGGGCTGCGCGCGAGGAAGGCATGCGTTTCCTGCGCGAGTCGGCGCTCGAGAAAGTGCGGCGGGGCATGACCACACTGAAGGAGATCAACAAGGTCACGTTCATAGAGACCACGCGGTAAAGAGCGAGGTTTCAAGGTTTCAAGGTTTCAAAGTTTCAGGGTTTCAAAGTTTCAAGGCTCTAGAGTTTCAAGGTTCAGCGTTCCCTGGCAAAGTGAGCAACGTTGAAACGTTGAAACTCTGAAACTTTGAAACGTTCCCCTGTTCCCGCTCAGCTATTGCAATTCTCGGCGGTTGAGTTTCTCATTTATAGAGGAGAGTTGCTCCAGAAGGCGTTCTTGAGAATGAGTCCGAGTTCGAACATCCCGAAACCGAAGCTGGCCTGCGAAATCGCGGCGGACCGCGTGCTGGCCGGCCGCCTGACGGACAGGGGCGAAAGCCTGGAAGCGTTTGCCACGCGCGAACTCGAGCCGGGCAGCGTAGTTCCTGATCTGCTGGAGAATAATCTGCGCCAGACAGGGGCGGTGCGAGCCGGGATTGAAGCCGCGCTGGGCAGCCTGGCGGGACGGTCAAGAGATGTGATCGCGGTGGTACCCGACGCCGCGGTGCGCGTGATGCTGGTAGAGTTCGACACCCTGCCCTCCGATCACGAGGATGCGCTTGGGGTGGTGCGGTTCCGGCTGAAGAAATCGCTGCCCTTTGATGTGGAGAAGGCGAAGATTTCCTTCCACGCGCAGAAAGTGAACGATGAGGTGCGGGTAGTAGCGGCGGTGGGGCTGGCCAGCGTGATCGAGGATTACGAGGCAGCGTTCCGGGCTGCGGGATTCAGTCCGGGGGTGGTGCTGCCCTCCATGCTGGCGGCGCTGGGCGCGGCGGATGGGAAGCGGCCGACGCTGGTGGTGAAAGTGGATGCGCACACGACCAGCATCGCCATCCTGAATGATGACCAGTTGCAATTGTTCCGCACACTGGAAAATCCGCGCGGGGTGACCATCACGGGCGAGCAACTGGCGGAGGACGTTTATCCGTCGGTCGTGTTCTTTCAGGACACCTATCACCTGAACATTGAACGAATCTACGTTGCCGGGCTGCCGGAATCGGGAGGAACCGCGGCAGCACTGCAGACGCACACCGGCGCCGAGGTGCAGGAATTGGTGGCCTCGTCGCAATTGGGGGTCGGCGCGAGCCCATCGGTGCCGCGGTGGAGAATGGCAGGAGTGGTAGGAGCTTTGGTTTCGTAGTGGAGCGGCGGACGCCCTCGTCCGCCGTGCCCCGGACGAGGGCGTCCGTGGCTCCAAGAGAAGATTATGCGACTTGACATCAATCTCGCGAGCCAGCCGTATGAAGATGCGCGGCAGTTCTGGATGCGCTGGGGCACGGCTGTGGTCGCGGTCGGGTTGCTCACCCTGATCCTGCTGACGCTGGATGTGACGGGCTGGATCAATGCACGGCGGGACCGGGCAGCGATGGCGGAAAAGCGCGCCCTGATCGCCGATCGCGACCGCCTGCGGGCCAGTGCCGAAGAGTTCCTCAACCGTCCGGAAAACCGCAGCACACGCGACACGTCGCAGTTGCTGAATGAACTCATCGAGCGCAAAGCATTCTCTTGGACACGCGTGCTGGAGAATCTCGAGAAGGTGATGCCGGCGAGAGTGCACGTGGTGGCGATTAATCCGCAATTAAATGAAGACAACGAACTGGGCCTGAAGATGACGGTGGCAGGCGATTCGCGGGACCGGGCGATCGAACTGGCGCGACGCATGGAAGAATCGGGGCGCTTCGCGGATACGAACATCACCGGCGAGCGCTCGACCCAATCCACCACCGGCGACACCGAACAGATGGACATTGTTGCCACCTACATTCCGGAGCCGCTGTTTGCGCCCACGACAGCGCCGAAGACGGAGTCGAAACCGAAGCCCAAGCCGGCGAGCGGCACGCCCAAAGGGAGCACGCGCTGATGCCGGACCTGAGAAAAACGCGGAAGAACCTGAAGACCGCGCTGGCGATCATGGCGGGCTTGGACCTTTTGGCGGCGATCGTGTATTTTTCGCCGCTGGTGGGGTCGGCGGAATCGCGGCGGCAGGAGTTGAACCGGCTGCAGTCCGAACTCAACACCAAGACGCGGCAGGTGGCTCCGCTCAAGGACCTGCCCCACAAGGTCGATATTGCCAGGCACCAGATCGTTGATTTCTACAAAAAGCGCTTCCCTGCCCAGGATTCGGAAATCGTGGACCGGTTTGACAAACTGGCTGCTGCCAATGGAGTTGCGGTCGAGCAGACGACCTACAAAAGGGAAGAAGAGGGACCGGGGCAGTTGCGACCGGTGGAGATCCAGGCGGACCTGGCCGGCAACTACATCGCTCTGGCGCACTTCATCAACGCGATGGAACGGGACGAGATGTTCTTCATCATCAACGGTGTCACCCTCGGCGGAGGGCCGCAGGGACCAGTCAAGCTGAGTGTGAAGCTTGAGGCGTACTTAAAGGTGGGATCGTAGTGCAACTGGGACTTGAGAACAGGAAGAAGACGATGTGGGCGGCGGCGCTGGGCGGGCTGGCCATTCTCGCCGTGGCATATCAGTTCATCCCCATGCTGACGGGGCCGTCGTCGCCCGATTCCAGTGCGCAGGCAGCGGCGCCCGCCGTCCCGCGCGTGAGAGCGCATGCAGGAGTGAAACCTGGGAAGAAACCGCGGGTGGAGAGTCTTGATCCCACGCTGCAGTTGCCGCTTCTGGCGACCAGCGAATTGACTCAATACCAGGGAAATGGAAGGAACATTTTCATCTCGCAGGCGGAGGTGGAGATTCCCAAGCCGGGAGCTTCTCCGGTGACCGACGGGAACAAGAACCCGGAGGCGGAAGCCCCGTACCAGGGACCGAAGATTCAGCCGCCGCCGCCGATCCCCCTGCAGTTTTATGGTTTCGCGAGCAGGGCCGGGGAACCGAGGAAGATTTTTCTCAAACAAGGGGACGATGTGTGGGTAGCGGGCGAAGGCGAGATTGTGGACCGGCGCTACAAGGTGATCCGCATTACGCCCACGTCGGTGGAGATTCAAGACGTGGTCAATAGCGGTCCGCCGCAAAACATCCCGCTGACGCAGGGGTGAGGGAAGAAGTTTCAAAGTTTCAAAGTTTCAGAGTCTCGAGGTTTCAGAGCTTCAATGAACACCGCAGCGCTCCGCGCTCGAAATCTTTGAAACGTTGAAACATTGAAACCTTGTTTGCTATGGCTTTCCATTTCCAGACACGGCGCGGGCGGCGGGGCGAAGACGGCTATATTCTGCTCACGCTGCTGCTGGCGATGGCGTTGATCATCATCTTCGCCGCAGCGATCGTGCCCACGATCAAGTTTCAGATCGAACGCGACCGCGAAGAGGAGATGATTCACCGCGGCGTGCAGTATGCACGAGCGATCCGCTGTTATTACAAGAAGTTCTCGCGCTATCCCACCAAGATTGAGGATCTCGAGAACACCAACAACCTGCGCTTTCTGCGCAAGCGCTACAAGGACCCGACAAACTGCTCCCAGGGAAAGTGCCAGGACTTCAAATTGCTGCATTTCGGCGAGGTCAAGCTGACTTTCAGCGGAGGAATCGGAGGCGGCGCCATTGCGGGCGCGAGCCCGATCGGTTCTCCGGGTGATCAGAGCGGAGCCGGAGGGCTAGGGCAGACTTCGGCGTTTGGAGGAAACAGCGGCTTGGGGCAGTCGTCTGGTTTCGGCGGGAACAGCGGATTTGGGCAGTCGTCTGGTCTCGGCGGAAGCAGTTCGTTCGGGAATTCCAGTTCGGGATTTGGAGGGAATCAGCCCTCTGCCAATTCAGCGTCTGGATCGGATAGCTCGCAGCCCTCTTCTCAAGATACGGGGGCGGCGGGATCGAATCCAGCGGCTTCCAGCGGCGACACAAGCGGCGGTACTTCCCCCAATTCCGGAGATAAACTCTCCGGTCAGGTTTTCGGTGGGGGACCCATTGTGGGTGTAGCGAGCTTGACCAAGAAGACTGGCTACCGCGAGTTCAACCACAAGAAGAAATACAGCGAGTGGCAATTCATTTACGATCCGGGAACCGACCGCGGCGGCCTGCTGATGACGCCGTACCAGCCGCAGCTGCAAGGATTCGCGCAGCAAGGCACACAAAATCTCAACGGACAGAACGCCGGCAACAACCCGTCAGGCAGCGGCAGCTTTGGCAGCACTTTCTCGGGGACGCAGCGCAATCCGAATTCGCCTTCGTCGGGCGGGTTCGGAGGGTCCGGCACGTTGAGCCAGCCGAGCAGTCCGCCGGAGCAGTAGTAAGGCAGCGTTGACTTCAGCAGCGCTGTGACTCAATTTCGGCAAGAAGAACGGCCTCATCGCCGGGATGAGGCCTTAGACTTGAGCGGCCCCTGCAAAAAATCAAAATCCCGCCCTGTCTCGCAAAGACGGCGAGACAAGGACGGGGCACCCGCAGAGTCCTCCCTTACACGCTGAACGACGATCCGCAGCCGCAGGTGCTCTTCACGTTGGGATTCTCGAACTTGAAGCCGGCGCCCTCGAGCGTCTCGACGTAGTCGACAATGCAGCCATTGAGATACATCACCGAGGTAGCGTCAACAAATACCTTGAGACCGTCCATGTCGAAGGTCTTGTCCATCATGCCGGCGCCGTTGTCAAACTGCATGGAATAGGAAAAACCGGAGCATCCTCCGCCCACCACGCCGATGCGCAAGCCGGCGGGAACGGGGGTCTGCTGGGCCATGATCTCTTTGACCTTGGCGACAGCGCTGGCAGTCAGGGTGACAGGTGGCGTCTTCTTGGTAACTTCCGGGACGGTTGTAGTGGCCATTCGTATCTCCTTGGCTTTAAAGCTGGTTGATTATAGCAGAGGCCAGTTTCCCCGGGCAGGAATGGCGGGTAACCACGCCAGAGGAAAAGAGCTACAAGGGTTGGATGCGGCGAGGGGGCAGTTCGTCGCATACTTGGCGGCTGTGTTACGCCTTCCGAACGGTGGGATTTTCTTGGCAGGGACCTTGCCAAACGGGGCTATAATCATTGGCGTTAGGGTCTTCCCCAGGACTCGGTGCAGGGTTCAGCGTGCCCCGCCCGGCCGGAGGAAAGCCCGCTGCTGGGTTGGAATCCGAGGTGGCTTATGGAGCACGCGCTCACTGCGGTAGCGGTGGTTTTCGGAATCTTCGCCGTCGGTCTGATCATCCTCCTGATCTATAAGAGCACACTCACGATGCATGAGGATGACCAGTTGTTTTTGGATGATGCCAATTCGCACATGCAGGAGGAGCAAACCGAGCTGTTGACCCGGGTCAACCGGCTGGTGCTTCCGGTGCGAGTGTTCAGCATCGGCTCCGGGGTATTCCTGCTGGTGCTGGTGGCGATGATTATCTACCAGAAGCTGAACGAAGTGCAGTAAAGCCGCTGGCGGCCTTGCGGGACCGGGCAATATTTTTGCGGAGCGCAACCAGAGGCGGTCGCGATGCTCAGTCGCGAGACCCCGTTTGTGTGTCCCTTCCGTGGCATGGCTCTCGCCGTGAGGGCTGTGTGGGCCGGGCCTCAAGGTGGGAAGACCTGCCCCATGCACAAGCCTTTCGTTCAAACGAACTACTGGGAGAGGCCGCAAGTATCGCCGGTCGACGCGATCTATTCTAGGGATTGTTCCAAGCAGTGGAAGCAGCGGCGCAAGGGGATGCAATCCTATTGGAAACGGGTGCTGGATCGGACAAGTTAGTCGGATAACTCATAGGTGCGGATGGCAGGCGGGCAACGTTTGCCGCACTTACAGATTCCTACGGCGGGGAGTAATTGCGTTATGCATGCGGCGCCAGCAGACCTGACTCCTGACGTTGAGACCAAGCCAAGCCATCCTTCACCGGGTACGGAACAACCGGCGAGTGGTGGCCCACATCGCATGTGGCTGCGCCGCGGGATTGTGATCGCCGCGGCGGCGATCGTTGTATTCGTGATTGTGCTGGTCGTGACTCACAGCAAGTCTTCCACTGCCGGAAACGGGACGCAGTATTCCTCTGTCCATGGGGCACAATTCCTGCGTCTGAAAGGAACGACGGAAGCGGTGCAGTCACGAGCGATCCTGGTGCCGGTGCTGGAGGGGCAACAGGTTTCCACGCTGACCATCATCCGGCTGACGCAGTCGGGAGCGCACGTGAAGCAGGGGGATCTGCTGGTGGAGTTTGACCGGCAAGCGCAGTTGCGGGACTTCATGGACAAGCAGGCGGAATATAGAAAGCTGGTGGACCAAGTCGCAGAGGAACAGGCGAAGGAAAATGCGGCGCGGGCCAAAGATGAGACCGAACTGAAGCAAGCCGAGGACAATCTGCGTAAGGCGGAATTGGAAGTGCAGAAGGCGGAACTGGTCTCGAAGATTGACGCGGAGAAGAATCAGGAGAGCCTGGAGGAAGCCCGGGCCACGTTCGACCAACTGCGCCAGACGTTTGACCTCAAGCGCAAGGCAGCCCAGGCGGGAATTGAGATTCTCGAGATTCAGCGCGACCGTACCCAGCAGACCATGATGCACGCTCAGGGCAATGCCGAACTGATGCAGATTCATTCCCCGATTGAGGGCGTCGTCGTGCTGAACTTGATCTGGAAGCAGGGGACGATGGGCGAAGTGCAGGAGGGCGACCAGGTTGAGCCCGGAAATCCATTTATGCAAGTCGTGAATCCTGCGGTCATGCAAGTCCGGGTGCTCGCCAACCAGGAGGATTTTCCCAGCCTGCGGATTGGGCAGACGGCGAAAGTGCGGCTAGACGCCTATCCGGAACTGGTGTTCACGGGTAAGGTGGAACAGTTGGCACCGATCGGCGAGCGCGGCAGCTTCTCCGATAAGATTCGCGTGTTCGCGGTGATTGTCTCGATCCAAGGGAACGATCGCAAGCTGATGCCCGACCTTTCTGCGGCTGTGGACGTGGACTTGACGGGCCGGAGCACTGGACAAGTTGAGAAACCAGGCGCCGAAGGCGGTTCGTGATGAGGGAACGGTTCCGTCAGCTTTGGATTCGACACAAGGCGATAACGATTACCGTCGTCGTGCTGGCGGGCTGCGGAGTAGTGCTGGGTGCGGTTGGCCTGAGCCGGCGATCGCCTACGGTTCCTACGTACCCGGTGACACGTGGCGAGTTTCTCGACTCGGCGCAATTCCACGGCGAAGTGAAGGCGCTGAAGTCGGTGACGATCAGCGCCCCGGCGGAAGCGGGCGACCTGCAAATTGTCAAGCTGGTGGCGGATGGCGCGGCCGTCAAACCGGGCGATGTTGTGGTGGAGTTCGACAGGACGAAGACGGAACAGGATTTGGCCCAATACCGCTCTGCGCTGAAGTCGGCGGACGCGAGCATTGAGCAGGCACGGGCCCAGGCGCGGCTGACGGAAGAGGAAGACAAGACGGCGGTGCTGAAGGCACACTACGACGTGGAAGTGGCGAAACTGGAAGCCAGCAAGCAGGAGATCGTTTCCAAAATTGAAGGCGAGAAGGCCCGGTTGTCGCTGGCCGACGCCGAGCAAAAGCTGACCGAGGCCGGGGCGAAACAAGAATCGGATCGGAGTCTCAACCAGGCGACGATTGAAAGCACGGAACAGGTCCGGAACAAAGCCACGTATGACGTGGAGCGGGCAGAGTACGCGCTGGCAAAGATGAGCGTGCGAGCGCCGTCACCCGGAACGATCAGCATTTTGCAGCACTGGACGGGCTCCGGTATGGCCCCGTATCGTACTGGAGACCGGGCGTGGCCGGGGGCGGCGATTGCCGAGTTGCCGGATGCTTCGACCCTGCGGATTTCGGCCCGCGTGGATGAAACGGAGCGCGGAAGGCTGGCGTTGAAGCTGCCATGTACGGTGCAGTTGAATGCCATCCCCGACCGTCAATTCACTGGCCACATCGAGTCGATCAGCGAGATTGCCAGCCTGGATTTTTCTGGAGTCTTTCCGCCGGCCCGTAACTTTACCCTCGAGATCATCCTCGATCAGACTGATTCGCGATTTAAGCCGGGCATCACCGGCGAGGTAACCGTGGTCGTGGACCGCGTGCCCGATGCGATCAGCATTCCGGCGCAAGCACTGTTCCAGAAATCGGGGCACACGGTGGCCTATGTGTGGGAGGGATCGCAGTTTGGGGAGCGTGAGGTTCAAGTCGGCAGGAGAAACCCGGATAAGGTCATGATTGCCAAGGGGCTCGATGCCGGAGAGCAAGTGGCCCTGAAGGAACCTGCAGGAAAGGAGTGAGTGCCATCGCAATGAGAGGGCGACGCGCAATCAAGTGGGCGGTGGTGGCGGTGGTGCTTTGCGCGGTGGTTGGGGTAGTGGCGGCGGCGCGGCGGGCCGTGCCCGTGACGGCCGGAAACAGCATCCCGACCAGCCGTGTGAGACGTGGCGATCTCGACATGAAGGTATATGCCACGGGAGAACTGCGCGCCAGCCACTTCGAAATCATGACGGCGCCGCCCATCGGTGGCGGCTCGCTCGAGATCACGCACCTGCTCCACACCGGCGCAGCGGTGAAGAAAGGCGACTTGGTCATCGAGTTTGATCCCACCGAGCAGCGTTACAAGCTGGAGCAGAATCGCTCCGAGTTGCTGCAGGCGGAGCAGGAGATCACCAAGGCGAAGGACGACGCCGCAGTGGTAGCAGCGCAGGATAAGGTCGCGCTGCTCAAGGCGCGGTTCGACGTGAGGCGGGCCGAGCTGGACGTGCAAAAGAACGAACTGGTCTCGACCATCGATGCGCGCAAGAATGATCTGGCGCTGGATCAGGCCAAACGCGTGTTAGCTGAATTGGAACAAGACGTCAAGTCACGCAGCGCATCGAATCAGGCGACCATCGCGCTGGCGGAGGAAAAACGCAACAAAGCCAAGCTGGCCATGGACCAGGCACAGCAGAATATTCAGAAGATGCGGGTCACAGCCCCCATGGACGGCCTAGTCGCCTTGGAGAAGAATGAGAACGCCGCTGGCGGAATCTTTTGGGGTCAGTCTCTGCCGGAGTTTCGCGAAGGTGATCAAGTAGACGCAGGCCGAACCGTGGGCCAGGTGATTGATCCCAGAGAGATGGAGCTGACGGCAAAGGTGGGAGAGCTGGAACGCAACAACATCAAAGAGGGGCAGTCCGTCGATATTGCGCTCAATGCGTTACCGGGCATCACCTTTCATGGCACGGTGAAAACGCTGGGGGGCACGAGTAGCCGGCGGTTCTGGGAAGCGGATACCAACGCCAAGTTCGACATGACGATCGCGCTCACCGGCAAGGACTCGCGAATGCGGCCAGGGCTTACAGCTCAAGTGGTGATTCACGGCGACCCGCAGAAGAACGTGCTCTATTTGCCGCGCCAGGCCCTGTTTCTGAAGGACAACAAGCGCGTGGTCTATATCAAGGACGGAAATAATTTTGCGCCGCGGGAAGTGCGGATTCAAGCCGAGAACGAAAGTCGCGCGGCGGTTGAGGGAATTGGCATGGGTACGGAAGTCGCATTGGTAGACCCGACTGCTCCGACCAAAACGCCGAGTCCCGGCCAGCCCGCACCCGGCGCGGCGGGAGGAGGAACGCCCTAGTGCCGACTCCCAGGCCAGAGACCGTCGCACGTGTCTTGCGCGGTTCCCATCAGTGGCTGCCAGACCTGCAGTTGGGACTGCAGAACCTGCTGCTGCACCGGCTGCGCTCACTGCTGACGATGCTGGGCATGATTTTTGGCGTCGCGGCGGTGGTTTCCATGCTCTCAATCGGCGCCGGCGCACGGCAAAAGGTGATGGCGCTGATCGAACAAATGGGTGTCCATAACCTGATTGTCGAAGCAAAAGAGACCCCAGAATGGCGAGCCCATCAGCAGGTGCGCAAGATCTCTCCCGGACTGACGTTCGCCGATTACCGCGTGATCCGGGATGACGTGGGGGACATTGTCGCGGCCACGCCGCGCAAACGGATGACGCCTTCGAAGACGATGCCGAAATCACAGCAGGATCCGCCAACCCTGTACGGAGTCAATCCGAGCTACTGGAAAATTGCCGGGCTGCAGGTGTTGGAAGGAAGGTTCTTCACCGACGACGAAGACGCGCAGGCTGCGCCGGTGTGCGTGCTGGGCGCGGCCGCCCGGTCCAGCCTGTTCGGCGCCGCTGATCCGGTCGGGCAGTACGTGAAGGCCAACGAGGTGTGGTTTCGCGTGATCGGGGTGGCCGCGCCGCAGCTCAGTTCGCAAACGGAAGTGGCCGGAGTCCCCACGCAGGATCTCAACAATACAATCTATGTCCCGGTGAACTCGGCAGTCTTGCGTCTCGAGGACAACTATAGCGACGTGCGCGACGAAATCGACGGAATGTATCTGAAGATTCGCGACGATGCCGACATGGGTTCAGTGGCGCAGTTGGTGCGGGCCATCCTCGATTCGTCCCATCATTCGGCGGGAGATTTCAGCGTGATCGTGCCCGCCGAGTTGCTGGCAGAACAAAAGAGGACGGAGCGATTGTTCAACGCAGTGATGGTAGCGATCGCCTCCATTTCCCTGCTGGTGGGCGGGATCGGAATCATGAACATCATGCTGGCCAGCATTTTGGAACGGACGCGGGAGATTGGCGTGCGGCGGGCGGTGGGAGCGCGGCAGGGCGACATCATTCGTCAGTTCGTGGTCGAGGCCATGCTGATTTCGTTTGTGGGTGGAAGCTTCGGCATTGTTTTCGGCTTCTTAATGTCACGGCTGATCGCGTGGCTGGCAGGCTGGTCGACGATCGTAACGGTCAGTTCGATTCTGCTGGCCTTCATCGTTTCGATCTCCGTGGGACTGGTCTTCGGGATTTATCCCGCCGTCAAAGCCGCGCGCCTGGACCCGGTCGAAGCGATTCGGTACGAATAAATTGTTGAGTTTTGATTGTTGATTGTTGAATAAAAACCGACAGCCCGCAGTCAACGAATTCAATTCAACAATCAACAATGCCGTTATTTCTTGCGGAACGTCTGCAGACACGCTTCCATCAGATATGTCTGGAGGATTCAATGAAAGACTCTCGTCCCTGGCTATTCTTTTGTCTTTTCTTCCTTTTCGTCGCGCGGGGTGTGGCGCAACAGAAAGAGGGATACCGCGAACTGGTCACGCAGGAGGTTCGGTCGGGCAAACTGGGGGCGCCGGAGCATCTGCGGAACTACCTGGTGGAAGGCAAGCTGCGCCTGAGCCTGCGCGATGCGGTCGTGCTGACGCTCGAAAACAACAGCTTCGTCCGGATTCAGGAAACGCAGGTGGAATCGGCCAAGGTATCGCTGCTGGGCGCGCACCAGCCGTTTGATCCGCTGCTGACCGGTAGTTACAACGCAAATAGCGTTTCGTTCCCACCCGGCAGCACATTCCAGATCACGGGGGTCCCGACCGCACCCACGACAACGCTCGCGGCCCAGTTCAACTACTCCGAAACGTTTTGGACGGGGACAAACGTGCAGGCGGGCCTGAGCAGCACCAACGTTCAAACTCAGCTGAATCCTCTCAATCCTTCCATCAGTTCGGCGTTGAATTTCCAACTCACACAGCCCCTGCTGAAGAACGGATGGCGGTTTCCGAACGAAGCACCGCTGGTCATTGCGCGGCGCAATCTCGAGCAATCGCAGGCCAACTTTGCGGCTCAGGTCAGCAACGGTATTTTGCAAGCGGTCGCTCAGTATTGGGCGGTAGTGGAAGCGCGAGGAAATCTCGACGTCGCGAAACGGTCTTTGGAGGCGGCTGAAGCCTCGTACAAGCGCGACAAACGGGCGCTGGAACTGGGCGCGTTGCCGCCACTCGACATCTACCGCTCGGAGTCGCAGGTGGCGTCGCGGCGGGTACAGGTGATCCAGGGCGAATATTCGCTCAAAGAGGCGGAAGATGCGCTGCGCATGACGATCGGTGCGGACCAGGATGCATACTTCGAGGCGCTCGACCTGGAACTCACCGAACCGGCCGAGCCCGAGGGCGAACTGCGCACCATTGACACGGCCACCGCATTGCAACAGGCGCTGGTGAAACGTCCGGAGGTTGAAGTGGTGCGGCAGGCCCTGGCCATTGACGACACACGAATTCGCCTGGCGCACAATCATCTGCTGCCCGAACTCGATCTGACGGGTGTATATGCCAGCAACGGCGTGGGCGGCGCGCAGTTCAACGCCATGGGCAACAAGATCACGAGCTCTTCCCTGAATCAGTTGTTCGGGTTCGGCTACCCGACGTATGGCGGGCAGTTGTCGTTAACGCTTCCCCTGAAGAACCGCGGAGCCAAGGCAGAACTGGGGAATGCGCTGGTGTCGCGGCGCAGCGATTTGTATGGCGAACGGCAAGTGCGCGAACAGGTCATGCTTGATGTGAACAACGCAGTTCACCAGCTCGAGCAGGCCAAGCTCAGCATCGCGGCCGGCAAGGAAGCCCTGGACTTGGCCAAGAAGAACACGGCGGCTGAACAGCGCAAGTACGAGTTGGGGCAAGGGACAATCTTCCTGGTGCTGGAAGCGCAGACGGAGGAAGCGACGGCGGAGCAGACCCTGCTGCAGGCGCAAGTTGGCTACCAGCTCGCGGTGGCGCGACTGGACCATGCGACCGGCGAGTTACTCGATCCGTATCACGTGCAGATTGCGGAACTCGCGCACTAGGGCGGTGCGTCAGGTACTCGCCGGCGCAGGTGCCGCAAAGCGCACCTGTCTGATCAATCTCTCTACAGCCTCAGCTTCTTCTGCACCGCTTCCAGAATCCGCTGATGTGTCTGGCGGGGCGTGCCCTGCGCGTCCACGGTTACAACCCGGCCAGGTTCCCGCCGGGCAATCGCCAAATATCCTTCGCGCACGCGGACAAAGAACGCCCGCGTTTCCTGTTCGAAGCGATTTTCGTCGTGGCTTCGGTTGGCACTCCTCGACACGCGCTGGTTGCGGCGCCGCGCTCGGCCGAGGCTGGCTGCCGGGTTTGAATCGAGCAACAGGCTCAAGTCGGGCTGCAGATTCCCGCACAGCACGCGGTGCAACTCGCGCACCGGCTCGCTCCCCAACCGCCTCCCGCTCCCCTGATACGCCTCCGTCGAATCCGTGAAACGGTCGCAGAGCACGATGTTGCCCGCGGCCAGCGCCGGTTCGATCACCTGGGCAATATGCTGCGCCCGGGACGCGAACATCAGCGCCATCTCTGCCAGAGGAGAAAGCCCGGCCGTACCGGAGTCCAGCAAAACCTTGCGGATTTTTTCTCCGGTCGACGTGCCGCCGGGCTCGCGGGTCTCCACCACGTTATGTCCGGTCGAACGGAGCGCTGCTGCCAGCATGCGCATCTGCGTGCTCTTGCCGGTTCCGTCGAGCCCTTCCAGCGTAATGAATTTTCCGCGCCGGGACATCTGCCGCATGATAACAGCGATGCATCCCTGTACGCTCCCCCTCGCGGACTGCTATAGTCTTAAGCTTCTGGCGCACAAATCGGACGTTCATCACAAAAGATGGGGGCTTGCCCCCGCCGTGCGGACGGCGCCCCCACGACGGCCGCCGCGACGGCGGCGCTACTGGGAAGGGCAGCTCGGGACTCTTCGCCTCTGAGGTACAATCTCATCCGTCCATGACTCTTTCCCGCTGCGCTCCAATTGCCCTATTTTTCTTGCTCTCTCACTCACCCACAACTCCAGCGCAGACCTCCATCCTCGGCTTTACGGCTGGCTCCGCCGCGCGTCAAACCGAAATAGAAAGCAAATTCAAGTCCATCCCTACCCCCGACGAAGAACGCCGCCAGCACCGCATCTTCACCGCCGAGCCGCACGTGGCGGGATCGAAGCGCAACAACGAACTCGCGGACTACATCGCCGATGAATGGCGCAAGCAGGGCCTGGAAGACGTCATCATCCGCCGCTACGACGTCTATGGCACCAATCCAAAGTCTGCGTCGCTCGAAATGATCGCGCCCGTGCACTATCAGGCGACTCTTCGTGAAGCCTCGCTCGACGCCGATCCCGACTCGAAAAATCCTGCCATCAGCGGCGCCTGGCTTGGCATGTCGATCTCCGGAGAAGTCACAGCGCCCGTCGTCTACGCCCACAGCGGTAATCCCGAAGATTACGACCTGCTGCGCAAGAACGGCATCAGCATCAAGGGCAAGATCGTGCTGGTGCGCTATTCGAATCCCTACAGTTACCGCGGATTCAAAGCGCTTACCGCGCAGCGCGAGGGCGCTGCCGCCATTCTCATTTACAGCGATCCCGCCGAAGACGGCTACAAGAAAGGCAAAGTCGATCCCGACGGCCCATGGGGCCCGGAGTATAAAATCCAGCGCGGCGCCATCACTTACGACTTCATGGTTCCCGGCGATCCGCAAACACCCGGATGGGCCTCGGTGCCGGGTGCGAAGCGCATTCCGATCGAGCAAGCCATGTCTGCTCCGAAAATCATGGCCCTTCCTCTTTCCTGGCACGACGCCCGGCCTCTGCTCGAAAACATGGACGGCCCGCTCGCTCCGGAAGACTGGCGGGGAGGATTGCCCATCCAATATCACCTCGGCGGCGAGGGTGTGAAAGTTCACTTGAAAATCGAGATGGACAACGGCACTCAGCCTTACTACGTGGTCGAGGGCCGCATCCGCGGCGAGGAGTTACCGGACGAATGGGTCGTGCTGGGCAATCATCGCGACGCGTGGGCCTTCGGTGGCGTCGATCCCTCAAGTGGCACGGCCGCAATGATGGAGATGACCCGCGCCCTCGGCCAACTCGTCAAACAAGGCATGCGCCCGCGGCGGACCATCGTTGTCTGCAGCTGGGATGGCGAGGAAGTAGGACTGACGGGCTCGACCGAATGGGGAGAGCAATTCGCCGACGAACTGCGAGCGAAAGCGGTTGCTTATATCAATGTCGACGAGGCAACCTCGGGCCCAAACTTCCACGGCCAGGCCGTCGCATCGCTCGCGCCGATGCTAGTCGAGACCACCCGCACCCTGCAGGATCCGTCCGGCAAGAGTCTCTACGACGCGTGGAAAGCGACGGCCACGCGCGAGAAGGAAGAAGGCAAGCAGTCCGGCCAGATGAACGATTCCGGCATCGCGAATGAAAGTCTGGCCGATACGCGCATCGGCAGCGGCTCTGACCACACCGTTTTTCTGAACTTCGTCGGCATGCCCGTCATTGGCTTGCAGTTCGACGGAGACTACGGCGTCTACCACTCCGCCTACGACGATTTCTTCTGGATGAACCACTTCGGCGATCCCGGCTACCGCTACCACACGCTGATGTCGCAGTTGTGGGGAGTCACCGCCCTGCGCCTTGCCAACGCCGACCTGCTGCCTTTCGACTTCGCCGGCTACGCTGGCAACATCCGCCAGTTTGTGGATGAACTAGCGGCAAAAAATAAAACTGTCATCCTGAGCGGAGCGGCGGGTTCGCGGAGCGAATCTGCCACGGAGTCGAAGGACCTCGTGCCTTCTCTCGATCTGAGTGGAGTACTGAACGCTATTGACGCCTTTGAAGCCGCCGGCCAGCACCTGAACGAATCACTGAGCCGGAAGCTGGCGTCC
>Ga0074046_10002465_pt1 | contig 15967 bp, 13 predicted proteins | sample BogForMeECP23OM3_FD_94441 | JGI IMG/M metagenome (GOLD analysis project Ga0074046, IMG submission 94441) | Bog forest soil microbial communities from Calvert Island, British Columbia, Canada - Bog Forest MetaG ECP23OM3 | ecosystem: Environmental > Terrestrial > Soil > Wetlands ...
AGGGCACTCAGCGGTCTTCGTTCTTATAGCGTTCTTTTAATTATCTGGGAGAGTTCCGATGTCAACCTATTTCCCGAAAGAGGGAGATATTACGCGTAAGTGGTTTGTGGTGGATGCGAGCGGACTTGCGCTCGGGCGCCTGGCCTCGCGCGTAGCTCGCATTCTGATCGGCAAAGAGAACCCGAAGTACACGCCGTTTATCGATACCGGCGATCACGTGGTCATCATCAATGCTGAAAAAGTCAAGATCACCGGCATGAAGGCGGATCAGAAGATGTATCACCGCTACACGGGATATCCCGGGGGACTGCGCTCGGAAGAAATGAAGAAGCGCATGGTCCGCAAGCCGGAATTGATCATTGAAGACGCGGTGGCGCGCATGTTGCCCAAGAACAAACTGGGCAAGCAGATGTTTACGAAGCTGAAGGTGTATCGGGGCGACAAGCATCCGCATGCGGCGCAGAAGCCGGAAGCGAAGGTGTTTGCGTAAAGCAAGGTGTCAGGTCTTAGGTCTTAGGAAAACCGGCACGGCAGAATTTTGGAAAGGTTGAAGCACGCGGTTTTGGCTAATTGCTGAACGCTAAGTGCTAAATGCTAAACAATGGCAGAAACTGTTCAATACTACGGAACCGGACGGCGCAAGGCGGCGATCGCGCGGGTTTTTCTTCGTCCTGGCAGCGGCGAGTTCAAGGTCAACGGCAAGGCGTTCGAAGAATATTTTGTGACGCCATCGCAGCGCATCAGCGCGAAGTCGCCGCTGGTCTCGACTGAGACCGCGGCTACCTTCAACGTGCTGGCGAACGTGTGCGGCGGCGGAGTGGCCGGACAAGCCGATGCAGTGCGGCTGGGTATCACGCGCGCGCTCATGTTGTTCAATGCGGAACTGCGCAAGCAGCTCAAGGCTGAAGGCATGGTAACCCGTGACCCGCGGGCCAAAGAGCGCAAGAAGTATGGACAGAAGGGCGCCAGGAAGCGCTTCCAGTTCTCGAAGCGGTAATGATCTTTGGGTTTGGTTGAGAGCTGATGGCTGACAGCTGTTTTAGGTGTTCAATTCATCCCCCCACCTCCCCGAGATGGGGTGGACGGGAATGGCAATCCGGGGCCTGTTAGCGTCCGGATGCAGACCAACTGAGGAGGTTGATTGGCAAACATTACGATGAAGGAGTTGCTCGAAGCGGGCGTTCACTTCGGGCATCAGACCAAGCGGTGGAACCCAAAGATGAAGGAGTATATCTTTGGCGAGCGCAATGGTATCTACATTATCGATCTGCAGAAGACGCTGAAGATGTTCAAGGAAGCGTCGAAGTTTGTGCAGGACCTGGCCGCCGAGGGCAGAATCATCCTCTTCGTGGGCACCAAGCGCCAGGCACAGGACGCAATCTCCGAAGAGGCGCAGCGCTGCTCGATGTTCTATGTGAACCAGCGCTGGCTGGGCGGCCTGCTGACCAACTGGGTTACCGTGCAGAAATCCGTGAAGCGGCTCAAAGAACTCGACGAAATGGCCACCGATGGCCGTTACGATCTGCTTCCAAAAAAAGAAGTGATCAAGCTCGAGCGCGAGCGCAAGCACCTGCAAGCCAATCTGGCCGGCATCAAGAACATGACGCGGCTACCGGATGCGATCTTCGTCATCGATTCGAATAAAGAGCAGATTGCGGTGCGGGAAGCGCGCAAGCTGGGCATTCCTGTGGTCGCCGTGGTGGATACGAACTGCGACCCGAGTGAAGTGGATTACGTGATACCGGGCAACGACGACGCACTGCGGGCGATCCGGTTGTTTACGTCCAAGATTTCCGAGTCGATTGCCGAGGGCGTCCATGCCAGGGACGACAAGGCGATGGCGGACATTCAGGCGGTGGCAGAGCCGGAACCGGTCAGCGCGATTGAAGCCCAGGCCGCTGAAGCCATACTTGCCGAGGTCGCGGTCGAAGACGCAGCGGCCGCTCCCGCTGCGGGGCCCGATGGCACAGGTGCTGAAGGTGAAGAGATCCGCATGGAAGACGTGCTGGGCAAGGGCACGCGGAAGCGTCCGTCAGCTGCCACCGAAGACGTTGACGAACTGCAGGCCGAGACGCGGAGATTCTAGCTGCTAGCTTCTGGCTACTCGCAGGCACCAGATCTGACCCGCGCAGTTTGACTGTGCGCGGGTCGAGTTTTATAGAGAAGGTTTCGAGGTTACAAAGTTTCAAGGCAGTTTCAATCTTCGATTGACCCTCCGACCGACTTTTTCCTTGAGACTCTGAAATTTTGAGACATTCAATCTGAGGTTTTTATGAGCACTACTATGGCAAACATTTCTGCTGCACAAGTAAAAGAGCTCCGGGAAAAAACCGGCGCGCCGATGATGGATTGCAAACAGGCCCTGACCGAAGCCAAAGGCGATCTGGAACAGGCGATTGTCCTGTTGCGCAAGAAGGGTGTGTCAGTCGCAGCCAAGAAGGCAACCCGCGTGACCAGTGAAGGGTCGGTGGCGCACTACATTCACGCCGGCGGCAAGATTGGCGTGCTGGTTGAGGTGAACTGCGAAAGCGACTTCGTGGCGCGCACGGAAGACTTCAAAGAGCTGGTGCACGATATCGCCATGCACATCGCGGCGAGCGATCCGAAATTTGTTCGGAAAGAAGACGTAACGCCGGAAGCCTTCGAGCGCGAGAAAGACATTTATCGGGCCCAGGCGGCTGCCACCGGCAAGCCCGCTCCCGTGGTGGAAAAGATCGTGGCCGGCAAGATGGAGAAGTTCTATGAAGAGGTCTGCCTGCTGGAACAGCCCTTCATCAAGGATCAGACCATCAGCATTTCGCAGCTGATCGCCGCCAAGGTGGGCAAGCTCGGCGAGAACATCGCGGTTCGGCGCTTTGCCCGGTTCAAAGTCGGCGACACGACCGCTACCGTCGCTTCCGTCGGCGCCAAGCCGGACAATCCCGATGAGGGCGGCGCGGCGTCTGCTCCGGTCGCCAGGTAGCAGCCGAATAATTCGGGGGCGCTGCAGCCGGGCGGGGCGCCCGGCGCTCCATTAATCCAGGGCTGAACGGCACGGCGGCGGTGCTACACTGCTTTTTCATGTCCACTCCGATCTTCAAACGTGTCCTGTTAAAAATCTCCGGCGAAGCCTTGGCGGCCGATCAAGGCTTCGGCGTCGACACCACCCGCATTCATGAAATTGCGGCTGAACTTGCCGATGTCCACAAACTCGGCATCCAGTTGGCCATCGTCGTCGGCGGCGGCAATTTTTTCCGCGGGGTTGCCGACCAAGCCAAGGACATGGATCGCGTCTCCGCCGATCACATGGGCATGCTGGCCACGGTCATCAACTCGCTGGCGTTGCAGGACGCTCTGGAAAAACAGCACGTCTTTACCCGGGTGCAGACAGCGATTGAGATGAACCAGGTGGCCGAGCCCTTCATACGGCGCCGCGCCATCCGGCATCTGGAAAAGGGACGCGTCGTCATTTTCGCGGGCGGCACCGGCAACCCGTATTTTTCGACCGACACGGCCGCCTCGCTGCGCGCCATGGAGATCAAGGCCGACGCCATCCTCAAAGCCACAAAGGTGGATGGCATCTACAACGCCGACCCGATGAAGGTGAAGGACGCCAAGAAGTTTGCGCAACTTACCTACATGGACGTTCTGAAGAAGGGCCTCAAGGTGATGGACTCGACCGCGATTTCCTTGTGCAAGGACAACAATCTGCCCATCATTGTTTTCAACCTGAACCAGCGCGGCAACATCCGGCGCGTGGTGCTTGGGGAGAAGATCGGGTCGCGGGTCAGCGCTTAGCGAAAGTCAAAAGTCAGAAGTTAGATTGAAGAAGTCGAGCGCCTTTACTTCATCAATTTGACTTTTTCCTTTTAACATCCTCTATAATCGAGCGTTTTAGTCTTGTTCATCCTAGGAGCCCCCCAAGCTATGGCTCATCCTGCCCTGAAAGAAGTCTACGCAACATTAAAGACGCGCATGGACAAAGCAGTGGAAGATTTCCGACGGGAAATGGCGGCCACGCGCACCGGGCGAGCGAACGTTCACATGCTCGACACGGTTTCGGTCGACTACTACGGCGAGCAGATGGCGCTCAACCAGGTTTCCCAGATTCACGCGCCCGAGCCGCAGATGATCACAGTGCAACCGTTCGACACGTCTCAGTTGGGGGCGATCGAAAAGGCGATCCGCAGCGCTGACCTTGGCCTCAACCCAATGAACGACGGCAAAATTGTGCGCGTGCCCATACCGGCGCTCACCGAAGAACGCCGCAAGGATATGGTCAAGCACCTGCACCGGATCCTCGAGGAGCATCGCACCGCGGTCCGCAACGTCCGGCGCGATGGCAACGAGGCCATCAAGAAGGCGGCGAAAGACAAGAAGATTACCGAAGACGACGAGAAGCGGGCGCTCGACGAAATCCAGAAGCTCACCGACGACGAAATCAAGAAGATGGAAGAGATGAGCAAAGCTAAAGAGAAGGAAGTGCTCGAATTTAAGTAGGAGACGGGGCAAGCCCCGTCTCTACAGCTGCCGTATCCTGGACAATCCCGCCAAAACCAGCTCCCAGAGCCGGATTTCGCTAGTAATGTTACTTAAGAATTCCGCAACTCTGCCCCGAGGTCCGGGTTATTGCTTACGTACCGAGCAGAAACTGCCTCCCCACCAATCGCCGGTACCAACGGAGTTCGTTATCATGAAACGCTTTGCGACACTTCTGGTTTTACTTGCCCCGCTGTTCGTGCTGATGGCCTGCGGTGGCGGAGCAACGAATAGTCAGACCAATAACCAGCCGGGCGCGGTTTTTGTCGTCGGCGAGGACGCTCCCGTGTCGTCGGTGGTGAGCTTCAATGTCACGATTAACAGCATTACCCTCAACAATAGTTCGACCAGCGTGCAAGCGCTTTCCACGCCGACGGCGGTCGACTTTGGCCGGCTGATGGGACTCCGATCGCTGCTGGCTTTCAACACGATTGCGCCGGGCACGTACAACAGCGTGACATTTGTGTTTGAAAACTCCAACCCCGCGCCCGTGATTGACTACGTCGACCTGAGCGCAAACCCGATTTCCGTGCAGCCGCTGACCGGTTCGTTTACCCAGACGACCGTCACGGTTCCGTTCCCCGCGGGCAAACCGCTGGTGGTGGGAAACAACGAACTGGCCGGTTTGCATATCGACTTCAACCTGCATGATTCGCTGATCGTCAACGGCAGCAATCAGATGACTGGCGCCATCAACCCGGTGGTTAGCGTGCAGGCGGTTTCCGCTTCAGAAGAACTGGGCGAGATCACCGAATTCACGGGAAATGTGGTTTCCGTAGATACGAATACGAATTCGTTCGTGATGCAAGGGCCGTATGGCTTCCAGGAAACCATCGATGTGAACTCGAGCACGGTCTACAACGGCAGCAACAGCCTGAGCACGCTGGTGGTGGACGGAATCGTCTCCGTGGTCGGAACGGTGCAGGCGGATGGCAGCATTCTGGCCAGCGGCGTGGAATTGATCACCACCAACAAGGCCTTCATCTCGGGCCGCGTTCTGGCCGTGAATCCGACCTCGGGTCCGGTGCAGACCGTGACCATGTGGGTGGGCGAAGAACTGGGAACGTCGGGAATCATTCCGGTCGATACGGTGCAGACCATCGACCTGAGCGCGGTCTCGACCTATGACGTCTGCTTCTTCGACAATATTCTTACGGAGCAGGTGTTCAATGACGCGTCGCTGGTGGTTGCCCAGCGCATCTTCATCGGCGGTTCCACGGCCGGTGGGGTCTTCACTCCGCAGATGGTTTTGTTGCGGCGCCAAGGCGTGACCGGCGCGCTGGTGGCAAACAGCGTAACCGTTACCGGAGGCACGGGCAGCAATCAGGGCTACTTCCAGATGCAGAACGACGCCCTGATGAGCTACGCGGCGGGCGGGCCCTTCATGGTGCTGACGGGCGACAAGACTTTCTTCGTGAACATCAACGGCCTGGCGGGATTGCAGCAAGCCGGCACTCCGAACCTGATTTCACGCGGGCTGGTCTTTAAGAACCCTGCTAACGGCAAGCCGGTGGTGGCGGCGGGCCGGGTGCGGGTACTGCCGGCTGGACAATAGCGGACAGTTTTGAAGTCAGTCTTACGACGAGGCGGCCGAACCTGGCCTCCTCTTTGTTTTTGCGGGAGCGGGCAATCCCCGTCTCTACCATTATAATTCGCGGATGAAGCGCGTCGTCCACGCTGCCTGCCCGCACGATTGCCCGGACGCCTGCGGCGTCCTGATCACCATCGAAGACGGCCGGGCTACCAGAATTCAGGGCGATCCCGAGCACCCGGTTACGCGCGGATTTCTTTGCGCCAAAGTTGCCAAATATCTGGACCGCGTGTACTCGCCGGAGCGAGTGCTGTATCCGATGCGACGGGTGGGACCGAAGGGACCGGCTTCCTTGCGGCAAGGACGGGCGGGGGCGCCCGTCTCTCCACCGAGCACGTTTGAGCGGATCTCCTGGGATGAGGCGCTTGACGAAATTGCACATCGCTTCCGTCGGATTATCGCTGAATACGGGCTTGAATCCATCCTGCCCTATTCTTACGGGGGCACGATTGCCGCGCTCAACGGCGGTTCCATGGACCGGCGCTTCTTCTACCGGCTGGGCGCTTCGCAACTGGAGCGCAGCATCTGCTCCAGCGCCGGTGAAGAAGGCCTGAAATCGGTGATTGGCATCAAGCTTGGTACCGAGCCGGAACAGTTTGCGCATTCGCGCTACATCATTGCCTGGGGCTCGAATATTCACGGCAACAACGTTCATCTCTGGCCCTTCATCGAAGAAGCCCGGCGCAAAGGCGCGAAGCTGGTGGTCATCGATCCGTACCGCACGCGCACCGCGAAATGCGCGGATTGGTACCTGCCCATCAATCCCGGCACCGATGCTGCGCTGGCCCTCGGCCTGATGCACGTCATCATTAAGGAGAATCTTTTCGACGCCGACTATGTCTCGCGTTACACCATCGGGTTCGAAGACCTGAAGGCTCGCGCGGAACAGTATCCGCCTGAAATAGTTGCCCAGTGGACGGGCATATCCGCGGACGACATTTGCAAACTGGCGCGAGAATACGCCAGCCAGCGGCCGTCCGTGATCCGTGTCAACTACGGCATTCAACGCTCCGACCGCGGTGGCATGTCGATGCGCGCGGTCACCATGCTTCCTTGTCTGATCGGGTCGTGGAAAGAGATCGGTGGCGGACTTCAGCTTTCGCTCAGCGGTTCCTTCGGTTTGAATAAGGAAGCGCTCGAAATGCCGGAGTTGATGAAGAAAGCGCTCGGACGCCCCGCGCGGATCGTTAACATGGTGCAACTGGGCAGGGCGCTGAACTCGCTGACGGCGCCGCCCATCCAGGCGCTGTTCGTTTACAACTCGAATCCGGCAGCGGTCTGTCCCAACCACAACGAAGTCATCCGCGGATTGAAGCGGCCCGACCTTTTCACCGTGGTCCACGAGCAGTTTTTCACCGACACTACCGACTACGCCGACATCGTGTTGCCGGCCACCACATTTTTCGAGCACAAGGACCTGCAGACTTCTTACGGGCACTATTACCTCCAGGTTTCGAATCAGGCGATCGATCCGGTGGGCGAATGCCGGTCCAATGTTGAGATGTTCCGGGCGCTCGCCGTGCGCATGGGTTTTGAAGATGAGTGTTTTCGTGAAACGGTGGATTCCATGATTGACCGCGCCCTGGAGTCGCCCCATCCGTGGCTGCAAGGGATTACGCGGGAGCGGTTGGAGCGTGAGCATCGCGTACGGCTGAATTTCGCAGCGGCAGCCCCTAAAGGGGCGGTTGAAAGCCAAGGCGTTACGGCATCGCTGAAGCGATGCCCTGATACGAACCTAGATACGAAATCAAATTTTCCCACAGCCAGTACCGCGCCATTCCTTCCGTTCGCCCATGGCAACTTTCCTACGCCTAGCGGTAAGGCCGAGTTCTGCAGTGAGGCGCTGAAACGGCAGGGGCTCGATCCAGTCGTCGCCTTCACTCCGCCGGACGAATCGCGACATGGATCTAAAGCCGCCGGATTTCCGCTGGAACTTCTTGCCCGCAAGCCTGACAACCATCTCAATTCGTCGTTTGCTAACCTGCCATCCGTCCGCCAGATGGAGCCATGGATCGGGGATCTCGAGATGCACCCGAGCGATGCCGAAGCGCGCGGCATCCGAAATGGCGACCAGGTTCGCGCCTTCAATTTCCGGGGTGAGATCGTGCTGCGGGCCCGGGTTAATGGTTCGGTGTCTCCGGGAGTGGTTGCCGCCAGCCTCGATTGGGCACGATTCAGCCCCGGCGGAACCAATATCAATGTGCTTACCTCAGAAAAACTTACGGACATGGGCAACGCGGCAACGTTCTATTCCGTCTCTGTTGAGGTGGAACTCTTTCGGGCGTGACTCCGGGGAATGCGCACGCCGTCTCTGCCTTGGACGGTTCCCAGTCTCTCCCGTATAATTACCGTTTTCCCAACTCTGACTTTTCGAGGTAGTTGCGATTCATCGCCGTCATCATGCTATCTCCGTGTGGGCTCCGCGACGGGCCCACGACCTAGGCCCGCAGAGAGACCCGTCCTGGTCCTCATCTCCTTCCCCCACAAGAGGTTGGAAGCAATGGTCATTCTGGAATCATGCTTTCGCGCTGCTGGCGATCCTGCTCATGGCTGCCCCCGTTATCGGCCAGCAGGACCTGATCGTGGGCATCACGATTCACGGCAACCGCCGCATCCCTGCCGACACGGTCAAGGCTCGTATCTTCAGCAAAGTGGGCGACGTCTACGACACCGCTGCCATCGAACGCGACTTCAACGCCCTGTGGAACACAGGCTACTTTGAGGACATCCGCTTTGAACGCGAACAGAGTGCCAAGGGCTGGATCCTTCACATCTACCTCAAAGAGCGCCCCACCATCCGCGAGATCAACTACACGGGCCTGAACGCGGTTTCCACCAGCGACGTGCTCGACCGTTTCAAGGAACGCAAGGTCGGACTCTCGGTGGAGAGCCAGTACGATCCCACGAAGATCAAGAAGGCCGAAGTTACTTTGAAACAACTGCTGGCCGAGCACGGGCGTCAGTTCGCTACGATTCGAACCGAGGTGCGTCCGATCCCGCCCAATGCCGTGGGCATCACGTTCATCGTTCGCGAAGGGCCGAAGGTTAAGGTGGGGCACATCCGCTTTCGGGGCAACAAACACGTGAATGACCGGACGCTGCGTGCGGCTATGAAGAACCTCAAGCCCATCGGCATTCCGCACTCCATTTTCCTGGAAAACCTCTTCTCCAAGACCTACGACGCTACCAAACTTGAAGAAGACACCGAACGCGTCCGCGCCGAGTTCCAGAACCGCGGCTATTTCAAGGTACTGGTCGACGATCCCAAAACCGAGATCCACGACACCGGACACACGGGTTTCCATATACCGTGGGTGCAGCCGGGGTTGGGCAAAGCGGTCGATATCACCATGCCCATCGAGGAAGGCGACCGTTACCGCCTGGGCACGATTACCTTCAAGAACAATAAAGCCATCCCGAACTCGGCCGCCCTGCGCAGCCTTTTCGCGATGAAGGACGGTGAAATTTTCAGCCGCGAAAAAGTCGCCAAGGGTCTGGAAAACCTGCGCAAAGCCTATGGCGAAGCCGGGTACATTAACTTCACCTCCGTCCCCGACACCAAGTTCGACGACGAGAAGAAGATCGTGAATCTGGAAATTGATGTGGACGAAGGCAAGCAGTTCTACGTACGCCGCATCGAGTTCGCGGGCAACACCACCACTCGCGACAAAGTCATTCGCCGCGAAATTGCACTGGAAGAAGGGCAGATCTACAACTCGCGCTACTGGGAACTCAGCCTGATGCGTTTGAACCAACTCGGCTATTTTGAGCAACTCAAGCCCGACGATCCAAACACCACCGAACGCCACCTCGACGAGAAGGCGGGCACCGTCGATCTCACGCTGAAGGTGAAGGAGAAGGGGAAGAACAGCATCGGTCTGCAAGGCGGCGTCAGCGGTCTGGCCGGCGCCTTTGTCGGCCTCAATTACAGCACCAACAACTTTCTTGGATTGGGCGAGACGCTCTCCGTACAGGCCAGCCTCGGCAGCCGCCAGCGCGACCTGGTGTTCGGATTCACTGAACCCTACCTGTTTGACCGGCCCATCCAGGCCGGTTTCAACGTTTACACGCGAAAGACCAGCTATGACCAGGCTCGGCAGTATGCGATTGCCACGGGACAGAATCTGAACCTGCCCTCGGTCTACCTGCAGAACCTGCAGAACTACTCGCAATCCAGCACCGGTTTGAGCCTAAGCGTAAGCTATCCGCTGCGCCGTTCCTTCAAGCGTCTTGGCATCAGCTACTCGTTCGACCGGTCGTCGCTGGTGGCGGTTAGTAACGCTTCCAAGCTGTTGTTCGAGAATCTCAACTTTAGCGGTATCACCGGGCCCAATGCGCTGAACGGCATCATTACCAGCAAGATCACGCCCAGCTTCACCATGAACACCCTCGATGCGGCCTACGCGCCGCACCATGGCAAGAGCCTGTTCATCGGCGGCGAGTTCGCGGGCCTGGGCGGCACGGTTCATACGATCCGGCCGATCATCCAGTACAAACAGTTCTTCCCCATGCAGAAGCGCCGCAATGCCTTAGGTTACAACGTTCAGGCTTCGTTTATCACGGGGTATAACGGGGTCGTTGCGCCTCCGTTTGAACGCGCCTATCTCGGTGGCGAGAATGATATTCGCGGCTTCGACATCCGCACGATTTCTCCCATCGCTTACCTGCCCAGCGCCCAGACGGTGGCGCTCAGAAACCAGGATGGATCGTTCGTGCCTGCTAACCCGCGGTTCCCGGTGCAGACAAACTCCTCGGGAGGATGCGCCAGCAACTGCTGGAATATACCGGTTCCGTACAATCAACTCGTGACTCCCGGCGGCGACCTCAGTCTTACCGGCAACCTCGAGTACCGCATCACCATCGCCGGGCCAGTCGCCATCGCGCCTTTTGTCGACATGGGCGTCAATCCGATCCTACGCCCGTCGCAATTGCAGACTAACATTTTCCAGTATGACACCCTGATCAACACGCTGTTCGGTTGTCCACAACTGAATTCGGCATATGCCTGTGTCGGCGGAGTGAAGCTTGGCACTCCCGGTCTTCCCCTCCCTTCGCAAAACCTCAGAGCCGTACCCGGCACTAACTGGGTGGTGCGGATGTCCACTGGGCTTGAGTTGCAGACGATGTTGCCGGTCCTGAATGCGCCCTTCCGCATTTACTACGCCTACAATGCCATGCGCCTCGACAGCAGCGCGACGCCGCCCATACCGATCACCCGATCCATGTTCCCTTGTCCTGTGCAGGGAGATCCAACGTGCACCGCCTTCAACGCTGGCAATTACACGTACGACCTGACGAAAGCGACCCTGGGCTCGGCCTACACTCTTCGGGAACCGCGCAAGACTTTCCGCTTCACGGTGGCGACAACGTTCTAGGGGCAGCTCTCAGCCCTCAGCTATCAGCCATCAGTAACGTCAAAAGCTCTTACCGCAGAGGATGCCGAGATCGCAGAGAAGGTTGGGCTTTTGTGTGTTTTGCTTTTGCCAAAGCTTTTTCTCTGCGCGCTCTGCGTTCTCGGCGGTGAATGATTTCTTTAAGGGATGGCTGACGGCTATTCGATGTGCACTAATCCGCTGGCGGGCTCGGACGCGGTCGCGGGCCATTGCGGCGCTCGCCAGGCATCCAGAACCGACACCTGGTGCACGCAGGATACCGTGCAATGCGGGGCGCAGGGCTTCTCGGTATGGAACTCGCGGCGTATGTCGGCAAGCGTGTATTTCTCAAGCGGGGTACCGGGATAGCCGCGCTGCTGCGAGCAGTAATGCACCAGGCCGTCCTCGCAAATGTAGAGGTAGCGCGCTCCGGCGCGGCAGCGCCACTGATTCGGACGCCCCAGCGCGATGTTGTCCTGAAACGCATTCACGCGGGTAAAGCTGCGTTTCTCCAGTCCCTTCATCTCGTGGTACACGCGGCGTTCTTCGTCGTTCAAGGGCTGCAACTGGCCCGTGCCGTCGTGAATGATTCCTATGGTGGAACTGAATCCCAGTTCCAGCGCGCGTCGGCCGATGGTGAGCGCATCCTGGGGATGGCTAATGCCGCCGCCCACCACCGAATTGATGTTGACGTGAAATTCCGCGTGCTCGGCCAGCAGTTGCAGCTTGCGGTCGAGCACCTTCAAGCTTTTCTTGGAAACTTCGTCGGGATTCACGTTATCAATCGAAATCTGGAGCCACTCCAGGCCCGCCCGGTTCAGCCGCTGGATGCGGTCGGCGGTCAGCAGATAGCCGTTGGTGATCAGCCCAGAGACGATCCTGCGTTTTCGCATGCGGTGAATGATGTCATCGAGTTGCGGATGCAGCAGCGGTTCGCCGCCGCTGATGGTGATCACGGAAGTGCCGAGGTCGCCCAGCTTATCGACGCGCTGCAACATCTGCTCGGTGGGCACGGGCTTGGAAAAATCATCGAACTCGTTGCAGTAGGTGCAGGCCAGATTGCAGCGCCGGATGGGAATCAGATGCGCCAGCAGAGGATGGTCGGTCGAGACAAGGGCTTTCAGGATTTGCCACAATCCGTGAGCGTTGCGTTCCGCCGCTTTGAATTTACGGCGCAATTTCACTAGCGAAGCCATAAGAGAGAGATATCTGTTGATTTAATCATTTTTGATTTAAACATGCAGGGAGGTCGCCGTCCAATTTCGGTCAGTATTCGGCGGAAAAGCGAGGTTAAACGGCAATTCGGACTTACCCGCAATCCCCTTCGCCAAGTTTTTCGTGTCCCGCGGTGGCCAGGGCAGACACCGCCTGATCCAGGTTCTCGCGCTTGATGAGCACGTAATCCGTATCAAACGTCGAAATCGCAAAGATCGGGATCTGCGCTTCCGCCAGCGGGTGCACAAACGACGCCAGCACGCCGGTCATCGAGAACGGAAACGGCCCTTCGAGCTTCAGCGCCACCCATCCGCGCTCGACGGTTGCGGCGGGCGGCGTTCGATCTTCGGTGCAGGCGCCCTCCGGGCAGACATTTTCTTGGCAGACAATGGAGAGCTCATCGGGCGTGCGTACCACGCAGAAAAATCCGCCTTCCAGCGCCCAGGCAGGAATGTTGGCATCGGAGGCAAGCCGGCACACCGCCAGGCTCTCCACTAGAACGCGGTATTTCAAATGGTGAGGCAATTCAGAAAGGAAGGTTACTACATCAGGCCGCAGGCTGCCCCTAAAGGGGCATCTGATTTGGAAGGACATTCGGTATCGCTGAAGCGATACCCTGATACGAATCCAACGTTTGTCGCAGCCGGTTAGAGGCGCGGCCTAACAATTACTCCATGCTCCCGCCCATCGGCACGTAGCGGAACTTCCTGCCGTCGAAGAACACGGCGGCGCTTTCTCCAGTTTCTCCCGCTTCGCTCGCTTCATCAACGTAGATCGCTTCGACCGTTTTCTTTCGCAATTTCATTTTTCTGACCGAGATCGCCCGATACTGCAAATGAACAATCACGAACTTCGCTTTCGGAGTTGCCGAGCACCAGCCATCGGGCCCCACGCCATAAATGACCAGCACCACCAGACCGCGCATCGCCGGATTGGACTCGATGAAAGTGGTCGTCACGGTGGGGTTGCCATAGCCATAGAAATCGTAGTAAGGGTCCATCACCGTGTAATTGTGGTCGCCTTGGTCCAGCATCGGATTCTTGCAGCGCGCCGCAATCACCACGTCTTCTATTCCGTCGCCATCCAGATCGGCGAACACCGGTGCAAATTCGGGCAGTAGCGTGAACTCCCTGCCAAACTGCTGTTGTACAAACTCGCTATCGATTTTGCGTGCCGATGGGGACCCCTGCCCGAAGACTGGAAGGAGCATGGCACCACTGAACGCCAGGAGCAAAAATGCTTTTCGCATTGGTCTACTCTAGTCCCTCTCCGTCACCTCGGGCAGGTAACCGAAGTCACCAGATGCGGTTTGCGGGAGAAAGCGCCGAGCGCCCCAGCCCCTGAAGGGGCATCTGGTTCCAAAGAATTTCGGCATCGCTAAAGCGATGCCCTGATACGAACTAAATTTAGCGATTACAAATCGCCAATCACCAATTGCCCTTGAAGTGCTCCCATCCCTTGGCCTGGAGCGGCTGCGCTTTCCCATCCGCCCCAATCAGCTGCATCCCCGCAGACCGCGTGGTCCGCCCGATCCGCGTTACTTGAACTCCCGCGACCTTGGAGGGGACCGCCGCCGCGGAGGTAAACAGCAGTTCATAATCGTCGCCCCCGTGCAACGCCAAATCGAGCGCGACCCGCTTCTTGCCCGCGCCAACCTGGGCGCGCGGAATTGCTTCGGCCTCGATCTCGGCGCCCACGTGGCTTTCCTGGCAGATGTGTTCGAGGTCGGTGGAAAGGCCGTCGCTCAAGTCAATCATGGCGGAAGCGATTCGGCGTTGCCGCAACCACTGGCCCACGGCAACCCGCGCGTGCGGACGAAAATGCCTCAGATACGCTGCTCCCACCGGCTTCGATGCTGCCAGCCGCGCCAGCATTGCCGCGGAGCCTCCCAACTCCCCGGTCACATAGATCTGCTGACCTGCTTTCGCTCCTGAACGCAGCACTGCCCTTCCTTTCGGTACCGCGCCGACCACGACGATGTCTGCTTGAATACCGCCCGCCGACTGTGCCGTGTCGCCGCCCGCTAGCGGAAGCTTGAATTCTTCCGCCAGATCGAGCAGTCCCTTCAGGAAACGGTCGACCCACTTCTGCGGAACATCACTCGCTAGGGCCAGCGACAAGAATGCCGCCCGCGGCTCGCCGCCCATGGCCGCGATATCGCTCAGACCACGTGTCAGGCAGCGCCGCCCCACCAGTTCGGGAGGATGCCAATCGCGCCGGAAATGCACGTTTTCGATGGTGAAGTCGGTGGTCACCAGCAATTCGTGTCCCGGGGGAACGCGCAGCACGGCACAATCATCGCCGATGCCGGTCACCACTGATTTGCCTCCGCGGACCGAACGGCGGATCTGCTGAATCAGTTTCTGTTCGGCAAGGGGCATGCCGACACTATACCTCGGTCCCAGCGGGGGATGAAGGAAGCCGAGGACGCGGCCCTGAAGGGCCGCTCTTCCACGGCGATACGGACATTTGTGACTCTTCCGCAAGCTGCGAAGCCGTCCCCTACCCAAAGCTGATTTGTGAAACCCGCTCCGGAGAGGGCCTTACCACAGTAATCAGTCCGAACGGACACCGCAGGTTACGCTGCCTTGGTAACCTTCGAAAAGGCGCAGCGAGGTTGACAGGGGGAATCAGGTTTGTTAACTTTAACTCGCCGTTCACAGTTTATTTGCCGAACCAAGTGCTGCAACATGAATCAGTTGCGGTGAAACTGGATTTCGGCTTGCCTGGTTCCGTGTGGCTGGAAGTGCCAGTCCGCTCCTGATGCGGCTGGTGGAATCAGGATTCCGAGCCCGAGCAAGACAGTTCAGCTCCGGCAGGATTCCGAGCGAAGATTCGCTAAGCGGATAGCATATTGCGTAAACGTTTCTACATCTTTTTCGTAGCTCGGGACGAAGCCGGACAGCTTCGCAAAATCTCCATTCCCGTCCAGTATCTCTACGTTCTACTGGCTGGGTTGGCGATCGGAGCGCTCTGCCTTACGGGGATTGCCAGTTCTTATACCCGAATGCTGGCCAAGGTTCACCATTACAACCAGCTCCGTACCGAGCAAGCCCAGCTCAAGGACAGCTATTCGCGTCTGGAACAAGTCGCCAAGGAGCGGGACATTCAGGTCGCTTCTCTCGGTTCGCTGGCAAGCGAGGTTTCGGCACTGTACGGCCTGAAGTCCGATCCGGCGATGGTGGCCGCCTCGACCGAGCAAATTCAAGAAGCACAGGTGAATTCCTCCCTGGACCAGCTTTACGCCTTGCGGCACACCGCGCTGAGCGGA
>Ga0074046_10002466_pt1 | contig 15965 bp, 17 predicted proteins | sample BogForMeECP23OM3_FD_94441 | JGI IMG/M metagenome (GOLD analysis project Ga0074046, IMG submission 94441) | Bog forest soil microbial communities from Calvert Island, British Columbia, Canada - Bog Forest MetaG ECP23OM3 | ecosystem: Environmental > Terrestrial > Soil > Wetlands ...
AGAGCCGACGCCAATCAGATCGCGCCCCACCTCAAACCATCTCCCGGCAACGTGAATGCAAACCGCAACTTCCTCAGGGGAACCCCACCCGCATTCCATCTGCCTTCCTCCAAAACCACTCCGATGATTGTGTGATTACTTAAACCCAGCGAGTGGGTCGGTATTAGTTCTTTAGTTCGGCCACTTTGACGCACGACGCTCCTTAACCCTTGGCGCAAAACCCAAACATAGCCGCCCCCCGCGCCAATTCGAACGCTAGCGCGCGCCCGCGTTTTTCTCTATGTAGACACCAAACATCCGGCGACCCTGGAGAGCATCCATGACCGACATGCGCGAGGCGAGGCACATCACCATTCCGGTGAAGGTTGGCGGCGTGACCGTCGGCGGGGGCGCGCCCATCGTCGTGCAGTCGATGACGAACACCGACACCGCGGACGTGGACTCGACCGTGGCGCAGGTTGCGGCGCTCGCGCAGGCGGGTTCGGAGCTGGTGCGCGTCACCGTGGATCGCGAAGAGGCGGCGGCGGCCGTGCCGCACATCCGCGACAGGCTTCTGAAAATGGGCGTGGATGTGCCGCTCGTCGGCGATTTCCACTATATTGGCCACAAGCTGCTGGCGGCCTATCCGGCCTGCGCCGGAGCGCTCGCGAAATACCGCATCAACCCCGGCAATGTCGGTTTCCGCGACAAGCGCGACAAGCAATTCTCCGACATCATCGAGATCGCGCTGAAGCACGACAAGCCGGTGCGCATCGGCGTGAACTGGGGCAGCCTCGATCAGGAGCTGCTCGCCCGCATGATGGACGATAATGCGAAGAGCCCGAAGCCGCGGGAGGCGCGCGAGGTGCTGCACGAGGCCATCGTGCATTCCGCAACCGCCAGCGCGGAGCTTGCGCAGAGCCACGGCATGGGCAAGGACAAGGTCATCCTGTCGGTCAAGGTGAGCGCCGTGCAGGACCTCATCAGCGTTTACACGATGCTCGCCGCGCGCAGCAATTACGCGCTGCATCTGGGCCTGACCGAAGCCGGGATGGGCTCGAAGGGCATCGTGGCCTCGGCGGCGGCGCTGGGCATCCTGCTGCAGAAGGGCATCGGCGACACCATCCGCGTTTCGCTCACGCCGGAGCCGGGTGGCGCGCGCACCAAGGAAGTCGAGGTCGCGCAGCAAATCCTGCAGACCATGGGCTTCCGCACCTTCGTGCCGATCGTGGCGGCGTGTCCCGGCTGCGGGCGCACCACGTCAACGCTGTTCCAGGAGATGGCGCAGGACATCCAGAAGCACCTCCTGACCAACATGGCGGAGTGGCGCAAAACCTATCCAGGCGTCGAGACGCTGCACGTTGCCGTGATGGGCTGCATCGTGAACGGGCCGGGCGAGTCGAAGCAGGCCGATATCGGCATTTCGCTGCCGGGCACGGGCGAGTCGCCCGCCGCGCCGGTGTTCATCGATGGCCAGAAGGTCGCTACGCTGCGCGGCCCGACGCTGGCGCAGGACTTCATGGCCATGGTGCAGGATTATATCGAGAAGCGCTTCGGCCAGGGGCGGCCCAAGGAAGGCGAACACACCCCGCTGCGCGCCGCCGAGTAGGTTCTGGTACCCACCCCCTCACCCCCCCGCCCTCTCCCGGTCGAACTCGCCTTGGCGAGTTCGCATCGTAAAGAGACCGCATCCGCAAGCGGATGCGGTTGGGAGAGGGAGTAGCTCGTACCTCGCAGCACCGTCCCTTCTCCCCTTGCGGGAGAAGGACAGGATGAGGGGGTGCCGCAGTTTCACTCTGATTATCGCAACTCATATCGGGATGGCTGGCCGCCACACCCCGCAAAGGCTTTTTGGAAAATATGCGGCAAGCGCTGGCTTCACGTCCACGAAAACGCCCAGAGACTGAACGCTGCTTGAACGGATGCTTCCGTGGCCGTTCAGCCTGCGCCTCCTATGCTTCTCGCACAGATTCAAACAACTCCTGTGGGAGATCATCATGAAGACCCGCATCGCCCTTTTCGCTTTGGCGCTCGCAGCACTGCCGTTTGCGGCTCAGCCGGCTTCAGCGCAAGGCTACTATAACCGGCTCGAAGGCGACGAAGCGCGCGTCGCCCGCGATAATGAGCGCATCTGGCACGAGCGGGCCGATATTGCACGGGACTGGCGGGCGATCGCAAGGGAGCGGCGCGCCCGCGATTACGCCGCCGCCCGCGAGTGGGAAGCAGCGCACTTTGGCGATTACCGCGCAGCGCGATATTTCAACTGGCGCAGGCGGCACGAGCAGGCCGAAATCAACGCCGGGCGCGGCGATATCGCGCGCGACCGCCATCACCTGGCCTACGAAAGATTCCGGCGCGATTCCGACGTTGCCCGCCGCAATTACGATGAAGGCTGGTATCGGTAGGCGATAGAAATTGAGGGAGGACTAAAACCTCCCTTGTTACGCGGTAGCCGCTAAGGCGTGTCGAAATTATTCGGAATCCCCTTATTGTCATGGCCGCCCTCCGAGGCGGCCATCCAGGATAACAAATTCCATTTCATTGGATTCTGAGACTGGATGGCCGGGTCAAGCCCGGCCATGACGTCGGTTCCAGCTACTCGCGCCACGCTCTATGGCTTGCACTGGATCGTGACGCGCTCCGCATATTGGTAGCCGAGGTTGCTGGATGGATCGATATTTTCTCCGAGCTGGGAAAGGGTCGTTTCCTTGGCTTTAGCCTTTGCCTTCGCCGCCGCTGCATCCCTGTCCCCAACGCGCGCGGCGCAGGCGACAGGCTTTGCCGACGCGATCTTGACTGGCGTCTTGCCGCCGAACGTGAGCGAGACATACATGCCGGGGTCGTAAACAGCGAAGCTGAAATCCTTGATCTTCTCGTGGGGAATAGGCTTCTCGAGCGGCAGGGTGAAGGTGAGCGTCAAAAGCTTGTCCTTGTAGTCAAGGCGGTAATCCACCGGTTGCTTCGACGGTACTTTCGTCTCTCCAATGAAAGCGAAGGTGAAGTATTCGAACTCTTTCAGCGCCTCTATATTCGTTTGTGCGAGAGGCTTGAGCTCTTCCTCGCTGTAGACGCCGTCGCCGTTCGTATCGAGCCCATCGATGGCGAAGCTCGTGTACCCCTCGTCAAAGGTCCATCTGTGCTTGAAGCCGGTGATCTCCTTATCGGGACCGAGAACGACTTCCGTTTCCATCGTTACCCAAACATGGGGATGCGCAAGTGCGATCCCGCTCGACAGGGCAGTAATAAACAGAACAAGGCCAAGCTTTAGCGGCTGAAAATATTTCATGAGCGCCTGATAGAGATGGGGTTGGCGAAAGGCAATGCTGCAAATGGGTTTTTTTCGAGCCTCGGCTTCATACAGCAGCGCTCACTCTGCCGTTTCGTTTCGACAGCTATTGCAGGCACCCCGTCTTTCTTCTTTTCCAAAAGCTGCTACAGAAGGAACTGGCGTAGCTTGTGCGAGTCGGACCAGCCTTGGCGTGAGGGAGACGACGATGACAGGGACGTTTATCAAGGCCGTGATGATCGCCGGTGTGACGGGCGCGATGGCTGCCGTTTCTCCGGCGGGCGCTGGCGAAACCGTAGCTGTCGGGCATCTGGATTGCGGCATCAAGGGCGGCGTCAGCTTTATCTTCGGTTCGACGAGAGAGTTGCGCTGCGTCTTCCGGCCCCGTCTAGCCACCGATGGCGAACTCTATGAAGGCCAGATCAAGAAATACGGCCTCGATATCGGCACGACGAGCAATGTTCGTCTCACCTGGGTGGTTCTGGCCCCGACCGACCTTCCGCTCAACCAAGGTGCTCTGATGGGCCAGTATGTGGGTGTTGCCGCGGACGCCTCAATCGGCGTGGGCGGGGGCGCAAACGTGCTGATCGGCGGGTCGAATGACACCGTTTCGCTGCAGCCCCTTAGCGTCCAGGGACAGACGGGCCTCAACGCGGCGCTTGGCGTAGCCGAGGTCGAACTCGTTCCTTTCCACGAAGATCACTAATGATGAGCCGAGCAAACCGCACGGCGCGAAATTTAGCGGCCGCTGCCTGCGCAATCGCATTGTGCGGCATCGCCGGGCCTTTGGCGGCAGACCAGGACTGCGCGGACAGCCGTTGCGCTGAATTTCGGCTGGTTCCTCCGCCCAAGGCAAGGCGACACTATCATAGGCAAGCCCGCTGCTGCGAGGCGCCGCCCGGGTGGGGATGGTACCGCCGTCAAAAATTCTATCACGATTGCAGCCAGCCGCTCGTCGTCTTCGACGAGCTTGGCGGCAACGTGTCAGTCCACCAGAACTGGTAAGGCTTCGACTAGATCGACCCGCCTTTAATCGGCGGAAAAGTTGATCGATTACAAAGTGCTAGAGCAGCTTCTGGCGCCCAAATGGCCGAGGGCTGCTCTAGGTCAGGCTCAGAACCTTACACGGCAGCCGTCGCAATGGCCGTCGTAGATGGGTGGCGCGTGTCACCGCGCTTGTTCTGCCGCCTTACGTAGGTGATGACCGAGTCCGGCTGCTGTGACTTGGCCTTCAGCGCAGCGATAAGCGCGTCCTCAGCAACAACGGTGATGTGCCCGGTCTTACCCTTAAGCTTCAACCCAACAATGTACTGCATAGACGCTCCTTCATCCCCCCCAGCGTTAACCATTGTAACAAGTCTTGACCGATGTCCTAAGCTCAAAAGCCTGGTATTTTGAATACACTGGCGACATGATACCGGAGGTGACGCTCCGGGAGCCCCCGCGCCTGGAGCGTCACGCCTTTAGTCATCTCCTCCGCCTCCGAAATCGGCGTCGCCTCCGAAGTCGCTGTCGCCGCCAAAATCAGCCTGCTGCAGGCCATCGTCGTCGCGGCCTGCACGGTCCCGGTCTCGATCGTCATAGTAGTTGTTCACGATCGTCTTTTCGCTCAGGCTGTCTTGAGGGTTGACGCCCGCCAAGGCCGAGTTCGAAAAACCGGTATGGCCTGAGAACAGTGAGTTGATGCCCTGGAACAGCAAAGCTCCGCCGGCGACGCCAGCGGCTGTGCTGGCGGCTCCACGCAGGAAGTCGCCTGTTTGCGACGGCTGCATGACGGGGCCTTGGGGTGGCGGACCATAGCCATATCCGGGGCCAGGGCCTGCACCGTAGCCAGGAGGCGGTGTATTGGGCTGCCCCCACGGATTGACGCGCGGTACGCTGCCGGAAGACGATGTGGAAGGCTGCGGCGCCTGCGACCGGCTGAACAATCCGCCCAGGAAGCTGCCCGGCCGTTCCTGCTGCGGAGGGGGAGGAGCCATTTCACTCAACTGGCGCTGAAGCTCCTCAATCTGGGATTGGGCGTTCCTGAGCGCGAAATCCTGCATGATGACCGTCTGGGCCAGCACGTAAGGCGTGTCGGGCCGTTCCATGACGAGCTGGCGGATGAATTGTTCGGCCTCAGGGTCCTTCTGCTGAGGGGGAACATTTTTGACGCGCTGGGCCAGGGCGCTGAGAAGCTGCCGTTCTTCAGGAGTCATTCAAGTTACCTCCGGGTATAGGCGAAACCAATCGGATCGGGTCATCGCCAGCTTCTGGCGTTCGCTCTCGCTCCGCACTCTCATTTGGAGAGGCGATTTAATTTGAAAAGAGGAGCTAAGGCGCGAGCTGAAATATCTCGTGCGCGCGATATTCAAAGCCACCAAAATGAGGGCCATGAACCACCTTTCACCCAAAGAATCCGATCCGGCTTTTGAGTAAGGTTGGCGAAAGCGCCGGAGATCTCATGCCCGTGTTTGACGCGCTGCCGGACGCCAAAAAAGGCAGAGGCAGCGCCTAGCAAATAGGCAGACGCGGCAAGCCGTTTGTGCGCCGGCGGCCGGAAAGCTGTCGAAGCGGTGTAATTTGGGCAAAACGAGGCGGAACCTTATCCGGCGGCGGCTGTTTTTGAGGTCGCCTTGCAACCCTACGGTCCCCGCCGTTCCGAAAGGAGTAAATGTTTAGACACTAGCGATGCAAATAGTTGAGGACATGTCGCGGCAGCACCGAATTGAGGTTGCCTCGGCACCCGGTGGCCACTATGTTATACGCATCGATTTGGCCGGACGATTTGGGCCGTTTCGCCTCGCCTTTCGCGCTAGGCCGCACGTGTTCCTACTCTCTCCAAACATCGAAGACCGCCGCGTCGCTCACACGACGTGGCAAGTGCATTAATCAGCGAAAGGACTCCCCCATGAATATGGGTGTCGTGAAATGGTACAACAGTCAAAAAGGCTACGGCTTCATTCAGCCCGACGACGGCGGCAAGGACGTTTTTGTCCATGTCAGCGCTCTTGAGCGCGCAGGCCTTCGCGGCCTGGTTGAGGGCCAAAAAGTCTCCTTCGAGATTCAGACGGATCGGCGTACAGGCAAAACTTCTGCTGGCAATCTTCAGATCGCCTAGTTGAGTTTTCAGAGCGCGGTAAACCGCGCTCCTTTCTTTTTCATTTTTTCCATTTTTGAAAAGCGACGCAGTTTGAGTTCCGGCTACGGCTCCGCTCGCGAATTTGTGTGTTAGCCGTTTCCTCTCCCACGGCACGGATTTGCCGAAGCCGCACGCGGCGGACTTGATCTCTCCAAAAGGTTGTGCTTTTCAAGCGCCTTGCCGATGCTTATTATTTGAGCGTTGGCGGGGATGCGCAGGATTTCGGCATCCCGTTTGCATAGGGAACGTGTAGTTCCGGACGGGTGACGGGTTTAGCATTGGATCAATCTTCAAATCAGGCGTTTAATTTACATCCGTGCGAATGGACCCTCTTCCATTGGTCATCCAACGAACGACATAAAACTAAGGCACACTTCCACCACGTATGGATGAGGGAGTATCTGCTAAGGCAGAGCCGACTATTACGCGTCCTGGCCTCCAGCGGGCGGAGAGAAGCGATGACGCTGCCCACACGAACGCCGGGATTTGGTTTCAACGACTATCAGCGGGGTCGCGATGTCGACTGACTTGTTTGACACCTATGCGCGCACTTTCGAGGCACGGCGCGAGACGTTGATGACGGTGGCGGAGTACCTGAAAGGGTGCAAGTCCGACCCACTCATGTATGCCTCACCCCATGAAAGGCTGCTTGCCGCGATCGGCGAGCCGCAAATGGTGGATACGGCGAAAGATGCTCGCCTTGGGCGCATCTTCATGAACCGTACAATCCGGATGTACCCGGCGTTTGCAGAATTCTACGGCATGGAGGAGACGATCGAGCGCATCGTCGCCTTCTTCCGGCAAGGCGCGCAGGGCTTGGAGGAACGCAAGCAGATCCTGTATCTTCTTGGCCCGGTCGGCGGCGGCAAATCCTCACTTGCCGAGCGCATCAAGGCCCTGATGGAATTGAAGCCGATCTATGTCTTGAAGGCGGGCAATGAGCTGAGCCCGATTTTCGAGAGCCCCTTGTGCCTGTTCGACCCGGAAGTGATGGGTGAAAGGCTCGAGAGCGAATACGGCATCCCCACCCGCCGCCTCACCGGATTGATGAGCCCCTGGTGCCTAAAGCGGCTCGACGAATTCGGCGGAGACATCACCAAATTCCGCGTTGCGAAAATCTTGCCTTCGCGGCTGAGACAGATCGGCATCTCCAAAACCGAACCGGGCGACGAGAACAATCAGGACGTGTCCTCCCTCGTCGGAAAAGTGGACATCCGCCGCCTCGAACTTCTCGCGCAGAACGATCCGGACGCCTATTCGTACTCGGGCGGTTTGAACCGTGCAAACCAGGGCGTGCTTGAATTTGTCGAGATGTTCAAAGCGCCGATCAAGATGCTGCATCCGCTTTTGACGGCGACGCAGGACGGGAATTACGTCGGCTCCGAGAACATCGGCTCGATCCCGTTCAACGGCATCATCATGGCCCACTCGAACGAGGCCGAATGGCGGAGCTTCAAGAACAACAAGACGAATGAGGCGTTCATCGACCGCATCTACGTGATCAAGGTGCCTTATTGCCTGCGCTTTCATGAAGAAGAGCAGATCTATCAGAAGCTCATTCGCACCTCTGAACTGGCGACTGCGCCTTGCGCGCCGGGCACACTGGAAATGCTTGCGCGCTTTTCGGTGCTTTCTCGCCTCCGGCCGCATGAGAACTCCAGCCTCTACGCCAAGATGCGGGTCTATGACGGTGAGAGCCTGAAGGAAGTCGATCCCAAGGCGCGTACCATGCAGGAATATCGCGATCATGCCGGCGTAGACGAGGGCATGGACGGCATTTCGACGCGCTTTGCCTTCAAGACCCTGTCTGCGACATACAATCACGACACACAGGAGGTTGCCGCCGATCCGGTGCATCTCATGTATGTGCTCGAACAAGCGATCCGCCGCGAGCAGTTCCCGGATGACGTGGAAAACACCTACATCGAGTTCATAAAAGCCGACCTTGGGCCGCGCTACGCGGAGTTCATCGGAAACGAGATCCAGAAAGCCTATCTCGAGTCCTACCACGATTACGGGCAGAACCTTTTCGACCGCTATGTGGCCTATGCGGACGCCTGGATCGAGGATCAGGATTTCAAGGATTCCGATACCGGGCAGCTCATGAACAGAGAGCTTCTCAATCAGGAGCTTTCGAAAATCGAGAAGCCTGCGGGAATTGCGAACCCAAAAGACTTCCGCAACGAGGTTGTAAAGTTTACACTAAGAGCTAGGGCTCAGCGCGGCGGCAGAAACCCGTCATGGACGAGCTACGAAAAGATCCGCGAAGTTATCGAGCGGCGCATGTTCAGCCAGGTGGAGGATCTGCTTCCCGTGATCAGCTTCGGCTCGAAGAAGGACAGTGAAACGGAGAAAAAGCACAGCGAGTTCGTCGAGCGGATGGTGACGCGGGGTTATACCGAGCGGCAGGTTCGAAGACTGGTGGAGTGGTACATGCGTGTAAGGCAGGCTGGCTAAGCAATCGTGCACATTATCGATCGGCGTCGCGACGCGAGCGGCAAGAGTTTAGGCAATCGACAACGGTTCATTCGCAGGGCCAGGGCTCTGGTCAGGCATGCCGTTCGCGAGGCATCGAAGGGCCGCAAGATTACCGACGCCGGGCGGGGAGGGGAGATCACCGTTCCCGCCGATGGCGTGCATGAGCCGTCGCTGCGGAGAAGCCACAAAGGCGGTATCCGCGAATATCTCTTGCCCGGCAACAAGACCTATAGCGAGGGCGACAGCATCGAGCGGCCGCCATCAGGCGGCGGAAAGGGTCGCGCCGCCGGGGACGGCAGTGGCGAAGATGAGTTTCGCTTCGCGCTTTCGGACGAGGAATTCATCGATCTCTTCCTGGAAGATCTGGAACTGCCTGATCTCGCGAAGCGTCAGGTGATGGGCGAGGAAAAGACCCAGCCGCGGCGCGCCGGGTACCGCTCCTCCGGGCCGCCGGCGATGATCTCGGTTCCGCGCACCATGCGCAACAGCCTCGCCCGCCGGCTTGCGCTGAAACGGCCCAAGCCTCAAGAAGTCAAAGACCTTGAAGCCCGGTTGAAGGAACTGGAAGAGCGCGGGGACGTCTCGGATCTCGATGAGATCCAGGAGATCAAGGCGCAGCTTGTGCGCCACGCCAAGCGCTCAAGAGATATCCCGTTTATCGATCCGGTCGACGTACGCTACCGGCGCTTCGAGCAGGACCCGAAGCCCGTTGCGCAAGCCGTCATGTTCTGCCTGATGGACGTGTCAGGCTCCATGGACGAGCATCTCAAGGATCTTGCTAAGCGCTTTTACAGTTTGCTCTATTTGTTCCTGAGCCGCCGCTATCGCTATGTGGAGGTCGTCTTTATTCGCCATACACACGAGGCGAAGGAGGTCGACGAGGACACGTTCTTCAATAGCCGTGAGACAGGCGGCACGGTCGTATCGACCGCGCTTGAAGAAATGGTGCGCGTTGTCTCCGATCGTTTCCCGCCGGCAAACTGGAACATTTACGCGGCGCAGGCATCGGATGGCGACAATCTTCCCATCGACAACGAAAAGACCGTTGCCCTCCTGAAGAGCTCTGTTCTGCCGCTGTGCCAATATTACGCTTACATCGAGGTCGGCAGAGAACCGGAGGAGCGCCGCCGAGGAATCGAGCCGCCGAGCACGCTCTGGCGCGCGTACGACCTCATCCTGTCTCCGCAAATTCCAATGGCGATGCGCAAGGTCCGCGACCGGCGTGATATCTATCCCGTCTTCCGGGAACTCTTTGAGCGGAAAAGCAATGCAGCGTCAGTGGGGGTTTAATGACGATAACGGCAGCGGAAGATCGGCTTCTCTTCAAGGGCGCGGACTGGGATTTCGACACGCTTGCGCGAATCTATGACGGCGTTGCCGAAGTCGGCGTTGGAGAAATGGGGCTCGATATCTACCGGCCCAGGATAGAGGTGATCACGACCGAGCAGATGCTCGACGCTTACGCCTCGACAGGCATGCCGCTCTTCTATCGCCATTGGTCTTTCGGCAAGCAGTTCGTGCGCAACGAGACGCTCTACCGGAAGGGCTGGCAGGGGCTCGCCTACGAAATCGTCATCAATTCAAACCCCTGCGTCGTTTATTTGCTGGAAGAGAACACGGCGACGATGCAGACGCTGGTGCTCGCCCACGCCGCTTTCGGCCATAACCACTTCTTCAAGAACAACTATGTCTTCAAGCAGTGGACCGACGCCGACGGCATCCTCGATTATCTTGCCTTCGCGAAGAATTTCATTGCGGCTTGCGAGGACAAATACGGCGCCGCTGAAGTCGAACGGGTGCTTGATGCCGCGCACGCGCTTCAGAACCAGGGCATCCACCGCTATCCCGGCAAGCGCCAGATGGATCTCCGCTCCGAAGAGAAACGCGAGCGCGAGCGGCGCGAGCACGGGGAGCGTCTGTTCAACGACCTTTGGCGCACCGTTCCGGAACTGGCCAAGAAGGCGAAGCGACGTTCTGATCGCGACCGCCGGCGCGCCCTTCTCGGGTTGCCGGAAGAGAACATCCTCTATTTCCTTGAAAAGACCTCGCCGCGCCTCAAGCCCTGGCAGCGCGAAATTCTCCGGATCGTCCGACTGATCGCGCAATATTTCTATCCCCAGCGCCAGACCAAAATGATGAACGAGGGCTGCGCCACCTACGTCCATTACCAGATCATGCAGCGCCTTCTCGATGAGGGACGCATTACCGAGGGCTCGTTCCTGGAATTCCTGCATTCCCACACGAGCGTGGTCATGCAACCCGACTTCGACGAACGACGCTATCATGGGCTGAACCCCTACGCGCTCGGGTTCACGATGATGAAAGATATCGAGCGCATTTGCTCGGACCCGACGGAGGAAGACCGCCACTGGTTCCCGGAGATCGCGGGCAACGGCAATCCGATGGAGACGCTGAAAGACATCTGGGCGAACTACCGCGACGAGAGCTTCGTTTCGCAATTCCTGAGCCCGCAGGTGATCCGCAAGATGGGCCTGTTCCTCGTGGTCGACGATCATCGAGAGAAGGACCTTAACGTCGGCGCAATCCACAATGAGAGAGGGTATAGCCGCGTGCGGCGCGCGCTTGCCCGCCATTACGATGTCTCGCGGCATGACCCCGACATTCAGATTGTCGACGTCGATCTGGAGGGCGACCGCCGCTTGGAGTTGCGTCACCACGTCGTCGACGGGGTCACCTTGGAAGAGGACGATGCCGAGCGCGTGCTTCAGCACCTCGCCAACCTCTGGGGTTACGAGGTGCACCTCGTCGAGACGAATGATCAGGGCGACCTGGCAACCAAGCATCACGCCGAGCCCATTCATCCTTTCGTTTAGCGGACTTACGCTGAGTCCGGCCAACAGCTATGACTCAGGTTTATAGCGGGCCGGTTTCACTTGACAGGGTCTACAACCGCGGATATCGCTCGCAGCGGGACACCTCCCCCCACCGGGAGTACGGAATTCAGTCCTCATTTTGCGCCTTTTTCCTTTCAAATCCAACAACTTGCGATTCCCCTTCTGAAGGGCCTTGCCAATTCCTTGCCAAAAGCCCCTCAAAATTACGCTCCACAAAACCCTCGATGTCATGCGGCGTGACGTAGTGATCGAGCAGCACGCGAATGTCTTTCCAGTTGCCAAGCTCGGCAGTTGTCTTGATGTCTTGACCGCGCTGCGAGATGAGCGTGGACGCGAAGCTCTTGCGGCCGGCAGGGTAGGGTGAGAAATACGGGAGCCCTGCTTTTTGGCAGATTGCCTTCCAAATTGGCACCGGCCCCTTAGTGTCGGCATACCCAAAAACACGGAGTTGGCCTTTGCCTTTGCCCCACGGTAGCGCCTTCGCAGGGTACAGACGGAAGCGCCTGACGAGCTCGTTTGTCAGATAGAAGAACCTAAATTCGCCGTTCTTCGTTGGGCGTGCGCTGATGGCGATCTTCTTTTCAAGGTCGAGATGTTCTGGACCGAGGGCGACCGCTTCGATTGGTCTCGCCGCCGTCACGTGCAGAAAGAGAGCGTATGTCCCGATATACGGCCAGCCTTGATCGTCGCAGGCGTGCACAAAGCGCGCCACCCATTCTTGAGACGCGGCTTTGCGCGGCGTGATCGGCGCCGAGGAAAAACCCTTGATGGACATAGGCCCGCAGAGCTGAGCATCGCTTCCGAAGTGCAAGACTGCATTCACCGGCTTGATCACGCATCGATTAAGCGTTTGCGGCTTGACCTTTGGATAAAGAGCCTTTGCAACCTTACGAACATAGGGCCCGCTGAGATCGGCAACCTTCTTGTTGCGGCCAAACGCCTTCAAGATGGGAGCGAGATAGCGCCGTTCGCCGCCTTCCGCCATGTAGGCAAAGGCTATCTCTTCGAACGTCGTCTCTCTTTCCGGTCCATAGATGGATTTTCGCAGTTCACGACGCTCAATTTCGGCCGCCAAGTGTTCGGCGAGTTCTCTGTCGCGAGTGCCAAGGCTGCGTCGAATGCGTTTACCGGCAACTGTGCCGTGGACGTGGAGGATTCCACTGATTCGATCAGGCTTGAGCTTGAGGGGCATAATTGCGTTGCTTTCATGAGTTTTTGGATATCGGACTGAAAGAAAAAGAGCTTTTTTCCGATCCTGCTTCCTATCCCATGATGGCGAACAAGCTCTTTCAAACCCCTCTTGGAAACGCCGGGGAAGTGTTCGAGAAGCTTTTCAAACGTGATGGGTGTTTCGGACATCGTCGTTGCCATACAGTTCTCTTCATCGGTTTGCCTTCTCCTTCCGGGTTTGAGTTGTCCAATGTCGGCAGAGACCAAAATCCTCAATCTTGCTGCCGACCACAAGATTGAGGGGATCATTCATCTATTCGTCCTCACTTTCATCGGTTCCACCACCGCCGCTTTCCATACCTAAGCTCTTCCTGGTCTTCGGGAGAGAGCCACCCGTTGGACTGGTCCCAATTTCCATCCCAATTCGGGATTTCCTTCCATCCCTTGCGGAATAAGTCAGCCCTGGCTTCATCAACGAGCTTTTTGTCGTATGCTGCTCGCACCGGAGACTGGACGCAAGAGACGCTTCTTACATCGGCCTGTGATGCGCCTCTCTGGCAACTGTCGAGGTTAAGCGCGCCATACGCCCAGGCATTACCGCAGGTCTGGCAGTAGATGAAATGCAAGTCCTGAACTAGACGGCATGGGAATGACATTAGCATGCTCCTTTCCGTGTGAGGCGATCAGGTAAGGAACAACGATCAGAGCCTGGATCACCCAGTATTTGAAGGCGAGAAACGCACAGACCAGGGCGACGCCGTAGAGCCCGAGGGTTAAGATTTGCTGTTGCGTCATGACGCCACCTTCCCATCCTCAATGCGAGGTTTCCCGTGTTTCTCAAGACAATCGTTCAACGCCTCGACTAACAACTCTTGCTGGGTTATGCGGCGCTCGGCCGCTATGACCCGGAGTTGGTAAAAAATCTCCGGATCAACCCAGGCTGTCACAGCGCGCTTCCCTATGCGCGACTCCTTCACGGAGCTCTTTGGCCGTTTCCCTTCCTCAGCCATGACTAGCATGCCTTTTTTCCCGCCTTTGACCCCGGCAAGCGATGGTTGACGTCTCACTATAAGTTGACATCAAGTTAGGTGTTGACACCGCCCATGTCAAGCCCCAAATTGAAAAAGGTCACAAGGAGCGTGTAGAGAGGGGAGTTGGGCAGCAGGCGGGTTAGGCGGGGCAGGTCGAATGTCAACGAGATTTGGAAGGGCATGGCAGGATTTCTGGGACTGGAGAGCATGCAGGAGAGCCCACTTGCATGTGCAGCCGCCCGTGCCCGAACCGCCGCTGAATAAGTGGGATACGTTTCTGCAACTTAGCGTTGGGAAACGCGCCGCTCTGGTTGTGCTTCTCGTCGCCGGCCATCTGGCCGGGATCACGCCAACCTATATTTGGAACGTGCTGCCGCATGTCGTGGGTATGTTCAACGACAAATATGACCTTGCGAACTTCATTTGCTTCAGCATCGTGGTTGTGACGCTGTCCATGATGCTGATTGCCTTCGCGCTGGCCGAAAACTGGTTCAGGAAGGTCTTGATCGTGGTCTTAACGATCGGCTTGGGCGTCTTGAGCCTGGACAATACCTGCCGGGTCCAGCGCGCCGGGTATGAAGCAAAGGTCAAAGCCCAGCTCGAACGCAACGCGCTTATCGGGAAGCGAACCGATGAACTGAAGGCCACGAATACGGCTTGGTCTATCGCCAAGAATAGGCGAAGCAATCCCGAGGTCGGAGTTACCGAGGAAGACGTCAATGTGGCGAGGGAAGCCGTCAGAACAGCCGAGAAGGCTATGTCTGCGGAGTGCAATAGAGCGTCTGCCGTCAAAGGGCGCGTCGCCGTCGTTCCGGTCACAGTTCGCGGTCAAGACTGCGGACGCTTCATAAATGACCTTGCGGCGCGCCAGAGAGAGCTAAAGCAAGCCCAAGCGGACAAGAGCGCAACCGACGACATGCGCCGCCTTGAGTTCACCGCTGACGGGCAGCGCAAGGAACTTGAGGCGCTAGGTCTGCCGGTGCCGGATGTTGGCAAGCCGAAAGTGACGGGAATTGCCCTATGGTTGAACAATCGCGGGGTTATGAGCGACGAAAGGGCCATGTCGTTCGCAAGCGACATGCCAGAGACGGCAGGCATCACATACGAGCTTCTAGCCTGGATAGGCCCCCCGGTGTGGTTCGCTGTCGTGTTCTATATCTTCGGCCTGATGACGTGCACCAAGACCGAAGCCGACAGGCGCGTCCATGAGATGAGCTTGCGGGTTGCCGCCGATTATGCTGCGAAGTCCGCCGAGACACTTCTGCCGGATGGAGCGCCGGAGCATGCGCCGATTGAGCCGCCCGCGTCGCGCCCGTTCGGATGGATGGACGATAAGCCGGAACCAGAGCCGGTGAACCACGCCGAGGTCTTGGGCATCAACGAGCCAGACCCCGCTTTTGTCGAAGCCCCTCGAAACGTCGAAGAGGCTGCGTCGGCCGAGTACTACAAAGCGGCGAAGGCGAAGCGCCAACGTCAGCCGAGGACGCCAAAAGGCGAGCCAGCGCCTCTGAACGAGAGCACCGTGGTCCAATGGTTCAATGAGCGCTGCTTCGAGGCCGTCGGTCGCATCACGCTATCGACAGAAGCTCACCCCGATTATGTGCAATGGTGCAAGCAGCACAACTATAACGCGTACAAGGTCCGCAAGTTCGGAGACATCTTGGAAAAGGAATGCTTCGTCAAGAAGCAGCGGACGAACGGCGCTACGAAGTACTACGATATAGGCATTCGCCCCGCTCATTTGCGCGTCGTTTCGGGCTAGTGCAATCCCAGGTGCATTCTAGTGTTCTGACTCTAACGCTTGGCTCCGAGATTTCACGGCGGTTAGAACAGCTCGTGCGCGTTCATTTTTCTCAAGAATTATATCGGCGGTCTTTGTCCACACGAAGGGTTTTGGGGAGGCATTGTTTTTGGCGAGATAGTCCTGGATGGCGGCCTTCAACTCCGCGACGCTCTTGAAGACGCCGCGCCGGATGCACTTGCCGGTGATCTCGGCGAAGAAGCGTTCGACGAGATTTAGCCAGGACGACGAAGTCGGAATGAAA
>Ga0074046_10002467_pt1 | contig 15953 bp, 16 predicted proteins | sample BogForMeECP23OM3_FD_94441 | JGI IMG/M metagenome (GOLD analysis project Ga0074046, IMG submission 94441) | Bog forest soil microbial communities from Calvert Island, British Columbia, Canada - Bog Forest MetaG ECP23OM3 | ecosystem: Environmental > Terrestrial > Soil > Wetlands ...
CTTCTCGGCGCGACTATCGCAGTTATTCTCGGTGCCATAACCATTTTCGATGCGGTTAAAAACACGGACAATTTTACGCTGGCAATCGCCGATTCAGGGAAGAGTCTTATCGGCCGCTATGTCCGGACCGCATCACTGCCCGCTGCTTTCGTACTGGGCATACTTGCCGGATTATTCGGTTTTTCCTGTACCGGGGGTATCTATATCGGTATCCTCGGGCTCATGGGCCGCAGCCTGACCCTGGCGACAGGCATGTCCTGGCTTCTACTCTATAATATCATCTTTGTCCTGCCGCTCGTCATCGTCACCCTGCTCGTTGCCTTCGGGATCTCCCCGCAGCGGGCAGACCAGTGGAAGACCGACAACCGGCGGGCCCTCCGCCTGGTCATCGGACTGATAATGATAGGTCTCGGCGTTATCATTTTTCTCGGGTTACTGGGATAACCCGCTGAAATCCGGTATGAAATTAGCTCATGACTTTTTCATCAGACATGGATGAAAGCCACCCGGCCCTCATCCCATTTCTTTAAAAGAGTACTGTTACGGGAGATTCCCCTCTCCCGAGCATTCCCGCTGGCGGTCTTCGCTCATGGCGATGAGCGTCTCAAAAATTTTCTGGACAGAAACCGGATCTATCTTACACTCGACAGCCTGTTCGAACGCAGCCCCGAGAACATCTGCCGCCCGGTTCTCATCATGAATGGGAATTCCGGTATGTACTTTGATCTTCGCAATTTTTCCGGCCAGTTCCTGTCGTTGTGCGATGAGCCGGATGATCTCCCGGTCGACCCTTGTGATCTCAGCCCGTACTGTCTCGAGGCACATATCATATACATATCCGAGATTTCACATAAACGTAATCCTTACGAGCATGGAGACCAAAACAATTAACCAAGCAAATCCTATCTGATCTAGTGTTTTCCATGCTCGAACGAATAACAAGACGCGAAGAGGCAGATCTTTTTATTGCCTGGATGGCGATCTCGCTCTCCTTTGCAATCATCAAAATTGCTCCCTACGGTATACTTGGAGGAGTAACGGCAATCAACCCCGTTGTTGTCCTGATTTATTTTGGAATCGCTTTCCTGACTGTCGGGATCGGGTTCATTCTCCACGAGATGGCGCACAAGTTCACCGCGATCAGGTACGGGTACTGGGCGGAATTCAGGAAGGACAACTCGATGCTCCTCATCGCTGTCGTTCTTGCCTCCCTCGTCGGCTTCGTATTTGCCGCCCCGGGGGCAACGGTAATCTATGCCAATTCCGCTGACGGACGGGGACTTTCCCGTGAGCAGAACGGGATCATTTCAGCAGCGGGGCCTGTTATCAACCTCGTTCTGTGTATCCTCTTCGCTGCATTGTTCTTCATTGCCGGCGGGGTTCCGGCCCAGAATACTGGCAACCTTCCCGCAATGATTGGTTTAGCCGGCGTGCAGATCAATGCAATGATTGCAGCATTCAACCTGCTGCCGATCAGTATCCTCGATGGCAGGAAAGTCATGGCATGGAGCATTCCGGTCTTCGCCGTGCTCATCATTGCTGCGTTTGGGATTCTGCTCGGATCCTTCTATATCCTCTAATTTTTTTGAGTTTTCTCTGCGACCGGTTGAACCAGTCTTTCATCTTTTAATTTCTCCAGTACAGCAACGACCTTCTGCCCTTTGAGAAACGCCTCTTTCAACGCGGTCGGGTGGTTTTTGATCCCTTTGTATTCGTCCATGTTATTCGCGATGATATTGTCATAGTATTCGAATCCGGTGCCATTGAAGATGGCAGTGATCATGGGGAACGCCCCGTCGAAGACATGGTCCCACGACTGGCCTGCCGTGGAGATGAAGAGCCCTTTATGGCGTCTGATATGGTCATCAGAAAAAAAGAGCGTTTTTAGGATGAATTTCCGTGCCCATAGGTATTGTCCCCGGTCGATCAGCCCTTTGAGCTCAGCGGTGATGCCCATCGTGTAAATGGGAGAGGCAACGGCAAGGCAGTCCACGTTCAGTACCTTATTGAAAAGGGTGATCGCGTCATCCCTGACGACGCACTCACCGGTTTTGTGGCAGGCGTTACATCCACGGCACGGGGAATAGGTGAGATCCTTGAGCACGACTTTCTCCACCGTGGCACCGGCTGCCTTTGCCCCGTCGAGAAAACTGTCAAGCAGGGTTTCCGTGTTTCCATGCCGGTGCGGGCTTCCCGAGATACCAAGGACCGTGATTGTCATGAAGCTTCACGCTGCGAGCCGTTTTTTCAGTTCGGCGATCACGGATCTTCCGAGTTTTTCCGCATCTGTTTTTGCAGTAGGGTGGTGCCCGATCGCCCCCATCTCATCGACCCCGTTTATCATCAGGTAGCTGATGTCCTCGTCCTTTATATCGATGACATGGAAGAAGCATTTCACTGAAGGGACTGCAGCATCGAACACATAATCCCAGTTCTGTCCTGCGGTTGCGAGGAACACGCCGAGCCGCTTACCTTTCCGTTCGGGCGGGACGATGGGGAGCCTGAGCACGTATTTCCGGGAGCGGAAGACCTGTGCGCGGTCGACCAGCGCTTTTACCTGCGACGCGAGCCCCATGCAGAAGATCGGGGATGAGAGCAGGATAATATCTGCTCCGATGATCTTGTCGTGGTAGATATCCATGCCATCGCGCTGGACACATTTGTTGAGTTTTTCGCAGGCATTGCACCCCCTGCATGGGTTGATATTGGCCTCTGTGAGAGGGACTTTTTCTATGGCGACCTCCGGTTCCCCGCCCATGGACGCAAGCACCCAGTCGAGCAGCGTTTCAGAGTTGCCGTTCCTGCGCGGGCTGCCGGCGAAAGCGAGGACTTTGATGGTCATCACACTCTTCTAGGATATTCGCAGTGAAAAAAGATTGGATGGTGAACGGACTGCCGGGGAGATGGGGACTTTTTCTACGGCACCTGGCTGGGATGGGTGTCACAGGCTGCAGATCGCACAAAAATATGAAGGGCTACAACACCAGGACACTTACACGTTCTTGAAGCAGAGGTACCAGTCCTTGCACTCGTACCCTTCCGTAAGCCGCTTCTCCATCTCGGCAGCGGTCTTTGGCGGGGGGACAACGACCTTGTCCCCCGGCTGCCAGTTTGCCGGTGTGGAAACTTTGTGCTTATCCGTGGTCTGGAGCGCTTTGACCAGCCGGAGGATCTCGGGCATGAACCGCCCGTTCTGGAGCGGGTAATAGATCATTGCCCGCATAATGCCCTTGTCATCGATAAAGAAGACGCACCGGACAGCGGTAGTCGAGCTCTGGCCCGGGTGGATCATGCCGTACTTGCGGGCTATATTCATGTTCAGGTCGGCGATGATCGGGAACGGGATCCGAACGCCCATCTTTTCGTCGATCGCGTGGATCCAGGCAAGGTGAGATGAGACACTGTCCACCGAGAGGCCGATCAGCTGGACGTTCAGCGCCCTGAGTTCATCGTAGATCGATGCGAATGCAAGGAACTCAGTTGTGCACACCGGAGTGAAATCTGCAGGGTGGGAGAACATCACCACCCATCTTCCCTTCAGGCCGGAGAGCGTGATCGGGCCCTGGGTTGTTTCCGCATCGAACTCCGGTGCGGGCTCTCCCAGCACCGGCAAAGCTGGACAAGTCTCATCAGTCATGTGCCTGCTCCTTTATTTCATCACTTCATCGAGCTGGGCCTTCCCGTATACATAGGCGGGCATTCCTGAGAGCAGGAATGTCACGCGGAGGGCCTCCTCTACCTCCTCCTTGGTGACGCCGAGATTGGAAGCCCCGGCGATCTGTGCGCGGACCGCATGCTGGTCGCGGAGTGCCGCAGCAATCGCAATCGCGATGAGCTTCTTGGTCTTCTTCGAAAGTTTACCATCGTTCCAGATATGCTCCTCGAATTTCATCACGAGGTTGAACATCTCAGGATCCTTCACGGTCAGTTCCCTGAAAAATTTCGGGACTTTGCCGATATTTTTCTCGAGTTCTTTCAGTTTTTTCTCGGTCATAATCAATCACTCAATCAGTTGCATCGGTTCTCCGCAGCAGACAAGCTCGCCGCCACCTGCTTCCTTCACGACAACGACATTCCCGCAGATCTCGCATTTGAAGACCTGCCCCTCTTTCGATACGTTAACCATGATACCTTGCTTTCAGGACTCTTCCCGGGGCTGAGCGCCCATAGGACGTTCAATAGTCTTCTCAGGCGTTCAACACCCGTATTCATCACGACGGTACGGCGCTTGAAAAAATAAGAAGTTACTGGAAACTCTTGCCGCGTTTGGGCGGGTTTTTGGCATCTTCAGGAGTCTTGATATCCGGGCGGATATGGGTCATCGGGAAGCACTGGTACTCTGCGCAGGAGCAGGCAGGACACTTCCTGAGGTCCTGCTCGCTCTTGTCGAGCGTAAGTTCTTTTCCGCAGTCTATGCACACATATTTGCCCGGACCCACTTTCTGTCCTGCAATGTACGTCTTCTGTTCGGTCAAAGAAAAACACCAAACCTCTCATTCACGTCAAAGATATATATGAGTTGTGTTCGTGCACTTTTTCCCCAAGCACCGTACGGGCCGTGATCTTTCTCGTAGTAGGCCATTGCAAACCTTTATTGCATATTTTTCTTCAGTTGTAGTATGACCGGGAAGATCATCGGGATACTTGGCAGCCCGTTACCGGAAGGAAATACTGCACTGCTACTGGACAGGGCTCTTAAAGGCGCCGAGGATGCCGGGTGCTCGGTTGAAAAAATTGTGGTCGCCAACCTGGATTTTCAGCCCTGTATGGAAATGATGTTCTGCAAAGAGCACGAGACCTGCATCATGGACGATGACATGCAGGCGATGTACCAGAAATTCAGGGAAATGGACAGCCTGATCATCGCAACGCCTGTTATGACAATGGGGGTTCCGGGAAAACTGAAATCGTTCTTTGACCGGTTCCAGGTATTCTTCATGGCAAAGTATGTCAGGAAACAATCTTTTTTCACTGCAGAACAAAGATCCCGGCGAAAAGCGTTTGTCATATGTATTTCAGGAATGGATATCCCCGAGGTTTTCGTAGGGGCCAAACTGACCATCTCTGCGTTTCTCACGATTATTGACTGCAAGCTCCGGGACGAGTTGCTGATCAGCGGAATGGATACGAAAGGAGACCTTCGTACGCAGCCGGATCTCCTTGAAGCCGCTTACGCCAAGGGATTTGCGCTCGGGAAGACCCTCAATCCCTGACCCGAAATCCTTGAGGCCTCTGAACGAGGGAAGTCTATGGGAAGACCCGTATGCCGGGTTACTTCTTTCGCGACATCATGAGGATCACTACCAGTAAGAGCACGGAGAGCCCGATTCCCGTGACCAGGTAAAGAGGAGTGGATCCTTCCAGCATGAACTGGTAAACCGGAATCCCGCCAGGGTCATCCGGATACTCTCTCTGGAAACGTTCAATAGCCTGTGAAAAATTGACGCTTTTCAACAACCTGCCGGTGTTTTTGTCCGTGAGATCGAGGGTCATCTGGTTCTGGTAATAGGGCAAGACGAGGGTAAAGTCCGCGCTGTCGGAATAATAAGCCGATCCGGTAATAGATTGATTCGTACCATTATTCCGCACAATTGCGTCGCCCAGCTGGACACGGGGATCCGAGAGATCGAATTCACGGATGATCTTTCCGTCAATTGTTTTCAGGCTGCCCAGGATATCGCCGCTCTCGATCCCCAGGTTTGGCGGATGCCCGTACTGCATCTCAACTGACTGTTCTGTTACCTGGTCATGGCTGAAATTCAGGTGCAGTACGAGGATCTTGGTGTAGTCTTCCCCGGGATACCCGTGGACGGGCACGATCAGAAGACTGATGAGAAGTATCCCAAAGGCCAGGGCCGTTTTCTTCATGACTTCCCCCCGTTTATGGAATTGAAGATATACGTTATCCGTGTCGTAGAGGCATTGCCAAAGGTCCCCGAATACGCTCCGTTGCCCATGATGTCCGGTTCAGGATCCCAGTCCCAGAACTGCTTAACGCAGGTTCCGGAAGAACTGCCGGAAGTCATTCCACGTATCTGGTAACAGACGGATGCGTCCCACTGGCCGGCCTTTGCGCTGGCGATGCAGGCACTCTCGCTACTCCAGACATTTGGATCGGGGTCATTCTCCACGTAATAGGTATCGCCGCAGTAGGTGTCGACAAGTCCGAACATGGCATGCCCGTTCTCGTGGTAAATGAGTCGTCCTGCATCTGCAGAGATCTTGAACCAGATATGAGACCCCAGCCCCAGACCGCTGGCGCAACCGTTGGGTTCGCCGGGCGGGCCGGTATAGTATCCGATATAGGTCGGATATACGATCACTGCAACATCCGTGAACGGGGCATTCTCCCAGAAGTGAGCCGGCAGCGTCCCGGCGCACCCGTCAAAAGCATCGGCAAAATTATCCGGATCCCAGTAATAATAAAAATTCATACGGTCCCTGAAATCGGCCGGCAACCCTATGTTCCGGGAGGTTACCGAATCAAGACTGAGGTACGAGGAGATCAGACGGTTTACATCGTTTTCAAAAGCGGTGCGGCATGAAGTATACGTGTCCACAGGTATTTTTTGGTTTGTATCCCCATTGTATTCGGTCTCTGACGGCACAAAAACCACGTCAATCTTATCTTCCACCGGACCATGAACAATGATGGGGGTGACTTTTGAAGGGCTGAGCGTGATGGTCGAACTCGTGTCGGACTCTACATCCACCTTTCTGGTTATCTCCTCGTAACCGTCTTTTGTCACCCTGACAGAGTGTTGTCCGCGACTTACCGCGGAAAGGGGGAGGCTCCCATCCGTATCGGATGTTAAACCCGCCGCACTGCCGTCAAGATAGACAAGGGCCTGCCCGATATCTGCGCCTGTATGCTCCTCCCTCACCAGTACTGTAAGATCAAAATTTTTTTGTTCAGTGGTCTGGGCAGGGGCCTTTGCAGTGTTCCCACGGGAGGTCCAGATCCGGCCGATTGAAAATTTCGTTCTGGACTGAGAGCCTGTCTCCCCGGCCGATCCCGTGATCACGACCCCGTCTTCCGGCAGCGCCGCAATACCCGAAATCTCCACAATCTGTCCTAGGGCAAATATCTGGGTAGAAACCTCATTTCCGGTATCATCAATGGCAGTTACAAAAAGGTCCCCGGCAGGTCCCCGCGTGTCGTTTGGCCCTAAAAACCCGGCAACCGTGTACCCGCCGTTAAACGATTCACCGGCAGCGATCCCTGCGCCGGGATCTGATAGCGGGATGCTTTTTTCCCATTGGGTCTCATTCAGGGCGGTGGTCCGTATAAGGGTGGCTTCACAACCGGATCCGGGGCTGGCAGACGGGCAGCTGGTCCCGGACAGTGCCACCCCGCCGTTGCTTTTCTGGAAAACGGAGATCCCCGTAGCATTGCCCTGACCAGCAAACGTGGTAAAGCCCGCCATATCACCTTTTGAATCCAGGCTCAGCAGGAAGAGGTCTTTGCCACCGGAACCAAAACTTTCAGTTGATCCCGTAACGATATAACTCCCGTCAGGCAGCTGATCAATATCATTGCCAAAATCATCCTTCTGGCCTTTGAAATTCCGGTTCCACTCTTCATTGCCTTTGTCATCGGTCTTGAGGATATACCCGTCCCAGCCGGTTGGAGAAGAATCGTCACTTTTTACCGAACCGACAACAATGAACCCGCCATCGCTTGTCTGTTTTACGGAGTTCGCCTGCCCGTATTGCCCGATCCTGAAAATGTTACTCCACACTTTGTTGCCCGAACTGTCCAGTTTCAGGAGCAGCAGGCCGTCGCCATAACGGTCCCCGGAACTTCCGGCAATAACGAAACCGTTATCCGCTGTCTCTATAATGGAGTTCCCCTCATAGGTCTCCTTCTCCCCATGGTAATCCCAGATCTGGTTGCCGGATCCGTCAGTCATAACGACATAAAGATTGGTCTTCCCGTCAGAGCCGGTTACTGATCCGGTCGCAATGTAGCCGCCCTCTCCGGTGAGGATAACTGCGTTCCCCTGCCCCGCGAGGGATCCCCCGAACATCCGTTCCCATTGTATGCCGGCGTAGCCGCCTGGCCCATTCTGGTCTGCAGCGGATACCGGTAACATGATAAGAGACACGGCCACCAGTATCACAAGCAGGAACTGCTGGGAGTACCTGGGATGGCAGGATGAGCAATGTTTCTCCAGAGAATCAGGAACCGGTGCTGTCATTATACGGATGATCTCTCTCACAACATCCTCCAAAAAACCAATCAGCTCTTCATGGGATATTGGCGGGAATATACATAATTTTTTGCAGATTCAACAGAACAGAAGGCTGTGAAAGCTTCCCTGTCTGCCAGGAAAAACATCATGATGACACATCATGATGACCTATCATAATTTAGTTGGGCATGTATGATCGTACATCGGCCGGCCACCTTACCTCATGGTTAAAACCCTCAGTTACGATAGAAAACCTCTTTCCCTCAGGCTCAAATGACCACTCTTTGCGATGATGATATGGTCGATGAGCTGGATGCCGACCAGCGATCCCGCATCTCTCAGCTGGGCCGTGATGGCAATATCCTGGCTGCTTGGTTCGAGAGAGCCCGATGGATGGTTGTGTACACAGATAATTGAGGCCGCCCGATCGGTGATGGCATCGGCAAACACCTCTCTCGGGTGCACGAGACTGTGATTCAGGAGACCAACCGTTACGATCCGGTTACCGAGGACTTCCCCTGCACCATTGAGGGTGATGCAGATAAAATACTCCTGTTTTTTATCTTTAAGATGAGCTACAAGAGGAAGGATATCTTCCGGTCTGGTAATTTTGTGCGCATCACCGGCTGTAGTAAAATACCGCCTGCCCAGTTCAAAACATGCCATCATCTGGGATGCCTTGGTCGAGCCGACCCCCTCAATTGACATGAGATCCTCAAACCGGACCCCCGGTTGTTGTTCCCTGAGGATCACATCGATCTCTTTTGCAATTTCCCGGACGTCTTTCCTCTTTGTCCCCCTTCCGATAATTGCTTCGATCAACTCATGATCGGAGAGTACCGATACCCCCCGCCGGGCAATTTTTTCACGTGGCCGGTCGTGCAGAGGGAGATCTTTCATTTTTTTCATGGAACAACCCGGTAATTGTCCGCAGGTTACCTTCTTCAGGTACTGCGTGGAAATAGAATTGTCCGCGGGATAACAAATATCTTTCTTTTTATATTCACCATAAATTATTTTTCAGGAATCCTCAAAAAAGGAGAATTTTCCCGCGTATGCCCCATGAAGAATCTTTAAGTCAGTCTCTTACCATACCATTGCCGTATGGCAACAGTTGAGAATGCAAAGGAGGCGTTTGCCGGAGAATCTCAGGCAAACCGGAAATACCAGGCGTTTTCTGAAAAAGCCGCGGAAGAAGGGTTCAAAACGGTAGCAACCCTCTTTAAGGCAGCTTCTGAAGCGGAGGCGATCCATGCCAAAAAGCTCCTCAAGGTGCTCGCGACAGTCGGATCCACTGAGAAGAACCTTGAAGCGGGCATTGCAGGCGAAACTCACGAATATATGAAAATGTATCCTGATTTTATCAGTGTCGCTGAAGGCGAAAAGAGAACGGACGCGGTGCTGGCCTTCACATATGCGATGAAGGCAGAACAGGTGCACGCATCTCTTTACAAAAGAGCGCTCGATGCAGTGAAATCAGGAAAGGATTTCAGCCGGGAAAAGGTTTTTCTCTGTCCGGTATGCGGGAACATTGAACTTGGGAAGCCCCCGGAGAAATGCCCGATCTGCGGTGTTTTCGGCAAGCAGTTCAGGGAAATCACGTTGTGAACGTGAGGATTTCACCCCCACAGCCCGATTTTTTATTTTGGACCGGTCCTGCGTCTGTGAAGCCACACAACGACGAGGATCAACGCTATCAGGGTTGCCCAGGATGCTGAGTAAATCACGATGATCGGATTGATCAGGATATTCTGCGGTATGATGGAGAGCGGGGGAGGTGGAGGAATACTTTCAAACCATAGGGCGGCACTCGAGGGGAAACGATCCTTCCCGTCATAGTACCTGACAATTATCGTTGCATTGCCTGAAGGTATGATTGCAGTAACCAGCGTGCTGCTGGTATTGGGTGATATGATGGATTGTGCCGCTCTTCCGTGTTCATCCGAAATTTCAACGTACCAGGTATCCGGGAATGGTTTCGTATAACGATCAGATACTTTTGCGATGAGCGTTGAACCCGGTTGTGTGATAATCTTCAATGTCTCATTCTCATCCCTGCCAAAAAAGGTGAGGACACGGGATACCGGTTCACGGGCTCCAAGATAGAAAGTACCGCTGCCAGTGCAGAAATATACCGGAGTTCTTACCTTCGGAACACCGTGGGATTGTACGACCGGCTCCATGGAGCAGCTGAACCGGTCATCCATCACCTGGCTGTATGTCAGCGCTATATCGTATATCTTGACCTCGTCGAGACCTCCCCCGAAATACTGTGGACAGTCTGAATCGGGTGTATTTGAAGGTCCTGCATCGGCACCCAGCATGACATAGTTCTGATATTCGTAATGGATCGGGCCGGATGCATTCACTTCGTTTCTCAATATGCCATCAAGATAGATTTTTGAGATTTTTCCGTCATAGGTAGCCACAACGTGGTGCCACTGGGATAGCGTAATACCCTCATGTTGGACAGGAATTGATACGTCTCCGCTACCCTCCAGGTTTATTGTCCACCACAGGTCACTACCGTCATCAAAGCCAAGCCGATAGCCGCCCTCATCATAACTGGAGATCAAAACCTGGGGATAGTACGAATCAACATAAAACCACGTGGATACGGAAATCTGCTTCTCCGGGTGGTTCTCGGAACTGAATGGAATGCTGGTGTAATCATCCGTTCCGTCAAATACAAGTGCCTGACCGCACCCCCCGCTGTCGACCCGTTCGGCACCGGTTATGGTTCCGGCGTTTCCATGCCCGGATGCATCCATGGCAATTGTCCCGCTTCCTTCATTGAAATTGAGATATACCCCCGGTTCCAGAGGGGCATTCAGGGCTGAGGCGGACGCCTGAACCCAGCTGACCAGAAAGAGGACTAGGAGACAAAAAAAGATTCTGACAGGAATATCCCGGACGGAAGGTACGGCGCTCATGGTCTCGTATCAATGGTGTATTGGGAGTCGACCAAAAAGAAGATTGCGATACATACATTGAATCCGGATATCTGCTCCTGTCAATATCTTTATGGTATACCGGAACATTTCCGGCATGATGACCAAAGTAACCGTCTATTCGACAAAAAACTGTCCGTACTGCCGGATGGCAAAGTCATTTCTCGAAAAATACGGTGTGCCTTACGAAAACGTCGATGTCGGTGCCGATGAAAAAGCTGCAAGAACGATGATCGAGCTCTCCGGCCAGCGCGGAGTTCCAGTCATTACCGTTGGCGATGAAGTAATCGTCGGTTTCGATACCCAGAGGCTGAACGAACTCTTCGGCGAGCCGCCAGTGACAGATACGTATGATGTCCTGATCGTCGGTGCAGGCCCGGCGGGGCTTACGGCCGGTGTCTACTGTGCCCGGAAGATGCTGTACACGCTGATCATCAGTGAAAATATCGGCGGACAGGCACTGGAGTCGTGGGCGATCGAGAATTACATGGGCTATCGCATGATCACCGGGGAAGACCTGATGAAAAAATTTGAGGAGCAGGCCCGGACGCTCAACATACGGCTCGAACTCGATAAGGTCACTTCTATCTCAAAAGAGGACGATATCTTCATTATCAGAACCATCTCGGATAATACCGTGCGGGCCAAAAGCCTGATCCTCACGCAGGGCAACCGCCCCCGGAACCTGGGTGTTGCAGACGAGGGGAAGTTTCTCGGCCGCGGGCTGTCGGTCTGTTCTACCTGCGACGGCCCCCTTTTCAGGGAAAAACGGGTTGCAGTTGTGGGCGGGGGAAACTCCGCACTGCAGACCGCGCTCGAAATGGGTGAGATTGCCCGGTCCGTAAGCCTGATTGTCCGCAGCTCTGTCCGGGCAGACCCGGTCTACGTCGAGAAACTGAAGACCAGGAAGAACATCACCGTCCATACCAACACCACGGTAACCGCACTTCATGGCGACAAATTCCTTGACGCTGTCACCATCAGGGACGACAAAGGGGCAGAACAGAAGATCGGTCTCGACGGTCTATTTATCGAAATCGGCTGGCTGCCCAATACGGATATGGTGGCAGGACTCGTCGAACTGAACGAGAAGAAAGAGATCGTCGTCGATCTGAACGGCCGGACCAGCGTGCCCGGCATTTTTGCAGCAGGAGACGTGACAAACGTGAAGAGCAAGCAGATCGTCATTGCTTCAGGTGACGGGGCAAAGGCAGCTCTGGAGACGTACGAGTATCTGATGAGAACGTTCAAAGACTAAGGAACCGCTCAAGCACCATGACCGGCCCCCCTCATGAGATCAGTGCCCGGTCCCTTTTTTCCGGTCTTTCTCCCGGTATCCTTCCAGCAGAACCGTGGCGATATTCTTCACCGGCTTATCGGTGTGTCCCGCAATGTGGAACTCGCAGAAGGGGCAGGAGGTGATCACGATCTCCGCACCCGTCTTTTGTATCTCCTCTCCCCGGCGGTTGCCAAGTGCTGCCGCCTCATCAGGATTCCCGGATCGGACGCCCCCGCCGGAACCGCAGCAGATCGGGGGCATCTCCACGAGGTCCACGACCTGCCGGATCAGCTCGCGGGGCTGGTCGCGGATGCCCTGCCCGCGCACGAGGTGGCAGGGGTCGTGGTACGTTGCCTTGATCAGGAGACGTGCCGGGGGTTCGATGCCGTACTGAGTGAGGAGCTCATTGATGTCAATCACCTTAAAGGGCATTTTGTAATCGTTCTTCAGCGTTGAGCCGCAACCGGCGCACATCGTCATGACCGTGTCGATGCTCCGTGATGTAAATGTCTCGATATTCCGCCTCTTCAGGGTGTCTACGTAGTCGAGTTGCCCGGTCCGGATCAGGGGCGAACCGCAGCAGACCTGTTCCCGGGGAATAATGACCCGGATCCCGTTGCGCCGGAGCACCTCGATCGCGTCGAGTGCTGACTGCTGCTGGCGCAAATTGTACATGCAGCCGATGAAGAAGCCGACGGTCGCCTTCACCGGGCCGTACGGCTCGATAACTTCACCCACCCTTTCAAGGAACGATTCCGTTGTGCGGGGAACACTCCGTCCGCTCTCCCTGATGAGCGCCGCCACTTCCCGGTGGCGGGGCAGGGTGAACCCCCTCTTGTTCGCGTGCGCCCGGAGTTTCTCGATCGCCTTTCCCGGGATTTCGATCTTCTTCGGGCAGACCTTCCAGCAGGCCTGGCAGCTGGTGCAGGTAAAGAGGCCCTCCCGGACTGCATCTGAGATCCTGTCCCCGCTGTCGCGGGGATCGAGCGCGAGCCGCATCTCCTGGCGCATCGCCGTCGGCCCGAGGAACTTTGTCACGTCGACAGCAGGGCAGACCGAGACACAGCAGAGGCATTCGATGCAGTCCCTGAGGGGTTTCATGGCATCGATGTCTGCTTTTTTTGGAAGCACGGTCGCCTTCTTCGGCAGCAGGTACGCAATTTCCTCGAGTCTTGGCACCAGATCGGTCACGAGATCCTTTTTCACCGCGAGGTTCAGGGGTTTGATAATGATCCCGTCGTGAGCCTCTTCCATGCAGGCGAGCACCGGTTCACCATTCACCCGCACGGCACAGCTCCCGCACTGGCCGGAGGCGCAGGAATAGCGGTACGAGAGTGTCGGGTCAATCCCGTCATGGATGGCATGAAGCACATGAAGAACGCGGGCACCCTCATTGACCGTGACTGTGTAGGTCTCGAGATGCCCCTCACGCTCGTGTTCCGGGTCGAACCGGAATACCCTGACGGTCAGTTCCTTCATGCGATTCCCTCCCGGTTTTCGATTCCCTCGCGGGACTGCGAGATAAAGGTGTGGCCGAACGGGGAGTGTTCAGCACCGTACGACTGGGGAATATCGGTCCTGACATGCGCCCCCCGTGATTCTTTGCGCTGGAGAGCGCTCCTGCAGATGAGCGATGCGGTAAGGCACATGTTCTGGACGATACAGCACTCGGCAAGGTTCCTTAAGGAAGCTGCCCGGAGATTGACCGCCGAGAGCTGCCGTATCGTCCGGAGCGTCTTGTCGAGATCCCCCGCATTCCTGAAGATGCCAGCCCCCTGCCACATCGCCAGCTGGAGTTCCCTGCGGACGAGAGCCGGGTTCGTGTTCCCGGAGAGGAAGCCAGCGAGCCGCACCTGCTGGGTCTCGACCTGGCGCAGGTCAACCGTTTTCTCTCGTTTTTCAGATCTTCCCGCTGCCTCACCGGCACGTTTCCCGAAGACCTGCGTGTCGGCGAGCGAGTTCCCGCCAAGCCGGTTGGCCCCGTGCACGCCTCCAGCGACCTCCCCGCAGGCAAACAGCCCGGGCAGGGTTGTCCGTCCTTCGGGTGTGATCCGGAGTCCTCCCATGATGTGGTGGGCCGTGGGTGCCACCTCCATCGGCTCGTTCCGGATATCCACACCGAACTTCAGGAACTGTTCGAGCATGACCGGCAGGCGCGTCTCGACTTGCTCCCGCGGGAGGTGAGTCACGTCGAGATAGACCCCGCCGTGCTCCGTTCCTCTCCCCTGCATGATCTCGGTCGCGATCGCCCGGGCGACGACGTCCCGGGTGGAGAGCTCCATCCGCACGGGATCATAGTTCTTCATGAACCGTTCGCCGTTCGCGTTCAGCAGGATCCCCCCTTCGCCACGGACCGCCTCGGTCACGAGTCTCCCCCGGGCATCATAGGGGGAGACTGCCCCGGTCGGGTGGAACTGGACCATCTCCATATCGATCAGCTCGGCACCTGCACGGTACCCCATGGCAAACCCGTCACCCGTCCCGCCCGAAGAGTTGGTGGAGATGTCATAGACCATCGCCCCGCCGCCCGTGGCAAGGACCGTGCTGTCCGCTTTGAGGAGGGCAAGGCCGCCTTTCTCGTCGAGTGCCATCGCCCCGACAACCGCATTCCCGTCTTTCAGCAGATCGGTGACCGTATATTCCTGAAGAGTGGTGACCTTCGTTGCATCGAGCCGCTCGACAAGGGTCGTCATCATCTCGTGGCCGGTGCGGTCACCGGCATAACAGGTCCTCGGGAACCGCTGGCCCCCGAATGGCCTCTGGGCAACCTCATCGGAGTCAGTGAAATCGAAGACCGCCCCCCATTTTACGAGGTCTCCCATCCGCAGAGGGGCCTCCTTCACGAGAATATTCACCAGTTCCGGATCGTTGAGGTACGCCCCCCCCTTCATCGTATCCTCGTAATGGATCCCGCACGAGTCCTCTTCCCTCAGGACCGCATTGTACCCCCCTTCCGCCATCGGGGTGCACCCCCCTTTTCCCACGATGGTCTTTGAGATGAGGACCGTGTCGCCGTACTGCGATGCCTCAATGGCAGCGCGGACACCCGCACCTCCGCTCCCGATCACCAGCACGTGGCAGTCCACAACCTCATCTGCAAGCATCTTATTATTTTGTGGATCGTATAGTTACATAAATAAATGGCACGTCCAGAGTGAGAGAACAAATGAGATTTCTGATGAAATTCGGCGGGACATCCGTTGCCGATGCCCAGTGTATCAAACGCGTTGTCGACATTCTCGAAGAGCACCACTGGAAAGGCGACGAACTTGCCGTTGTCGTCTCGGCACAGCGGGGTGTCACCGACCAGCTCATCGAGATATCCGGCAAGCTCCCGACAGCAAAGGACGACTCCGGCATCGCCCCCCTCATCCAGGCCCTTTCCCGGCGGCACATGACCACCCTTGAAGGGGCTGCGCCGGACTCCGTTGCACAGGTCGGTGCCGAGATCGAAGAGCAGCTCATCAGCCTCCAGAACATCCTCTTCGCGGTCTACAACCTGCGGGAACTCACTCCCCGCTCGAAGGA
>Ga0074046_10002469_pt1 | contig 15942 bp, 13 predicted proteins | sample BogForMeECP23OM3_FD_94441 | JGI IMG/M metagenome (GOLD analysis project Ga0074046, IMG submission 94441) | Bog forest soil microbial communities from Calvert Island, British Columbia, Canada - Bog Forest MetaG ECP23OM3 | ecosystem: Environmental > Terrestrial > Soil > Wetlands ...
CACATCGTGATACGGATATCCATAAGAATCTCTCCATCGAGATGGGCTGGATGTCTACGAGTCCGCGTAACACACCTTGATCAGCTCCCGCAGCCAAGCAACCCCTTCGGCGGGATCGGGTACCCGGTCGAGGTCGATCACGAACTCTTGCCCTCGGCCAACGGTGCGCAGAAGCCACCCCCCCGGAGTCTGCGTCCAGCGCCTCGGGTCGCTGTGGTGGGTGAGAAGCGGGGTACGTCCGGGCGTGTGCATCCACTCCGGGAGCTTCCAGAGGCCCCGTGGGACGGCCCCCGGTCGGGCGGTAAGGCAAAGGCGCTGCTCGAAGCGCGGGAAGAGGCCCGCTCCGGGCAGGGGTGCACGCGCCGAGGCGCCCCCGCTCGCCTCCAGACGATCGGCCGCCACGTAGAGCGTGTTGCCGATTCCGCGCTCGCCCCAGAGATGCGGATGGCGGCGCGCCCAAGGCAGCTCTCCCGCGCCGAGCTCTGACACCCGCACAACCTCACCCACTTCAAGCCAACCGAAGAGGGCGTGGAGGTCCGGCGCGCGACGGGCATAGCGGAGCTGTCCGGACTCGCGCACGCAACCCCGGAACCAGCCGAAGAAGAGGAAAAGGTCGCCAGGCCCGACGCCGTGGCGTGCGAGGTGGCTTTGCGCGGCCCCGGCCTGTCCGAAGATCGGCCGCCAGCCACGTGCTCGCCGCAGCGTGTGGGGATCAAGGTCTGGGTCGAGGTGGGCGAAGGTGCGCGCGCTGACCCGCCCGCGTGTCAGGTCCTCGACGGTCCGCCCGAGGGAGTCGGAGGTTGATCTTAGGTCCGCGTAGCAGAGCGGCGAGAGCGGGTCAGGGATCGGAAGAGAGCAGAGCGCACCATTCGGCAAGATCGGGCTTGCCGTACCCCCGGCGCTTGCGTCGAAACCCTTGCGGCTCAGGATCAAACGCACGCGCTCGAACTCTCCTGCTTGGCATGCTTCGCCTTATTCTACTGTGGTCGCGAAGCCGCCGACTCGGTGCTCGAATTGCGGCGGGCAGAGGGGCCCAGCGCGACCGAGCTTTGCAGAGCGGGAACCACCCGAGCCGCCCAGCCTAGAACCTCGAAGAGGTATCCATGAAGTTTGGACTGTACGGCATCAACGTCGGCCCGTGCGCGAATCCCGCGACTGCGGCCACCGTTGCGCGGCTTGCGGAACGTGCCGGCTTCGATTCGCTGTGGACGGGCGAGCACGTGGTTCTTCCCGACCCGCAGGCTCCACCCTCTCCGCTTCCGCCGCACACGCCGCTGCTCGACCCTGCGGTGTCCCTTGCGTTCGTTGCGGCCCACACGCAGACGATCCGTCTTGCGACGGGCATCATCATCCTCCCGCAACGAAATCCTCTCGTATTGGCCAAGGAGCTGGCGAGCGTCGATGTCGTCTCCGGCGGAAGGCTGCTCTTCGGAATCGGGGCCGGCTATCTCGAGCCCGAGTTTGCGGCACTCGGCATCCCGTTCGCAGACCGAGGACCACGCACCGACGAGTATCTCGACGCCATTCTTGCCCTCTGGGATGAACCGTCACCGCGCCACAAGGGCAGGTTCGTCGCGTTCTCCGGCATCGACGCCAAGCCCCGCCCCCTCCAGCGCCCGCATCCTCCGATCCATGTCGGCGGCCAGAGTTTCGCGGCATACCGGCGCGCGCTGCGTCGCGGGAACGGTTGGTACGGCTTCGCCCTTGACGTCGACAACGCACGGCGATGCCTCGCCGACCTCTCGGCCGCGCGCGGACGCGTCACACGTCCCGCGGAGCTTGGTCCCCTTGAGATCACGATCACGCCTCCGCCGGGACTGCGCTTGGACGACGTGGCGCGCTATGCCGATTGCGGTGTGCATCGCCTGGTCCTGCTAATTCTCGCGCGCGATGCCGCGGAGCTCGTGGCGCGGGTTGAACGCGCGGCCGAGACATTCCTCGGGCGTGGCCAATCGGGCGGCGTTTAGCCGCAGCAACCTCGGCCTCGGAGGGTGGAGAGACTTGGTGACGAGAAGTCCGCTCGCCCCCGCACAGGATCACGCCGATCCCCGCGTTTTTGCCGACTGACCCGCCTGCTCCTCAAGCTTGCGGGCGATGAACCATGCAAGGCGCGGCGAGAGGCGCTTGATGAAGTACATGGCCCACGCCTCGGGCGTGATGGGAGCAACCGTGCGGTTGCGCTGGACTGCGCGAAGAATATTCTCCGCGACCCGTTCCGGGCCATAATTCCGGCGTTCATAAATCTTTACCATCTGTTCCCGGGCTTCCGGGGTGGCCTCTGGTCCCCGGAGCACGCTCGAACGTGTGATCGGTGTATTGATGAGGCCCGGACAGACGGCAGTCACACCGATGCGGTGAGGCGCGAGCTCTTCGCGCAGGGCTTCGGTCAATCCCAGCACGCCGAATTTGGTTGTGCAGTAGGCTGCGAGCTGGGGAGTCGCGAAGAAGCCGGCCGCCGAGGAGACATTCACCACATGGCCACCCGAGCCTCTGCGCACCATGGGTGGCAGGAAGAAGTGGCAGCCATGGATCACCCCCATGAGGTTGATCCCGACAATCCAGTCCCAGTCCTCGAGCGTGCTGTCGAGGAACCTTGCGCCGAGGCCCACGCCGGCGTTGTTCATGAGCAGATCGACCGCCTCGACCCAGTGGTGAACGGTGTCGGAGAAGACACGCATCTCCTCACGCTTCGAGACGTCGACCCGGCGCGCGAGGACCTCACAGCCCAAGGCGCGAGCTTTCGCCTCTGTCTCCGCGAGGCCGGCTTCGTTCACGTCGCACAACGCAAGCTTTGCGCCGCGCCGCGCGAAGGCGAGCGCTGTCGCCTGGCCGATCCCGCTCCCTGCACCAGTCACCAGAGCCGTTTTGCCACGCAAGCTCGAGACATTCATGGGGCTTTCTCCACCTTCCCTTCGTCCGAGCAACGGCCTACAGGCTCGTGCTCCCGTCGCCATTCGTCGTACATCGCACGCAGCTTCTTCACCGGATTCTCGTATTCGCTTGCTCGTTCGGGCCGAAAGAACTGGCGCAACAAGGTGGGGATACCCCCGTCCGGTTCGAAGGGAGGCGTCACGATGAGTCTCAGGGAGGAGGCGCCGACTGGATCGTCGGGCCCGGCGACCTCGAGGAACGCCGAGAGCGCCGTAAGCGCGGGCTCACAGCGGCGATCCCCTCCAGATTTTGCTCCGGCCTCGAGTGCTTCGATCAGACGGTCGTGGAGCATCGATCGGCAGTCGCCGCGCACCTGCTCAAAGCGTGAAAAGGCCGCTGCCACGACCTCAGGCCCTGCGAGGAGATTTCCTTGTACCGAGACTCCGTCCCCTTGCGCAGATCCCGCCCACGAGAGGGTCCGCCGGCCGGTGTAGTTCGCCGGCGCAGACTCGAAGCCAAGGGCGACGACGCCATATTGCCGCGCCTGCGCACCCGAGGTGAGGCTCCACCACGCAGAAGGATCAAACGCATCCCCTGTGATCTCGGCGATCACGTCCTGCGGGCTCCCCCCTGCTGCCAGGAGTTCCTGGCCACGCTCGCGTGCGGCCGGGTTCGTGATCCCCTGTGCAGCAATCACACCGTGGCCGGGCACGACGCCCCCGATCACGTCGACCTCGCCGGTGCAGGAGGCCCCTGCGATCCCCACCTCTCCCGTTTCCGGATCGGTGGCGACGATCGACCAGGTGGCGCGGGCCAGCGGGGCTTCAAGCACAAAGAGAGCGAGTACCGTGGACACAAGCCGCCGACTCTGAAAAGAGCGTCGCCGCCCGGGCTCGCGCGCGCGCAAAGGCCGGACTGGAGTGCAGAGGGCGCGCAAACTCGCCCCCAGTCCTCGGGCAAGCGAGAGCGCTTTTCCCCGCCCTTCCCTAGGCAAACAGCGCACAGTGACACGGGTGTTCCTCCTACCCCCGCCATGCGCTCCGGTCCCGGGTTCCGGCATGAGATTCGCTCCGAGCGCAAGAGAGCCTTCAAGTTCGCGGAGATCGGCATCTTCTATCCGCGACGCGCACGAAACCTGATGACAGATGCCACTGAAGACAGCTGGCGAAGCGCCCGCCGAAAAGCGCTCGCCATTTCTCCAGCGACGCAGGATGGCATCCTCCGCCCGGGCCAGGCAACCTCGCGACACGGGTGCGCGGTCTCTGCGCACCCGGGCGAGACAAACCCGCGTCGGCAAACTCCTCCCGCTCGAGTACCCTGACCTAGGCAGGTCTTTACCGAGAGCTTGTGCGCGGCGAAGCCGGGCATTTGCCTCCCCCCGCACGAATGCCGCGTGATAGGATATGCGTCGCCGTGGGGACGCAGGGCCCGCGGCGCTGTAGCCGCGGAGGCGTCCATGCGGAATCTGAAGTTGCCGAAGGTACGGCGCGATGTGCCGGGTCCCGGTGCCACCGAGAATGGAGACGCCTCCCGACCGCCGGTCCAACCCCCGGAGCGAAGCCTGACTGCCGCCCTCCCCCTGCATCTCCTGCGCGCCGCGCGTCTGACACGTCGTCAGTTTCTTTTCGCGTCAGGTGCAGTGGCAGCCCTTGCCTCGGCGACACGACCTAGTGTCGTTCGCGCCTTCTCCTTGTTCCGGGAGGAGCGCTTCTTCACGGACGCCGAGTTTGCGACGCTCGAGGCACTGGTCGACCGAATCCTCCCGCCCGATCGCGACCCAGGCGGAAAAGAGCTCGGCGTGGCGGTGTACATCGAGCGGCTGCTCACCACGTTCGATTGCGGTGGTGTCGGCTTGTATCGGCGTGGTCCCTACAGCGGGCGGACGCCCTATCCGGACTACCAGCTCGGAACGCCGTCATCCCGATTCCCCGAGAACGGATTCCTGCGCTCGATCCGGGCCTCGCGCTTGCAGGAGTTGTACTGGCGCGCACAGCTCTACGGATCCGAGGCCGCGGGAATTCCTCCCGAGCTCGACACGTCCCAAGGCGGTCCGCTTGTCGGGCTGCGCGATTTGTACCAACAGGGTCTCGCAGAGGTCGATGCCGTCGCCACCTCCACCGCAGGTCAGCCCTACGCCCTACTGTCTGTCGCCGACCAGGACGTCGTGCTCGCCCAGCTCGACTCGCCGGGCGTCTTGCCGCTGGATCCACGGCGCGGCAAGACGTTCCTCGACATTGTGATTCAGCACGTCCTCGAGGGTTCCTTCTCGGCGCCAGAATACGGCGGCAATCGGAATGCCCAGGGATGGCAGATGCTGGGGATCGAAGGCGACAACCAACCCCTCGGCTACTCGATCTTCTCGTTCGAGCTTGGGACGTATCGCGAGCGCCCTGACCACCCGATGTCGACGCCAAACCCCGATGAACTCGCACCCGACGGGAGCGTCGTCCCGATCCCGTTAACCCCGGATGGCGCCTCGATCCAGCAAGGAATCACACAGGAAACAAGGCTTCTCAGCCTGATTTTTCCGGGAGCTTGCAACTAGAACGTGATGAACTCCGACGACGTCCTTGGCAATCGCGCACTCAGGCACTTCGACGTGTGTGTGATTGGGAGCGGTGCTGGCGGCGGGACGGCGGCCTACGCGCTGTGCAAGGGTGGGAAGAACGTGCTGGTGCTCGAGTGCGGCCACAATCCGTGGCCGGGGCTCGACGGGGATGAACTGCCCCTTCCGAATCACAGCAACGACGAGCTCAAGTACGCCGTCCGAACCTGGCTCGATCCTCTGGCGATGCTGGAGCCACGAACCTTCCGCAGCAGTGCGAGCATCGATGCCGCCATCAACCCCGACGTGAATCTCTTGCCACGCGCGGTGGGCGGCGCGTTCCAGCATGCAGACGCAAAGACACCGCGTTTCAACATTCTCGACTTTCAGCTAAAGAGCACACTTGAGGCATTGATCGGCCGTACGCCGGGGCTTGCGATCCCCGGTTTTGGAACGGACGCGGCGAGCGCCAACTTCGCCGACTGGCCGCTCTCCTACGACGAGCTCGAGCCTTACTACCGGCACGCGGAAGCGCTCCTCGGCGTGCAGGGCACGGACGACGATCCCTTCGCGTCGCCGCGGAGCACACCCCGCCCGATGCCGCCCGGCGTTCCCATGTATCTCGGTCTGCTGCTGTCCGAAGGCGCCCGTCAGGTCTCGCTCCAAGGATCGACGCTCAGCCCTCACACCTATCCCGCCGCCATCAACTCCCGTTTCTACGACGGTCGTCCGCCGTGTGTGGACTGCGGTTGGTGCAGCGGCTTTGGCTGCCCGAACAACGCCAAGGGCTCACCCGCGGTCACTGGACTTCGCCGCGCCCTGCGCTCGGGCCGGTGCCAGCTCCGCTACAACGCCAAGGTCGTGCAGTTGCTGAACGACGGCGGACACGTCAGTGCCGTGAGCTATGTGGACGGGGAAGGCCAGCAAAAATTGGCCACCGCCGACGCGTTCGTGCTCGCCGCGAGCCCGATCGAATCGGCCCGCCTGTGCTTGCTTTCGCCGACGCCGGCCGGGGGAGCGCTCGGCGATTCGAGCGGACAGGTGGGGCGAAATCTGATGTTCCACCTGCAGGCGAACGTGAACGGATTCATACCGCAGCGCATCCACGGCCAGCGCGGTCGCGCCGTGAGCCACGGTATCTCCGACTTCCGCGGCGTCGAACCCGGGGGCGCGGCCCCGCGCCTGTTCGATGCGAACGGCAGCAAGGCGGTTTACCTGGGGGGAATCACGGAGTTCGGCGGCTCGCAGGGGTTGCCCATCACCGACGATGGATTCGTGATGGCGTTCCAGCTCCCGAGCGGGGTGGGTGCGCGCTTCGGCACGAGGCTCAAGAACGCGATGCGCGATGGCGCCCTGAGCCAGCACCTGATCTCAACCATCATGCAGTCTGAGGACGCCCCCCAGCTCACAAACCGGGTCGACCTCGACCCCACGGTTCGGGACATCTTCGGGCTGCCCGTCGCGCGCGTCACGTACGCAGCTCACGCCTACGAGCTGCACGCAAGGAACTTTTACCTCCCATACCTCACCCAGGTCGTTACCAATGCGGGAGCGCAGGGCGTGTTCGTCGCACCCTGCGACACGCTCCAGCTGCCGCCGCTCGTCGTCAGTGCGCCTAATTCGCGGCACGAGATGGGAACCCTTCGAATGGGCCCCGACCCTGCGACCTCCGTGACCGATCCGCAGGGCCGCTTCCACGATGTGGACAACCTCTATGCTTGCGACGGAAGCGTGTTCCCCACCTCATCGGGCTACAACCCGACCCTCACGATCGTCGCCCTCGCACTCAAGATTGCGCAGGGGATCGCGGGGAACCGTCCTCTGGAAGAAGGGCCGCCGGCGAGGCCCTGATTCGCCGCTAGCCCGCAAACAGGCTCTAGCCGCGGCAACCATAAGGGGGACCCGCCGCGGAGCGCTGGTCCGAGAAGGTCCGCGGGAAGCGGTCCCCGGGGATCGAAGGCTCCCGACCCCGCCCTTAGGCTTTGGCTCGGGCCCTCAGAACTCGCGGCTCATCCCAAGTCCACCGCACCAAACCCATCCTTCGAGAGCAGCACACGCTCGGCGCCGAGCAAGCGACGCAGAATAAGGGTGGCCTCCTCCGCATACCCCGGCTCGGCCCAGCGCGAAAAACCCATGGCCCGCAAGCGGGCGAGCGCCGCTCGGCTGCGCCGGCCACCCGCACCGTCGCCCCGAAAGAAGTCGTCGACCACAACGCGGTCGGCCACGGGATCGAGCAGCTCGGCGAGCCGTGCAGGATCGCACGGCAATAGCGGCGCGAGAGCGGCCTGTGTCCGGATCCCGGCGGCGCGCAAGCGGCCGAGGGCCTCGAGCCTCTGCTTCGTCCCGGGAGCATTCGGCTCAAGGGCGCGGCGGACGCTCTCGTCCTCCGTGCACACGGTCATGCTGGCCCACAGCCTCGGAAGGCGCGCGAGAACGTCCGCGTCCCGGGCAACGAGCGGACTTCTTGTTTGGAGCACGAGCGCACCGGGAGGGTACTCGGCCATGACCTCGAGACAGCCGCGCGTGAGCCTGAGCTTGCGCTCCAGCGGCGTGTAGGGATCGGTCGCCGAGGAGCAGAAGATTCGCGCCTGGTCCAAGCGACCCCGCTCAGCGTCGCGACGCAAGAGTTCTGCTGCGTTCATTTTGGGCGAGATCCACGAGGACCAGGAGAGTCCGTAGGGATTCATACGCTGTACGGCCAGCTCGCGCACATAGCAGTAGGCACAGGAAAACTCACAGCCCGCGTAGGGCTGAAGCGAGTACGTGAAGCCCGCGAGGTAGCCCCCGGTTCGCGTGAGGATGGAGCGCGCCTCCCGCGCGAATACTGAAGCGCTGGACATGGAGACACTGTACGCTCGCGCCCCCATGATCGCCTTCGAGCTGGCCAGTGTGTCGAAGCTCTACGGCGGGCGTCGCGCGCTCGATCGGGTGAATCTCGCGGTGCCGATCGGGACGGCCGTTGGCTTGTTGGGCCCAAACGGCGCGGGCAAGACCACGGCGCTGCGCCTGCTCCTCGGCTTTGTCCGCCCGAGTACGGGAGGGGTGCGTGTGCGTGGTCGGCCCCCGTCCGACCCCCGCTCGCGTGAGGGGTTGGGCTACGTACCGGAGCGCCCGGCGTTCGCCCCGCGCATGACGATCCGCGAGCTCTTGCGCCTTCATGGCGGGTTGATTGGCTTCGACGGCGATGCGCTCGAACACGAGATGGACGCGCGCCTCGTCGAGACCGGACTGAGGGACCGCGCGCAGGAGCGAGTGGGCGGCCTGTCCAAGGGCCTTTTGCAGCGTGTGGCATTCGCACAGGCGCTGCTCGGCGATCCCGAGCTGCTGCTGCTCGATGAGCCCACCTCGGGTCTCGATCCGCTCGGCGTACGCGACGCCCGGGACTGGATTCTCGCGGCGCGTGAGCGCGGTCGAACGCTCCTCGTGAGCTCCCATGTCCTCACGGAGGTCGAGCGCACCTGCGACCATGTGGTGATCCTGCACGAAGGACGCATCGCGGCGAGCGGACCGCTCGGCGAAGTCCTTCTGGCGGGCGAGAGCCTCGAAGACGCCTACGTGCGCATCGTGCGAGGCGGAGCCGGGGCAAGCCCGCAAAACGCCGGCATAAGCGCCTCAGAAGGGGCAGCGTGAGCGAGACTGCGCCGGCGAAGCGTGGCATCCGCCCGATCCGCGCCTTCCATCTGCTGGCGGCTGAGGCCTTCCAGGACTCGCTCCGCAGTCGACTTGGTCTGGCCGTCGCGGGCTGCGCCCTTCTGGCCCTCGTCTTCGTGGACCGTTGCACAAGCCTCGAGGGCTCGTTCGTGCTGAACGGTGAAGTCGTCGATCCGGGGATGTCGGCCCGGGCCATGGGTCCGATCCTCTTCGGTTGGGTCTCGCTCTTTCTCCTCGCGGCCTCGGGCCTCGTGGCGTCCGATGGGCTCGCCCGTCCGGTTGCCGACGGCTCGATCGCGCTTTGGCTGGCGCGACCCGTAAGCCGTACGGTCTATACCCTGGCCCGCCTCTCCGGCACGCTTGCCCTCGCGATTTCCGCGGGTGGAGGCGCGCTCGTCGCTGCGGCGTTCCTGCTCCACGCGCGTCGCGGCTTTGCCCTCGAGCCCGCATTGTTTGCCGGCCTGGTCTACGCAGCCAGCGCCGCCATTGTGTCCGCCCTTGCCATGACGTTGTCGCTGTACGCGCCCCGCGTGGTCACTCTCTTTGTCGTAATCTTGTGGATCCTCCTCGTTGTGGTCGCGAACGTCGCGCATTTGTTTGGCGCATCCTTTAGTGGTTGGTTCGCGGCACTCGAGCGCTGGGGGCCTCCTCTCGGGACCGCCCTCCTCTACGCCATGTCAGGCTGGGTATCGCTGCCACTGGACGCGCACGATGTCGCCTTGGTCATGTTGCGACTTGTCGCCTGGATGGGTCTTAGCGCCGCACTCCTCGTGCTGAGTGTAAGGCGGCTCGAGTTGCGCTAGGCCTTCCCCTAGCCCCGCTGAAGCATCCGCGCGGTCGGCGAAACGGCCACGCTGGCGACTTCCGGCGCGGTGCCGAACAGTCGATCGCCCTCGAGCCGCGTTACGCCGTACCAGAAATGCTCGTTCCGGAAATGGTGGAGTCTGTGGTTCCGCCACAGGCGCTGGTAGTAAGGCGTCCGCGGCACCACGCGAGTGTGCACAAGGAAGTGGACCCCTTCGTAGTGGAGGGTCAAGGCGAGGTGCGTGAACAGAGCGGTCAGTGCGAGTTCGCGAGTGGGAGCGAGACCGAAGCAGAGAAGGACGAGGATCGGAAATGTGTATAGATAGGTGTGCAAGGGAATGAAGAGAATACGATAGTTCCAGGGATCTTGGTGGTGCGCGCGATGGCTGCGCGGTACGGGCAAGTCAAAGGTGCGGCCAAGCAGCACGAAGGGCTTGGCGTGCAGCACGAACACATGGATCAGCCACTCCTGGGTTGGCCAGTACAAGAAGACAACGGCAGCGGCCACGAAGTCGAAAAGCGAGAAGCCGCCAGCCCGGAGGCGGCTGACGAGGACGATTCCAACGAGCAGCAGCAGGATCCGCGGGCTGCCATGGCGAAGGAAGATCGGCAACGCTTCGCGCAGTGTGCGCGGGCTGCCCTGGAACCCCGCCGAACCGCGCTCTCTCGCCTCGGGAACGCTCACCGCCGCGCTCCCTTGAGCACGCGGGCCAGCTGCACCCCGGTGTGGGATTCCTGCAGCTTCGCCACTTGCTCCGGTCTGCCGCGTGCCACAAGGCGCCCGCCGCCCGGCCCGCCGCCGGGACCTAGGTCGATCACCCAGTCCGCAGTCTTAATCACGTCGAGGTTGTGTTCAATCACGAGGACCGTGTTGCCCGCATCGACGAGGCGTCCGAGCACGTCCAAGAGCTTCTTCACGTCGTGGAAGTGAAGACCGGTCGTGGGTTCGTCTAGCACATACAAGGTGCGCCCGGTCGCGCGCCGGGCGAGCTCTCGCGAGAGCTTGATGCGCTGGGCCTCTCCCCCGGAGAGCGTCGGGGACGGTTGGCCGAGATGGAGATACTCGAGGCCTACGTCCGCGAGCAGCCGAAGCGCGGGCGCGATCGTCGGGTGCGCGGCGAACAGTTCGAGGGCCTCGGCGACCGTGAGCTCAAGCACGTCCGCGATCGAGCGACCCTTGTATCGGACGGCCAGGGTCGCCGCATTGAAGCGGCGACCCTGGCATTCTTCGCATTTCACATACACGTCCGGCAGAAAGTGCATCTCGATTTGGCGTACGCCGTCGCCCTGGCACGCCTCGCAGCGACCCCCCTTCACGTTGAAGGAGAAGCGTCCGGGCCTGTAGCCATGCACGCGGGCATCCGGCAGCAGAGCGAAGAAATCACGAATCGCGTCGAAGACCTTGATATAGGTCACCGGATTGCTGCGCGGCGTCCGTCCAATCGGACGCTGATCGATGCTGATCACCTTGTCGAGTTGCTCGGTGCCCGTAATCGCACGATGCGCGCCAGGCCGCCGTGTCGCTGCGTTAAGCTTGCGCGCAAGTGCAGGATAAAGGATGTCATTCACAAGTGTCGATTTGCCGGCCCCAGAGACGCCCGTCACCGCCGTCAGCACACCGAGGGGGATCTCAACGTCCACATCGGCCAGGTTGTTCTCGCGGGCACCAAGCAACTTGAGGGCGCCCGTCGGGCGGCGGCGCTCGACCGGAACCTCGATCCGCAGGCGTCCGGAGAGATAGGCGCCCGTCAACGACTCGCGGCTCCGCACAAGGGACGACGGCGTACCCGCATGGACGATACGCCCGCCGGCGATGCCAGCGCCCGGCCCGAAGTCAATCACGTGATCAGCCGCGCGGATCGTCTCCTCGTCGTGTTCCACCACGACAACCGTGTTCCCGATGTCGCGCAGGCGAAACAGGGTGTCGAGCAGACGTCGATTGTCACTCTGATGCAAACCGATCGATGGCTCATCCAGAATGTAGATCACCCCGGTGAGCTCACTCCCCACCTGGGAAGCCAGCCGGATGCGCTGCGATTCGCCGCCGGAGAGAGAGGGTCCCGCACGGTCGAGAGAGAGGTACGATAAGCCGACCGCCGCGAGGAAATCCAGGCGGCCGCGGATTTCTTTCAGGAGTTCGGCTGCGATTTCTCGGGCCGCGCCCTCGAGCGCAAGCTCCGCGAGGAACTGGCGTGCGCCCTCGATCGTAAGAGCCGAGAGCTCGACGATGCTCTTGCCCCCGATGCGCACCGCCGCGCTCTCGGGCCGCAGGCGCACGCCGTTGCACGCCGAGCACTCGGTGTTCCCGAGGAACTGCGCGTACCAGCGCTTGGCACTCTCCGAGCTGGTTTCCCGGAAGCGGCGCATGAGGCGCGGCAGAACGCCCTCCCAGACCATGACGAACGAGGCCTTGCCGCCCTCCTTGCCCTTCCAGTTCACGCGGAACTCGCGATCGCCCGCGCCGTTCAGCAAGAACTCCCGCTGCCGCTTGGTGAGCGCCCGGATCGGCGCGTCGAAGGGAATGCCGAGCTGCTTCAGGATTTGGGTGCGCAGTCCACTCCAGCTCGATTTCTTCGAGATCTCCTTGCCCCACGGCTTCACCGCACCTTGGTCGAGGGAAAGCGACTCGTCGGGAATCACGAGCTGGGGATCGATTTCGACCCGCGACCCCAATCCGTTGCACTCCGAACACATGCCTTGCGGGCTATTGAAGGAGAAGCTCTGCGGCGTGAGCTCCGGAAACGAGATGCCGCAGGTACTGCACGCCATGCTCTCGGAGAGCACGCGGTCCTTCTGGCGCTCGATCGCAGTGATGAGCGTTCCGCCGCCGACCTTGAGGGCCGTTTCCACAGATCCCGTGACGCGAGAGACGAGACCCGGTGCCACCACGATGCGATCCACCACGGCCTCGACGTGATGTTTCTTGCGCTTGTCGAGCGTGCCCACGTCCTCGGAAAGCACGACCTCGCCGTCGATTCGCAAGCGCACGAAACCCGACTTGCGCGCATCAGCCAAGAGCTCGCGATGCTCGCCTTTGCGGTTCACGAGCAACGGGGCAAGGAGGGTAAGGCGCGTGCCCTGCGGCAGAGCCAGGATCTCGCTCGCGATTTGCTGCGCGGTTTGACCGCGTACGGTGCGGCCGCAGCGGTGACAATGCTGCGTGCCAACCCGCGCAAAAAGCACCCGCAGATAGTCAGAGATCTCGGTGATGGTGCCGACCGTCGAGCGCGGGTTCGTCCCGGTCGTCTTCTGTTCGATGGAGATGGTGGGCGAGAGGCCGCGGATCGTGTCGTACTTCGGCTTCTCCATCTGGCCGAGGAACTGGCGGGCGTAGGCAGAGAGCGACTCGACATAGCGCCGCTGACCCTCGGCATAGAGCGTGTCGAAGGCAAGAGACGATTTCCCCGAGCCTGAAACACCGGTTAGGACGACCAGCTTCTTCTTCGGGATGCGGACGTCGATGGACTGAAGGTTGTGTTCCCGGGCGCCGTGGATCAGAACGTGATCGAGTTCCATGGGTAGAGCGAAAGCTTAACTTGGGCGAGCCCCTCGCGGAACGAGGCCGTCCTGCCAGCGGGCTGGCAGGAGACTCGTGGTGTGGGCCGCAAACGTGAAGGCGGTTTACGGTCTAGACGGTCACGTCAGCCCGGGGGGGCCGCCTCGGGCCATCGCAGCTCTGCCCTCGCCGGATCGCGCCGACCCCTCCTGCAGAGTTTCCTTGGGTGGAGCGTCGTCTGGACGACGCTCCACAGGCGTTGGAATCTGTTAGCAACGAATGGGGAGGTTGGAGCATGGAAAAGCCTTGCGTCTCAAGCCCGCCCGTTTCCACCCGCTCGTTCTGGAGCGCGATCGCCGTGTCCGCGATCGCCGTGTGTCTCGTCGGGGCGAGCGGTCCCGAGCAGGAAAAGCCGTCGGGCGTCCTCGTCGACGCCGGTAGAGCCGAGTTTCTGCGCTACTGCGCCTCCTGCCACGGCGTAGACGCCCACGGTAAGGGTCCCGTGGCGGAGACCCTGCGCACGCCTCCGGCGGACCTCACCCAAATCGCGAAGCGCCACGGCGGCAAGTTCCCCGCCGGAGAGATCGCTGCCTTCATTGACGGGCGAACCATGGTTTCTGCCCACGGGACGCGGGAGATGCCGGTCTGGGGACGAATCCTTGGCGAGAAAATCGCGGAGGGAACCACGGAGGACGAAGTCGCGCGCGGTCGAATCGACGCCCTCGTCGCGTACTTGATGACGATCCAAGAGTGAACCCGGGCGCGGCACCGCGTCCCCCCGGAGGAGCAGGGGAGAGCGCGTAAGGCGCGAGCGCTCCGGTCCGTACAAACGAGCTCGAGGCGTCCTACTTCGTCACGTTTCCGCTCGGGATATCGCGGAACGGCCTCTCCTTGTCCACGCGAATCTCGGGCGGCAGTCGCAGCACCCGCTCGGCGATGATGTTCTTCAAGATCTCATCCGTGCCGCCCGCGATGCGCAGGCCTGGAGCACCCAGGTACGCGTCCTGCCAGAGCGCCTCCTGCGGTGTCGACGCCTTGTCCGCGACCGCTCCCAGGGTGCTCTGCAGCTCTACCGCGAAGGCGGCCATCTGCTGGCCGAGGGGCGCTCCGACCGCCTTGCCGATGGAGCCTTCGGGGCCCGGAGTCTGGCCACGTGAGAGCGCGGAGAGCGTGCGATAGCTCGTGTACTGGAGGCCCTTGGATCGCACATAGAAGTCGGCGAGCTTCTGCCGCACCGAGGAGTCTTCGATTGCGGGACGACCGTTGCGACGGATCTGCTTCGCCAGGCGTAGCAGATCCTTGAACCGCCCCGATCCTGTACCTGCGCCGATCGCCACGCGCTCATTCATGAGCGTGGTGAGCGCGACGCGCCAGCCGTCCCCCACTGCGCCGAGCCGGTTGGAATCGGGTACCCGCGCATTGGTGAAGAACACTTCATTGAAGCCCGACGCGCCGTTAATCTGTTTGATCGGCCGGACCTCGATGCCGAGCGCGCGCATGTCGACGATGAAATAGGTAAGGCCCGCGTGCTTCGCGGCATTGGAATCGGTGCGGGTCACGATCATGCCCCAGTCGCAAAAGTGCGCGCCTGTACTCCAAATCTTTTGACCGTTCAGAATCCAATCGCTGCCGTCCTTCGCCGCCGTCGTGCGGAGGCCCGCGAGATCGGAACCCGCCGCCGGCTCACTAAAGAGTTGGCACCAGACCTCCTCGCCACGCAGCATTTTGGGCAGATACTTCTTCTTCTGCTCGGGCAAACCGTGGGCCATGATCGTCGGGCCCAGCATCCCGTGACCAATCGCGTAGATGTTCGGCGGCACCCGGAACTTCGCCTCTTCTTGATTGAAGATCACGCGTTGCATCGGCGTCGCGTCCTGCCCCCCGAACTCCTTGGGCCACGTGATGCACGCCCAGCCGGCGTCGGCTTTCTTGGCCTGCCACTCTTTGCACCGTTTGATCGTGGCTTCGTCCTCGCGCTCGCCCATCTCACTCGGCGCTACCTTCGAAGGATCGAGCGGCTCGGCATTCTTCTCGAGCCAGCCGCGCGCCCGCGCGCGGAAGGCAGCCTCTTCGGGGGTATCGTTAAAGTCCATCTCGGGTTCCTCTCGTCGAGTAGGATGGGATTAGGCAGCGTCGCGCGATTCGAGTCGTTGGATCAGCTTTTCCCGCCATTCCGCTGCACTTCCAAGAACAAGGCCGAGCAGCTTCGCTCGGCGGTAGAACAAGTGGCAATCGTATTCCCAGGTGAAACCCACACCGCCGTGGAGCTGGATCATCTCCTCCGCCGACAGCGAAAACGCGTCGCAGGCCGCGATCCGGGCGCCGGCCGCCGCGACGGGCAGGTCCTCCGTGCTGCTCGAAAGCGCCCACGCACCGAAGTAGGCGTTGGAGCGACCGAGCTCGAGCGCGCAGTACACGTCGGCCATGCGATGCTTCAGCGCTTGGAAGGAGGCCACCGGACGGCCGAAGGCGTAGCGGCCCATGGTGAACTCGCGCGTGATCTCAAGCGCGCGCTGCGCACCGCCCAGCTGCTCGAAGGCCATCATCACTGCCGCGCGGTCGAGCACTCGCTCGA
>Ga0074046_10002472_pt1 | contig 15929 bp, 16 predicted proteins | sample BogForMeECP23OM3_FD_94441 | JGI IMG/M metagenome (GOLD analysis project Ga0074046, IMG submission 94441) | Bog forest soil microbial communities from Calvert Island, British Columbia, Canada - Bog Forest MetaG ECP23OM3 | ecosystem: Environmental > Terrestrial > Soil > Wetlands ...
CACGAGTGAGTGGTCACCCCTGAATTTCCATCAGAGTACCTTCGATGGCGATTCAGCACTTGCCATAGTTGGAGTTGCGGTTTCCTTGATGATGGTCTACCCAAGAGAGGCTTCTGTTGACTTCGTCGCTTTGATTTCTTTCTTAGCATCTTGGAAGATTGCAACGAAGTTCTATCCGAGACTTGTTGTTCTGAGTTCAACGCCTGACATCCTGTGGTGCTCGTACCTAATCTTTTGTTCAGTGGTCCTGGCGTTGGGAAGCAGTGGACCGCTCAGGACGGGGGAGAGGACGCAATATCCACCTCTCCAGCACTGAATTCGATGTTACCATGGTGAGCCCAGGCTCACTTCCTCCCCCGACAAACGCGTCGAGTGGCTTTCCCATATGCTAAAATCACGACTCCTCACGTGTGGAATGGGTGGATTCCGGTTTGCAGAGCGCGCGCGCAAGATTAGGGGAGCGTATAACAAGCTCTCCCAGATGAAGGAGAGCAGCGTCGTGGCGGTCTCTTCGGGAAACCACGGCATCGCCACGGCGTTCTCGGCCAGGGTCTTTGGGAAGAAGTGCACAGTCATACTCCCGGAGAATCCGGTTCAGGAGAAGGCCGAAGCCATCACCGAGTACGGCGCGCAGATCTTGAAGTCCGGGAAGTATGAAGACGAGAGAGTTGTGAAGGCCAACCAGATAACCAAAGAGACCGGCGCCGCGCTTGTCCATCCCTTCAACGACCCTGCGATAATCGCGGGACAGGGGACCTGCGGCCTCGAGATAGCCGAGCAGCTAGCAGACTTCGACTCGCTCGTCGTCCCGGTCGGGGGTGCAGGGCTGATATCGGGAATCTCAATCGCGGTGAAGGCCAAGAAGCCAAGCGCGAAGGTCTTCGGCGTCGAGCCGGTGACCGCTGCCAAGCTGCAGGCTGCCCTGAGGGCCGGCAAGGTCACCAAAGTGCAGGACCCTCACTCAATAGCCGACGGGTTGATACCCCCTTCGCTAGGCGACCTGACGTACGAAGCCCGCTCCAGGTACGTCGACGGCGTATTAACTGTCTCGGACGATGAGATACTCGCGGCCATGAGGCTCATCATGAAGGAGGCGAGGATATTCCTCGAACCCTCGGCCGCTGCCAGCGTTGCGGCGCTGCTCGCGGGTCGCGACACGGACCGCCTAGGGAAGAGAGTCGTCTTCGTCATATCTGGCGGGAACGTCTCACAGAAGCTTCTAGCGCAGATCCTCGCGTCGTAGGGGAGTGATCTCCCAGTCGCGTGCTTGTTCTCCCTCGCGCTGCTCCTTATCCACTCTTCGAGAGGCTCGCACTCTGAGCAACGTTAGACGGTGCATTGCGATGCCCACCAGACCTTTGCCAGCACGAGGCCTTATTACCCCCACCCAGTCGAAATGGATGATGAAGCTTCTGGAAGGGGAGAGCCTCAGGAGACACTTACTCGAGAGCTACTCCAAGAACCCGAAGGGATGGAATTTCGTCATATCGCCTTCCGGGAAGCACGGGTTCTACGACGCCGTTGTCTCCGGCTCCGATGGAACCTGGATGCTCAAGATAGACTCGATATTCAAACCCACGCCGATCGTGCTCGGTTCTCCGACCGAGGACAGCCTGGAGTTGAAGCCAGCCGGCCCCTTTCCGTACGGCTACCGGAACCTGCCCCCTGAGCTGATTCTCCAGATGCTCAGAGGAGAAGGATATCCGCCGAGGGACAAGGCAGCGGCCAGCTTCCTGTCTTTGCTCAAATCGGAGACAGTCGTGCCAGAGGAGGGGAGATCCTATGCAGAAGGACCGTTCGTCTTCACCGGTAGGGGGAGTGCTGACCTGTCCGAGCGTCAGAGGGATCTTGACTTGAAGCTCGCTTCGGAGATGCAGCGACTTCTCAGGACCAGATATCCTGCCTACGGCTGAATGAAAGGCCAGCGTTTGTGGCGTTTGTGGGAGAAATGCAAGAGCGAACTCGGAGCCACCCGATCCAAGCGTGGTGTTGTCACATGTTGCTGGAAAGCAGCAAGACCCAAAACACTTGTCTCCCCTTGGCTTCTTCTCCTAGAATCTTATTAGGGACGCCTAGGAGAGGATACGCTTAGCGGGGGCAGGTCTTGAGGAAAAGCAAGTGGAAAACTCAAGCAGTAGCCGGAAGCGGCTGCCAAAAGCTCGCCATGTGCTACATCCCTGCCCCCATTGAGATCGTTATTCTCTCGGCGGCTTATTAGAGTAGTTACCATCTGCGCGACCTATTACTATTGTTACCATTCTCTGATTCGCGCGCTTGGAGGCGAACCCCATCGGCCCCACAGGAGGCCTTATCTGGAGAAACTTTGAATAGATTTCGGCGGAAAATAGCCCTGAACAGGATGCTTTCGAGATGACAGACAACCCTGCCAAGAAAATCGACCTTAGCAAACAACTGAAGTACCTGTACAGTCCATCTGCATCGAAGGCTCAGACAGTCGATGTTCCGCGATTCAGCTTCGTATTAATCGATGGCAAGGGAGATCCCAACGGGGTGGAGTTCAGTGACGCCATCAACGCGCTGTACAGTCTGTCCTACACCCTCAAGTTCACGATAAAGAAGGAGAAGGCGATAGATTACCCTGTCATGGCGCTCGAGGGATTGTGGTGGACCGATTCTGGCGTTTTTGACATGGCCGACAGGAGTGAGTGGAATTGGACCGCGATGATAATGCAACCGAAATTCGTCACGCCCGCACTCTATAGGAGAGCGGTAGAAGAGGTTAGAGAGAAGAAAGGAAATGTCAAGGCACTCGGCGTTGCAAGGTTGGAAGCGTTCCACGAAGGCCTCTCGGCTCAGATGATGCACATCGGACCTTATTCGGAGGAGGCTCCGACATTCGAGAGACTCCATAACTACATCAGAGAAATCGGAGGGCAGCCCAGAGGGAAACACCACGAAATCTACTTGGGAGACCCTAGGAGGGCGGCGCCGTCGAAGCTCCGAACAATACTGAGGCAACCCTTCGAGAAGTCAGCTTGACCAATCAAGAAAGGGGCTGACGCTGCTGGAGGCTCATTCCACCCTCACGCTTCCTCCAGGAGAGGACAATCGGACTCGCTCTGGACCTCACGGTCACGAGCATCCGTTTGCCTCATTAGGCTTGTGACTTCTCTCATCCTGCTTCAGGCGCCGACATGAACTCCTTCTCCTCCCACATGTCGAAGGCGGTCGCCGAGGAGGCCGCCTGAGTGATTATCGCGAGAGCCGCGGCCACGTGTAAGAAGTTGATGAAATCAACCAAGATTCCACCGACGTTCATGCTCAGGGCAACATAGAGGACAACTCCGAGGAACGCCTGGAAGACCGCGAAGCCGAAGATCGCCTTGGTGATTCTCTTTATTCTGCTGGGGCAGGAGGTCGCCCTGACTCGCACGAAGATGAGGTAGGCCAACCCAAGAACCATCGCCCCGACCACGAAGTGGAGGTCGTATGTCGGGAAGGTCCCAATCACAGGGAACAACACAATCAGGATCTCGATGAAAGCAACCCAGATAATTGCATACATTATGGCCCAGGTCTTCAACTCGTAGAAAGCCGCCTCTGAAGGCGGGCCGTCGACGTTCTTATTTAATGGAGTGATGATTCTTGCTTTACGAACATTCCCTCGTCCTCAGATTCCTTTTGGTTCATGGATGGCGGGGCTGACTCCTCGCATTTTATAGAGCGCGCGCGCCGATGCCCCTGACACCCTCTATTCTTTTAATAATGAATTGCCGTCTAGGGAGATAGAGAGTCTTGGGAAGAGAAGGCAAGAAGAAGAAGAAAGAGAGAGCAAGAGAGCGAAAAGAGGATAGGCAGGCGCGGAGAGGGAAATCGCCCAACTAGGCTTCCCAACTGTTCTGTCCAAACACCATCAAAATCGCTTTTTCTGTTGTCCCTACCGTCCGGAGATTCTCTTGAAGAACCCTCGCTCCTCAGTTCTTGGTCGGCCTGTTTTGGCGATAGATAGGAAACACAGACTGAGGCTTCACTTCTCTTATTACTCGTAGCCCGACTTGCGCGACTCGGCGACAAACGAGATTTGCCGAGAAGTGAGTGGAGGTTCATCGAAGGTTGCGGACTGCCGGCTCCTGGGGATAGGCATCCCGCATTGAAGTCGAACCACGCTGGAGACGATACGCGCCTATTCACTCAGACCCGTCGCTGCATGGAGGAGAGCTAGTTGGCGTCGCCGGAAGATCAAACGCCCCAGTGGAAGATCCTCAGAAGTCGCTTCTACTGGCGGGCGAACGCTCTCGTAGTGAAGAAGATTCTTGGCAGGAATGAGAAAAGCCTAGCTCCGCTGGAGGCCATACTGTTCTCAGGATCCAAGCACCAGCCAGGATACTTCGTTCTGACTACCAAGCGCATACTGTTCATAGACTCTTCTGCTGAAGAGAAGCTGTTCGATAGGCCATTCGCTGAAATAAGAAGCGTGGACCTGCAGAAGAATACCAAGCAACGTCGTACTGTGCTGAGAATCAACTATGAAAATTGTTCCTGCAGCATAGAGGTGGTCGGGCTGTATCCACCTTTGCAATTGCGGTACGACGCCCAGTCGTTAGAGAAAGCGGCGCACGATTGGGCCGCAGCTATTTCCAAGGCAAGAGCGATGGAGATGGGAACATCGCAGGAGCCCACGAAGGAAGAGGAGGCCAGGCAGGAGAGCTTCAAGAATGAACTCCTTCCCATCTGCCGCTTCTTGGATCAACTGGAGAGGAGACTCCGGCTTGAGAAATACGAAGAAATGTACATTCCGGATTATGCCATACTCTATGCAGGTCGGGAACACCGCAAAGGGTATTTCGTCTTTACCAACAGGCGTATCATTTTCACCGACCCGTCGGGGAAGAAGACATTCCTGGATAGGCCTCTCACCGATGTCAAGCGGATCGACCCACCCTGGTTGAAACGCGAGAATGCCCCCACGGTTCTCCGGATCTATTTCGAAGACGGGTTCGTCTCCATCGAGTTGATTGCAGCACTGCCTTCCGAGGATCGATCGCTTGAGGAGGCTGCACGTAGTATATACTACACCATATGGAAGCTGCGAGAAAATAGGATAGCCTGACGCTGCGGATTGGTGTGCAAGCGCGCGCACGCTAACGGTGGGGCTCGGCAAACAAATTTCAAATCCATATCGTCCGTCAACCAGGTTTCCATTTCATGAACGGTTTTCCGTAGATTTCGATGGAAAGACCGAGAGTGCTTAACTTGCCCCTTAAAGCGCTGATAGCCATGGAATTCGAGAAGCTCACTCTCGAAGTCAGGGCTCATTTCTCAGGATTGTCAGTCATCAAGCCGCCCTTCGTCGTGGGCTCCTCTGGTGTTCGGCATAGGTTCACGTTTCTGGCTTCTGGGGGTCCGGAGCAGTTCGCTTTCGACCTCTTTGAGAAGATGGGAGTGCCGGAGGTAATCCAGGCCTTCGCAAAGAAGCTCGACACTGGTGTGACGGTCTGCATAATCAATCTCGGAGGGCTAATCGACGGTGAGACTCTGCAGCTAGCTTCCGTCTACGGGATAAACATAATTGGCCCTGAGGACATACAGAGTCTCTTCGTGCGGGAAGCGGTTCAGGTTCAGAACGCCAGCGTACGCTTGTGAACCTCTAATGCTTGATTAGCTCCTTCATTCTCTCTTCGCATGCTCGAGACGTCGGCCAGCGCGCGCGTAACGGCACTGCGACTTTCACGGCAGCGACGTGCGCTCTTTCATCGGGAGGGACGTGTTCTGTCACCTTAACAGGGGCCAGCAAAGTGGGCGTCGGAATAAGGGCGCTCTACGCAGGAGACACGAACAACGCCAAGAGCTTCGTGCGTTTCGGGTCAAGATTACCTAGGGCCCAGTCCAGCCCGGACCGCTTTACAAAACCTTATCCTGTAGATAACAAAACGGGGCACGACTACTTGGCACTAGGCACTCCTACTGCTCGTGGCCTGCGAACACGCCCCGCTTCGCTTTCTCCAACAGCAGGTGCACGTTGGCGCGGAACTCCTCGACTATGGCGTCTTTGAGAATCTTAGAGCCTTCGTGGAGAATCGAATCGAGCGCAGCATACACAACGGATGGACTCTTGAACTCCGTTTCTGCAATTAGCATCACCAACGCTCGCGCTTCGTCCTCGCCAAGAATGGCCGCGAGAGAATCGGTCATCGCTTCATTGAATAGGGAGTGGAGGTCTTCCATCATGTCAGGCGCGAGGGTTTGAAGCGCGAGCAATTCCTCTTCGAGTGTTTGCCTTTTGGGGAAGCGGCATTCCCAGACCTCTTCGTAGAGCGTTTCTCCCTTCAGCGTGTTCTTACACCTTCAGTATCCGGTGCTCTCGGAACAAGATATACAGTTCCAGCAATTTCATAAGAACCACGCCCAGGGTAATGCGGAAAAGGAGACCTCCTCTTCAGGTGTAACTCGGCGATGAGTTTCGATTACATCTGACATCAGATGTGTTTGATAAAGAGTGCGAGCGTGAACGGCCTAGCGCGTGTGATTCTGAGTGATGAATTTTTGCTGGGATTCTTTTAGATTCTGAGTGCCGCGTCCTAGATCTTCGTAGAGCAACAGAACGGCCTACAGTCAACGCAAGGACAAGGACAACGACAACCACACTTGCCACATCTACGACGCGCGCGCGCGTGCAAATTGCCAAGATTTTCGATTTGAGCTCCAATCAGATTTGAGTTCCTACCCGCTCAGGCGCTCGTACAATTCCTTCCTCCACCTCTTGAGCAATTTCTCTCGCTGCGCCTTGTATTCCTTCTCGCTCAAACTCCCCTTCTTGCGCATCTCTCTCAGTTCCTCCATCTCAGTCTCGTATCCTGTCGGGTGGGGTTCCTCCGATTCTGGAGGCGGCGCCCCGTCGCCCTGCGGCGGATGCCCTCCCGGACCCTTGGAATCATCCGAAGGAGGAGGCTCAGGGAAGAACTTGGTCTCTTGGTCGATCCCGTAGTCGAGCAAGAGGTTGACGAACATCTTCAGGTAGTCTAGGCCTTCGGGGTCGCCGGCCGAATACATCTCAATCCTAACCAGCTTCACGTTGCCACTTCCCTCGGGCTCGCGGTACTCATTCCCTATCCAGAACGAAGCAGGGATGAAGTTGTCGAACCTGTCGTATGGCCTCTTTGCTTCTTCCTTCGTGTACACGGTAATGATTGGTTCCAATCTGAATCCGGAATCTGGAAGACAAGATGGAGGGAGGATATAGGGATTGTAGAAGACAAGGAGGACAAATCATGGTTGGGAGCGTCGTGCCCTCCACGCTCCCCGCGCCGATGACTCGATGGAGTACCGAGCATCGGCGGGGAGAACTCAGAAAGTCTGCAATTAATCGCTACGACTGGCCGCTGGGTAGGTTCGAGAGATGTCGCTCGCCGCAGGCTCTTTCCGCACGAATCTACCCAATCTAGGAGAAGCGTGAACAGCCGCCCTCCCTAAACCCAGCGGTAACAAGAGCCGCTCTTCTGCTGCTACTCGCTGCTTCTTTGTTCCCATTCTTCCTATCGCCCCCTCTTCTCTCTTCTACCACGCAGCTAGCTTCCAAGCAACTACCTGCGGGTGTATGCCCAAAGGACGAATACGAGCAGGACGAAAGCCGCGGCCAGCAATGGCAGGTTCGGCACAAAGGTCGAAGCCAACACCGAAGCAGCTGACACCGCGAAGGCCATGCAGGCGTACCAGACGAGCTTCACACCATGCGACCTCGACAGTCTGACCGCCACGAGCCTTGATTCCTCATCGACTCCGCGAGGGGTCTCCAGCGCAGACGACAGGTAGTATTCGAAGCTGAGTCTTTCTGAAAGCAGAATCAACGCAGTGGCCGACGCCACGTAACCCAGTGCCCCGGGAACGAGGCGCCCGAAGGCAACCGCGAGGGGGTAATACAGGAACAGACCGGCCGCTGCGGTCGAAAAAGTCAGCCTCTTCCTGTACCCGGCAAGTAGGGCGACCAAAGAGAGGGCGACCAGGGCCAATCCGACCAGCGAACCTACGACGATGGCGCTGACAATCTCCGTCGCCAGGTAGGCCTCCGCGAGTTGTTTCGCGCCCGTCATGCCCCTGCCCTCCTCAGTTCTACGAGGCCGTGATCCCGATTCCATTCGAAGACGTTGGAATAGAGTGCTAACCTGCGCTCAAACCAATCCAGCTCCGCCCGCGCGAAGCGGGAACCGAGTTCCGCTTCTCTCGCCATCAGCAGCTTACTCTCCTCCAGAGCAGAACCTTCACTTTTCAGGATGTCGACTAGGACCGTATTGCAGACGAAGCCTCTTCCGGAGAGCGAAGCCACGGCATCGACGAGGCGCATGTTCGCGCCGGCCGAAACAAAAAACAGTGTCCCTCCGCGCCCGACGTACTGCTTCCTGAAGAAGCCCTCCAGGAACTCCTCGGCACGCTCCAGGTTCCAGACCTCCCCCACCTGGGAGTCCACCATCGCCTCGACCATCGCACGGAGGCGTCCTATGCCGAACCCTGGCTTCACCTTGTAGAGCAGCTGCCCCATTATCAACATGCCGACCCTGTTGCCGGAGGTCATGAACGAGCTAGTCAGCTCGTGGGCGGCTGCTATCACGTCGCCTCTGGCGCTCCATTCCCCGACCCTGGGTACGTCGTCAGAAAAGAGGTCCATGATGACGATGCAGTCCAGCCCTCGCTCGACCTGCCACTCGTTCACGAGTTTCCTCCCAAACCTCGCGCTCGCCTTCCAGTTCAGGTCTCTCGTTCTGTCTCCCGTCACAAATTCCCGTATGTTCATGAAATCGAGCCTCCCCCCCCTGTAGGGCGAAGGCGTATTCCCCGCCCAGCCGAGGGCGCGCGCACGGAGTGGGCTAAGCTTCGGAGTCAAGAGCTTGGGGTAGACACGCAGACTGACGGGGGCATAGAAGATGAAGCTCCTCTCGGAAAGACCGAACATCGAGCGGAGACGGATACCAGTGGTCCCAAAGTTGAACTCCCCGGGTTCCCTGAAGACAACTTCGTACCGCAGCGTGACGTCTGAATTCCGCCCTATGGAGCTGTCGAACGAGACGGCCCCTCTCACGACCTGGGCAGAGTAGGGGGGCCTGTCGTCGAGGCGCAGCCTTTCTATGTCGTCCCCGAGGTTCGACAGCGTCAGTTCTGTGAGCACGGTCTCCCCGACGAACACTTTTTCTGGAACCCGTCTCATCGCGCCGAAGCGCCCCTTGGACTCCGACGGAAACGATCTGCGCAGGTCAAACGCGACGAAGAGGATGAGCACAATCGCCCCGACCCCGACGTAGGAATATGTGACTACGGAAAGCCAGATACCGGCGGCGGCCGTCGCGACGACGAATGAAAGCTTAGCCTTCAGACCCGGTTACCTTCGGAACTGGCGTTTTCGCCAGGATCTCTTCCACTATCGCTTGCTGGCTCAAACCCCTGAGTTCGTAGTCCGTCGACAGCACGAGCCGGTGGGCCAGGGCAGGGACCGCGAGGACCTTGACATCGTCGGGGGTGACAAAGTCCCTCCCGGAGCACGCGGCTCTGGCCTTGCAGAGCCTGCACAGATGGATTATGCCTCGAGGGCTCACTCCGGCCACTACCCCCTGGAACGTCCTCGTCTGCGAGGCAACTTGGATCATGTAGCGCATGATGTCTTCGTCGACATAGAGCCCCTCCAGTTCCGCCTGCAGGGAAAGAACCGCCGACGGCTCGGAGACCTTGGCCACGTCTCTGAGCTCGTCGTCTGGCGACTTGCGGAGCCCCAGGATTGTCATCTGGTCCTCGGGCTCGGGATAGCCCATCCTGATTCTCACAGAGAACCTGTCCATCTGGGCTGCAGGGAGGGGGTAGGTCCCCTCGTACTCGATGGGGTTCTGCGTCCCCAACACAATGAAGGGGCGGGGCAGGGGAAACGTCTCGTTCTCGGACGTGACCTGGCGCTCCTGCATCGCCTCGAGCAGCGCCGACTGGGTCTTCGGCGGGGCTCTGTTGATCTCATCGGCCAGCAGCACCTGGGCGAAGACCGGGCCCTTCATGAATCGAGACTCTCCCGAGCCAGCGAGCACGAAGGTGCCGGTCACGTCCGCCGGCAACAGGTCGGCGGTGAATTGGATGCGCTTGAAGTCGCATCCTATCGCCTTTGCCACGGCCTTGGCGAGCGTGGTCTTCCCGAGTCCGGGGTTGTCCTCGAAGAGTATGTGGCCCCCGCTCAGCAGGCCGTAGGCAACGGATTCGATTACGTCCTGCTTCCCTATTATAGTCCTCGAAACTGACTTTACTAGATCCTCGCGGAAGCTGGCGAAGCCTGAAGCATCCATCCATCAGGGCTCAAGCGAACGTGCTCAGATAAACTGTTTGGACGCAGGGCCTCAGGGCAACCTTATTGTCGGGTCGAGTCCGAGCTTGAAGCGGCTGGTTCTGCTTCCCAGGGGATGCGTCTGCTGAGCACTCTGAGCTCCCCCGAAGTCAGGTCCGGCCATCTAGGGCCGCCCAGCAGCGCACGTTCGAAGGGGTTGCTCGCCGTCTGAATGAGACGCGTGCTGTCCTCGACTCCCGCGATCTGCGCGTAGTGCGCCACCCTGCTCCTCGGAATCGGTTCCTCATTCTCGACGAGGGACCTACCTTCTGCTCTTCGGATGCTGTCGACTGCGAGGATCAGGGTAAGGATCGTCAGCACAACTGCTTGCAGTGCCCAAGAGAAGCCCGCGAGCACCCCGACCAGCGCCGCAGACAGCACGGCGAGGGCCCCGTATGCGTAGCTCCGCCTAAACAAGAGTGACCCTTCTCGCGATCATCTTCGTGAAGGAATCCATGAACTTCGAGGCCTCTTCGACTTCATCGCTGGAGAGCTCTACGCCGTAGTGGGCCCTGTCGACCGCGTCGGCGAACCTCGTCTGGTCGGGCCCGGTAACCTCGAGCTCTGCCGAGGCTCTTCCTATGAACTCCTGGGGAGTTTCTGTCGGCTCGTCCTCTATCCCCACTCTAGAGCAGACCTCAGCCATTAACACGTAATAGCGGAGAAGCGCCACGTTGCGTAGCTTTCGGGTCCAAGAGCGAACGAAGTATGACCGCTGGCTTTCCATCTCTTCGATCAGGCCCTTGAGGTCGAATACCTTCGGACTCTCCCTGCGCAGCAGCAGAACCACCATTCCAGACCCGAGGGCTAATACGATGGATATCAGAGCGTACTGAGCCAGGTCGTCGAGCGACCCTCCGGTCGCCCCCACCACAACCCCCTGAGTGGCGCGCGTCATGCTCGACTGCGTCGTAGACGTGACAGTCTGCGGGGGTCCCTGGCCCCCTTTTGTCTGCGACATAGTGCTGTGGGACCTGGTGCTGTGGCTTACCGACGAAGTCTGAATGACAGTTGGGGAAGAGGCGAACGACAGGAACCCCGGCAGCTGATATCTCACTGCGAGGGTGGGTCCCGATTGAACCGCGCCTAGGACGACTACTAGGAGGAAGCACAAGGAGACGAGAAGCGCGCCATCTGTGGCCCTCACGATTGTTAATGCCCCCGCCCAGTATTTGGCTTTTGAGTCCGACACACCATATCAGGCTGACGCGCGCGCGCAAGAAACCTGACTACCCTCAGGCAAGGGAACGGCTGAGGAACCTAGAGATCAAGATGCAATCTGACCGCGCAACGCCCGCCGAGGACATCGATGCGGAACTCGACATGGAGTCTGATGCGCCCGTCCCTTGTGGGACGTTCCTTGCCGAAGAAGGGCTTCAGCCGCCGCAGCAGAAGATTGGACGGACACTGATTGTCGAAGGGCAGATCAAGGGCCTCGCTCTCAACCGCCCGAGGAAGAAGATGGAAGACGTAATTGGGCTGGAAGAGGTGAAGAGGGAGCTTGAGCTGAGTGTGATAGGGCCGGCGAAGAGGCCGGAAGCCCTGAAGAGATGGAGCATCGAAAGCGGCCTCTCCATCCTGCTCTATGGGCCGAGCGGTTGTGGAAAGACGCACCTCGTCGAGGCGCTGGCAGGGGAGATTGACGCATACATCCTGATCTTCAACCTGAACGAGGTCTTGGACATGTACAGCGGGAACACGGAAAAGAACATCCACGCCATATTCCAGCAGGCGCGGGATCTCATAGCGAAGGGGGAGGTCCACCACATCGTGATCTTCATCGATGAGCTCGACGCCGTAGGCATGAACAGAGCAGTGGACCGGAATACATCCGACAGGAGAGCGGCGATCAACCAGCTGCTGGTGGAGCTTGACGGGGTGGAAAAGAACCTGGAAGGCCTGATTGTGGTGGGTGCGACCAACCGCCCCTGGGACATCGACCCGGCCCTCAAGAGGGCTGGGCGGTTCGGGGACGAGTGGTACGTGGCCATCCCGTCGTTGCCGGAGAGGAGGAACCTATTCGAGTTAAACCTGAGGGGCGTCCCCCTTGGCGACGTCGGCTACCAAAAGCTTGCAAGAGCAACGAGGACCTATTCTCCGGCAGACATCAAGAGAGTCGTGAGAATGGCGAAGTTTCGGGCGATGGAGAGGGAGGGATCGTCAGGAAAGGAGACGGTCATGACCACCGGAGACATGATGGAGGTCATAAAAAACAATCAAGCCAGTTCACTCTACAACTGGTTCCTCGCAATCGCAGAGGAGTCTGCCTCAAAGCCGCTGGACAGAAAGAAGTACAAGCGCATGATAGAGGATATGGTCACAATCCTCGGCAATAGAGCGAAGCTGAAGCTGCCGGGCAGGAGGGACTCAGCATCGGTCTCCAGGATTCGTGAGAAGCAATCGATTCCAGCGTATGCCTGAATGAGTAACTGGGCGCTGCTAAACTGGGCGCTGCTAAACTGGGCTCTCCCTCGCTATCTGGCAGATTCGAGCTCCCGCAAGACGCGACTGGGGTATTTGCTCATGAACTCTTCTCGCGTAAAGCGGTCACGGGTACCGTGTTCGGACCTCTCCCACAGAAAAGCAGGGCACTCTCCCCACCTCGAATCAATCCCTCGGATTATCTTGTCAGGAATTATCCACACGCCAGGTATGCCTTTGAACGTCTCGTAGTCTATGCCCCCTTCTCTCGCGCAAAAGTATGGTTTTCCCGCAGGGAGAAAGTATACCCTTGAACAATCGGGACAGTAGAATAGCCTACGATCTTCTTCAGGCGACTCTGATGCTTGCTCAGAAGTCATGGCCTCATTCTCCTTCTCCAGATGTTCTTTCAAGTCTTAGATTCTCCTAGAACATGCATCCCTCAGTGGCTCTTTCGTCCTCCTAGCCGTCCGAAGATTCTCTTGAAGAACCCTCGCGCTTCAGCTTTTGGTTGGCCTGTCTTGGCATCCTCTTTGGGTACGATGAGAGTCTCGCCGAGAATGGGCGACGTTCTAGCTGGTGCGGCATCATCTTCGCCTTGAGGCCGAGGATAGTCAGCTGGAGCGGTGCCTACTGACGCCCTCCCAATCTCGCTCGCTTCGGTCGGTTGCATTACGGGTTCTGCAACGCTCGGCGAAGGTGTGCCACTATTCATAGCTGAGGGATGCTCCAGACCATTTTCCAACCTTCTCTGGAAGAAGACGTCGTTGTATGACGGCGACGGTTGCGAGGAGGCTGAGGCCTCAGAAATCGAATTTTCCCGGGCGAAGGACTGAACTGACGGAGCGTCGTAGGAAGCAGCCATGGAGTTCAGGGTGGGGGCGTCGGAGGCCGCAGGCCTGTCCTTGCCGTTCTTCCTCTGCCTGGACAGCGGGTCGTCGCCTAGACCTCTAGGCAACTCAGGATCTCCTCTGCGAGGCTTTCGTAAGCTCTTGCGCCCTTACACTGGGGGTCGTACTCGAGAATGGATTTGTGATAGCTTGGGGCCTCGGCGAGTCTGACATTGACGGGAATCACGGTCGAGAAGACCCGACCATCGGTGAATCCGTTTCTCATCTTCGCTTCTACCTCCCGTGAGAGGAGGGTCCGCATGTCGTACAGCGTGAGAACAGCGCCCAGGACCTCCAGGCCCGGATTGATGTCCTCCCGTATCTTCCGAACCGTCTCCAGGAGCTGGACCACGCCGTCCATCGCGAAATACTGAGACTGCACTGGAATCAGCACCTGGTTTGCGGCCGTCAGCGCGTTGATGGTCAGCAGGCCGAGGGAAGGAGGCGTGTCGATTACGCCAAGGTCGTACTCGTGCGGTCCCTCCTTCAGTGACTTTAGCTTCTTCCTGAGCTTGAACTGCATGTTGATATCGTTCGCAAGCCTGATCTGACTGGCGCTGAGGTTCCCGTCTGCGGGCGCGACGTCGAGATGCTTCCTACAATCCTTGATCAGCACGTCCTCCAGTGAAACAGAGTCGTCCAGAAGCAGATTAGCAGTGGTCCTCTGGATTGGGATCTCCGAACCGACAAGGTAGTCGGTTGCATTGGCCTGAGGGTCCATGTCGATCAGGATCACCTTTTTTCCGGCTGCGGCGAACTGGCAAGACAGGTTCACGGCAAGATCTGTCTTCCCCACACCGCCTTTCTGATTCGCGACCGCTATAACGCAGGTGGACGCTTCGGTTCCGGCCGAGACAGCGCCGTTCTTTCCCGCCCTAGCGACTCTCTCAAGAGTCGTCATTGTCAAGTGTCTGTTTCACCATTACCGGACTGAATGCTCTCTTCATTTTAATGAAGGGGTGATTTCGAGTTCAGTTGCGAGCTAATTTCGCTTAACCATGCTCTTGGAATTCTTCGGGTAGAGAGTGTTGGGAATCAGGAGGCATCAGGCAAGGATTTTCTAAGAATTCTGGGACAATCTGGGAAATCCAGTAAATAGGCGGCCGGCCCGTTGGCTGCTGGGGAAGTGAAACTACACCTACAAGGAATCGGATGGGCTTTCAGTATTTTCACCACCCGATTCCGACATCGAACAAGGGAGGGAAGAGGCCAAGAGCCGATGAGTCCTGACCGACCCCCAGAATAGAACAACACAATCACAATAGCTGAAGTCCAATTGTCTCCTGAAGATAAGAAGAAGACCAATTAAGCATCCTTCAGAAGCCGACGAAAGCCACTTAGCCACGAAGCCTGTGAATGGTTCGCCATGAAGATAAGAGAATTCTGCATAGAGGATTTCACACCCGTGTCTCAGCTATGGCGTCGCTCTGGATTCGAGATCCGCCCAGGAGACAGCAAAGAAGAGATCAGACGAAAGCTCGAGCGAGATTCCGACCTCTTCCTCGTTGCGGAGGAAGACTCCAGGATTGTCGGCGTCGTTATTGGGGCATGGGACGGTCGAAGGGCCTGGATCTACCACCTCGCCGTCGACCCGAGATTCCGCCGAAAGCACATCGCAAACAAGATGCTCCTAGAAGTCGAGCGCCGAATGAGAGAGAAAGGCATCCCGAAAGTGAACGCACAGGTGTTCGTTTGGAACGCCCCCTCACTGAATCTCTTCGAAAGCCTAGGATACAAGAAACAGGGTGACTTGGTCCAGATGGGCAAGACTCTTGGTGGCAACAAACGTACTGGTATCAAGGTCGGTGGTTCAGGTCGAGAATAGCGAGGTTCGCGCCCGGAACCAATCCGAGAGATTAGCAGAAGCTAATTCGAGTCGGGGCGGAACTAAATGTTCAAGCCATACGCGGTCGAAGTGCCGCCGTTGAAGAAGGGAGGCGTCTACTCGGTCTTCAAGACCAAGGACGGGAGAGCGATTACTTTGCGGCCGCTCAGGGGGTGCGACCTGGACACTCTTGTTCCCTTCGCTAACAGCTTTGTGAGGGAGAGGAAGAGGAACAGGGAACTCGGCATCACGTCGATGGAAAGGAGGGTGACAAGGGCCGACGAGAAGGAGTTCCTCGACAAGACCCTGCGAGACAAGGCGAAGAGGAGACGAGTCAGCGTCGCCGCATTCGACGGTGACCGGCTGGTCGGACACTGCGACATAGTAGGGAGGACTTCGCGAGACGAGAGGCACACAGGAATGCTGGGCATCGTAGTAGTCGAGGGATATCGGGGAGCTGGGCTGGGAGAGAATATGGTCAGGA
>Ga0074046_10002473_pt1 | contig 15924 bp, 15 predicted proteins | sample BogForMeECP23OM3_FD_94441 | JGI IMG/M metagenome (GOLD analysis project Ga0074046, IMG submission 94441) | Bog forest soil microbial communities from Calvert Island, British Columbia, Canada - Bog Forest MetaG ECP23OM3 | ecosystem: Environmental > Terrestrial > Soil > Wetlands ...
CGCCGTCCATAACGTAGTAGACGATCGACTGTGCGGGACCGTCGTGCTTGCGGGCGTAACCCAAGACCGCGGTGCGGTGCTTGCGGACGAACTCACGGCGTTCGCTTCGGTTCATCGGCGAGGCGTCCTTGGCTTGAGTTTAGTGCACTCGCGACCGCCACCTTGGGTGCGGCCCGCTGCCCGCATAGGGCCCGAGTCTCGCCCGGTGGACGCCCCTGCGTCAACCACCGAACGGCGGCCGCGCGCCGATCCATCCCTTGTGACCGAGGTAGGGGGGCACGAGGTCGCCACCGCGAAAGTGAGAAACTTACGCTCACCCTGAGCCTTCTTTTCCGTCGCCTCCCGCGGTGCCAGGCAGATTTTCCGCAGCTGTCGGAGCGGATCGCGGTACCAGGCACGCGCGGAACCCTCACCGGCTCGCCGCAGAAACCGCCTGGATTGTTCGTTCGTCCGTCCACCAAAAGCGGCTGTCAAAGTCACTCGGCAATCGGAGCCGAGGACCCAGAATGCACCCGCAGCGCCGGCTTCTTACTACAGGGTAAATGCCAAGGACGGATCGCTTCGGCTCCGAAGCGAGGCGAATGTCGTGCAGATCAGACGCGTTGTTTTATCGCTGCGGAGCTCTGTTCCGCCCATGGAAGGGGATCGGAGGGAAGCGCAGGATTGAACGGAACGGAGGCGGTTAGAGCAAGCTCTAGAAGGATTGGGAGGTGCTATCCGTAGCGTTGATTTGCGGGTCAATTGCTTTGGCGGGCACAGAAATTGCGGCGCTACACGCGATGAAAACGAGCGCGCGGGCGCTGCGGGAAGCTCCACCACGGCCTCAGGCGCGGTCGGATTCTCGCGCAACGCAGCAGCCCGTCGAGACCTCCCCCGATGAGTCGGCGCTTCCGATTTGTGGAGGTAGATCGTGAGCTTGCCGATTGGATCGCGAAGTATCGGCGCGATGCGATCGGCGCGGCTCCGCTCTTCGTGAATCCGACGGGGCGCCGAAGCGCGGGTCGGTGGCTTGCGAGTGCACTACGGCAGGAGTGGAACCGTGCGGCGCGATCTCTTGGGATTCGCGCGCGCATGTACGAAGGCACGAAGCACAGTAGCGCGAGCGCGGCTGAGCGGCGTGGAGTGCGGCTCGAGGTGATCCAGCAGGCGCTCGGACATGCGGACGCGCGGAGCACGGCGCGCTACGCGCGACTCGCTCCGATGACCTCCGTCACGGTGCTCCGACCTGAGTGCAACTTGAGTGCACAGAAAATTACGTCGTCTAAGCAGCTGGAAACGCTAGGTGAAATGGTGGGACGTGCAGGGATCGAACCTGCGACCTCCGCGGTGTGAACACGGCGCTCTCCCAGCTGAGCTAACGTCCCTCTCCGCCGGAGACTCGCGAAAAGCCTCGGCCGATTCAAGCCCGGCGCACCGCGGCACCCACGAATGCCGTGAAGAGCGGGTGGGGCTTGAAGGGCGTGGACTTGAACTCGGGGTGGAATTGGCAACCCAGGAACCAGGGGTGGTCTTCCACCTCCACGACCTCCACCAAGCGACCATCGGGCGACGTCCCCGATAGCACGAGACCTGCGCGCGAGAGCCGGTCGCGATACTCGGGGTTGAACTCGTAGCGGTGGCGATGCCGCTCGGACACATGCGCCGTCCCGTATGCCTCATAGGCTTTCGTACCAGGTCGCAGGACACAGGGGTACGCGCCGAGCCGCATGGTGGCGCCCTTTTCCTTGAGCCCACGCTGCTCGGGCAGGAGGTCGATCACTGGGTGCGGCGTCTTCTCGTCCACTTCGGTCGAATTTGCGCGCTCAAGACCCGCTACGTTACGCGCAAATTCAATCACGAGAAATTGCATACCGAAGCAGATGCCGAAGTAGGGAATTCGCCGCTCCCGCGCGAAGCGCACTGCCTTGGCCTTCCCTTCGGCCCCCCTCTCACCAAATCCGTGCGGAACCAGGATGCCGTGGGCCGTCGCTAGAACCGTCGGATCCTCGAGCTTTTCCGAGTCGAAGTACGAGATCTTGACCCGTGTCTTGTGCGGGAGACCGCCATGATAAAGCGCCTCGTTCAAACTCTTATAGGACTCCGTGAGGTCGACGTACTTCCCGACCATCGCGATCGCAATTTCTCGTTCGGGATGGGTGAAGCGCTCGACAACCTCCTCCCAGCGCCTGAGATTCGGGCGCCCCGTCCAGATGTTCAGAACCTGGGTCACCTTGTCGTCGAGACCCTCCTGATGAAGGATGATCGGTACTTCGTAGATCGTCTCCACGTCCTTGGCTGTGATGACGGCGTCCTCGTCGACATTGCAAAAGAGCGCAATCTTCGCCTTGACCGGTTTGGGTAAGAAGCGGTCCGTCCGACACAAGATAACGTCTGGTGCAATGCCGACCGTCCGCAGCTCTTTCACCGAGTGCTGGACGGGCTTCGTCTTGAGTTCACCGGCTGTGGCGACAAAGGGAACGAGCGCGATGTGCACGTAGCAGACGTTGTCGCGCCCGACGTCCGCGCGGAACTGGCGGATCGCCTCGAGGAAGGGGAGCGACTCGATGTCGCCCACCGTACCGCCGACTTCGACCACGAGAATGTCTACGCCCCGTGATGCCTCGTGGATACGCGCTTTGATTTCATCCGTCACATGGGGGATGACCTGGACCGTTCCACCGAGGTAGTCCCCGCGGCGCTCCTTTGTGATGACCGCATCGTACACCTTGCCCGCGGTCACGTTGTTCGTCTTGCTCATGGTCGCCGTGGTGAAGCGTTCGTAGTGGCCAAGATCGAGATCTGTCTCGGCGCCGTCCTCGGTGACGTACACCTCACCATGTTGAAACGGGTTCATCGTGCCGGGATCGATGTTGAGATAGGGATCGAGCTTCAGGAAAGTGACCCGGAGCCCACGGGCCTCCAAAAGCGCGCCAAGACTCGCCGAAGCGAGGCCTTTGCCGAGCGACGACAGAACGCCGCCCGTAACAAAAATGAACTTGGTCGACCTCGTGTTCATGCAAGCGCTCCACCGTGGCTGGTCATCACCGGACGCGTACCTCGCCCCCCGCGGCAGCGTCGGCGATGCGGATAGCATGAATCGGCACGAAGGGCTCCGGCAGCTCGTCGTGCGCGAAGAACCCGAGCGCCAGGGTCTCGTGGGGCGTGGTCGCCTCGCCCTGTCGAACCGCTCGCGCCTCGAAGCACAGATTCACGGCTTGCACGTGGCGACCGTCTGCGTACGCGATCACCTGGTGCTTGGGATCCGAGTAGACACCGACCAAACGCCCGAGATCGATGTCGTAGCCTGTCTCCTCTCGCACTTCGCGACGCGTGGCTTCGACGACGGACTCACCGGGCTCGACGTAGCCACCCGGCAGGCCCCAGAAACCGTTGTCGCTGCGCTGCATGAGGAGGAGCTCGCCTTGGCGGTGGGCGCGCCAGACCACGGCGGAAACGGACAGCCGCACCTCAGAAGGATCGGATGCGAAGTAGCGCGTGGTTCCCTGCATCACGCCCGGGAGCCACCGCACAGCGCCTCGCGCATCGGGGCCGTCCGTATCCAGCGCATCGTCACTCGGGGTCGGTTTTACGGTTTATAGCCTGTGGGTCCAAAGGCTGTCAAACCAACGCCTAGGGGACGAGCGGAGCCTCCACGAGCCCGACTTCCTCGGGGAGGCCGCGCATCAGGTTCATGCACTGGACCGCCTGGCCACCCGCGCCTTTCACCAGGTTGTCGAGCGAGGAGAGCAGGACGAGGAGCCCGGTACGCTCGTCCACCGTGGCGGCGACGTCGCAGAAGTTGCTCCCGCGTACGGAGGCCAAGCTCGGGGTCTCGCCAGGGGGCAGGACACGCACGAAGCGCTCGCCCCGATATGCGGCGGCAAGGACCGCCTGGGCCTCGTCCGTCCCGAGCGGGCGCTTCGGGCGCGCGTAGACGCTCGTCGCGATACCTCGGATTGTGGGCAAGAGGTGCGGGACGAACCCGATCCGGACTGGCTCCCCCGCAAGTGCGCTCGCCTCTTGCTCCATTTCCGGCACGTGCCGATGCGATCCTCCGACCTTGTAAGCCCGGCAGTTCTCGTCAAGCTCGGCAAAGAGGTACTGCTCTTCGAGGGTACGGCCCGCCCCCGAGACCCCCGATTTCGAGTCGGCGAGGATCGTCCCTGTTTCGATGAGTCCCGCGCGCAGAAAGGGCGCGAGGGGCAGGAGAACGGAGGTCGGGTAGCAGCCGGGCGAAGCCACGAACTCGGCGTGACGGATCTCCTCGCGCCGGAGCTCGGGGAGGCCGTACACCGCCTTTCCGAACAGCTCGGGTGCGGGGTGCTCACCGTACCACTTGGCGTATGCGTCGGGGCTGCGCAGGCGAAAGTCGGCGGAGAGGTCGATCACGGTGAGGCCCGCCTTGCGCAAGCTCGCGACGATAGGTGCGGAGGCCGCATGCGGCAGGGCCGTGAAGACGATATCCACTCGTCCGGCGAGCGCATCAGGCCGCGCCGCCTCGAAGCGCATTTCGAGCAGTCCTCGAAGCGATGGGAAGGCGGTGCTCACGGGGACTCCGGCACGCTGTTCTGAGCTCACGGAGACGAGCTCCGCCTTGGGGTGGCGGAGGAGGATCCGCAAGAGCTCAAGGCCCGAGTATCCGCTCGCTCCGAACACCGCGACTCGCATCGGATTTCCCTTTCCTAGCGGGAGCCTGAAACGACAACGGGAGGCCCCGGCGGACCTCCCGTTGCGAATCGCCTGAGGAGACCGCGCGTCTAGCGCTTCGAGAACTGGAAACGCGCTCGCGCGCCGCGTTGCCCGTACTTCTTACGCTCCTTCTTGCGCGCGTCCCGTGTCAGGAAGCCGCCGCGCTTGAGCGTCGGGCGCACCGTGGTATCGAACTTCTCGAGAGCGCGCGCGATACCGTGGCGGAGCGCCCCGGCTTGGCCGGCCGGGCCACCGCCTCCGACGTTGGCGTTCACGTCGAATCGGGTAGTGGCGTTCGTGCTCTCCAGGGGCTGGCGCACAAGGATACGGAGCACCTCGCGTGTAAAGTACTCGTCCACGGGTTTGCCGTTGACGCGGATACTCCCGCCTCCAAGGCGCAGCCGCACTCGTGCGACGGCAGTCTTTCGCTTTCCGGTGGAGACGACAGTCTGAGGCTCAGGCAAGGCGCAGCTCCTCCGGCTTCTGGGCCGCGTGGGGATGGCTCGGCCCCCCATACACTTTGAGCTTGGCGAACATCCGCCGACCGAGCGCGTTCTTCGGCAGCATGAGGCGGACTGCTCGTTCGATCACCCGTTCGGGATGGGCCGAAGCGAGAACCTGGCCTGCCGTCACGCTTTTCACGTGGCCGGTCCATCCGGTGTGGCGGTGATAAATCTTGTGATCACGCTTTCTTCCGGTGAGCTTCACCTTTTCGGCGTTGACGATGATCACGAAGTCGCCCGTATCGACATGGGGCGTAAAGAGCGCGTGGTGCTTGCCGCGAAGGACGGTCGCCACCCGGGTCGCGAGACGGCCGAGCACGCGGTCCGACGCATCCACCACGTACCACTGCGGGGTCCGCTCCCCGGGCCGCGCACTCCGCGTGGTCCCGTGCGCTTGGGCTCCCATGCCAGGGTCTCCAAAGGGTCGACCGAGTCGACCAGAGGATTCAAGCCGATCGGCCACCGGAATACGGTGGTCGGCCCCGCCCCTCCAAAAGGCGCCGGGACCGCGCGTAGATACCCGATGAGCCTCCGAGCGTCAACCCTCTTGGCCACTCAACGTGCGGATTTTGCGTGAGATTCGCCCGCTTTCGCCAAGCGTAGGGGGGCGTAATCAATGCGCACTAGGGTGAGTCCGTGCGCCGGTGCGGTCGGGCCTGCGGCGGTGCGGTCCCGGCTTTCGAGGAGAGCGGGCATGGACGACGGATCCCGCCGGCCTCGGCCGACCTCAACCAGCGTACCGACCAGGGTCCGCACCATCTGGCGGAGGAAGCCTTCGCCTTCGACCTCAATCCACACCTCGCCGCCTGCCACGCCAAGGACAGAGAGCGCCGTCACCTGACGCACTGCAGAGCGCATTTGTCCCTGGGCCACGCCCTCCGCCCTCCACTCGGCTCCACGCACTTGGAACGCGCTCCAGTCGTGTGTGCCCACGAGCGCCGGCGCTGCGATCCGCATCGCCCCAAGATCGAGCGCTTGGGGCACCGCCCAAAAGCGCCGGGCCCGAAGGGGCGAACGCTCGGGGGCATTCCAAATCGCGTAGCGATACTGCTTGCTCCGCGCGTCCCGGCGGGCATGGAAGCCCTCGGGTGCAAGCGCGACGTCACGCACTGCCACGTCTTCTGGCAGGAGGGCGTTTAGCGCGCGGCCGAGCGCTGCGGGGGCGAGGCGCGTGTCGAAACTCAGGCTCGCCACCTGCCCTTCTGCGTGAACTCCGGCGTCGGTCCGCGACGCACCGACCACGGCCACCCGGGCGCCGCTGAGCTCGAGGATCGCTGTTTCGAGCGCAACCTGGATCGTGCGCGCGCCTCCCGCCTGCGCCTGCCAGCCGGCGAACTGTGCGCCGTCGTATTCGAGCACGAGGCGAAAGGTGGGGCTCACGCGAGGGCGAGGCGCGCCTCGGCGAGCTTGACGGCGTTCATCGCGGCGAGCCGCACCGAATCGGCGGCAAGCCAGAGCACGAGGCCACGCTCCCTCGTCGGATCTGCCCGCAGCCGCCCGACAAGAACGCTGTCTCGCCCCGTGGTCGCGCGTGTCGCAGGGCCAGGCGTAGCGCCTTCCCACAGCTCGACCCCGGGTGCCTTCGCGAGGACACTGCGTGCGTCGTCCGGGGCCAGGGCAAGCTCGAACTCAAGGGCGAGGGCGGCCCCGTCTCCTGAGAATGTCGGCACCCGAAGCGCCGTCGCAGCAATTCCCACGTGCTCGCCCAGCATGCGTTGAAGATCGCGCACGAGAGCGGATTCGAAGCTCGTGGCGCCGCTCGGTTCAACGTCCCCGATGGAGGGCACGCAGTCGAACGCTACCGGATGGCCAAAGACAGTGGGTTCCGGCGGATCCTGTTGGTTGAAGAGTGCAACCGTCTCCGAGGAGAGGGACTCGATGCCGAGCCTGCCGCCGCTCGAGGCCGAATGGACGGAGGTGGCGATCACGCGTCGAAGGCTGGCAGCACGATCCAGGGGGCGCAGCACAATCGCCCACGCAAGCGCTGGACTCGCAGGCGAGGAGAGGACGGGTTGAAGGAGCGCCTCAGCCGTGGGGTCGAGATCGGCCACGAGCAACGGCACGTCTGGGCTGCTCGAAAGGCAGCCGGAGAGGTCGATGCAGGGCACGCACTCGTGCAGAGCGCGGCGCGCGAGTTCCAGAGAACCCACGGGCGGTGTGCACAAGAACGCCAAGTCGACGCCGCGCAGCTGTGCGGCATCGGTGGAGATATCGTAGACCTCGCCGCGAAACTCGATTGCATCCCCGGCCGAGCGCTGGGTCGCGAAGGGCACGAGCTCGCCCAAGGGGAAGCGGCGGGCGTCGAGCACCGACAGGAGCTCTCCACCAAGCGTGCCGGTGGCGCCGGCGACGGCAACCCGAAGCGCGCGCTTGGGCACTAGCTCGACCCTCGGGCGCGCCCCGAGGGAAAGTCTCTGGCTTGAGAGCGCATCGCCCAGGGTTCATCGCCCATCAGCTCTGCCTGTCAAGCCCGGCCAGCACCAGCGCTCCCATTTTTTTGCAACCGACGTGCGCCTGGCCCGGCGGAACGAGGTCTGCCGTGCGATGGCCGGCATCGAGCACGGAGGCAACTGCTCCCCGGATGTCGGCAGCGATCTCTTTCGCACCGAGCGAGTGCTCGCAGAGCATCGCGGCCGAGAGAATCGCGGCGAGGGGGTTGGCCAAGTCCTTCCCAGCGATGTCCGGAGCCGAGCCGTGGACCGGCTCGTAAAGGCCCATCCCTCCTTCGCCGAGGCTCGCCGACGGCAGCATTCCGAGGGACCCCGTCGTCATGGCCGCCTCGTCGGAGAGAATGTCGCCGAAGAGATTCTCGGTCAGCATCACGTCGAAGCGCCGCGGGTCTCGCACGAGCAGCATGGCGCATGAATCGACGAGCTGGTGCGTCAGTTCGACATCGGGATAGGCACGCGCGATCTCCTCCACCACCTCGACCCACAGCTGCGATACTTCGAGGACGTTGGCCTTGTGCACATGCGTCACGTGGCGACGTCGGCCTCGCGCCGCCTCGAACGCCACCCGGGAGATTCGCGCGATCTCGACCTCGTCATACACCATGGTATTGCGGGCCTCGCGCTTGCCTTCCACCAGGGCGCGCCCCCTTGGCTCTCCGAAATAGAGCCCACCTGTGAGCTCGCGGACCACCAGAAGGTCGATCCCCTCCACCACCTCAGGCCGAAGCGTCGACGCGCCCGCCAGGGCGGGAAAAACGCTCGCCGGCCGGAGGTTCGCGAACAGACCGAGCTCTTTGCGGATGCGAAGCAACCCCTTCTCCGGGCGCCGCTCCACGGGAGCGGCGTCCCACTTCGGCCCGCCCACGGCACCGAGCAGCACCGCGCGGCTTTGCCGCGCGAGTTTCACGACCTGGTCGTGAAGCGGCGTCCCGTGCGCGTCGAGAGACACCCCCCCGATCAGCTCCTCTGCGAACTCGAGCTTGCGGCCGCGCCGCGCGCAGGCCGCCTCGAGAACTTTCCGGGCCTCTCGTGTGACCTCGGGGCCAATTCCGTCCCCGGGCAAAAGGACGATGCGATCCATCGGGTTCCCTTCATGGAGAAACGGAGCGTGTCGATCCCGCGACAGGCGTACGCCGTTTGCTGGTGGTGGGGCCAAGACTCCGTGCCGGATGTTCTAGATCCCCTTCGGCTCCGCGATTGCGTGGCGGCGCTTGTGCCATTCGAGCTTGTTCAGGGCGTGCACGTACGCCTTCGCGCTCGCCACCAAGACATCGGTGTGGGCCCCGTGTCCGATCACCTTGCGCCCGTCTTCGGACAGGGTGACCGCGACCTCGCCTTGTGCATCCATGCCTCCGGTGATCGCGTTCACCTGGTAGCGCAGCAGCTCGCTCTTGGTCTCCGTGAGCGTGGCGATCACCTTGAAGAGCGCGTCCACAGGGCCTACGCCGAACTCCGTGGCCTTGCGAGGACTGCCATCCACGGTGAGCTCGACGGTTGCGTTTGGAAGGCCGAAACTTCCGCTCACGATACAAATGTCCCCCAAGGCGAAGCGGTCGTCGCTCGTGACCACCGAGTCCGCAACAATCGCCTCGAGATCTTCGTTATAGATCGCCTTCTTCTTATCTGCGAGATCCTTGAAGCGCCCGAACGCGCGCTGAAACTCCTCGCCTTCGAGGACGAAACCGAGTTCCTGGAGCCGCTCTCGGAAGGCGTGACGCCCGGAATGCTTGCCGAGAACGAGCTCGTTCGAGGGCCTCCCGATCGACTGCGGCGTCATGATCTCATAGGTAATCGCCGCCTTGAGGACGCCGTCCTGGTGAATCCCCGCTTCGTGCGCGAACGCGTTGTCTCCTACCACCGCCTTGTTCGGCTGAACCGGGACACCAATGATCGAGGAGAGGAGCCGGCTCGAAGGATAGATCTCGCTGGTGCGGATCCTGGTGTCGAGGCTCGCGAACACGTCGGGACGCGTCTTCATGGCCATGACGCACTCCTCCATCGAGGTGTTCCCCGCGCGCTCGCCGATCCCGTTCACCGTGCACTCGATCTGCCGCGCTCCGGCACGCACTGCGGCCAGGCTGTTCGCGACAGCGAGCCCCAAGTCATTGTGGCAGTGGACGCTGAAGACCACGCGATCGGCCCCGGCGACGCGCGCCCGGAGATACTGGATCAGAGCGGCGTACTCCTCGGGAGTGGTATAACCAACGGTGTCCGGCAGGTTCAGCGTGGAGGCACCGGCTTCAATCGCCACGTTGCACACCGCGACCAAATACTCCGAATCCGAGCGCGTGGCGTCCTCTGCCGAGAACTCCACGTCGTCGACGAAGCTGCGAGCCTGTCGGACGGCGCGGTCGACCTCCTCCAGCACGCGTTCGCGGCTCATCCGGAGCTTGTGCTCGAGATGGATGTCGCTTGTCGCGATGAAGGTGTGGATCCGAGGTTTTGCCGCGGACTCGAGGGCCCGCGCCGCGCGCTCAATGTCCTCTCGGCCGGTCCTGGCAAGTCCGCAGACGATCGTCTCGCGGAGCTCCTGGGCCACGGCACGAACCGATTCGAAGTCGCCCTCGCTCGCAATGGGAAAGCCCGCCTCGATGACGTCCACACCGAGCCGCTCGAGCTGGCGCGCAAGGGCCAACTTTTCGGAGAGATTCATGCTGCAGCCCGGGGATTGTTCACCGTCCCGCAGTGTGGTGTCGAAGATGCGAATGATCTCAGTTCTGCTCATGGGTTCCATCCTTTACGGAGGGCGTCGGAAGCTCCTCGAGGGGCTGGCCATACTTGCGGCGCCACGCCCACTCGAAGGGACCCGACGCCACGTAAGCCACGCCGATGCCGAAGAGCGTGACGCTCGGTTCGAGGGCGACGAGGACCAGGGCAATCACCACGAAGACGAGGGTCCCATAGGAGTGACGGAGGTCCAGCTCCTTGAAGCTCCGGTAGGGAAACGTACTGACCATGAGCAGACCCACACTCACGACCCCGATCGCGACCACCGCCTCCGGGAAGCGGAAGCGCACGAAGTGCTGATGCACGAAGTCCGTGAACCAAACCGTGGCCGCAACCATGAGCGCAGCGGCCGGACTCGGAAGCCCCTCGAAGCGTCCCCTGTAGCGCGAGGGGTGGACGTTGAAGCGGGCGAGGCGCAGAGCCGCACACACCGTGTACACGAATACCATCATCCAACCGGGTCGACCGAGAACGCGCAGGTCCCCCGCCGCGAAGGCGAGCACGGCGGGCGCGACGCCGAAGGCGACGACATCGGCCAGCGAGTCGTACTCCGCACCGAACTTGCTGGTGGCGTGGGCGAGACGCGCGACCCGACCATCGAGCGTGTCGCAGATGGCCGCGAGCACGATTCCGAGCGCGGCACGATTCGGCTCGCCCAAGGTCGCCTGAATGATCGCGTAGAAGCCGAAGAAGAGATTCCCGGTGGTAAAGAGCCCGGGCAGAAGGTACATGCCGCGGCGTCGCCCGCTGCGCGCGCGGCGACGCCTCCTGCGACGCCCACCGAAGCCACCGTAACTCTCCACGGGCTCGATGCTGGTCACGACCCCCCTCCCGCTGGGAGCTCGGCCAAGATGCTGCTCCCGCCTCGCACCCGGTCTCCCACGCGTACCCGCGGCCGCGACGCGGCGGGCAGCAAGACGTCGGTTCGGGAGCCGAAGCGGATCAGGCCGTAACGGTCTCCCCGGCGGAGCCATTCCCCGACCCGCGGATGACACACAATGCGCCGCGCAATCAAGCCCGTGATCTGTACGACCCGTACCCGCTCGCCGCCCGCGGTCTCAAGGGTCAAGCTGCAAGAAACGTTCAGACGTTCCGCATCAGGGTTGAAGGCCGCGAGGTACTGCGAGCCCGAGCGCACAATCTCTACCACGCGTCCGGCCAGAGGCGCCCGATTCACATGCACGTTGAAGACGGACAAGAAGACCCCGATGCGCAGGCGCTTCAATCCGCTTCCGTCTTCGACCTCTCCCACGGCGATCACCCGCCCGTCCGCCGGCGAAACGACCGTCCGTTCGTCGCCGGGAATCAAGCGCTCTGGATTGCGGAAGAAAGCCAGGACGAAGCCGGCCAAGCCGAGCCACAAGAAGGTCCAGCCGGACCCCGCCAGAAGGAACACGAGGGCCAGCCCGAGGGGCAGCGCAGCCATACGCCAGGCGTCCGGAACGATCCGCTCGGTCGGGCGCTCGGCAAAGACAGGGACCTCGGACATGGGCTCAGTTCCTTGAGCGATCGACGAGGGCCTTCTCCTTAAGCCACGGCATGAGTCCTCGCAGCTTCGCTCCGACCTTCTCGAGCTCGTGCTCGGCGGCTCGCCGTCGCAGCGCGTTGAAGGAGGCCTTGCCCGCCTGGTTCTCGAGGATGAACTCCTTCGCGAACTGGCCGCCCTGGATCTCCTTCAGCACTTCCTTCATGCGTTCCCGCACGGCCGCATCGATCAGGCGCGGCCCGCGTGTCAGGTCGCCGTACTCGGCGGTGTTGGAGATCGAGTACCGCATGTTCGCGATTCCGCCCTCATAAACGAGGTCGACGATCAGCTTTACCTCGTGAATGCATTCGAAGTACGCCATCTCCGGCGAGTAGCCAGCCTCGACAAGCGTCTCGTAGCCCGCGGTCATGAGGGCCGTAAGGCCGCCACAGAGCACGGACTGCTCACCAAAGAGGTCGGTCTCCGTTTCCTCCCGGATATTCGTCTCGAGGATGCCGGCCCGGCCCGCGCCGATTCCCTTGGCGTAGGCGAGGGCGGTCTGCAGCGTATCGCCCGAGGGATCGGCGTGAACGGCCACGAGCGCAGGGACGCCCTTCCCTTCCTGATAGTGGCCGCGCACGGTATGCCCCGGACCTTTGGGCGCGACCATGAACACGTTCACCTCCGGCGGCGGGACAATCTGTCCGAAGTGGAGGTTGAAGCCGTGCGCCACCGCGAGGTATTTGCCGGGGCGTAGCTGTGGCGCAACCTCGCGTCGGTAGATCTCCGCCATGGTTTCATCCGGCAGCGTCAGCATGATCACGTCGGCGCTTGCCGCAGCTTCATCGGGGACCGCGACACGCAGGCCTGCCCGCTCGGCTTTGGCCCAGGAGGCGGAATCCTTGCGCAGCCCGACCACGACCTGGATGCCCGAATCGCGCAGGTTCTGGGAGTGGGCGTGGCCCTGACTCCCGTATCCGAGAACGGCCACCGTCTTGCCTGAAAGGCGTCCGAGGTCGGCATCCTTGTCATAGAAGATCCGCAGTGCCATCGCAGTCCTTCCTCCTCTCTTGCTTCGTGTCTTCCCGGCGACGCCGCGCTAGAGCCCGCGTGCCATCGCAAGCGGGCCCGTCCGCACGAGCTCACGCAGGCCAAGCGGCTCGAGCAGCCGCACCAGGGCCTGAATCTTGTCAGGCCCCCCCGTCACCTCGATCACGAAGGATTTGGGTGACACGTCGACGATCTTTCCCCGGAAGATCTCGGTCACACGCAGCACTTCCGCGCGCGCTTCAGGGGGCGGTGCGATTTTGAGCACCGCCATCTCGCGACCCACGAAGCTGCCCGACACATGATCGGTGACCTTGATCACGTCGATCAGCTTGTGCAGCTGCTTGGTGATTTGCTCGATCGTGTCGTCGTCCCCTTCTGTCACGATCGTCATATTCGACACCGTGGCGTCGAGGGTGGGCGCGACGTTTAGGCTGTCGATGTTGTAACCGCGGCCGCTGAACATGCCGGCGACCCGAGAGAGCACGCCGAATTCGTTGCGCACGAGGACGGAGATGGTGTGCCGCACGGGAGTCCTTGCCTCGAGATCAACCGATGGGGTCGTGGAGAACCATCTTGGCCGAAGGCGCCCCGGATGGGACCATCGGATAACAGTTTTCGGTCTCCGCGACTCGGAAATCCATCACCACGGGTCCGGCGTGGGCGAATGCCTTCTCGAGCACCGGCTCCACCTCCTCGGGCTCCGTGGCGCGAAGGCCCAGAGCACCGAATGCCTCGGCCAGCCGCACGAAATCCGGCGCGGTATGCAGGTCGCTCGCGGACACGCGGTTGTCATAGAAGTGCTGCTGCCACTGCCGCACCATGCCGAGATACTGATTGTTGATGATCGCGACCTTGATGGGCAGGCGTTCTTCGACGGCGGTGACCATCTCCTGGATGTTCATCAGGATGGAGCCGTCCCCCGCGATGCAGATCACGAGGTCCTTCGGTCGTCCGATCTGGGCGCCGATCGCCGCCGGCAGGCCGTAGCCCATCGTGCCAAGACCGCCCGACGAGAGCCAGTTGTTCGGCGCCTGACAGTGGTAGTACTGCGCTGCCCACATCTGGTGCTGACCCACGTCAGTGGTGACACACGCCGTACCGCGCGTCAGCTGGTAGATCTTGTCGATCACGAACTGCGGGAGCAACGGGCCCTTCGCAGGCTGGGTATAGGCGATGGGATGCTCGCGGTCCCAGGCTTCGATCTGGCTCCACCACGGCGCAATCTGTTCGTGGTAACGCGTGAGGTCTCGTTCGTCGCCGAGCAGCTTCAGCAGCTTTCCCACGCAATTGCGCACGTCACCCACAATCGGAATGTCGACGTGGACGTTCTTCCGGATGGTGGTGGGGTCGATATCGATGTGGATCTTGCGCGAGCGCTGGCTGAACTCATCGAGCTTCCCCGTCACGCGGTCGTCGAATCGCGCACCGATCGCAACGAGGACGTCGCATTGGTCCACCGCGAGATTGGCGCGATAGGTGCCATGCATGCCGAGCATCCCGAGAGACTGCGGATGGTCGCCGGGGATTCCGCCAATCCCCATGAGGGTGTAGGTGGTGGGGACGCGCAGCTTCTCGGTGAGCTGGCGCACCTCCGCCGCCGCGTGCGAGGAGATGACGCCACCGCCGAAGTAGATCACCGGACGGCGCGCCTGGAGGATCAGCGCAAGCGCCTTCTTGATTTGCCCCCAGTGGCCCTCGACGCAGGGCTGGTAGTGCTCGAGATGGATCTCCTTCGGGTAGAAGAACTCACACTCCGCACCCGAGACGTCCTTCGGGATATCGACCAGGACCGGGCCGGGGCGGCCCGTCGTTGCGATGTAGAAGGCCTCTTTGATCGTGCCCGCGAGATTGCGCACATCTTTGACCAGGTAGTTGTGCTTGGTCACGGGCCGGGTGAGACCCACGTTGTCGGCCTCTTGAAACGCATCGCTGCCGATGGACTTGGTCGCGACCTGGCCGGAGAAAATCACGATGGGAATGGAGTCGGCATAGGCCGTCGCAATCCCGGTAATCGAGTTCGTCAGCGCCGGGCCGGAGGTGACGATCGCAATGCCGGGTCTCCCGGTGGCCCGCGCAAAGCCGTCCGCCATATGGACCGCACCTTGTTCGTGGCGGGCCAGCACGTGCCGAAACTGATGGCGATAGATCCCGTCGTAGATGTGGAGCACCGCCCCGCCCGGGTGGCCAAACACCACATCGACGCCCTCCTCGCGGAGCGCCCTCATGAGTACATCGGAGCCGTTGGCTTTCACGCGTCCCTCCTCGCGCGCAGGGGAGTTGCCCCGTGCGGCAGCCCTCCCGTCCGGGTTGCGAATCGGGAGGGTGGGTTGCGGCCAGATCGGAGGTCGGTTCGGGTTTCGAATCCCGCCCTCTGGGGAATCCAAGCAGAATAAGGGAGCAACTCCCCGGTGTCAAAGCGGTCGCGCCGGATCGAGCCTCTCTCCCGTGCGACGCGCCTCGGCCTCGGCCCGGCGCAGGTAGCGTGGGTGGAGTGCCTCTGCCCCGATCCCGCCGCCTGCCAAGAGGAGCGCATACCCGAGGCGACCGACCTGGAAGGCCCGCGGCTGAGCGAGCGCCTCGGGGAGGATCCGAGCGCCGGAGCCAAGCGCCGCGCGCCAGACCTCGGCGTAAAGCGAGGCACCGTCGCCTGCGAGCACACACGACGGCGGCAGCCTCGCCGCAAGATCCGCCAGCGTGTAGAGACCGTCCGCCAGCTTGAGAAGTGGCTCACCTTGGGTCAGCTCGTAGACGCCCGCGTACACCTCGTCGCGACGCGCGTCGACAATCGCCGCCACTGAATCTCCGGGGGTGCCTGCTGCACAGGCCAACGCGGCAAGGCTTGAAATCGGCGCAACCGGCCGCGCTCCTCCGAATGCCAGCCCCTTCACCGTCGCAACGCCCACGCGAATCCCCGTGAACGATCCCGGACCGATCGAAACCGCAAACGCTTCCACCGCGTCGAGGGTGCTCCCGCAGAGGGCGAGGAGCGCATCGATGCCCGGCAGAAGCTCCTCGGAAACCGGTCGGTCCGGAGGGAGTGTGCGCTGCGCGACGAGCTCAG
>Ga0074046_10002474_pt1 | contig 15923 bp, 9 predicted proteins | sample BogForMeECP23OM3_FD_94441 | JGI IMG/M metagenome (GOLD analysis project Ga0074046, IMG submission 94441) | Bog forest soil microbial communities from Calvert Island, British Columbia, Canada - Bog Forest MetaG ECP23OM3 | ecosystem: Environmental > Terrestrial > Soil > Wetlands ...
AGCCGCGCCGAGCGCCTGTCGTATGGACGCCACACTCCCCACCTGCTAAGCGAGTCGCTAGGCTGGCACACCCGCTATCTGCGCAGCGGCCACATGCGGCCGAGGGGGGAGGAGTAATAGAGATCAGCTCAGTTCGGTTTTTCTTATTCTGCAACGGGAACATCCCGGAAGGTGTACTCCAAGCCGGGAGGATTGCTGAGGTCCAGATAGAGCGTGAGCGTCCGGGCCTCCCGGTCTTTGTCTGGTATTTTGACGGTGTACTTGGCGCGAGACCCGGCGGGAATGTTGGAGCTATTTCCGGTCGAAAAATCAAATTGGCCATTGCTCTTAAGACTGAAGGCGTTGCCTTTTCCATCGACAACATCAACCCCACGAAGCGAGACTTGGGAACTTTGACCGCCGAGGTTTGAGGCGTAGCCCCAGCATTCAATACTCTCTGGATCCGCCCGCTTACAAAGCTCTATGTTGAGAAGGATCTGGCGCTGCGCCCCTTCGGCCGGTTGCCTGTTTAGCAGGGGAGTCGCGTCCGAATCTTGGGCAACGCCATTAACCGTCGCACCTGGCGCTGCGACGGTTTCGTCCGGCTTACTGTTGGTTGTGGCATGGAAGTGATGGATGCCGGCGAGTATCGCACCCAGTACAACGATACTGGCCGCCGCGACCCAAGCGCCGACGTATCTCCTCCTGACGGGCGCTTCGGCATCGTTCGCACTCTGAGTCGCGCTGTCTAGTTGGGCACTAACATTCCCGGGAGGTTCGTCCTCGTCGGTGCCGACCGAAGCCACTGGCTTGGAGGCGGCCGAGGCAAGCGCCTCTGCTGCGGGTGCCTCCGCTGTCTGAACCGAAGGTCCGGAAGGCTGTCTTGCGCTTTCGTATACCGGTTGTCCGGGTATCCAGTAGCTCTCCTCAATCTCAGCCGTAAAGCGTTCTAGTGTAGGGAAATCTCGGCACAAGGTTGTGAGCACCAATGCATCCGTGGCGTCCTGCAGGCCGCACGCCCAATGCAGCCATGCGCTCGCGTTCGGCCCAGGAAGATCTCTTACCTGGTCCGAGAGAGCAGCCTCAGTCTCTAACTCCTTGACAGCCTCAAGGCGCAAGTTTTCCAGCGCTGCGGTGCGCGGGGCGAAGCGGTGTCTGACCCCTCCGGCTTTCATTTCGTTGGCAAGGTCCAGTAACTTAGTGCGCCGCTTTTCTTGATCGCGCTTCGCTTTTGCGAACTCTAATTCATGGATCATCTGGTCCAGAGCTCTCCTATCCTTCCAATCGGCATCCGGACGCTCGGCATGAATCAAGTCACGCACCATCGCCCCACGCTGGCGAGCATTCGTCAGACTGCGGCTTAGTTGATCGTCATCAACCTCCAAAGCCGCTCGCAGGCGGTCAAGTTGGGATTGAAGGGTCTGGATGCTGCCATCGAGCTCCGTCAAGGCAGACGAAAAGGAAGAAGACATTACAAGCTCCGCTTACATTTTGGTTATTAGCTTACATCCACTCATCCCGTCCGCCGGTCACACCGCCGGCGCCGCCCCGTGCGCGGTCGTAAAGCAATTCATCGCGCACGCTTAGCGAAGGGGTATGCGACCGGTTACTGCGAGGGAAGGCGGAAATCGATGCCCCGAGCCTCATTGGCTTTAGTGGTTGCTGGCACGTTCAGCTCCGCGATGGGAATCTTACGGGAACGCTGCTCGGTGAACACCCACAGCGTCTTGCCGACGACTGCGTAATTCTGGATTTCCTCGCTGTGACTGTCGCGAAACACCAGCACAGTTCCGGCATGGATTTCCGCTCTCGGCGGCGGCTGTGGCACCGGCCTTGCTGAGCCTGACTGCTGCTCGGCTCGCAGGCGCGCCACTTCGTCGTTCAGCTGGTTGATCTGCTGTTGCTGGTTGTAATCGACGTACGCATTGCTGTCGTCGGGCGGGGGAGAGACATAGACGGGATACGACGTGTCCGGATATGAGTAATACGCGCCCGAATAGCCGGCGCCTCCATACCATCCCACCGAGAACCACGGATATCCGTAATAGCCATATCCGTAGCCGCGATAACCGTAGCCGTAGCGCCCGTAATAGGGATAGCGGCCGTAGCCATAGCCATGTCCATAGTTCCCGCCGCGGTAACCACCGCCATATCCTCCACCGTGGTAAGCGCCACCGTATCCGCCGCCATGGCCGCCGCTGTATCCGCCACCGCCGTGACCGCCTCTTTGCGCCCACAACGGCATGGCCAGCAACGCCGCGCCTAACGCCGCGATGAAAATCCAGCGCCGCATACCACTATTATCGCTCCAAACCAGGTAATCGGAGCGATAGAATTTTAGGCGCAGGTCCCTCCGCCTGGACTGAAGTCCTCGGTCGGGATGACAAGGTTGGAAAGAGGCTCAACGATAGGGGTTCTTCGACTGCGGTTCGCAAAACCGGCGAACCGTCGCTCAGAATGACACAGCGGTCCTCGCGGACGGCTAATAGCGAAGAACGGCGTTCGCCTTAGTCTTCCACCTCGACCTCTTCGCCGCGCTCGGCTTTGGCAGCCGCGATGATCTTCTCCTGCTGCGCCTGCGGAACGAAGTCGTAGTGGTCCATTTCCATGGAGAAGGTGCCGCGGCCCTGAGTCATGGAGGTCAGGTCGGTGCCGTAGGTCAGCATCTCCGCCATCGGTACCACGGCTTTCACAACCGTTTTGCCAGCCTTGTTGTCCATGCCCTGGATGCGGCCGCGACGGCTGTTGAGGTCGCCCATGATGCCGCCCGCGAACTCATCAGGGATGGTGATCTCGACGTTCATGATGGGCTCCAGAAGCGTGGGCTTGGCCTGCTCCATGGCTTTGCGGAAGGCGATGCGGCCCGCGGTCTTGAACGAGAGTTCATTGGAGTCCACATCATGGTACGAGCCGTCGTAGAGGATCACGCGGAAGTCCACGACCGGGAAGCCGGCGAGAAAGCCTCGTTGCGCGGCTTCGACGATGCCCTTCTCAACGGCGGGAATGTAGTTCTTGGGAATGGCGCCTCCGAAGATTTCGTTGACGAATTCGAACTGGCCGCCGCGCGGCATCGGCTCCATTTTGATTTTGCAGTCGCCGAACTGGCCGTGCCCGCCGCTCTGCTTCTTGTGGCGGCCCTGCACGTCGGCCTTGCCGCGAATGGTCTCGCGATACGGAACCTTCGGCGCTTTCAGGACCACCTCGGTGTGATAACGGTTCTTCAGTTTCGCCACGATCACTTCGATGTGCTGCTGGCCAGTCCCGGCGATGAGGAATTCCTTGGTCTGCGGATCACGGAAGAAGCGCAGCATGGCATCTTCTTCCATCAGCTTGTGGATGCCGTTGCTCAGCTTGTCTTCGTCGGCGCGCGTCTTGGGCTCGATGGCGAATGTGATCGCCGGCTCGGCGAAGGTAACTTGCGGATACTGAATGGACGCGCCCTTGTCGCCCAGTGTGTCGCCGGTCAAGGTGTCTTTGAGCTTGGCGACCGCACCGATGTCGCCGGCGTGAAGCTCGTTGACAGGAATGGCGGTCTTGCCTTGCATCGCTGACAGATGCGCGAATTTTTCCGAGCTGCTGCGCATGAAGTTCTGCAGCGTGGCATCGTTCTTCAACACGCCGGAATATACCTTGAAGAACGAGATGCGTCCCGAAAACGGATCGCTGATGGTCTTGAAGACGAAGAGCGACAAAGGTTCGGAGTCGCCGACTTTGCGTGTGGCAGGCTCGCCGTTGTTGGCTGTCGTCGCCGCCTTCACGGTCCCGCGCTCGGCCGCTGTTGGCAGGTAATCGACGATAAAGTCGAGCACCTCGTCGGTACCCATGTTGCCGAGGCCGGAGGCGAAAAGCACAGGAAAGATCTTGTCCTCGCGAATGGCGTTGTGCAGGCCGGCGATGATGTGCTCTTCAGCAATGGTGCCCTTGTCGAAGAATTCTTCCATCAGCGCGTCGTCGCCCTCGGCAACCAGCTCGACCAGGCGCTCGTGTGCGGCTTTGGCCTCCTCATCCATGTTGGCTGGAATCGGACCAGTCTTGGCCTTACCATTGCCGCCCATCTCGTAGGTGTAAGCCTGCATCTTCACCAGGTCCACAACGCCGGTGAAGCTCTTCTCCGAGCCGATGGGCAGTTGAACCGGAACGACTGTGCGGCCGAAGGCTGTGGTGAGCGATTCCATAACGCGATTGAAGTCGGCGCGCTCGCGGTCCATACGCGTGCAGACAATTGCGCGCGGCAACAAGAACCTGTCGCAGTAATGCCAGATGCGCTCGGTGACCACTTCCACGCCGCTGACCGCATCGACGACGACCAAAGCAGCTTCCACCGCCGGCAGCGCCATCTCGGCTTCGTGGATAAACATGCTGAAGCCAGGCGTGTCGAGGAGGTTGATCTTGGTGTTGCGCCACTCGACCACAGCGGTCGAGGCGGCAATCGACATAGCCCGCGAGATCTCTTCGTCGTCGTGGTCGGTGACGGTATTGCCTTCGTCCACCCGGCCCATGCGCTGCGTAGAGCCAGCGGTGAAGAGCATGGCCGATGCGAGCGAGGTCTTGCCCGAATGTGAGTGCCCAACCAGGGCGACGTTGCGGATGCTTGCGCCTTCGTAATTCTTCACCTATGACTCCTTAAATGTATGAGCCGTAACAGCCAGTGCGCGTCGCAGGTCACTCCGCAACTTTGTCAGAGGCGACTTTCCCCGGAAGCAATGCACGGTTGCGCGCTCGTGCAACCCCGAGGTTGCCCGTGAGGCAAACCGTTACCCAGAAGACGCAAGAGCGGCGTCTTCCCGGGGCCCCAAGAAAAAGGCGGGGAACCATGCCAGGTACGCACGGTAAAGCTGAACAAACCTAGAATCGTAGCACAGCGAGTTTGTCGGCCTCAAACGCATTAGGGAGGCGAGACTCGCGGGGCTGCTTTGCGTTACTGACTCGCAGGGCTGCTTTCCGTTACTATGGAAGCTATTCCTGCGTAACCTGCTGGCCCAGACGGCACGGCATCAAGGAAAACTCGCAATGAATCGTGCTCTTCCCCGGCAATTTGTCCTACTCGTTCTAACGTTGCTCGGCGCCACCTTCGCGTGGGGCGGAGACACCTCCATGTTGCGTCCTCCCAAGGGAGCGAAGGCCGCCATTATTGTCTTCGAAGACCTGGAATGTCCCGATTGCGCGCGTGCGGCGCCGCTGTTGCACGAGGCAGCCAAGACCTACAACATTCCCCTGGTGCAATACGATTTTCCCTTGCCTCAGCACCCCTGGTCTTTCGAAGCGGCGGTTAACGCCCGCTATTTCGACACCAAGTCGGCAAAGATTGGCGACGACTATCGCCTCTATATCTTCAAGAACCAGCCTTACATCACCAAGCAGAACTTGCGCGGCTACACGGAGAAGTTCGCTGAGGAGAACAAGGTCGTGCTGCCATTCGTGGTCGATCCCAGCGGAGACCTGGCTGGCAAGGTAAAGGCTGATTATCAGCTGGGGCAGCGACTTCCGGTGGAACACACGCCCACCATCTACGTCGTCAGCAACTCGGCACGCGGGACGCCCTTTGTGGAGGTCGTGGATCGCACTCAGCTGTACCAGTTAATTGATCAGGTGATGAAACAAAAGAGCGACGCGACACCACAGAACAAGTCGGCGAGCGCCAAGAAGACTTCGCATGGCCAATGAGACTTACATAGCGTAGCGTCCGGAGCTCGCCTCGATGACGGGCTCCCTTTTCTAAACGAGCTAGCGGATTTGGATAAGGCGGTTTTCTCGCCTGAAATTCCAGTTGCGATTGTCATTGACTATGATTCCCACTCTTGCATTGCCTCTGATTATCTGCGAAACTCAATACCAAAGTTGTTTGGTGGACTGGCCCTCCGTGCCCTGCCCTCGGATGATGACCGCCGCAACTTCGGCCACGTAGTCGGGTTGCTTTGACTAAATTCCAATGCCCGATACCAATAACGTAAGATCCATGCCCCCAATCTCGTCCCATGACCGCATTCTCATGGCGGCGAAGCGTCTGTTTGCTCACAACGGATACGAAAACACCAGCACCGTCGCCATCGCGCGTGAAGCGGGTACCAGCGAATCACAGCTGATGAAGCATTTCGGCAGCAAGCGAGGTTTACTGGCCGTCATCCTTGACCACGGCTGGGGCGAAATTGCAAAACGCGTGCAGATGTTGCCGAACGGCGATTCTCCGATTGATCGATTGTTTGGCGCTTTGGAGACGATCATTATCGAGTTGGAGGGTGATTCTGATTTGAAGAACCTGCTTCTACTTGAGACGCGGCGTGTACGCAAGGACAACCGCGATGTGTTCGTGAGCCAGGGCTTCCAACAATTCGCCGCAACCTTGTCCTCGATCCTCGGTGAAATGCGCGATCAGGGCCAGTTCAGTCGGGATCTGAACCTTGAAGCAGTTCGCGCGGCTTTCATTGGCATGACAGAAGGCTTGTTACGTGATCAGATACTCGCACAGCGTTCCGAGTTCCAAGCCAATTACAGTTTGGAAGACCTGAAGAAGGTGCTGGGAATGCTGGTGTCGTCACTTGCCGGTGAAGCATCTCAGCAGAGGCTAAGGGCGGTCAATCACTAGAAAGATACCAAAGCAGAACAAAGCCACAACAAAATCCCCGCCTGACGGCGGGGTTCTTGTTTCTGTGGTGTTGTTCGCTGACTCGATTGTCTCCGATAATCATCGGTTGCGCAAGTTTGCAACCGTTGCCAAAATGAATACTCTTCATCTCGCTGTAACAATGCTTACAAGAGACCCGGTTGCGTTGCCAGAACGCCTCACTGAACATTACCCTGCTATGCGGGAGCAATACGCATGCTGAGGTCCACCGCCGCCACGGAATGCGTCAGAGCGCCTACGGAGATGAAGCTCACACCGGCGTCAGCGTAGGACCGCACATTCTCCAGCGTGATTCCGCCAGAAGCTTCCAGTGGTATCGGCCGGCCGAGCTTACTTACCCTTGCAACCGCCTGCCGCACTTGGTTTGGTGTCATGTTGTCCAAAAGCACGGCTTCGGCGCCATGCTCCAGCACGAGATCGAGTTCTTCGAGCGAACGCACTTCGACCTCGACCGTTTGCGAGCCACGACGATTGCGCAGCGCTCGCTCCAACGCAGCCACCGCGCCTCCGGCAAGGGCGATATGGTTGTTCTTGATAAGTACGCCATCGCTCAGGTCCAGGCGATGGTTCGTGCCTCCGCCGCAGCGCACGGCGTACTTGTCGAGGACGCGCAGCCCAGGCGCAGTCTTGCGGGTATCGAGGATCGTGGTGCCGGTTCCCGCGACGGCATCTACATAGCGGCGGGTAAGAGTGGCAATACCGCTCATGCGCTGCATGAGGTTGAGGATCACTCGCTCACACGCAAGCACCACGCGGGCATTGTGAACGATGACCGCGATGGACTGGCCCTTGTGCAGGCGCACGCCATCGAAGATCTCGGTATGGCTGATGACTTCGGGATGCGAAGTGACGGTGCCATCGAGCGTCGCAAAGACATCAAGGATGCGGGAAATGCAACCCAAGCCGGCGAGCACGCAATCCTGTTTAGCCAGGATGGTGGCCGAAGCACGCTGATTGGGATCGATACACGCGTAAGTAGTTGCATCGCGGGTAGCGCTGTCTTCCTGCAGCGCGTTCTCCAGAATCGCGGTGATCCTGCGGCTTGTCCAGTCCACAATCCTTCTCCCAGGCAGTTCCTAAGCGCCCAACTCTCCCAGCGCTTCGTTCGCTTTCTGTACCAGCATTTCGACTTCGGCCCTGCGCTTCCTAAGGCCCTCGACCACATGCGCCGGCGCTTTCGCCAGAAAAGCCTCGTTGTTCAGTTGTCCGGTTGCGCGTGTCAGTTCCTGCGTGAGCCGAGTCAGTTCTTTGCTGATCCGGTCGCGTTCGGCCGCAACGTCTACTTTGCGCTCATAGAGCACACGCACGTCGAAACGCGCCGTGCTGCGCGCGCCTGACACCTTGGCCAGCGAATCGACGAAGGTCAGGGCCTCTATGTTGGCCAACCGCTCCAGTGCTCCGCGATTGCGATCAATCAGGGAGCGGACATCGCTGTCTGCAAAGACCTCAATCATCAACTTGTGCTTCGGATCGACCTTCAGCTCGGCACGAATATTGCGCACGCTGACGATCAGGTCCTGCAGGATCGCCATTTCTGTTTCGGCGACGGCATCCATCTGCTCCAGATTGGCTTGAGGGTATGCCGCCAGCGCAATTGACTTAATTGGTGGCTTGCCATCGTACACCGCATGCCAGATCTCTTCCGTAATGAATGGCATAAACGGCGACAATAGCCGCAGCGCGCCCTCGAAGACGCCGACCAGGTTTTCATACGCGGCGCGCGCCTGCTCGCGATCGCCCGCGGCGAGGCGCGGCTTGATCAGCTCCAGGTACCAGTCGCAGTATTCACCCCAGAAGAAGTGATAAACCACGTGCGCCGCTTCGTGGAAGCGATACGTCTCCAACGCCTCGTGTATCTGCTGCGCCACGCGATTGAAGCGCGAGATAATCCAGCGGTCCTCCAGCGTTTGTGCCTTGAGGCCGGAGATGCCCTTCAAGGCGAGGTTGGTCGGTGTAAACACGAAGTCAGCCAGCGACCACAGGCCCGACTCCTGGGCGCGGTCCACGTTCATGAAGAGAAAGCGTGCGGCGTTCCAGATTTTGTTGGCGAAGGCCCGATAGCTCTCGGTGCGGCTTTCCGAGAAGGCAATGTCGGTTCCCGGCGCTGCCATGGAAGCCAGGGTGAAACGCACCGCGTCAGTACCGTAGTGCTCGATGATCTCGATCGGATCCAGCACATTGCCTTTGGTTTTGGACATCTTCTGGCCCTCGGCATCGCGCACAAGCGCGTGAATGTACACAGTTCCGAATGGCTTGTCCCCCTGCTTATGGCCGCGCATGAAATGGCAGTTCATCATGATCATCCGAGCTACCCAGAAGAACAGGATGTCGAAGCTGGTGATGAGCAGGGTTGTCGGATAAAACGCATCCAACTCGGGCGTGCTGTCCGGCCAGCCGAGTGCAGAGCATGGCAGCAGACCTGACGAAAACCAAGTGTCGAGCACATCGTTATCCTGCTCCAGATGGCCGCTGAGGCATTTCGGGCAACTAGCGGGCGTTTCGCGCGCAACCGTAATCTCGTCGCAATCTTTGCAGTGCCACGCCGGAATGCGATGTCCCCACCACAACTGACGCGAGATGCACCAGTCGTGGATATTGCGCATCCACTCGAAGTAGGTCTTGGAGTAGTTCTCCGGGACAAACTTGACGTCACCCTTCTCGACGACTTCGATGGCGCGATCAGCCAAGGGTTGAATTTTCACGAACCACTGCATCGAAAGGCGCGGTTCGATAATGGTCTTGCAACGTTGGCACTTGCCCAGCGGTACTACGTGGTCCTTGGCGCCGACCAGGAAGCCACCAGCCTCAAGGTCTTCGAGCACCTTCTGGCGCGCCTCGAAGCGGTCGAGCCCTTTGTATGGACCGGCGTTGCCGTTCATCTGCGCGACTTCGTTCATTACCTCGATCTGCGGCAGGTTGTTGCGCAGCCCGGCTTCGAAGTCGTTGGGATCATGCGAGGGCGTTACCTTCACAGCGCCGGTGCCGAACTCGGGATTTGCAAGAATATCGTCGGTGATGATCGGGATCTCGCGGTTCATGAGCGGCAGTAAAACCGTCTTACCGTGCAAATGGCTGTAGCGCTCATCGCCGGAATTCACCGCAACAGCAGTGTCACCCAGCATGGTTTCGGGACGCGTGGTCGCTACCACTATGGATTCGTCCCTCGAGCCAACCACTAGATAACGAATCTCGTAGATCTTTCCTGGCGTATCTTCGTGCACAACTTCGAGATCGGAGACTGCCGTAATACAGCGCGGACACCAGTTGACGATGTACTTACCGCGATAGATCAGGCCCTCTTCGTATAGGCGAACGAATGCCTCACGCACCGCGCGGGACATGCGCTCGTCCATGGTGAAGTACTCGCGCGACCAGTCCACCGACGCGCCCAGCCGCTTCATCTGGTCGAGAATCGCGCCTCCGTAATGCTGCTTCCAGTCCCATACGCGAGCGATGAAAGCCTCGCGGCCGATGTCGCGGCGGTTCTTGCCTTCGGAGGCAAGTTGGCGCTCGACCATCATCTGGGTTGCGATGCCAGCGTGGTCGGTCCCGGGAAGCCATAACGTGATGAAGCCCCGCATGCGATGCCAGCGGACGATGATGTCCATCTCCGTCTGATTGAGCATGTGGCCCATGTGCAGGCGGCCAGTAACGTTGGGCGGAGGCAGGATGAGCGTGAACACCGGCTGCTTGGTGTCCGCTGCTGGAGTTTCCACGTGGAACAGATGGTCGCGGACCCAATACTCGGCCCAACGCGGTTCGATGACGCCAGGTTCGTAGGCCTTGGGAAGATCGTGAGCCATTCCAGTCCGTTCAACGAGTAAGAGTCAAACCTCGATATTACAAGGTGGAGCTGTCAGCCGTCAGCTATCAGCCTTCTGCTCTCAATCAGCGGTCAAGAGAACTTGCGGTAGCTGTTACTAGAATGTGATGGCTGCTGCGCTGGCTGCCTCAAAATCAAGAAGGCGCAGCCGACGCTGCGCCTCACCCTGAAGATTTTTTCTCCGGCTTAGCTAGAAGATACCCAACAGCTTCTTCTTTTTTTTCTTTGATGTGCTTTCGGTCGTAGGATTCGCCGCCGGTGCCGCCGTGCTACTGGTGCTGCTGGCTGCAGGATTCGATGACGAACCGGAAGCGGGTGCGGCATCGTTCACCTGAGGAGGCGCTTTTTCGGGAGCGCCACTTGCATCGCCAGTAGCCGCTGGCTGCAAGTCATTTTGAAGCACAGGAATCGCAGTACTTGCCGCGCTAGAGGACGGCGATGTACTGGGAGCCGCTCCTGCAGCGCCTGGGACGGGGTCGGACCGCGGAACTAAAGCATTTCCCGGAGGCGTTGCGCCGGAATTCACCCGCTCCACCGAGACATGGTTGGAGCCGTTAGGGTTACTGAAACTGCTTACGATACTGGTGTTAATCGCCCGCACCATATCGGGCGCGCTGGCTTGCTTGGGGTCCACCAGCGTGGGCTCGCCGACCTTGGTGGCTTCGGAGACATCCGGAGCCTTATGGAAGTTTTCCATCACTTTACCGACTTTGCCGGTCGACCCACGACTGGCTATCTCGGCCTTGTCCTCCGCGATGGCCTGAGGGGTGGCTTGCGGAATCGGCTTCTTCAGGGCCTCAAGACGCTTTTTCGCGTCGCCCGCGCGTTCCTCCAGCGGATAGCGGGTAAGAATGCGGTCATAGGCCGCAACTGCGCCATCGGTGTACTGCTTGATCAGTGCTCCTTTGGCGGTCTCGGCCAGCTTGGTCTTGCGAACCAGATCGATTTCCCTCTCGTACGACGTGCCCAACTCAAAGAGCGCCTGGTCGGCCCCGCTGTAGAGCGGATATGTGTCAGCCACCGATTGCAGACGCGCGATGGCGGCCGGATAGGTCTCTTTCACGAAATAAAAGTGTCCAATCATGTATTCGCGTTGAGCGAGGACTTCCTGCACCTCCAGGAGCCGCTGCTTGGCCTCGGGCACCAGCTTGCTGTCTGGAAACTGCAGAATGAGCTGGCGATATTCTTCCTCGGCGCGTCGGGCATGTGTGGGATCGCGGTCTGCCTTCTCCATTTCCCTGTAGTGGATATTGGCAATCTTAAGCTGCGCTTCCGCCGCCTCGGGCATGTTGGGGAAGAAGGTGATGAAGTCCTTGTACTCGCTCTCGGCCTGCGCCATGGCGGCCGACCCGCCTTCCTGATACCACGAGTCGCCTATCGCGAGCTTGGCGCGCGCGACGTACTCTGAATCGGGATAAGTATTGATCAGCGTCTGCAGACTGAGCCGCGCCACGTCGTACTTGTTGTGCTTCATCGCGTCCATAGCGCGATCGAAGAGCACCTTGTCCGGCTGCTTGGAGTCGACGTCAGCAATCGGATTCAACGGCTGCTTGCTCTTCTTCTTGCTGCTTTTCTTGCTGGACTTGGTCGCCGGCTGGGTTGTCTTGGCCGGCGTGCTGCTGGCCGCCGGGGCCGGCGTCGTGTTGGCTGCCGGAGCAGGAGCGCTTGCCGGATTCTGCGCCTGAGGGCTACTTACATTCTGGTTCTGAGTATCGCTCGCGGTCTGGGCAAACGCACACAGCGACGACAATACAATTCCTGCCACGACCCTTATAATTACGCGACGAAACATCCTGCACACCTCTACCAATTCACATTCCAATGCCACCGTGCAGTCGAGCTAAACCTGCAACAACGTGGCTTCTTGCGCGGCCTTCAGCAGGGCAGCTACGTTACGTCCCGGATCGCCGTGACCGAAGACGTGACTGCCGGCAACAAATATCTCCACACCAGCACGCGCTGCCGCGCCGATGGTCTCCAAGTCGATGCCGCCATCGATTTCGATGCGGAAGTCCACTCCCTTGGCGGCGCGCATAGTCGCCAGCTTGCGCACCTTCTCCAGCGCGCCAGGAATGAACCTCTGCCCGCCAAAGCCGGGATTAACGGACATGACCAATACATAATCGACGATGTCTAGCACCTCGCCCAGCGTCTGCACCGTAGTCGCCGGATTGATAACCACGCCGACCAGCGCACCATGGCTGCGGATCAGCTCCAGCGTGCGGTTCAGATGGCGGCACACCTCTTGATGGACCGAAATCCAGTTTGCCCCGGCATCGACGAACGCCGGGATGTATTCGTCCGGGTTTTCGATCATCAAGTGGCAGTCGAGAGGGACATCCACCGCCTTGCGCAGCGAGGCCACCACGGGCGGACCGATGGTGATGTTGGGCACAAAATGCCCATCCATCACGTCCACATGGAGAAGGGTCGCGCCGCCGCGCACGGCGGCATTGGCGCCTTCTGCCAGGCGGGCGAAATCGGCCGACAAGATGGACGGCGCTATCTCAATCAAAGGCTTTCCCCCGCGGAGGAATCTTTGGGAATTCTAGCACGGCAAGCCGCGAGTTCGGATGTGCTCTGCATGGTGTTGCTGGCCGCGTTTCGCTCGTAGCTCTTCGCTCTTCGCCGTTCGCTATGGTTCCTGGTTGCGATTCGTTATTCAGCACTGTCATCCGGAGCGCGGACTTTACTTCCTTCAACCGTCGTCATCCGAGCGAGGACGTTGGTCCGAGTCCACAGAACTGTTATCTAGTTGATAACCTACCCCCTCCCCCCTCGGTTCTTTGTAATCATGCGATTACAAACTTTTTCCCGGCAAACCACTGAGCCCCATAGGCTTACAGGTAAGTTCATTACTTGCAATACTTAGAAGCCGTAATTTCTTGTACCTGCTGGCCCTAAACAGGAGCGGAAGGGAATTTTGTCCCTACCCACTACCCACCAAGTTGTCGAAGATCGTGGGCTGCAAGCCAGCCGTTTTGCCCTCATCAGAGCGTAGAGACACAAAGCCTCTGGTTGTCAGTGTACAGATTGACACGCCGTTGTCAGTGAAGCCGGTCACAGGGGTAGGTGATGGCCATAAGGAGGAAACGAGCCAGGGCGCAGCCGCTCCCCAAAGTGATGGATTGTGAATAAATAAGAGATTAAAGATTTATGTCTATCGGGGAGGAAAACGGGTGTATACTTCCGGCCCGACAACCCTTTGCTGGGATACTTTGAGGTGACGGTATGGCCGTGCCGGTACTTCGCTCCTTCTTCGGCGGCAAAGCGGGTTTTATGCTTTGCTTCCTGATGCTCCTGTTCTCATTCACTCCTGCCGCACTCGCGCAGGAAAAACTTATAGCGCCGGTGGCGGGCGGCACCGTCAGCGTGGTTGATCTCGCAACTCTTAATGTCAACGAAGTGGTGACTACGGGGGAGTCCCAAAGTTTCGCCCTAGTCGGCGCCAATCCGCGGCAGGGCTTAATAGGAGCCTTTAATTACCTGTCCGTGATTGATTTCAGTCTGGGGCGCGAGGTGAACCGGATTTACGGTGTTTGCCCCTATTATTCCTCCGCCTTCACCTCCGACCAAAAATATCTCCTGGTGCAGGACGGGTGCGGTTACAGCGGCTATTCCTATGGCTTGACCGTACTCAACGCAAGCACGGGGAGGCTGGTACGGCGAGTTGGTCTGACGCAAACGCTCGGCTACGGCGCCTCCGAACTGGGCCCGGTTGTTGTGGCGGGCAATAAGGCGTATGTGGCCTCTCAATCTGGTGACCCCGCTCGCTCCCCGCTCGCAGTGCTGAATCTTCGGAATTTCAGACTCAGACCGGTCAACGTCCCAAGTGGCTACCTTGATTTGTCCGGCTATTCGGTCCCGAACGCCGCGCTAACTCCTGATCAGAAGTATCTGGTATTCGTCCAGAACTTGTATTCGGATGGCTCTTCTCACCTGTACGTCATCAACACTGCCAACGATCAGGTCGTTCTGGACCAGCCTCTGAGCTTCGATCCGCAGGGGCTGGTAATTACTCCGGTGAACACTGCCGGCAAAGTATATGGCTATTTGCTGGCAGACGACACCAACTTTGAGTTCTCGGCCACGGTAATTGATTTGAATGAGGGATCCAAAACTTTCGGGCAGCTACTACCCCAGACCGAGGTTTCGCTGTACACCTATTTTCCTAATTACTCTTCAACTGCCGCCATCAACGGGGACGGCAGCCGGCTGGTGGTCGGCGGGTTGAGGAACAGTAAGAGTTCGCCCAATCCCAATGTGGTGGAGATTGACACGGCCCAGATGCTGATTGATCCCAGCAAGGCCATCGTGGGCAGCGCAGTTCTGGGTGGCGGAGGCCAGCCGAATGGGTTGACCATCGCGACCATCAGCACGACTTTGCCGCCTACTGCCCCCACCGTGACCCAGGTATCGCCGGCCACCATCACCAACGATACCGATAACACGCTCACCATTACGGGCACGAACTTCGCCAGTGACGCCACCGTACGGATCGGGACCTTTCCCGCGTTGCCCGCGACGGTCAACAGTTCCACCAGTCTGCAAGTCACCGTTTCAAAGAACTGGCCGGCGCAGGCCAGTCTCGACGTAGTGGTAACCAATCCAAAGAGCGGCAGTCCGCCCAGCAAGCAGTACCAGAGCGGCGTTCTTCCTGCCGCTCTGACCGTTCTTCCCAATCCGCAGTTCCAACCCAAGAACCAATTTGCCGTGTATAACCTGGCCTCCGTATCCGTCTATGAGCCTGGCCAGCAAACCATGATCAACGTTCCCAACACGTTGGTGCCCACCGGGATTGCGTTCAGTACGGACGGAGCGGGTATCTATGCTCCGAGCAACGGCCCGCGCGGTGTCACTTCCGGGCAAGTAGCCGAGTGGAGCCCGCTGGATGACAGCCTGAAGGCGCAAATTCCGCTGTCGGGCATCTCGCGGGTTGGGGCGGTAGCCGGCGAACTGGCGCTTTCTCCCAGTATCGATCCCCGCAGCGGCGACCCCGTGGTATTTGTGCCGGTAACTTCTAACGGATTTCAAGATGTTGGCGTGGAGGTGGTGGACACCAAGTCCAACACGGTGACCAACACCCTCGCTGCCGGCTTGAATGCGGATTTTGCATACGCATTCGGAGGGGTGGCGACTCCGGACGGAAAATACGTTTACGTCAACGCTTCCTACCAGTCAGGACAGAACTATGGCTACCTGATCATCGTCTTTGATGTGCTGCACGGCACCGCCGTCTCCCTTGATACCGCAACGCTAGGGGTTCAGGATGAACAGGTCGAAATGACGATTTCACCCGATGGTAAATCGCTCTTACTGGACTCAACCGACGAGGCGATCTCTGTATTCGACATCAGCGCCAATCCGAATAATCCGACGCTGGTAACCACCATTACCGGCACGCCGCCACCGGGGGGTCGTCCGTTTAACTTCTTGAGTTGGAGGGTGGCCGCCGGCCACCTGTTCGCGTTGGATTTCGCCCAGAATGCCCTTGTCGCC
>Ga0074046_10002476_pt1 | contig 15914 bp, 10 predicted proteins | sample BogForMeECP23OM3_FD_94441 | JGI IMG/M metagenome (GOLD analysis project Ga0074046, IMG submission 94441) | Bog forest soil microbial communities from Calvert Island, British Columbia, Canada - Bog Forest MetaG ECP23OM3 | ecosystem: Environmental > Terrestrial > Soil > Wetlands ...
CATGCGTCGGGAATCTACCTGCTCGCGGCGCCCAAGCGGATCGAGGACAGCGAGTTGGTCACCGACGCGACGGTCGGTGCAATCCTCGACCTGATGCGCCAGCTGTTCGACTTCGTGATCGTGGATTGCGGCACGCATATCGACGCCAACACGGTCGCCGCCTGGGAGCGCTCGAGTCATCTGTTCTACGTACTGGACCAGTCGATCGGCGCGGCGCGATGCGCGTGGCGATTCGTCGATCTGGTGGGGCGGCTGGGGCTGCCGGGGATCGAACCCAACTTCATTCTGAGCCGTTTCGTGACCGGTCATCCGATCAGTGAAGAGCAGCTCAGCCATACGCTGGCGCAGCCGATTCACACGCGGATTCCGCGCGATGAAAAAGTTCTCGAGCGCGTGCAGTTGAGCGCACAGGATTTGTGGCAGGTGGCGCCGAACTCGCCGCTGGCCAAGAGCATCGAGGACCTGGCGCGGCGGCTCGAGGTGGGCGCCGAAACCACCGACGGCAATTCCCCGAATTCATTGGTTTCGCGCCTGTTGAATGTTATCGGCGCACGCACCTGAGGTACCCGAATGAAACTAGTTGAGAGAATTTCCCAGCAGAACAGCGCGACGCCGGTTCCGTTTCAGCGCTCGCTGATAGGCAATAAAAAGGGCGCCGTCAAAGACGCGCAGGCCGAGGGTTTTCAGCAGCTCAAGCTTGCGGTCCACAACCGGCTGTTCGAGATGCTGGACGTTACGCGGCTTGAAAGCCTCGAGCCGGGCCTGGCGGCGCAGAAGGTCACCACGGCGATCTCCGCCATTCTGGACGACGAGGGGCGCCTGCTCACCGACGTCGACAAGACTCACCTGATCGAGGAGATCAAGAACGAGCTGCTGGGACTCGGGCCGTTGGAGCCGCTTTTGTGGGATGATGAAATCACCGACATCCTGGTCAACGGGCACAGCCAGGTTTACGTCGAAAAAGGCGGCAAGCTTCACTCCACCGAGGTCAAGTTCCAGGACGATCAGCACTTGATGCTGATCATCGATCGAATCGTGTCGCAGGTCGGGCGCCGGGTTGACGAAGCGTCGCCGATGGTTGACGCGCGGTTGCCCGACGGTTCGCGTATCAACGCGATCATTCCGCCGCTGACGCTCGACGGCCCGGCGCTGTCGATTCGCCGATTCGGACGCAGGCGCTACAACATCGACGATCTGGTCGCGAAGAAGACGCTGGTGCCTGAGATCGTCGAGTTTATGCGCACCATCGTGCGCGCGCGGCTCAACATCCTGGTTTGCGGCGGCACCGGCTCGGGCAAAACGACAATGCTTAACTGCATGTCGCTGTTCGTCCCGGCCGACGAGCGAATTGTGACGATTGAAGACTCGGCCGAATTGAGCCTCCAGCAGCCGCATGTGGTCAGGCTCGAAACGCGGCCGCCCAACGTCGAAGGCAAGGGTGAAGTCACCCAGCGCGATCTGGTCAGGAACTCGTTGCGCATGCGGCCGGACCGCATAATCGTCGGCGAGGTCCGCGGCGACGAAGTGTTCGACATGTTGCAAGCGATGTCGACCGGCCATGACGGCTCAATCGCCACCATCCACGCCAACACTCCCCGCGACAGCTTGGGCCGTCTGGAGATGATGATGCTGCTGTCGGGAGTGGCGATTCCGCAGCGCGCGATGCGCCAGCAAATCGCGTCGGCGCTCAACATCATCGTCCATGTATCGCGGCTATCCGACGGCTCGCGCAAAGTGATGCGCATTTCCGAGATCAGCGGGATGGAGGGTGAGATGGTGATGATGCAGGATCTGTTCGAATTCAAGCGCACGGGAATCGGGCCGGGTGGCGAAGTGCTCGGCCAGTTTCTCGCCACCGGGATTCGGTCAACCTACTCGCAGCGGCTGGAGGCCGCGGGTTACAAACTCGAGGCCAAGGCGTTCCGCAGCACAATCGGATAAATACCATGGATCTTTTGATGGCAAGCGGCATATTCGCGCTCGTCTTCGTGGGCGTGCTGATCCTCACCAGCCGTCGCGGCACCGGAGTCGAGCAACAGCGCGAGGTGGCACGACGCCTGACGCGCCCCCCCGACGATCTGGAGATCGATGTCATGCGCAAGCGCCGGCCCGAGCAGGGACCGCTGCTGGGCGTGCTGTACGAACTGAACCTGATGCGCAGCCTCGAAGAGATGATGTGGCAGGCGGGCTTGTACATGAGGGTCGCCGACATCCTGCTGATCATGGTGCTGCTGTTCGGTGCGGGATTGCTCGGCGGCAATATCTTGTTCCACGGCATGTGGTTCGCGCTGGGTGGCGCGCTGTTGATGACCAGCCTGCCGCTGCTTTTCATCCAATTCCGCAAGAAGCGGCGCCTGGCCGCCTTTGCGGCCCAGTTGCCGTTCGCGCTTGACCTGATCAAATCGTCGCTCGAGGCGGGACATTCGCTGCAGCGTGCGCTGCAAGTTCTGGTCGGCGAGTTCGCCGATCCGCTGGGCGGCGAATTCCGCACGGTGCTCGAGCAGAACCGGATCGGGCTGCCGCTGCCGCGCGCGCTCGAAGACATGCTCAAGCGAGTTCCGGAGGACGACCTCCGGCTCCTGGTCGTCGCCGTGCGCGTGCAAACGGAGGTCGGCTCGAGCCTGGCTCAGATTGTCGGGCGGCTATCCGAAATCGTGCGAATCCGCCAGCGCTTGCGGTTGCAGATCAGAGCGTTGACCGCGCAATCGCGTTTCGGCGGCCTCGTCGTCGGCTGCCTGCCAATCGCGGTGCTCGGCATTTTCAGCTTGATTCAGCCGGGTTACGCCGATCAATTGTTCTATGACCCAATGGGCCAGAAGATTTTGAAATTCGCGGTCGGCGCGGACTTGCTCGCCATCGTGACTATCAGGCGACTACTGCGGGTGCGCTACTAATATGAGTCCATTCATAGTTGGCATAGCGGTCTTCCTTCTGGCTGGCGCGGCGTGCGTGGCCTTGTACCTCGCCATTTCGCCGCAGAGCCGGGCGGTCGATGAACGATTCGCGGATTTGGCGGTCAGGATGCGGGCTTCGCAGGGCGCACTCGAAGGCGACCTTCAGGACGAAAACCTGCTCCGCATGCTGTTCAAATGGGCCTCCAAGCGCGTCCCGCCGCCGAACATGGATACTCCCACCGGGGAGAAGCTCCAGCAGACTCTGGCGCAGGCGGGATTTCTGAAGTCCAGCGCGCCACAGACCTATCAGGTCATCCGCGTGCTGCTGGCGATCGGATGCGGCGTATTGGGTCTGTTGATCGGACTCGTTTTTCATAGCTCGATGGTTCAGCCGCTGCTGCTCGGAATCGTCGGCGTCGCGATCGGAATTTTCGTGCCCTCCTACTACCTGGGACGGCGCGCGCGGACGCGTCAGGACAACATCTCAAGGCAGCTCTCGGACGTGCTCGATCTGCTGGTGGTATGCGTCGAAGCGGGCCTCGGACTGTTCGAGGCGATTCGAATCGTCGGCGCGGAATGCGAACGTCATGGGCAGGAAATCGGCACCGAGTTGAATCTGGTCGCTACCGATATTTCCGCCGGCGCGACGCTCGGGCAGGCGTTGCGCGGGCTGGCCGAGCGGACTGCGGTTGAGGATATCAAGCCGCTCGCCGCAACCTTGATTCAGAGTGAACAACTTGGCGCGCAGATCGGACCTGCATTGCGCTCCAGTTCGGACGCATTAAGACAGCATCGCCGGATACGTGCGGAGGAAGACGCGCAGAAGGCATCGATCAAGATTCTGTTCCCGCTGGTCATCTTCGTATTGCCCGCGATGATCGCGGTAATCGTCGGACCGGCAATGATCTCGGTCATCCGCACGATCTCCACTAGTGGCGGAGGATGATTCCGGGCCGGCTGATTTCATCGATCAGAAGGCAATCCAATAGCTTCTCCCAGGGGGCCTCGGACCCGGCGCGCCTGCGCGTCGGTCCGGGGCCTGTTTGTTTTTGTGCGAGAGTCCGACCTAAAGACTGAGACGCTTCATCAACCGATATAGCGTGGTCCGATCGACTCCGAGTGTGGTCGCCGCCTCGACCCTGTTTCCGCCGGTTGCGGCGAGTGCCGCCTTGATTCGCACCGTCGCCGCGCGATCGAGGGTCGTTTGCAGCGTGCCCTCGTCCTGATTCCCCGCGGGCTGTGCGTCACGCCGCGCGTGGCTCGAATCTATCGTCGATCCCGGCGCCGCGCCCGGGCCTGATGCCGAATCAACGCCGGCCGGCTGGGAAACGCCGGCACCAAGGTCTTCATCGGAGTCGTCACCGTCGAAAGCAAACGCTTCGGGCATCAACGTCTCCTGCCCACTCATCACGACCGCGCGCTCGATAACGTTTTCCAGTTCGCGCACATTGCCCGGCCACGAGTAGCCGAGTAGCGCCTGCTCAGCCTGCGGGGAAAGTATCAGCGGGCGGCCCGCGTCGGTCGAATGAAAGGCGAGAAAATGATGCGCCAACGGCAGGATGTCTTCGCGGCGCTCGCGAAGCGGCGCGATCTTGAGCGGAATTACGCTGAGACGGAAATATAAGTCGGCGCGGAAGCGGCCCGCGGCGACTTCGCTGCGCAGCTTGCGATTGGTCGCCGCGACAATTCTGACATCCACCTTGCGCGGTTTCGACCCGCCCACCCGCAGCACCTCGCCGTCTTCGAGCACGCGCAGGAGCTTGGCCTGGAAGTCCGGGCCCGCCTCGGCGATCTCATCGAGAAAAAGCGTGCCGTCCGAGGCACGCTCGAAGCATCCCGCGCGTGCCCGGATCGCCCCGGTGAACGATCCCTTTTCATGGCCGAACAGCTCGCTCTCGACCACGCCATCGGCAAGCGCCTTACAGTTGATCGCCAGGAACGGACCCTCGGCGCGATTGCTCCAGTAGTGAAGCATCCGGGCCACCAGCTCCTTGCCGGTACCCGTCTCACCTTCGATAAGCGCGGTCGTCCGCGACGGGGCGACCCGCCGAATCAGGGCGACGAGCTGGTGGCTCTTGGGCGCTTCGGCCACGAAACCGGCGGCGATGCTGGCGGCGATGCTGACGACATCGAGCTGCTCGCGCAACTTCCGATTCTCGCGTTGAAGCGTGCTCATCTCGACCGCCCGGCCGACGACCGCGTTCAGCTCATCGGCGTCAAATGGCTTCGTCACGCAATCGAAGGCACCGCCGCGCAGTGCCGCCTTGGCCGACTCCGTCGCCGGCACCGGCAGGGTCAGCACGACCGCCAAACCAGGCTCCTCGCTCTGCACTTTTTTCAGCAATTCCATCCCATCCATCCCCGGCATCCTCATGTCTGCGACGATTACGTCTGCACCCTTGCATTCGAGCGCCTTTAAGGCCGCCTCGACTGTGGGACACGTTTCGCATTCGTAACCAGCCTGTGAAAGGACCATCGCGGCAGCGCGTGCAACCTGGAAGTCGTCATCGACGATCAGGACCCGAGCGCTTTTCTGTAGGTTGCGATCTTGCACGCTCATCCAAATCGCCACGTTCTCCCTGAGCGGCAAACGCGGCTTAGTGTAGCATTCTCGCCCTCGCCTATAAGAGTGTCAATAAGGGTAAAAAGAGCCTTCTTTGCCGAAGGTTTTCTGAGAATGAAGCGTTGCGAATGTGAAACGTAAGGGTGGACGCGCAACTGCGGACTTCAGGGCCGGCACAGCGACGCCAGCATTGCAGCAGAGACACCCGTGCGGTCCCGCCACAGCTTCAAGATAGCGGTCGGGCGGAGAGCGGCGCGTCGGTTCTTTCGGCTAATTCGAGGAAGTATTCCGCGAGGCCAGCAGTGACGCGAGTCGAGCGAACGGCAGCCTCATCAGTCATGGGCGGCGGCGTGCCGAACAGCGCCTTGTGAATGGTGAACGTGAAATATGCAGGCCGCGGCCCTGCTTCGAACCTCCCGCGAGAAGACCTACGCGAAGATCGGCAAGTACGCCGCGTGACCGATCGAGCCCGGTCAGATCATTACTTTGGCGTCTTGCCGGTGCCCTCGAGTTTGACACCCTGACCGCCGCTCGGCTCGAGATTATCTTTTATCTCCATAGTGCCGGTGTATTTCATGGCGGCGGTCGGAGTGAATTTTACCGAGACCTCGCAACTTCCCGGTAGGACGCCCTTGGCTTTCGGGCCGAGGTCGTCGTCGTCGCAGGCCTGAGTGATGCTGAACGGGCTCGTCACTCCGGATTCCATCTCGATGAGAATCGGCAGCGGATGCTTCTTCTTTGAGACCTTGCCGGCATTGGTGATCTTGACGGACTTGGTATTGTCGGCGCCCACGTCGACGCTGCCGAAGTTGAGGGACTTGGGCGAGACTTTGAGCTTGCCGGCGACCGGAGTCGGCGTTGCAGTCGGAGTCGCGGGGGTCGGCACGACCACCGTGAATCCCTTCGAGTCGCTCGAGGGGTTGTATCCCGTGACTCCAGGGAAGTTGGCGCCGAGCGTCATGCTTCCGGTCCCCGACGGCGTGATCTCACAGGAGGCGTTGCCGTTGCCATCGGTTGTGGCGCCGCAGCCTTCACCGCCGATCGTGAAGTTGACCGTCTGGCCCGCAAGCGCGACTTGAGGATTCGCCGATACATCCGTCAGGTTCGCGGTCACGGTGACGATTTGGCTCGCCGTCGCGCTGTTTGGGCTCGCGTTGAGAGTCAGGAAGGTCACATGGGTACCGGAACCCCAAGTGACTACCGCGGAGTTGGAATTGAGCGACGCCGCGCCCAGCGACGCGGATGCAGTAATCGTATCAACCCCCTGCTTGACGGCGATGTAGGTGAACGCTGCCGTCCCCGCGGCGACAGAGTCAACCGTCGCCGACTGAGGATTCGCGCCCGTCACTTGAAAAGTTACCGGTGTGCCGGTCGGCGCAATCGCGTTATGGAAGCTGGCCGTAAGCGTGATCGGGCTGCCCTGCGCAGCATCGGAGCTGAACGTCGCGGGCGTCAGCGCGAGCGCGGCGGGCGGACTCGGCGCGGTGTAAATGCACGCGCCGCTGGTGTCGGTGATTTTCCACACGGCGACGCCCTCCGCCAGGTAGATGCATCCGTCGGGACCGGTGATCATTCCGTTCGCTCCGCCGTTGGCGATGATCGTTGTGCTGATCGAGGGCGTGGCGGTCGTCAGGTCGAAAACGCTAATCGTGGGAGGCGAATTTGGAGTGACGCTGGTGTTCGCAGGGAAGTTGGCAATCAGGAATTGCGCGTCGCCATTGGCCTGCGTCCCGTACGCCTGCATCCCCAGGTTGCTCGATCCCAGCCCGGATATCGGCGTTACAACGGGAGGATTAGGCCCGCTGGTCCCGGTGACCATCGCCCCCTGGCCGCTATCCCACACATACATGTCGCCGCTGGGCGCGAACGCGATATTGGCATTGGGCGTATGCGGCAGGTTCGTGTACGTCGTGGTAGTCGGCGAACCGGTGCCGGGCCCCGAGATTCGCCATAGCGCGGGATTGTCGGCCCCCCCGCCGAAGCAGAGATCGTCGGTGAACAGGTCGCCGCTCAGCGGATCGACAGAAAGCGCGCTGGGGCAGGTAAGGCTGGACGCGACCGTCGCGACCACCGCGCCGGTGGTGGGGTTGATCTGCATTACGTCGCCGGTGGTGAAGCCGCCGCCGGTCGCTAATCGGCTAGCGTACAGCTTGCCGCCACTGTCGACGGCCAGCCCCGTCAAGCTCTCTCCGAGCGAGGCAAGCAGGGTGCCGCCGTTGGCTATCCCGCCACCGGACGGGAACTTGTACAAATTTCCGGTCGGCGCGTCGGAGACATAAAGATTCCCGCTCGAATCGAATGCCATCCCCCACGCGCCCGGGCATCCGCCGAAGTTGACGGAGCTATAGGAGAAGTCCTGCGCCACGAATCCGGTCGCGTATGGCGTCGCGATAAATCCCGGCGCTGCCACTTCGGTATTCGAGCATCCAGCCTCCGGAGCGCTGCTGAAGGTGACCACGCCCGTCTCTGGAAAGGGAATATTGCCGTCGGTCACATCGACCGCCGAGTAGGTAATCGTCTCGTTGTTGGAATCCACCGCGGTGAACTCGATCTTGCCGTCAGCGGCGGTGACGGGTGGAACTGGTCCGCTAATCACCGAATTGCCGCCGGTCTGAACAATCTGGACGAGTTTTCCGGGCGACGGCCGGCTCAGTGAGTCCTCAAGCGTTACGGTGATATCCGCCTGAGTCGCCCCGTCGGCGGTGACGGTGCCCGGGAACGCATTGAGTCCGGCTTGCGTCGCCACCGGACTGACGAACGGCAGAGTGGGCGCGGCAGTCAAGGTTGTCCCGTCAGTCGTGTCCTTCGCGGTCAGAGTAAGCGTCTCCGGCGTCAAGTCGGTCACCGTGAAGGCCGCGGCGCCGTTGTTGATCCCGGAAATGGCGCTGGGCGGGGCGATGGTTGCATGGCTGCCAGCGTTGGCGGTCAGAGTGACCGTCTTTCCGCTCACCTCATTGCCGTTGCTGTCGTACAGATTAACGCTGACGAAGCTCTCGGAGGCGCCGTCGGCAGGCTCGCCGGAGGGGGCGGGCGCTCCCGCCGCCTGGAATCCGTTGTGCAGGAACGCCAACACCGCCGACACCGACGGGTCAACGGCGCCCACGGTCTGGCTCGCCAGCTTTTGATGCAGCACCTCCAGGTTGGGGGAGCCAAGTCCGACGTGGGCGAAATCGCTGGTCATCGACGCCGCGTCATGAAACGCGCCAGTGCCGGCCAGCGGGTAAATGACAGGGTTGAGGAAGCCCTGATTCGTCCCCACCGACTGATTGAGCAGCGCGGTGTATCCCGCCCAAGCCGGCGCGGACATGCTAGTCCCTCCGTATTGCTTGCCGTTGGGACAGCCGCCGCCGTCAGCCTGGCAAATCTCCACGCCGTGGAACGGGTCGGCATTGCTAACCACGTCGGGCACTGAGCGATGGGTCAAACCCAAGCCGCTCTGATAGGTCGGAACGGCAAAAAACGTGCTGGTCCCGAAGCCGCCCTCGCCCGCCGGCGGCGAGGTCGCGGAGTCGTCCCACCAGGTTTCGGTGCCGTAAGCGAAGCCCGGACCGGGCGTAAGCGAGCTGCCGCCAACCGCGGTGGCGTTGGGCGAATCGGCCGGAACCGCGACCGTGTTGGCGCTTCCGTCCAGGCAACTGCTTCCCGAATCGCCCGCTCCATTGAAAACGCTGACGTGGGCCGCGGCGGCGTTTTGAAAAATCGAATCGATGCCGTCGACGTCGGCGGCCGTGGTCTCATCCTCGCAATACGCCCAACTGTTGCTGATCACAGTTACCTTGGCGTCGTCCAGCATCCGGTTGAACACCGACTGAAAGCTCCCGCCGGCGCCACTGAACGGCGCGTCATAGACGATCACCTTTGCGCCCGGCGCGATGGTCATGACGGTATCGATGTCGAGCAGCACCTCGTCCTCCCCGGCTCCGATCGAAACGCCGCCATCGACGTTCACCTCGCTGAGATTTCCGATCGAGGCCGCGGGCATCCCGGTCAGGCTCAGATAGCCGCTCACATCGCTTGACTGAAAGTTATCGAATTCGGCCAATCCAATGGTCTGCCCGGCGCCGGTAGCGCTCTGCCATGGAGAAGCCGCCAAGTCGACCGCGTCGGACTCCGTTCCATCCGCTGCGGCGCCGGATGGTTCGCTGCTGCGGCGCGTTGGAAAGCATCCCCAAAAGCCTCGTCTCTTGGGACACCGCCGGGCACGGGACGGCTCGAGGCTGTTCCGGCTTGGCAGGAGGGCGGCCGCGTTGTACGCGGTTGCGTATGCTGCGGCTGGTTCCCCGGCCAATACGCCGAATCCCAATAGGTTGCATGCGGGGAACTGGGCGTTGATCTGAGTTCCGTATCCCGCCGCGGTCGCGTTTGAGTTGATGCATTCGGCCAACATGCCAAGGATGCAGGCCTTGCCGGCGGCGGTATTGGGGTTCAGTCCGATAATGTTGGCGAGCGTGCCGATCTCGATCGCACAAAACGCGGAGAATATCGCGATGTGGCCGGGCCTCGGTTTCGCGTAATCGGACAGCCCACTCACCGCTTGCACCAGCGAGGCGACCGCCAGCGGCAGCTTGGGATCGCTGTCATTGGCGTAAAATTGGCGCTCTCCAATCGTGTAGTCGCGGATCCGCACGCCGAACGCGCGCTCTGCATCCGCTCGCGTGCCGCGCGCAGTCAGCGTCAGGCGATTCTTCGAGCCGCGCTCAAGCCGCAAGCCCTGCGACCTCATCCAGCGCAGGACGGAATCGTAATCGGCGCGGCTCGGGCCGAAGCGATCGGCAATTTGTCGCTGAGTCAGGAAGTGATGAAAGCTGGGGGACTTGGGCTGGTAGAGGTCGTGCAGAAAGCGCTCGAATCCGGCTTGGTCGTCGTGCTTGAGCACGAGCGTCAGCATGATGGGCTCGTTTTCGGCTTTGGCGCTGGAAGGGACAACGCTCGCCTTCGCGAGCGCGGACAGCACGTGGCCGGGCAGACGAACCGTCGCGGGCGTGGCGTCAGGATGATCGGCGCTGGCGCTTGCTATCGATGGGCTGGCCAGGAGAACCGAAGCGAATGACAATACGAGCAGCCACAAACGGGCCCGAGGCACCTGAGCCGGAATTTCCATTTCGAACCCCCGATAGGATTAGCGTGGCGCATTTTTCGGATTAGCGTGACGCATCTAGACTCGCATTTGCACCATACTTATTGCAAACGTAAAGCGTGAGCCCGATTTTGAGTCCAAGGGGCTTTTCACGATGCCACAACGGACCACAGTCGTGCCGTGCGTCGCGAAAGCACCGAAAATGGTGCTTTTCCGGCCGGGTTCCACGACACTGTTCCCCATCCCGCCGAGACCGGGAGGTGCGACCATTTTCGTACGGAGGCGCTACGCCCGGAAGCGGTTCGATCGGAGCGGGATAGCTGGAAGGTCAGGCAGAGCCGGTTATTGTGAGGTGGCTTACGATTTCAACTGCGGCGGTCGATACCGAAGAGCGCCTTCTGAATCGTTGGGAAGAGCCTGAACTCTTCGTTGTCGATTGCGTCGTCCAAGTTGACCGCCAGTCCGCTCAACGCTTGTCCGGCGTCACGCGCCTGAGCTTCAGTGAGACGGTCCGCGCCGGTGTCGACGATTGCGCCGATGAGCGTTCGCAGCCGGTCATGCAATGCGCGGACCTTGCGTCCGGCTTCTGGCGAGAGACGGCCTTGCTGCACCAGCCACGGAAGTAACTGGCTGTCTTGGGAATCGAGATGATGGGATAGGGTTGGCTGTATCGCCGCCCAAATCTGGGCAGCATCACGCCTGAGCTCGGGCGACTCTGGATTTCGCGCGAGGCGCAATCCCGCCAACGCCGCATCGAGCAAGCGCGATCTTAGCTGGGAGCCCTCGCGATTGAGTTCCTCCGAGAGACAACGGATCCCCGCGTCGATGGGCGTCGGGTTCTCGGCGCTCGATTCTCCCACGTTGATCCCGGATTTCTCCGCCGCTGAAGGCGCGGATTGTCCATCGACTTGCTTCGCCTGCAAAAATGATTGCAGCACGTGTCCGAATCGTTCGATCGACAGTGGCTTGGAAACGTAGTAGTGGGCGCCTTTGGTGCGCGCCCGTTTCTCATTGGCGTCGCTTTGGCTGCCGGCGACGTAGAGCAAAGGGGGGCCGGAGAAGTGCTTGCGAATCTGCTCGAGCAGCCAGCCGCGATCGTTTTCTTCGACCGCCTGATCGTCGAGTATAACGAGTCGCACATTTGGCTGAGCGAACACCTCGCGGCCCACGTATTTGTCGGCTGAATGGCGGACCAGCTTCCAGGGACGCTTGACAATTCCGAGTACGAGCTTCGTCAACGCCTCGTCATCAGAGAGGAGCAGCACAGTGGGAGAGAGGCGAGTCTTTTCCGCAGTCTCCGTTTTCACCTTTTGCGGCATGCTCTCCGCCTGGTGTCAATGAAGAAACAACGTTCAGGCAGTTCTGCTCACTCATTGCAGCAAATATGCCAAAGATAGCGCCCGCTTTAGACGATGCCCGGGGAACGAAAGGATACAATTTTCCCCGGATGTCTCCTTCGGAACCAACGCAAACGCGCCATCAAAAGTACGCCAACCCTCAGCGATCTTGTTCTTTTGCCCAGCGGCCGCAGAAATAACAAAAAGTGAAGAAGACCCAAGCTCCAGACGGTGGACCACGACACTACTACTTTCTGCGATCACATCTGATCACATTTTAAGCCACGGCATGGATTGTGCGTTCATGGACTATGCGTCGTTGTCGAGCATTGACGTTCAGGAAGCGGCAGCTCGCAGGAGGGGCGCCACCGGTTTGGGGACCGGCGGCCAAGCGGGAGCGGTTTGTCTGAATGCCGGGAGCGTTGTAACGGCAGTCGCGACCAAAGGCTCGATAGCCATCGGCCGCGACACCAGTGCGCCGACGACACCAGTGCGCCGACTTGTACGTCAAAGAACGGCGATCAGATCGCCAAATTCACCGCCGGCGAACTGACGAGCGGCGGTAGCAAGTCGGCCGATATCTTGTTGTCCGACGACGGCGGCTGCACGAACCTCTGCAGCCCTGGAGAGATCGCGTTCGATCAAGGGGGCAACCTTTGGGTCACCAACGAAGACGCGAACACGGTCGTGGAGTATGCGAAGGATCAACTGACCAGCTCCGGCAAACCCGCTCCGACGGTGACGTTAAGCAGTGCCGTCTTTGACGCACCATGGGGAGCGGTCTTCGACACCAGCGGCAATCTGGTGGTTATGAACTACTCCGACGGAACGATCGCGAAGTTCACGTCCCAACAGTTGAAGGCGAGCGGCGCACCGGTTCCCGAGGTCTCAGTGACGGGATCCAATATCTAGGGTACTGTCCTGGGACATTAATCCGGCTTGTCGAACGCCTCTTCCATCGCGGCGGCTTCGAGCGAGAGGCCGCGCGTTTCGGGCAGCAAGAGTGCGACGATGATCGCGTTGGGTATCGCGAGCAGGCTCAAGTATCCGACCACGATCGACAGACCGCCAAGGCGCGCGGCGAGAACCGCGATCAGAGTCTGGGCCGAGACCGCGGCGGCCGCGCCGACGAGCGCGAACCATCCCATCATCGCGCCCCGGATTGCGGTGGGAAAAAGTTCGGTGGCCAGCGAATTGCCGCCCACCTGCCCCGCGCTCAGGCCAGCGGTGAAACAGCAATACGTGACCCCGATCCATAGCATGCGAAGGTGCAAGTGCGCCGGCGGACCCCAATAGAAGGTGATCGCGCCAAGACTGGTCATCAGGGCCGCAACGAAGATGGTGGGGATGCGACCGTAGCGCTCGCAGTTTCGCGCGGCGATCGGAAAGCCGAGCATCCCGACGCCGCCTCCGATCAGCATCAGGAGGCTGGCGGCGCCCGGCGCTAACCCCACGACCGAGACCAGGTGGAAGTACGCCCAACTGCTGGCCGCGACCCCCGCGATGTTGGCCAGCAACGAGCAGACCAGAATCGTGATCGCGCGGCGTCGATAGAGCTGTCCGAACGCGTCGTAAAAGCTGCTGGCCGAAGTCGTGCCGGTCGCAGCGGCGCGTTGCCAGCGGCCGCTCTCCGGGATGACGCGGGCGGCCATCCACAGCGCGGCGACTCCCATCGCCGACGCCAGCACCAGCATCCATCGCCACGAGTAACGACTCGCCACCATCGGCATCACGATCAGGCACAGCCCGCCACCGAGACCAATCCCCAGCCCACCCCAGCTTTGCCCCCGCGCGCGCTCCTCGATCGCGAGTTCCTCGGCCAGGATCACGACACCGTCGGCGATCGTCGCGCCGATGAAGGCGTAGAGCGCGATCTCGCACAGCGCGAAGGCCGCGATGTTGGTCGAGAACGCAGCGGCGAGCGCGCTGACGGAAGTGCCGGCCATGCACACGAGCAGCATCCGGCGGCGCCCGAGCCGATCGATCATCCGCGAGAGCCCCAGCGCGCCGATCGCCGAGATCGAAATCCATGCGAACAGGCCCGCGATTCCCGACTCGCCAAGGTGAAAACTCTTCGCGATCCAGGGTGCGCCGATGCCGTTGATCGACATCGTGAAGCCTTCGAAGGCGAGCACGCGCGCGATCGAGTGGGTCAACCGGCGATTTTTCAGCGCGGCGTCCTCATCACCGAGGCCGGGCGAAGCTCCAGCAACGTTGGCGGCCGAACTCGCGTCAGACTGGTTGCTCATTTTTTTTCCGTCAGGCGCCGGCGAGTGCCCGCCGAGAATAGCTGTCGCCGTCCCGGGCGGTCGAGACTAAGCGCCGCGCCGGCGGTAATTCATTTTTCGTTTTTCGTTTTTCGTTTTTCGTTGCTGCGCTGCGATGCTAATTCCCGCGGCGCGCGATGAGGGCGACAAAGTCTCCCTCCGTGACGATGCCGACCAGGCGCCCATTGTCGACCACCGGAAGGCATCCGATCTTCCGCTCGGTCAAAAGTCGTGCGGCCTCGATCAGAGGAGCATCCGGGCTGGTGGTGACTACATCGCTGGTCATCACGTCTTTGACCGAGAGTGTGTCGAGAAGTTTGCGCTGAGCGTGCCTGCCGTAGCCAAGCGCCTGCGCGAGCGCATCGCGAAAGAGATCGCGCTGGCTCACGATGCCGACGAGGACGTGACCGTCATCATCGACAACCGGCAAATGGCGAATCCGTCCCAAGAGCATGATGTCGTCAGCCAGGGTGAGTTTGTCGTTGCGTTTAAGAGTGGTCGGGTCCGCTGACATCACGTCGCGGACTTTCAGATCTTTCATGCTAAGTTCTCCAGCGTCAGAGCTTCACAGGCAACCCAAAAGGAATGTAGCGCCTTCCGCGCCATCGCAAAACCCCAGCCTCGGATTGTCTGATTGGCGCTTTGCGCCGGGTTGGCGACATAATCGGTTTTAGTGTGACGACGAGAGCCAACATCGTGTATCCGATCGCGCCACGCGCTTCGATACAGCGGACCAGTTCCTTCGGCTCGATTTACGAGCCGATTACTTGACCACTGGGCCGTGAATTGCTTCGCTCTTCTGTGGACGACAATTCAGGAGCAGCTCGCGGAGAATTTGTATGAAATCCAAGACCGGCGGGAAAACCAAGAAATCAAAGCCAAACGAGGCCGCTGCACGACTGAAGGATCTGAGCAAGCTTCTTGCGCGGGCGCGCCAGGACGTGCTCGCTCGAGTGCGGGTGCTTCGCAAAGAGGAGCAAGACGACGCGGTGGAACTGCCCGCCGACGACTTGGACGTGGCCCGTTCGCTGGAAGACATCGAGACCGACGCCGGTCTGATCGAGCGATACGAATTTCAACTGAAGGCCATAGACGCCGCGCTTAGCCGGCTCGAACGCGGCCGTTATGGAATCTGCGAGAAATGCAAGGAGGAGATCCCGATTGAGCGGCTGAAAGCCGTGCCGTTCGCCGCGTTTTGCATCGATTGCCAGAAGACGCGCAACGAGCGCCGGCGCCCCGGCGAGGGAGAGGTCGACGAGCCATCGCGTCATGTCTGGACGCCGCCCGAAGAACTGAAGGAGTCGGTGGAGGAGTAACAGAGTCTGACGGATTAGCGCGAAGCAGAGGAGCAGCGATGACTCAGCTATTTCGGAAGGTCCTGTGTCCGATTGATTTTTCGGAGCACTCGTTGGCGGCTCTCGAGGTCGCGCTAAAAATGGTGCAGCAGAACGACGCCGCGCTGTACTTGCTGAATGTCGCGCCGATGCCGGCCGGCGCGGCCGGCTTCCAGCCGGTGCCGATGGATCCTTACCCAATTGTTGAGCAGGACAGACGCGAGCAGCTGGAAAAGCTCGCGCAGGAACGGATTCCCGCCGCGGTGCGATCCGAAACGATCGTGACCAGCGGCGATCCGGCCGAGCAAGTGCTCGCGACCGCGCGCGATCTCGATGCCGACTTGATCGTAATGGGCACGCACGGCCGCAAGGGATTGGGTCACCTGGTGCTCGGCAGCGTCGCCGAGCGGGTCGTGCGGGAATCACCGATACCAGTTCTGAC
>Ga0074046_10002477_pt1 | contig 15909 bp, 12 predicted proteins | sample BogForMeECP23OM3_FD_94441 | JGI IMG/M metagenome (GOLD analysis project Ga0074046, IMG submission 94441) | Bog forest soil microbial communities from Calvert Island, British Columbia, Canada - Bog Forest MetaG ECP23OM3 | ecosystem: Environmental > Terrestrial > Soil > Wetlands ...
CCTGCTCACAAAGCGCCTCCGGTGGTAGTCTCAAATTGAAATGGCCTTTTCCCTGCGTTCACTCTGCGCGGCCCTTTTTCTACTTACTCCCGCTGCGCTCCTGCCTCTGTCTCTCGCTCAACCCGCAGCCGCTCCAACCACGCCGACGGCAGCCCAGCAGCCGTTGTTGCCTTCGAGTTTCGCCGGATGGGCGGTCGTCGCTCCGCCGCAAACAGGTACTGGACCCGAGAGCGCCGACCAGGCGAATGCCGATGTCCTGAAAGAGTATGGGGTGAAGGATTTTGCCATCGGCGAGTACAGCCGAGGCGGCCATCACCTGACGCTGCACGCCCGGCGCTTTGTCGACGCGACCGGAGCCTATGGAGCCTTTACGTTCTATCGCCGCCCCGGCATGCACGTCGAGGACATTGGCAAGGGCGCGGCCGCCGATAGCAGCGAGGTTCTGTTCTGGACTGGCTCGACCCTGGTCGATGCTGTCTTCGATCAGGCCAGCCCAGACAAGGCCGCTCTGAAAGAAGTTTCGGCTGCGATCCCGCCGGCATCGGGCGCGGAGGGCGTTCCGCCCAGCCTCCCGCATTACCTTCCAGTGCACGGCATCGATGCGATCAGTGTGCGTTACTCCATCGGTCCAGCGGCGTATGCGCGCACCGGAGGTGTCCTGCCCCCCGCACTGGTCGATTTCGCCCGTGACGCCGAAGCAGTGACGGCACAGTATGCAGCGCGCGATGGCAAAGGAACCCTGACGCTGCTCGAATATCCCACGCCGCAGATCGCCATAGAACGCGCAAAGGCCATCGATGAACAACTGAAGCAGGGAATAGTCGCGGGCGGCAACCCAACGGCGCTGGGCGTGCACCGCAGCGGGCCGCTGGTTGCGATCACGACCGGAAACCTTTCCACCAACGAGGCGCAGGCGCTGCTCGCGAGTGTGAAGTACGAGGCCGAGGTGACGTGGAATCATCCCGAAGGCTACGTGAGCGAAGTGTCGAAGGCAGCGAAGCTGCTGCTCGGCATTTTGTACCTCACAGCAATTCTTGGCACAGCCTCGATTCTGCTGGGACTTTTTCTTGGCGGAGGCCGCGCAATCGTACGCAGGCTGCGCGGGAAGCCAGTCTCTACTTTGAATGACGACGACTTCATCAGCCTGAAGCTGTAGCAGCCGGACCGGGTCTTCGCACCCATTTGCATCTAAATGTGTGCAACTGGGGGACTAACTCGCTCAGAAATAAGGAATTGCCGTTTGTTCAGAGCCCGCTTAAGGCGAATATCCGGAGAAACTGCGCATGAAGCAGCCATCTTGGGAGCGGGTGTTAACTCCCTGAAAAATAATCGCTTAAATGTGTCAGGATTTTGCCTTGACACCCCTTCCCCCCGACCATACTATTTCGCCAGAAAGTTCTGATGGCTTTGCCTCCGTTGGAACTATTCTCCCTAAAGAGAGGGCCGCCCTGTTGCCGGGCGGCCTTCTCGTCTCTTGAAGAGTCTATTTTCAGCCGCCGATGCCCGTCTCCCCTAAACGTAATCGAACAGTGTCATAAAGCCGAAGTCCATGTGCAGCTGCTGGTGGCAGTGGAACAGGGTGAGGCCAGGATTGTTCGCAACGAAGTCGATCTCGACTTCCTGGTAGCCGCCGACCATCGCCACATCTTTGATCACTCCCGAAGTCGGCAGACCGGCAACCCGCGCCAGCTCAAAGCTGTGCCGATGCAGATGGATCGGATGAATATCGTCGCTGGCATTGCGCATGCGGATGCGGTAGCGCTTGCCCTCGTGCAGGTGAAACGAAGGTTGCGCCGTCATTTGCTGCATGGGATAAGCCGCCCCGTTAATCGTCCACTGGTTGAATCCATCGAGCGCGGCGTTCTGCTTTTCGAAGAGCATGTCGAAGGTTTCATCAGGCTGCGCAGAAGGGGCGCCGGGATTGCCAAAGTGCGCGTAGTTCCACTTGAACGGCTTTGGCGGAATCCACTGCGCCTTGCCTTTATACCCGGCATATTCGACGACGATCCCCATGCCGTGACGACGGTCGTCGTCGGCAAGATCGGCCATCACCCACACGCCCGGATGGTTCATCTCGACGATTGCGGAGATTCGCTCTGCCGTACCCAGCCAAAGGCCCGGCACCCGAACCGGCTTTGGCAGTGGATTGCCGTCCATGGCGACCACGCTGAACGTGTGGCCGGGAAGCGCCAGGCTGCGAATCTCGCCCGCGCTGCCATTCAGAATGTGAAAGAGGACACGTTCGCCCTCTTTCACCCGGACCGGCTCGCCGTGGCCAAGCATGCGGCCGTTGATGGTGAACGAGTCGTAGCCCACCTCGTATCCGTGCGGCATGCCCTTGGCGAGCGAGGCGTTCATCTTCTTCTCGCCGGCGTCTTTCAGCGAAGCGACCGTCTGCGCGGGCGAGAGGAAGTCGATCGCCATGTCTCCGCCGCGGCTCAGAGTAGGCTGGAACTCTTTCAACGTGAGGAAGACTTCGCGGTCGTAATTGCCGGGGTTCTGCTTCGGCTCAATGTAAACCGGCCCCACCAGTCCGCCGTATTGGCCTGCCGCCAGATCCGCGCCGGCGCGCACGTGCGTGTGATAAAAGCGAAGCCCCGACGGCTTCGGCTCAAAGGAAATACGGCGGCTGACGTGCGGCGGGATGAACGGCGTTCCCTCTTCGGCCGCCCCATCTACCTCGGTTGAGACGAACTGCCCGTGCCAGTGCAGCTGCTCCGGCGTATCCGTCTCGTTGTGGATCTCGACCGTGACTCTCTGCCCTTCCTTGAAGCGCAGCAAGGGCCCGGGAAACTGCCCGTTGTAGGTAGTGACGGAGACGATGCGATTTGGCGCCAGTTCGACGGGCGTGACAGCGATCGTGAGCGTGTAATCAGCCGGACCACTGTCGCTCTGCGCAGTCGTTCCCGTCTCCTGAGCTAACACCGACCCGCTAAGGAGCCTTGCCTGGGACAGCAGGGCAGTCGCTCCGGCTGCTTTCAGGAAGCTCCGGCGAGAGGGATGTAGCATGGTCCTCCATACCGCAATCGGCGCTTGCCTCAGGCCACTGAGCTGCGCACCACCCCCAATCCTAGACTTGTCCGCCGCTGCCGTGAAATCGGCTTGCACGCCATTGGGTGCTACTTGAGCGTGCCGGTCAAGGCTCCGAGCATGGCAGAGATAAAGATCAGGCCGATCAGAGACAGGAACTTGGAGTAGAACTGGAGAAGCCGGTGCTCCTGCCTGGGATGCCAGTCTCTGGCGACGCCGAGGCTCAGGACCGGCACAAAGATGTCGAGGCTATACCAGATCGACGAGAAATTGCGGGGCGACTGCTCGTCGACTTTCTGCATGTGCTCGGTGCGAAAGATGAAGGCTCCTGCGATAACAAACAACACCGACCAGATCAGGGGATAAACCCACCCGCGCCCATATCCAAACAGCCACTTGTGTCCAAAGCCAATGACGTAATTGAATCCCGCGACCGTCTTCTGCCAAAACGTACTGGCATCGCGGAACTCGGTGTAGCGCCGTCGGTCACGCATGGCAAAGTACACGGCATCTGCCTTGTCGGATTGCCCGCGGGTCTTCAGGGACGATTCGTAAGACGAGTAAGCGGGTTCGAAATACTCCGCCCTCTCCAGGAAGGCCAACCCGTAGTCCTTGCGGTCCGCTCTCAAACGGCTTACCTCGTTCGCGGATTTCGCCGCTGCCGTTGAGGGGACGCGGACAATGGCGAGGCTTCCAAAAGTGGCGCCGTTGATCTCCAGCTTCTCGGGAAACTGCACGGGTCCGGCGAATCTCCACTCGAAGCTTCCGAAGTCGGCAGAGGTCAGATCGAGGCGCTTCCTGATCGTGGTTACCGGCAGAAACAGCGCGCGCTTGGCAACGGTGAGACCCTCGGCAATGACGGCTTGAATGTCCAGGTTCTGCAGTGCCAGAGTCTCCTTGAGATTAACGTTGCTCAGATCAAGCTGATTGATTTTTGCAATGGCGTCCGCCGCAGCCGAAAGGCTGAGTCTGCCGGCGGTGAGATGAACAAAATCGAGCGTTGAAAAGGAGTTTTTCCCGAGGGAAACGATGAGATTGTTTGTCGTCAGGGTTTCAATTTGCAGCCCGGTGGTGACGGGATCTTTGATGCGGACATCTTCATCCACCTGGGATTGATTGAGCTTGATTGTCTCGCCGGCCTGCACATTTTCGAGTTGGAGGTCGCCTTTGACGTGGATATGCTCAAGAGTCAAGCGCTTGTCGAACTTGACTCGCTGCAGGATGACGCTCTGCCCGAAATCCACCTTCCGGACCACCACGTCATCGGTAAACTCGCAGTCACGAAACTCAACTTTGAAGGTGACCGGCGTAATCGGCCGCTGTGTGCCGTCCAGAATGAGCGGGCCGCTGATGTATTTGTTGGCGATCAGCAGGGAATTGTCCTTGACGCCTGAAAGCTGGCTCGCCAGCTCCGCCGCGCTCATTGGAGTAGCGGAGCTTATCGGGACAGCCGACGGGCTGGCGGTGCTGCTTTGCGGGCTGACTTCGGGCTGGCTGACTTCGGCTGACGTAGCAGCGCCGCTGACTTCGTTTGTCGGTACCGGCGCTCGCCGCGGGCGAGGGGTCTTCTCTCGCACTGATTGGGACAGGCAGACAGTAGCGAGGCAGAGCAGAGCAATCCCGGCCGCATCTCTGAACAGACGAAAGCAATCACACATCGATCGTGCAGGCATTTCCGGTTTGCTCCAGTCGTGAGCCATCATCGGGCTTTCGTGGCTCAAAGGCAACTGGGAACTTCACGCGCTTTCGGCCAATGCGCACTTAAGTAAGGTCACTCGTAACTTTACGGCATGCCGCAACGCCTATAAAATCGATAGAGCAGCAGGCCGACGTAGCTCAGTTGGTAGAGCAGCCGATTCGTAATCGGCAGGTCACCGGTTCAAGTCCGGTCGTCGGCTCCAGCGAATCCCTTTAGCCTTACGCACAGCCTTTCCTGAATCAGGATTGATACCCGTTTATCCACTGAATTTTCATATTCCTCCCCTTGTGCCAACAGCGGAAGCCCCCGATAATCGCCTTAAGGTGAGTGACGGTACTCTTACGAGCACGAGCACTGTGACCCGATATAGCCGTCAGGATGTTCTTCGCATACTCCACATCCGCGCCAAGCAATTGAGGGCGTGGGAGCACGCGGCTCTTATTCCCTTTTCCGATACATACAGCTTTCAAGACCTTGTCCAGTTGCGCAAGCTGCGCGACCTCCGCGCTACGCGGCTCTCTGCTGCCAGTATCCGCGCCAGCGTCCATGCCATGCAGGCCGTGTCGGGTATGGCCAATCCGCTGCTTGAAGCCGGCGCGGCCAGGGACGGCTCGCGGGTGGTCTTCCGGCACTCTGGCGCGATCATGGAGCCCATTGCGCGGCAGTTCGTCTTCGATTTCGAGGGTCACCGCGATCTGGTGAAAGCCGAGAGCTATGGCCTGTGCCCTGCCCAGATTGCGAGCCGCACCGGCGCCTTGTTTCTGGAGGCGGTGCGCTGCGAGGAGTCCGGGAAGAAAGCTGAAGCGGTTGAGCTTTACCAGAGCATTCTGAAGCTCGACGCCGGACATGCTCCGGCGGCCATCAACCTGGGAACGATTTTCTACAACCTGCGGCAATTCACCAGCTCGGAACGGCTCTATCGGCAGGCAGTCGAGGCCGATCCGAACTACGCTCTTGCGTTTTTCGACCTCGGCAACGTACTCGACGAGCTGCAACGGCTAACCGAGGCCATTGAGGCCTATCGGACCGCCATTCGCCTCGCCCCAACCTATGCCGACGCCCACTACAATCTCGCGCTGGCCTATGAACGCCAGAATGAGCGGCGCAAGGCTCTCAAGCATTGGCTGGCCTACCTGAAGCTTGATCCTATCGGACCATGGGCCAATCATGCCCGCGGGCAGATCCGCAAGATTCTGGATCGCGAAAAGCTGACCATCGTCGCACGCGGACCCAGGATGGGCGGAGTCAAGGCCTGCTAAAGGCGAGGCTGCACCTCATCCTTCTATTTGAGGCAAGTCTTCCTTGAGAGCAACGCCGGTAAGCTGGTGTCGTCGCGCCTCCCGCAGATAGCCGGCGATCTTCCTCGCAGCCAGTGAATAGCTCAGGCCCTCGGGACGAATGTTCGAGATGCAGTTCCGCTCGGCATCGCTTCGACCGACATGCGGAGCCCAGGTGATGTACGCCCCCAGCGAGTCCGGAGAGCTCAGACCCGGCCGCTCGCCGATGAGCAGCAGCATGACCTCTGCTTGCAGTAGCTCGCCAATCTCATCACCAATCGCCACGCGAGCTTGCTCGGCGATGACCACCGGCCCAATCGCCCAGCCGCTCGGTGGTCCATTCAAAGCCCGGTTTTGGCTTTGAGTGGGGTCGCCGAACTCTGTGTTCTCTGCGGCCCCTGAGATGAACGATCCAAGAAGCGCATCGAGCAGGGGCAGCGCATGGCGCTCGGCGGCTATGGCCGAAAGCCCATCAGCGATGACGATGACGAGGCTGCCGGGCTTCGCTTCCGTCTGCTCCAGCAAGGTCCGCGATCCAGCGCTGAGCTGCCGTCCCAGGTCGGGACGCCGCAGATACTCCGCTCGATTGCGCGCTGCGCTCTTCAGCGAGAGTGCCTGCAGGCCGCGCTCCGCCAGGTGCGGCAGAAGCGACACCGTGCTTAGCTCGGTGTGCACGGCGTCTCGCGCCTCGGCCAGGCACTGAGCCATGTCCAGAAGCTCACTCGTCGCCAGGCTCGTCCCAGCCCGCCTTAGCCCGACCCGCGCGTTCGTATATGTGCGCAGCTTGCTGCGATCGAGAGCATCGCTCATGCGTTCAGCAGCCCTTGCATGGACAGCTCCTTGCGAAGCCCCCGCTCGAGCCACGCCTCGAATTCGGGAGCGTGACGCAGCCCGAGCGCCGCGCGCAGATAAGCCAGGTCGTGGAACGATGTGCTCTGGTAGTTGAGCATTACGTCGTCCGCGCCCGGCACGCCCATGATGTAGTTCACGCCTGCCACGGCGAGCATGGTCATCAACGCATCCATATCGTCGTCGTTGGCCTCGGCATGGGTGGTATAGCAGACGTCGCAGCCCATCGGCAGGCCCAGCAGCTTGCCGCAGAAGTGGTCCTCGAGCCCCGCGCGCAGGATCTGCTTGCCGTCGTAGAGATACTCCGGCCCGATGAAGCCCACGACGGTGTTCACCAGCATGGGCCTGTATCGCCGCGCGACAGCGTAGGCCCGCGCCTCGCACGTCTGCTGGTCCACTCCATGATGCGCGTTGGCCGAGAGAGGACTGCCCTGTCCCGTCTCGAAGTACATGACGTTATCGCCGACGCTTCCGTCTGCGCAGATGGCCCCTCGCTTCAGGGCCAGCCCCGCTTGGTAGGCCTCATCGAGTAGCGCCAGATTCACCCCGAAAGAAATGTTCGTCTTCTCCGTGCCGCCGATCGACTGGAAGATGAGATCCATGGGCGCGCCGCGTTCCAGCGCCTGCATCTGCGTGGTGATGTGCGCGAGCACGCAGCTCTGCGTTGGGATCTCATAGCGCTCGCGAATGTGGTCGATCATGCGCAGCAGCGTGGTGACCGTAGCGACGTTATCTGAGACCGGATTGATGCCGATCACCGCATCGCCCGCGCCCAGCAGCAGCCCGTCGAGGATCGACGCCGCAATGCCCACGGATTCGTCAGTCGGATGGTTCGGCTGCAACCGTGAGCAGAGCGTTCCCGGCAATCCAACCGTGGTGCGAAAACGCGTCACGACGCGAATCTTTCGGGCTACGAGCACCAGATCCTGCAGTCGCATGAGCTTGGATACGGCAGCAGCCATCTCCGGCGTAAATGCCTCCGCCAGACCGGCGAGCAGGTTGCCCGTGGTCTCCTCCTGGAGCAGCCAGTCGCGGAATTCGCCCACGGTTAGGCTGGCGAGAGGCGCGAAGGCGTCGCGGTCGTGCGAGTCGACGATGAGACGCGTGACCTCGTCATCTTCGTAGGGAATGACCGCTTCGTTGAGGAACTCGGAGAGCGGAAGATCGGCAAGCGCCATCTGCGCGGCCACTCGTTCGGCCGCGCTGGAGGCAGCTATCCCGGCCAACTCATCTCCGCTGCGCGCCGGAGATGCCTTTGCCAGCACCGTGCGCAGGTCAGCAAAGGAATAGGTGACACCGCGGATCGAGTGCCGATATGCCATGGCTGGAGGCTTCCCAGCTTCTTAGCATACGCGGTGGCCAGGCCGCTCCCGGCTTATGGCTGCGGTGAGGCAGTAGCGGACGAGGGTGAAGCCGCAGAGGAGGTCGACGTAGCCGGAGCACTGGGGGATGCCGGGTTCGGACTGACCGGCCGCACATCCGGCCGCTGTGGCGGATGGGACGAAGCCGATTGCGCCTTGGGAGTGGGCAGCTGTTGCACGGCCAGCGTGACCTGGTTCACGACAGATGGGTCGTCGCGCAGCTTAACGTAGAGCCCCTGGCCATCCGGGTGCGGAACGGACAGTACGCTGCCGGGAAATCCATCCGGCACCTGCACGGGGTGCGTGAATTGCGCGTCGCTCGAAACGGAGTCGATAAGGTAGAGACCGGTGCCGGCCAGCGAGCAGGGCTGACTCGGAGCGGTGGGACACTTTAGGTCTTGCAACCCCGGCAGCCTGACCAGTGTGACCAGAGGCTGCCAGTCACCCCTGGCGCCGCGTGAGTCAATCATGCGGAAATGCAGCGGTCCGAAGGCCGAGTTTCCGAAAGCTTTGGCGGGGTCGAGAGTCGCCAGAGCGGTCTTCGCGTCCTGCAGAGTAAGGGTGCCGTCACCCATGTCGAGGAGAGTAGAGTACGACCCATCTTCTGTCGCGACCTCGATTTTGTCCTCTCTCGAGAAGGTTTCTGGAGATTGCGCCTTCAGGGAGAACGTAAGTCTGCTGCTCTGCGGCAATTCGTCCTGATTCATCAGCTGGATATTCGTGGCCGCTCCCGGCGCATTGGCATCGACGCTCTTGCCAATAAGACTCGCTGTGGGCCGCGCGGGGTCTACGGTCGTCGAAAGGTCAACCGCGCGTCCATCGCGTAGGGTCACTGTCGCTTTGAGTTTCTCGCCTGCGGTGAGACCGGCTGCCGCCTTCTCGTCTTCCGCCTTGAGCGACAGTACGTCGCTGCCCTCGTCTCTCGAGACCATTCCCGGCTCAAACTGGATTCCCTTGCCTCCGATTGAATTGACCGTGACGTCGGCCACCTCATCCAGGCGGCTTCCTTTGAGCTTTCCCTCGTGGTCTCCGGCGTGAAACGTGAAAGTCTCAAGATGTCCCGCAGCGGCGTAGGTGTGCAGCGGAATTTCCTGCGCCTTGGTCAACCCTGCTTCTTTGACGAGAAGCGTCAATGGGCCGGGCTGCGCATCTTTCAACGGCAGCGTGACTTCGACCCGATCCGGCGCGACCGCCTTCCAGTCGGCTTTCAGGTCTTTGTCGCGGGCATCGTGAAACTGTATCGAGTCGATGCAGGCCGTATCGTCGGCGTGAAAGTGGAGCGTGTCGTCACGGCCGACAATAAGGGCATCCTGATCGGCGGAAGCAAGCTCCCATTTCTGCTCGCGTGCGGATTGGAGATGGAATGTTGGGCCCTGGAATGGCGTGAATCCCCAGAAACCATGCAGCGTACCAGTGAGCGGTCCATGAAAAGCGAGGTTTGAGGCCGAACCATTTTGGGTGAGGGATTTATTATCAACGACAAAACCACCCTTCGCAGCGTCGGGCTTAAGCGGCAGGTCTATCTTCTTGTCTCCTGCCTGAACTTGCAGCACCATATCGCGCGCGTATCCAGTTGAAAAGACCAGCGGTGCGCCATCGGCGGGCAGCACGAGCGCACTCTTCGTTGCGCAGAAGACCTGCTTCTCATCGACCGGATGAAGCGGTGGCGGCTGAGCCGCCTCGATGGGAGGCAGCGCGACGACGAGGACAGACTTGGGATTGTGGAACGATGGCGGCGTATTGAGCTTCAGATCAAGAGCATTCTCATGTTGGATGCCGAGCGCGGGTATGTACTGATATTCGGCGGTGTGGAGCGAGTCCAGGATGCGCGCGATGTCGATGATCGACGCGATGTAGGGGCTGTAGTAGCCGAAGTTAGCGCGCGGCGTGTAGCTGGCCTGCATGCTGAGATCGCTGGCCGCGCCCGACGTGAGAGTGCCGACAATCGACATACTGTGGCCGTCGTTGAGGATCAGACCATCCTGCTTCTGCACAAGGCAGGAGGCCTGCTCTTCGACGTCTTTGTCGAGACAGTTCTTGTCCAGTTTCACGCCGAGGCTGCGGGCGAGAAGCGGTGAGACTTCCTTGAGCCTGCCGGGTTCGGTCGCGTTGATCCTGCGGACGGCCTCGAGATAAGTTTCGAGACGAGTGCGATCGAGGCTGGCCTGATTGAGATCCTGAGACGCGCGCACGAACGTGCCGGGGCGCCCGCGGACGGCGTTGATCAGCGTTTTGAAGTCGCCGCCCGTCGCCGGGGCGAGAAACAGCAGCGCCTGCCGCGCGCCTTCGGGAACAGTGACGTAAAGCCCCTCGCCAAAGTTCTTGTTCCAGGTTTCAGCCTTGAAGAACCAGTTCTCAGGCGGCTGATTTGTCGCCCCCCGCAGAAATGCCACGATGAGAAGGTAATGGGCAGCCTGATCCGGGGGGAAATCAGGGTGGATCCAGAGCCTGTCGCCAGCAGTGAGGTTAGGCACTGCCGTTATGGGCAGTGTCTGTTCTCCGCGTTTTACTTTGATTTCGATCCGCGGACCGGCGAGATCAAAAGGTACGGGGTCCGCGATGGCGAGAGTGGAAGTCAGGCAAAGAAAGAAAGCAAAAAGGCGCAGGGGTGTAATTCTGGAGGCCATAGATCTAATCTTAACGACTCCTGGCTTGCTGCGGTTGTTCAGGAACATCGACTTCCAACCATAAAAAATTGGATGCCGGTGCGTCCGAATGAATTGGCCGAGAAATTCCCTCCGCCAGCTATAATTAGGAATAGAGACAAAAAAGGCCTGACTGCCATTCGCAGCCGGGCCTTTTCTCTGTGTGGCGAAGCCACAGAAAATGGCAACTTGTAACACCTTTAGAATCTGGGAGGCCGGAACAACTCAAATCTTATGAATGATTTGCACTCCTATGAGTGGACTGCTCTGTTCATGGTGCAGTTGTGTTCGATAACCTCTTTAGAATCAGAGCAAGTTAAATAAAGCCAATCGTTTCACGCACTTGTCAAAGCTAAGGCCTGTAACTCCCACCAAATCACGCACTTGTCAAAATAGAGGGAGGAGGGGGGTGGCATCACGCTCAATGGCTCGGAATGTCCTGCATCGCCATCGGCCGTCTATTTGGAGAAAGCAATCGCATCGTGATGACCAGGGCCGGGATCAGGAAGATGATCGATCCGAAGACCCACATGAAGGAACCGGCGGCTACCTGATCGGAGAGTGCACTGATTCCGAACATACGTGGCTGGTCCGCATAGCTGGGATAAACGACTCGTCCGGAAAAACAGAGGAGTGCAGACAGCCCGGTATTTACGATATCCGCCGAGAGCAGTTAGGGTTGCAGTAGCCCCCGCGACCCCGAGAAGCGGCTGGGCCAGGGCTGAATGACCGGCCACCAGAAGAGGATGCTGGAAAACAGGAAACAGGTGTGCTCCACGATGTGCCACTGCCATGATCGGAGGGCAAGCTCATAGGCAGCCGGGATATGCCACCCAATATAAGCCGCGTTCATCAGGATCCATGCGACGCGGAGGCTTACGAGCGATTTGAAGAAGCGTCGCAGCCAGATGGTCCGGATAAGAGGTCCCAGGACGGGACGGACGAACCAGCGGGGCAGTCCTCGCAGCAGGGGCACAGTAGGGGCACCCAGCACGATCAGCGGCGGCGCAATCGACATCAGCACAAAATGCTGTGCCATGTGCAGGAAAAGCAGTCGGTCGCTGAAGACATCGAGCGGCGAGGACAAGGCGACGATGATGGAAGCGATCCCGGCGAGAAAGCAACCAAGACGCCACACCGGAAAGATCGCAGGCCGGGTCTTGCGAATGAGCCACCAGCCCCGCCAGTAAACGATGGCGGCGATCTCCAGCGCTACGCATACCCAGGGCGGAAACGCCCAGGCCAGGAAAAAGGATTCGGACATCTACTGCTTGGCTGCGTCCGTGGCCGGGGGAGTCACCTCAGCCGCAGTCGCGCTGGACGCATCAGTAGCCCGTTGCTGGCCCGACGGATGAAGGGTGGTCAAGAACCTGACCAGCGCAGTCGTTTCCGGAGGCGAGAGATTCTTGCCGTACGCCGGCATGTTGCCGCCGCCCTGCAGGACCTGGCGGTAAAGCTGATCTTCCGTGAGACGCGTGGCGACGTCATCCAGGGCGGGTCCGCGCAGACCGCCAACTTTTTCGAGCGCATGGCAATTGCGGCATTGCTTCTCCTGGAAAACGATTGCGCCCTGGCGTTCCAATGGCGTTCTATCTTGCAGAAACTTTGATGGAACAGTGTCGCTGGTCCACGCATCCATGATCGGGCTCCATGGCGTGAAGGTGCCCAGGTGCGTGAAGACCCCGAACGAGACGGCAACGGTCACGAGCACGAGCACGGCAACTGGGCGCCGGTGCCAGCTCTTTTCTCCCTCCCCTGCGTAGAAGGGGAGGGCCAGCAGAACAGCAATACCGAGAATGGGCACGATCAGGATAAAAGCCGTCTCAAGTTCGGGGGGAAGATAGGCGAGAATGGCGTAGATCCAGAGAAAGAAGAAGTCGGGCTTGGGGTTGGTCTGAATGATGGTGGGGTCCGGCTGACCGTTAGGACCGTAGGGGCCGAATACGAGGGCGCAGACGGCGACCGCGGCGAGCACCGCGCCGGAAAAGATGAGGTCCTTCCAGAAAGCTCCGGGGACAAAGGGAAATCCGTGTTCGTGCGATAGCTTGTGGTACTCGGCCAGGTAGGTGGAGCGGCGCACCGGGCGGCCGGGCATCGGCCAATCGTTGATGCCAAGCTTCAGCACCATCCAGACGTGCACGGCAACGAGGACGAGCAAAGTCCCGGGGATGACGAAGACATGAAGGGCAAAGAAACGTGAGAGGGTGGCGCCACCGATGATTGGACCACCCATCATGAGATTGACCAATGGGCCGCCTATGAGTGGCACGCGGCCGACGATCGACACTCCGATGCCAAGACCCCAGTATGCATCCTGATCGAAGCGCATCACCTCCCCAGTGAACGCCATGCCCAGGGTCATGAGTAGCAGGAAGACTCCGACAATCCAGGTGAGTTCGCGAGGAAATTTGTATGCACCGAAGAGGAAAACCTGCGCCATATGGATAAGAACGACAGCCACCATAAAGTTGGAGCCCCAACCATGCATGGCGCGTAGGAACCAGCCTAGAGGCAGGTCGTGATTGAGCGTGTTGAGGCTGTCCCAGGCATGCGCGGCGGAGGGCACATAGACGATGGCGAGGAGAATGCCTGTGGCTATCTGCAGCAAGAGCAGCGTGAAGGCCGCGCTGCCGAAGACGTACCACCAGCTGGCAGTATTGCGCGGCACGGGGTGAAGAGCAGCGTCTTCGACGGGCGCTTGCAACTGCAGCCGTAGCTCAAGCCAGTTGTAGATTTGCTTTACCCAGTGCATGGGCCGGATCCTTTGTAGTTATTGAGAACACGCAGACTGTTGCTGGCTTCGTTCGAAAGGGTCGGAGTTTGCCCAGCGAAGATCTTAAGCACGTTGCCCGCAACCTTGTGTTGATACTCAAAAAGCCCCCGTTCGGGCGGCCCCGATGCCCGCGAGCCGTCGGAGTAATATACGCCGCCATGGCACGGGCACATGAACAGCCCGGATTGTGGGAACCAGCGGACCGGGCAGCCGAGGTGAGCGCAGTTGATGGCGAAGACCTGAAAATTTGTCGCGTCGACGCGGCGTACCCAGCAGGCAGTGTTTGCTGTCTCACCATCCCAGGGATCGGTAAAGGGATTTTCATAGGTTGCCAGCCGCGTCTCACCTGCCGGGAACTGGTCAATGGATCCGAGAGAGATCCAGGAGTGGTACGCGCCTTTGCGCTTGACCGGGCCGAGCAGATACCGGACAACCGGTGTGGCCACGGCCACGGCCACCGCAGCGTTGATGAGAACACCGATCTTGAGAAACATCCAGCGGCGCGACACCGCGCGCGGGTCATCGTGACTCGCTTGTTCGCCCGGTGTGGGCGGCTGCGTTGGGGTCTGGTCCGGTGTCTGGGTCACGATTCACCTCACTGATGTTGCGGATAGGGCTGTCCCGGCGTCTGGCTGCGCTGCGAGGCAAGCCAGGCTACGACGTCAGTAACTTCGTCGCCGGTGAGCGGACGGCCAGCGATGTCGGTTCGCCAGTCGGGATGGTCAAGATCGGGGCGGCCTGCAATGATGATGGTGTGCAGCGACTGGTCATTCATGAGGGCCAGAAATGTGGGGTCAGTGATTTTGCTGCGAGGCTTTTCGTGGCAGCGAGCGCACGCGGCCTGGTAAACAGCTTGTCCCCGCGATGCATCGCCCTGACCGGCGGGTTGGTACGGCGGAGGCGTCTGACCATTCAAGGTTCCGGGCTTTTGCCAGGCGGCGCGCATGCCCTGCACCAGGGCGTCCACTTGCGCATCAGCCAGTAGTCCTCCGGCTTCGTGTCCAAAGGCGGGCATGAGCGCGCCGGGTTCGCCTCCGGCGATGATCTTATGCAGACTTGCATCGTCCACCCATGCCTGGTAGAGGGGATTGGCAAGGTCGAGTGCCGCGCCGTTCTGTCCGTCTTTGCCGTGGCAGCCGGCGCAGTTCTCGTTGTAAAGCGCAGCGAAATCGGTGACAGAGTCGGGACGCGGGACCTCAGAGCCGGGCTTCGGGGTGCCGGGCATCTGATTACAGCCAGCGACCAGCATAAGCAGAGAGACGCCTGCGAGTACGTACACTCTCATGAGCGGTCGTCCTCGTCCTTGCGCTCGTGCGTCAGGCCCGGCGCCTCGATTCCCATGCGCATGACAAAAGGCAAAGACTGAGAGGTCCGGATACGTTCCTGGCGCGCCACGACGAGTCCTGCAACCACGCCGAACATGACCTGCGAGACAAGAAACCATCCCCAGGCGATGTGTTCGTCGAGCACGGGATTTACGATGCCCATGGTCGAGTGGAGCAAGCCGGTCCATAAGACAGGCGCGACGACTCCGCCGAGAAGTATCGGCCGCCGCGGCAGCATGGGCAGCATGGCTCCATAGAGCAGGCCTACCAGGACGCAGGTGACGAAATGGATCAGCGAGGCCACGATCAAACCTTGCCAGTGAAAAGCGGCGATGTCGGCTGTGGAAGGATTGCGCCAGTTTGCCACGCCTGCTCCACCGAGCAGATTGATTGGATACCAGATGCTGTGTTGCGCAATGTAGCCGTAAAGGAGTGCGGGCGGGATCATGGCGACGCTCCCGGCCAGGCCTCCCTTGATACCGGCGACGATGGGGTAGGTTTCGACTGGCAGGTGGGCCCGGTCTTCTTCTGGAACAACGATCCTTTCGACCTGCCGGCGGGTGGTCTCAATCGATATGTGTTCGACGACAACAGGGATATCTTCATGGACTTCGTGGGGCAGGACCTGACGGAACCAGCCTACTACCCCGAAGAGCATGAGCACGGCTCCGAGAACTGAGACAGCCGCGTTAGTGACCAGTCCGGCGCAGAGCAAAGTGAACCCGAATGCCAGTACAAGAGGCCACGCAGTCGGTGCGGGCAGGTGAATCGTCTCGGTGTGGGTTCCGGGTTGTTCGTGATCGCTCATAATTATTTCCCCACGATGTACACGACGGTAAAGACAATGACCCATACTGCGTCGACAAAATGCCAATAGAGCGCCAGAACCTGAATGCGCTCGGAGTGCTCCTCACGAACATGCCCGCTAAGAGTGAAAAGAAGCACAATCA
>Ga0074046_10002479_pt1 | contig 15902 bp, 15 predicted proteins | sample BogForMeECP23OM3_FD_94441 | JGI IMG/M metagenome (GOLD analysis project Ga0074046, IMG submission 94441) | Bog forest soil microbial communities from Calvert Island, British Columbia, Canada - Bog Forest MetaG ECP23OM3 | ecosystem: Environmental > Terrestrial > Soil > Wetlands ...
CGCCAGAAACTGCCAGAGGGCTTTCAGCGCAGCGAGTTCCTCCTCCAACATGGGATGCTCGACGCGGTGGTCCATCGCCGCGAACTGAAAAGCTATATCTCGCGCGCCCTGGACTTCATGCAGACACCCAAATCCTCCTAGAACTGCTCTTTCACCACGGAGGCACGGAGAGCACGGAGTTTTTCTTCCATCACCTTCTCCGTGTCCTCTGCGTCTCCGTGGTGAATTGCTCTGAGGTGCGCCAGGTCACCAATCATGCTTTCGCGATGAATTACACTCGCAGCGGGAGCGAGCCATGAAAGCTGTTGTCGTTGCGCGTCTAGGAGGTCCGGAAGTTCTCGAAGTACGGGACGTGCCCGAGCCTGTTGCCGGGCCTGGCGAAGTGATCGTCCGGGTGGAAGCCGTTGGCGTGAACTTCGCCGATACCATGTCCACCCGCGGCGTATATAAAAGTACGCCGCCGCCGCCATTCATTACTGGCCGCGAATTCGCCGGAGTGGTCGAGGGCTCACAAGAGCGGGTCATGGGCTATGTGCAATATGGCGCAGCGGCGGAGAAGATCGCTGTGTCGCGGAAGATGATCTGGCCACAGCCCAACCGCTGGACCTCGGAGCAGTCTGCGGCCTTTCCCGTGAACTTCTTCACTGCCTACCTCGCGTATTGGAAGGCAGGCATGACTTCCGATGCGATCGAGCCGGTTTACATAGAAGGTGAACGCACGCGCCGCGTACTGATTCATGCGGTCGCGGGCGGTGTGGGGACCGCGGCCGTACAGATCGGCAAGCTCCTGCGAATTGAAACGTACGGAACTACCTCGTCGGCCGAAAAACTCGAGCGTGTCAAGAAGCTCGGTCTCGATCACGGCATCAATTACCGCGAGGTCGATTACGAGCAGCGCATCCGCGAACTCACCAACGGTGAAGGTGTCGATGCGGTCTTCGAGATGCTGGGTGGCGAGCATACTGCCAAGAGCCTGCGCTGCTGCCGCGAATTCGGACGAGTCATCATTTACGGCACGGCCACCGGCGAGCGCCAGAAGTTCGACGTAGGCGCGATGATGTCACGCAGCCTGAGCGCCCACGGCCTGTGGCTGAGCGTGCTGGCGGAGGACCATCGGCTGATTGACGATTGCCTGAAGGCCATGCAGCCGTGGATCGAGCAGGGCAAATTGCTCCCTGAAATCGGCCACACCTTGCCGATGGAGCAAGCCGGCGAAGCCCATCGCCTTTTGCTGCAGCGGGCCAACTACGGAAAGATCGTGCTGCATATCAAGTAACAAAATGGCAGTGCATGTTCTGGCACTTGGAGCAAACGCAGAGTTGCTGTAGCCCGTGGGTTGAATTGGTAGTGCGGCGCTTCAGCGCCGCGTTAGCAGAACACTCTTTGGGATTTGAGCCGGGTTTCAACGCGGAGGCACTTCCGGCTCCTGCGGATACACCAACGGTGTTTTTGCGCAAGGAGTGTCTGCCGTTCGACGAAGCTGAGCGGAATACACGGCAACTTCGACGCCGTGCAAGAATCAAATACGTATGAGTCTCATTTCACTAGTTGGGTTTGCTGCCGGAACCCTGTGCACCCTCGCCTATCTGCCGCAGGCGCTGCATTCCTTTCGGACTAGATCGGTCCGCGACATCTCGCTCACCATGCTCGTCAGCTTGAATGTCGGGCTGCTGCTGTGGGTTGCCTACGGATTACTGATTCACTCGCTGCCGATCATCCTGCCGAATGCCGTAACGTTTTTTCTTGCATTTCCTCTGCTGGTGATGAAGTTGCGCTTCAGCAAAGTCGCGGCCGTCCAGGACGATGGCGAAGTGATAGGAGCCGGATATTAGTCCTGGTTTCATAAATCCGATTTGAAAGGGCACGGCTTCAGCCGTGCCGCTCCGGCATCGTAAACAAAGGGCTTTAGCCGCCGAGGGAAACCGAATTCCCTTATGCACATGATTTATGAAACGACTTCTAGTGCCAGATCTGCCGGGCGAAGTAGTATATCGACAGCGTGAACCCAATCACGATCACGATCGCGCGCACGTACTCCGGCTTGGTCTTCTGCGCGTAGTGCGCCCCGAAGTAACCGCCCAGCATCGACGCCACCACCATGAGGATTGTCTCAGGCCAATACACCGCATGAGCCACGATGAACAGCAGCATGGCGACGGCGTTCGAGACGGTGGTTAGCAGCGCCTTCAAGGCGTTCATGGTGTGGATCTCATCCATGCCCAGCAGCGCCAGCATGGCGAGAATGAGGATTCCCGCGCCGGCACCGAAGTACCCGATATAAAACGCAATGAAGAGCTGAAACACCACGCCGCGCCAGGTGGAGAATTCATGATGCTCTCCGCTGGCGCTGCGCCGCCGCACCCACTGGGTCACGCGTCCGCTCATGGTGAAGATGATGGTCGCAATCAGGATCAGCCAGGGCACCAGGCGCATAAACGTTGTCTGCGGCGTTTTCAGCAGCGTCCAGCCCCCCAGAATGCCACCGATAACGCCAGTCACCAGCAGCGGCATCATGGTTTTCCGCGACAGGTTACCGAACTGGCGGCGATAGGCCCCGATGCTGGCGACCTGACCCGGCCACAACGCCACCGTGTTGGTCGCATTCGCGTTGACCGGTGGCATGCCGACGAAGAGCAAAGCTGGAAACGACACGAAGCTCCCGCCGCCTGCAACTGAGTTAATGGCGCCCGCCAGCAGAGCGGCGAAGAAGAGAATTGTGGCTTGGGAGAAGTTCATGCGCGCAATGTGCGATGGTAACAGGCACGGGGGTTCGTGGGGACAAATGCGGCGTCATGCTGCCAGGCGATTACCCTCCGACATCGGCCGGATCGGGTTGTTACCTAACTAGGAACCTCCCGAAGGTGCATGGATACAGGCTCTTCGAGGTGGGGGCTGTGGAAAACCCGCATAAAATCTGGCGAAAACGCTTTCCTCTGAATGGACGATGTTATAAGATACGCTCTGATTGAGCACTTTTACCGCTCAATGATTCAAGGAGGAATAGCTAATGGCAGCAGGAATGACCAAGACACAGCTGGTTCGGCACATCGCCGAGAAGCATTCACTGAGCAACAAGCAGGTAGCGGCGTTGATCGAATATCTGGCCGAGATCGCGATCAGGGAAACCAAGAAGAACGGCGTATTTGTCGTGCCGGGGTTGGGGCGTCTGGTGAAATCGAACCGCAAGGCGCGCATCGGTCGCAACCCGCAGACCGGCGAAGCTATCAAAATCCCCGCCAAGACCGTCGTGAAGTTCCGCGTGGCCAAGGCCGTGAAAGACACGATCACACCGCCAAAGAAGTAGCCGTCGCGTTGTAAGGATTGTGAAGGCCGGCGATTGCCGGCCTTTTGTTCTGTGCGTCAAACCCGCGGATCAGTGTGTCGCTGCGGAGACGCTAGAGCGGATTAAGATCTTGGGTAACCGGACTTATCTGCCATCGGTTGCTGATCGCCCCAACAGAACTTATCAGTGCGACGGAGACATCGAGATCACGGCGAAGGCGAAAGCAATAAAACCTCCGTGTCCTCGGTGCCTCCGTGGTGAATCCCTCCGAACGGATACAAGAATTTCTAATTCGCCTTCACTGCGCCGGAATCGTGCAGGAATAGCTGGCCATTTTTCATGACGAAATTCACCCGCCCCAGTTCCGTTATGTCGACCAAAGGATTTCCGCGCACCGCGATGATGTCGGCATAGGCGCCGGGTGCGATTACGCCGATCGCACCTCGCATGTCCAGCATCTCGGCAGGACGAGTGGTCGCCGAGCGAATGGCCTCCATCGGAGACATGCCGAACTTGGTCATGTAGCTGAATTCCCGGGCGATCGGCTCCGTCCACGGAAAACCGCCCACGTCGGTGCCGAACACGATCTTCAGTCCCGCCTGCATCGCCTTCTTGAACGACTGCTCATGAACCGAGGCGCGTGCCCGGTCGCGCTTGCCCTCTGGCGTGTTCTCCGGTCCCCAATCGGTGTAGTAGACGGTGAGCGTGGGACAGTACCACGTGCCCTGGCGCTTCATCTGAGCGATGGCCGCATCATCGAGAAGCAGCCCATGCTCAATCGAATCACAGCCGCCGTCGAGCGCGCGGTGAAGGCCTTCTCCGTTGTAGGCGTGGCAGGCGACTTTTCGCCTCCATCCGTGGGCCTCGTCAACGATGGCTTTCAACTCTTCCACCGTGAGCGTAGGCTGTGACACCAGGTTCCCGTCTTTGTCGACCCACGAGCGGTGGGTCATGTACACCTTGATCCAGTCGGCGCCGTAATCGAGCTGCTCGCGCGCCGCCTTGCGCGCCTCGATCGGGCCGTCGATGATCTGCACGCCCTTCGGCACATCGACCCCTGGGGCATAGCCTTCCAGCGGGTAGCCGCCGGTGGTAGAAATGCCTCTGGTCGTAGCGAAAATGCGGGGCCCCGGAATGTAGCCCTCCTCAATCGCGCGTTTGATGCCGACATCACCATAGCCGGTGCCTTCGGTCTCCATGTCGCGAATGGTGGTGAAGCCCTGCTCCAGCGCCCGCCGAGCCGAGACTGTCGCGCGCGCTGCACGGTACGAAGCGTAGAACTTCAGCAGCTGGATGTCATAGCCTCCCTTGGCCGGGTCTTCGCCTTGCAGGAAGATATGCGTGTGGGACTCAACCAATCCTGGTAGCATCGTGGCATTCGACAAGTCGATGACATTTGCGCCCGCCGGAATACTGACGGTCGCAGCATCGCCGACAGCCTCGATCTTTGTGCCTCGAATGACGATGAGTTGATTGTGCTTCGGCTCGTCTGTCCGCGGATCGATGAGCGTCCCCGCGCGAATCACCGTCACCTGTGATTGAGGCGCCGGGTTAGTCTGCGCGAGCGCTCCCGCCCACGCGACCAGCAGGATAAGCAGCAGCGCATTCCTTGATTTCATAACGCTCCAATGTTGTTTCAATGTAGCCACGGTTCAGTTGCCACTTTGAATGGGCGTGGTTTTACAGCTCGCTCAAGAATGCCTTGGGTCGCCGTCTTGTATCAGGGCACGGCTTCAGCCGTGCCGATAGCGCCGTCTGCGAAGCGGGGCTTTAGCCCCTGGAGGAAGTCGCCCCGCATCCTACCCGAAGCCGTTTCAAGCTTCGCCTCGAACAAGTTGCTCATTTCATTTCGGCGGCGATGATGGCATCGGCTTCGATTTCAACCAGCATCTCCGGTGAAACCATCGCCACGACCTGGATCATGGTCGCCGCGGGTCGAATGTCGCGAAACACCTCGCCATGAGCGCGCCCGACTTCCTCCCAGCGGCCGATGTCGGTCACGAACATCCGCGTGCGCACCACATCCCGTAAACTCGCTCCGGCATCCGCCAGCGCCCGCTCGATGTTCTTGAGCGTTTGCACTGCCTGGGCGTACATATCATTGCCACCCACGATCTTTCCGTCGGCACCCGTGGCCACGGTTCCCGCGACGGACACGAAGGGACCGACCTTCACCGCGCGCGAGAAACCGACCCTTGGCTCGTAAGGCGAATTGCCTGAGATGTTCTGCCGTTCCATAGGTGCCTCCTTGTGAATGCTGAATTGTCCCACAGCCGGAATGTTCCAGCCTTTGAGCGCCCCTCGCGCGAATTTTGGCAGCCATTCAACGCTGCTAGCAGTGCGAAATCGTACCTGATAAACGCCCATACAATGCGTTTCCAACCCCTATAAGCCGAACTTCCTAACCTGAAAAGAAAATTCAATAACCTGCAAATCCCGCGGCGTGCGACTATCGGAAATGCATGAGGATGCACCAAGAAAGTTAAGAGAGTTGTCGGAAACGCTTGCGTTGGAGACCGAAACGCGCTATCACCCATCCAATGAGTGCGGAGCAAATATCCGCAAACGGCGTCACTGTGGGGGACGAACTCGGCCATGATTCCTGAATCTCACTCGCTGCACGGTTTGTTCAACGAACTGATTCACTACCACTTCGACCACGAGATCGGATTGCGCGACGCCGAAGTGCAGGACTACGTCGTCAACATGCTGGCAGAATTCTGCGAGGCAGAGCAGATGTTCAAAATCCGCAATGCCAAGGAGCGCCCGCTCGACGACGTCGGCGAAATGCTGCTTGAAGCAGACCCCATTTACGGGCCTGCTCCCTCGTTCGACCGCGAGCGCCAGGTACGCAAGCACATCGGCGACTACACCATGTTTCTGGCTGGCATGTTCCCTGAGAGCATCAACCACTTCCGTCTGCGGCGGCAGCGGCTGGAGAACTTCGTCGACTTCATCAAGGCCGGCAAGGAAAGCTACTTCATCGTCTCGAAATTCGACCAGTTCGAATACGCACGGCTGGCGCCGCTGTTCGGCAAGCTGTCACTAGAGTTCGAGTCGTGCGTCTACGGATTGAACCTGGTAAAAGGCGATCTCGACGAGATGCAGCACCCCATCACCCGCCAGGCCAGGCACATTGTCATGTAGGTATGTCGGTTTCACAGCAAATGCCGCCGTACCGCCGCCTTGAAGGGGCACGGCTTCAGCCGTGCCGTTAGCGGCATAAGTGAAGTCGGGCTTTAGCCCCTGCGGGTAATCGGTTTACACCTATCCTGGAATTGCTCGACGTAGCGAATAGCGTGCCTGATTCACGGCTCGAGTCTGTCTTCCGCGAGACTCTCCAACAAGCCTGCGTTGATACTCGTAGAAGAGTATCTCTCCCCATCTTTCCACGAGAGACTCCTCAACCAATCAGTTTGCTTCCCAACCTTCTCGACTAATCGATCATACTTGATGAGATACCAATCGTCTCCGTGCGGAAACGCGATCCAGATGTCTTTTCCGTCATACTTATGGTCGATCGTCAGTCTCGACTTCAACTGCACTTCCAATGTAGTCGTCTGGTTTATGTGAAAAGCGAGAAAATCCGCTCCTTGCCAATCGTCCGCTAATTTGATGCAGTTAAACCCGTAGGCCGCAAGTATTCCGGAGAGCTTTTGGAAGTTAAACAACTCTTTCTGTTTGGCATTAAGACGGTGGTAGTCCACTTTCTCAAAACGGATGGAATTGTCGGTCACGACTTCCTCCCAACCTATACGGACGTGACAACAGCCCGCTCGACTTAGCGGGTCTGCCCTGCCGCAGTCACGCTTAGCGTCTGAACCACCGCATTCGCTGCGTGCATGCCCTCGCGAATGCAATCTGGAACACCGATGCCGTGGTAGGCGTTGCCCGCCAGTTCCAGGCCCGGGATTTCCTTCACGCGCTTTTCGATTCGACTGACCCTGGCGATATGCCCCGACTCGTATTGCGCCATCGCTCCCCGCCAGCGGTAGACACGCTCGAATATGGGCCGCGCCTCGAGTTTTACGATGTCCTTGAGCTCCGAGCGTACCGTGCCTATGATCTCTTCATCGGTCTGATTCAGCACGGCCTCGTCGCGCGCGCCGCCTAAAAAGCATCGCAGGATTCCCTTGTCCGGCGGGGCGCGGTGGGGAAACTTATTGTGCACAAACGTACACGCCAGCATGCGACGGCCTTCGCTACGGGGCACCAGGAAACCAAAGCCGGGAGGCAGTTGGCTGAGCTGGTCCATGTGATAGCCGAGCGTCACCGTGACCGACGAACTGTAGGTAATGCCGAGCAGGTCATCGGCGAGATCGCGGTCCACCGCCTCCAGCAGCGCTCCCGCGATATTGGCGGGCGTCGCGACAATCACGGCGTCATACAGCTCGCTCCCGCCCATATCGATGGCGACGCGCCAGCGGTCGCCCTCGGGATAAATGCCGCGCACCCTAGTGCGCAGACGAATCGCCGAGTCATCGAGCCGCGCTGCGATGGCGTCGACCAACTGCTGCATACCGTCCTTCAACGAGCTGAACAGCGGCCGCGCCGGCTGTTTGCCAGCCATGGCCCGCATCTTGTTGTGCGCTGCCAGCATGGCCCGGCTCAGGCTGCCATATTTCTCTTCCATCTCGACAAACCGCGGCAGTACGGCGCGCGCGCTCAGCTTGTTGGCGTCGCCCCCGTAAACACCGGAGAGCAGAGGATCGGCGAGCCGGTCCACTACCTCCACGCCAAAATGGCGTTCCACCAACTCGCCTACTGTTTCGTCGTTCTCCATGGGGCGTGGAGGATGCAGCAGCTCTCGTGCCATCCGTACCTTCGTTCCCCACGAAAACAACGGCGACAGTGCGGTGGGAATCAGCTTGGTAGGCACCATGAACATCAGGCCGTCGGGCATCGCGATCAGCCTGCCGTCTACCACAATGTAGGTCTTGCGCTGCGCGTCGTTGGATCCGATCAGCTGGTCGTCAATGCCGAGCTCTTTGCACAGCGTGAGCGCCCAGGGCTTTTCCGTCAGAAAAGAGTCGGGACCTGCTTCGACCAGGCATTCTTCGACTCGGTCGGAATACATCGATCCACCCAGGCGCTGCCCGGCTTCCAGGAGCGTATATCGAAGGTCCGAACCCAGGGCACGGGATTTCTCCAGATGAAAGGCGGCAGTCAGTCCGGAAATTCCTCCGCCGATAATCGCAACCTGCTTCATAAAGGGTTAAGGCAGCTTCTCTGCTGCAACCGGCATTGCAGCAAGTCTAGTCCGCACAATTTCAGCCACGGCGTTCACAAACCTGGGCGAGTCGTTGAGCGACTCGGCGCGGTAAAGCTTCATGCCCCGCTGGGCCGCAAAATCGCGAAACATGACGTCAACGTCATACAGGATTTCGACATGATCGCACACAAATCCGATCGGCTGAACGAACACGCCGGTGTGGCCGTCATCCCGCAGCTTCACGATCGTTTCTTCGACGCTCGGGCCGAGCCACTCTCCGCCTGACATTCCCTGGCTCTGGAAGGCGAAGTTCCATTTCCCGATCTCCGGCACACTCTTCGCAACCAGCGCCGCGGTTTCACGCGCCTGGGCTTCGTAAGGGTCACCTTCGGTGATGGTGCGTCTAGGGACCGAATGAGCGGTGAAAAGCACCGGAACAGCGGAACCATGTTCCGCGCATGCCTTTGGCCACCCGGCGCGCAACTTCTCAGCAAACGCCTCGATCAGCAAGGGGTGATCGTGCCACTCTTCCACGAAGTCAATGGCAATTGGAGCGCGCTCGCCGAACAGCACTTCTTTGTACAGCCCTACGCTGGTGCGCGAATTGTGCGGCGCCAGGCAGACAGCGACGGCTTGTCCCACATTGTCGGACTGCATCTGACGCAACGTGTCGGCGATGAAAGGATGCCAGTTACGCATGCCGACATACGCCGGGATTCCCAATTCCCGCGCTACCGCGTCCGCTTGCTGGCGTGTGATTCTAGTGAGCGGCGAGCTCCCAATCAGCGAATAACGGTGCTGCACCTCGCGCACCACAGCCTCGGACATCGGGCGGCCACGAGAAATGTTCTGCAGGAACGCAGGAATGTCCTCGACCTTCTCGGGACTGCCATGCGCGATCAATAGAACTGCGGTATCACTCACTACGACCTCGCTGCCATGGCCGATGTGCTGAATTCGTGCACGAACTCAGCCAGGTTCTTCACGTTTTCCACGGGGGTGTGCGGCAGAATGCCATGGCCGAGGTTGAAGATGTGCCCTGGCCGACCGTCCGCCAGCCGCAGAATATTCTCCGCGCGTTGTTTGAGTTCGTTCCAAGAGGCAAACAACGTCACCGGATCCAGGTTCCCCTGCACCGCATGGTTGTGCCCGACGGTCCGCCATCCCTCGTCAAGCGGCACGCGCCAATCCAACCCAATCACCTCGGCGCCAGTCTCCGACATCGACGGCAGCAACGTGGTGCTGTCCGTGCCGAAGTAGATGACGGGAACGGCGGTTTCTTTTTGCAGCCGATTCACCAATCGCGTGGTGGGTTCCAGTGCATAACGGCGATAGTCCTCAACGCTCAAGCAACCCACCCAGCTATCGAAGATCTGGATCACGTCAGCTCCGAAGCGCACCTGTTCGGCGGAGTACTCTGCCAGCACCTCGACCAGCTTGTTGACCAGTTCCTCCCACACCGCAGGAGAGTTGTACATCAGTTTCTTAACTTCGACATAATGCCGTGAACCGCCGCCTTCAACCATGTAGCTAGCCAGGGTAAACGGTGCTCCGCAGAATCCAATCACGGGCAGCTTGGTCCCGAAGTGGCTGACCACCTTGCCGACGGCTTCAGCGACATATCCCAAATCCGACGCGCGATCAGTACGAAGCGCCTTTACGTCTGCCGCGGTCCGAACTGGCGTCTCAATCACTGGGCCTTCGCCGGAGGAAAAGTGGAACGGCGTTCCCATCACTTCCAGCGGCAGCAGCAGGTCGGCAAAGATGATTGCGGCATCCACCCCCAGGTATTCGGCGGCCGTAATGGTCACCTCCGCCGCGACCTCTGGCTTTTTGCAGATTTCTACCAGGGAATACTGCTTGCGGACGTCGCGATATTCCTTCATGTAGCGGCCGGCCTGGCGCATGAACCAGACTGGTGTCGTGGGCACAGGCAACCCCTTGCAGGCCCGTACAAAGAGGGAATCGGGAGCGGACATAAAGATTTACTCTAACATTCCGCCTCACATCGCCGTGTGATGCCAATCACAGGGTGGGATAGGCGCCGAGGGCGCCGAGGGAAGTTCTTCACCACGGAGAACACGGAGGACACGGAGTTGGTCTCTTTTCTTTCTCTTCTCCGTGTCCTCCGTGTTCTCCGTGGTGAACAACCGTTGTCCTCTGCGATGTGTCGCGCGTCACTTCGCATTCCCCCGTCGGGTTTCTATAATCACCCGTTGGATCGTGTCATGAATCCCGCCGAACCCAGGCCCGCCATTAACCCGTGGATCGTGACCGCCGCCGTCATGCTGGCGACGTTCATGGAGATCCTCGACACCACAGTCGTGAATGTGGCCGTCCCGCACATCGCGGGCAACATGGGCGCGACCGTCGAAGAGGGCACGTGGGTCGTGACCTCATACCTCGTATCCAACGCCATCATCCTGCCCATGTCGGGCTGGCTCGCCAACCGCTTCGGACGCCGCCGCATCCTTCTCACCTGTGTTGTTGGATTCACCCTCACCTCGCTGCTGTGCGGCCTGGCCACCAGCATCGAAGCGTTGATTTTCTTCCGGGTACTGCAGGGCCTGACCGGCGGCGGACTCCAGCCCCTGGCCCAGGCGGTCCTGCTGGAAACGTTCCCTCCCAAGCAACACGGCACCGCGATGGCGGCCTTTGGGCTTGGAATCATCCTGGCGCCCATCCTCGGTCCTACCCTCGGCGGCTGGATCACCGACAACTACACCTGGCGCTGGATCTTTTACCTCAACCTTCCCGTCGGCATCGTTTCCGTGCTGATGATCAGCGCCTTCGTGCGCGACCCGCATTACATCGGCAAACACAAGACCGGTGGGGTTGACCTGTGGGGTATCGGCTTTCTCGCCCTCGGTTTTGGCATGTTGCAGGTGGTGCTCGACACCGGACAGCGCAAAGACTGGTTCGGCAGTACGCAGATCCGCATCTGGACCGCGCTGTGCGTCTTCGGCTTGGTCGCGCTGGTGGTGCGCGAGCTGACTGCCAAACATCCCATCGTGGACCTGCGCGTCCTCAAGGACCGGACGTTCGCCACCGGCACCTTCCTCATGACGATCCTTGGCTTTGTGCTTTACGCCAGCCTGCTGCTGCTGCCGATCTTCCTGCAAACCCTTCTCGGCTATCCCGCTTTGCAATCCGGGCTGGCGCTCTCGCCCCGGGGCATCGGGTCGCTGATTATGATGCCGATCACCGGGCAGCTGACCAATCGCTACGATCCGCGCAAGCTCCTCGCCGTCGGTCTGGTCGTGGGCGGCTGGACCATGATCAGCTTGTCGCACCTGAACCTCAACGCAGGCTATTGGGACATCTTCTGGCCGCAGGTTATCCAGGGCGGCGCGCTGGCCTTCCTGTTCATTCCACTGATGGCCACCAGCATGTCCGGAATCGCGAGAGAAAAGATGGGCAACGCCACCAGTATCTACAACCTGATGCGCAATCTCGGCGGCAGCTTCGGCATCGCTACCATGACGACATTTCTCGCCCGTCGCGGTCAGGTGCACCAGAACCAGCTCATCACACACGTCACGCCATATGATCACGGGACGCAGATGATGTTCCGCGGCATGCAGAGCTGGTTCCAACTGCACGGTTCGAACTCCGTGGAAGCCGCCCGCAAGTCGCTGGGTGCGATCTACGGCATGGTTCAACAGCAGGCGGCCCTGTTGTCGTTCGTCGAGGCGTTCTGGATCATGGGTGTGATCTTCTTCTGCATGCTGCCGTTGCTCCTGCTGCTGCGCAACGCCCGCGATCTGCATCCGCACGAAAAGAAGCCCGCTGGCGCGAACCAGAGCGGCAAGCAAACTGAGCCTGCCGCCTCCGAACCCGAGCTGATCGGCGCTTTCCACTAGCGGACGGTCGGGTGGCGAAGTTTACTTGTGAGATCGCGATTTCACAACACTTATGTGCGCCGACCGCAATTCAGCAACTTCCCGTTAGCCCAGCACTCGCAACCATGGCTGCTGCAAATACTGCTTGCGCTGCGGCGGTCTGCGTACGTCATTTGTAACTTTTCGGTGATTCCGGTAGCGCTAGTCTGGCCCACGGCTCACTGAAGGACTAGTTACCCGGACTCCGATCAGGGCTAAATGACCTTGCATCATTCACTTGCGGAGTCACTTCCGAATCACCTCTGTCCCACCCTAAAACCACCACGCGTGCATTGAGCATTTTTCGCCTCCGTAGGAAAGTGGGCTCGTTCAGCAAAGGAGCCACGGCTCCAAGGAGGATGAAATGAAACGCACAGCTTACTTGATCGCAGCATTGGCGGCGCTGTTACTGATGGCATTGGTTCCCGCGTACGCCCAGAAGACTTCGGCGACGGTCAACATTCCGTTCGCTTTCACGGTTGACGATGTCCGCATGCCGGCCGGCGATTACCGTATCACCTCGCCGAGCGAGAAGGTGCTCAGCATCCAGCGGGTGGGAGGCTCAGAAGTGAAGGTCACCCTGACCACCAGCGGATCTGCCGCCCGGACCACTGGGCCAGTCAAGCTGGTGTTCCATCGCTATGGCAACGCCTACTTCGTGGCCGCGGCGTGGATGCCGAACTCCGATCACGCCCAGGAGTTCTTCGCTTCGGCGAATGAGATTCAAGTGGCCCGTAACGGGGGACAGGACGTGGTGGAACTGGCCCTGCTTACCGCGAAGTGAAGCGGAGCGCTATTTCACACGGAAGCCCGGAGCAATCCGGGCCTTTTTCTTGAGCGGAGGTTTGGCTAGCGGTATTCGAGATCCAGCGAGTAGAGTTCGTCAATGCCGCGGTCGCGCAGCACCAGGATGCGGTCGTCCGGAGTCAGTGCAAACCACTCGCCGCTGAAGATCGGAACCGTTGTATCGATGGTGGAGAAATCTGGCGCAGCTTCTGCCGGACCGTCCGGTACTCGGAACTTCCAGAGCGGGCCGTGGAATACGTAAAGATATCGGCTGTCATGCGACCAGCTTGGCCAATTGCCACCGCCCTCTCCCGGCAGCGGCACTTGCTTCCAGCGGGCATTCTCGAAGCTGTACAGGAACACTTTTGTCTGGTCGTCGGAAAGCGCCACGATGTAACGTCCATCGGGCGACCAGCGCGGACTAAATATGTGCTGGGAGGCGGGTATGATGCTGGACTGCTTAGTGTCCAAGTCCAGAATTCTGATCTCTGTTGCTGCCCCGCCACTAATAGACGCGCCGCCGTAAGCAATCGACTTGCCGTCGGGCGACCAGGTCGGGTCCGCCGGTTGAGAGTCTCCTCCCAGCAGCAACATGGGGGTGCCGCCCGTGGCTGGGATCAGATAGATTTTTCTGTTTTCTCCCCACTCAGTAAAGGCAATCAGATGTCCGTAGGGAGACCACTTTGGATTGAGGACTGGCCCCATCGGAGGAAACGTAAGTTGCAGGCGCTCGCTGCCGTCGATACGGCTGCGCCAGAGTACGTTCTGGGGATATGAAACGTAGGTGACCCACTGCCCGTCACGAGAGAAGTCCACGAAGCCAGCAGAGATACCGTTGAGATAGGGGCGAAATTCACGTGACGCCGTGTCGTAGACTGCCAGTTCGCCCCGCCGAGCCTTCCCCAGAACAAAAATCTGCTTGCCATCTTTGCTAAACGTCGGAGTCGAGAACGAAGTTGAGCCGTGGGTCAGTTGTACAGGTGGCGAAACCCTCGGGTGGTCTGCCAGTCCAGACTCGGTGAAGGCCCATAGGTTGTCCCCATCCGTGTCTGTGATTACAAAAGCGTAGGTTCTGCCGTCGGCGCTCCAATGCCCACAGCACATCGGTTGCTCAAGTTGGGGCAGGAAGCGATGCAGTTCGGTGCCGTCAGTATGGGCCTCCCAAATCCGGCCGCCCGACATGACGCGAATCCTTTTGCCATCCGGAGAGACGCTGAAGTCGTAGGTGGCGTTAGGAACTGCCATCAGCGGGTGCTCTTTGCCGCTTTCGAGGTCGGCAATCAATAACTGCCGGAGGTCGGACGATTGGTTGTAAATTAATCGTTTGGTGCCAGGCACTAATGCCGCGAAAGCGACTACCAGGTCGTCAATTCTCTGCTGCGGACCATTCGGCAACGAGGCGAGCCAGGCTGGATTGTCAAAGTTTGTCGCCAAGTCGAATAACAACAGTTCAGAGCCATCGGCGGAGATGTCGGCAATCCACGGGTTGCGAACGGAGGGGATGTCGAGGTAGGAGGCTTCGCCCCCTTTGGGCGAGATTTGGGCGACGTTCAGCCCGTCCTTTCTGATTTCGTTGAAATAAATACGACTCCCGTCAGTAACAACTCGAAAGCTGAGTGCGGACGATTTCTGATGACCGGTTCGGGTGAGTTGGTGAATGCCCGAGACCACGAGCGTGCGCGGACGTGCATACCAGTACAGCGCGCCAACGGCGATCGCCAAGACGAGCATGATGACGGCGGCGGCGATTGTCCGGCGGCGGGAGTTGCGTGCCACAAGCTGTTTCGCGTGATCAGAACCTTCAGGCGGCACGGCTGGATCGTTCACTGGCTCAACAGGCGGTGCGACGTCATTCGCAAGGGCTTCGACTTGGGCGATGAACCGGTATCCCTTCTTCGGCAGCGTCTCGATGTAGCGCGGTGCGTCGGGATTGTCGTCGAGCGTTTGGCGCAGCTTCTTGATGGCGGTGTTGAGGCTGTGCTCGAAATCGACGAAGGTATCCTGCGGCCACAGGCGCTTGCAAATTTCCTCGCGAGTGACGAGTTCTCCAGGACGCTCCAATAGAATGCACAGAACGTCGATAGGCTGGCCGTGCAGGTTCAGCTTCTGGCCGAGCTTAAAGAGTTCGCCGGATTGAGGGTCGAGCTCAAAGGGCCCGAATCGGACTCGACTGCGAGTGAGGACACTCATGACACACCCTCGCCTCAGCCACCACAGCGCGGCACGACGGGCATTGTCTGTGACCCAATACCTAACGAGTGTGAGATGTCGGCTCTAACGTCAAGCCTCCGACCCGTATCCAGGCTCGCGGTTCACAGGGCGGATGACCCGCACCTCAAAAGTCAGCGATCCAGCGATAGCTGTTGATTATCAGGCCATTTCAAAATCGCCGCCGTCCGCCTCGTCCCTATCGGTTACTTTCGTTTTCCCATCCTCCCGATTCTTCTGGAAGCGCACGTTTGCCCCCCTATACAACGGACTCGTGGGCCACAGCATAAGTGTGCCCACCCGTCGGTGCTCAGTGCGCTATCGCAGATCGCTCTTAGACAACCATCACGGCACCCCAGAGACCCGCCCCCGCGCCTCAAAAAGCATCCGCTAAGTCCTACGGGCAGATATGGATACGTATAAACCACCTATTTTCAATCGCTTAGCAACAATTTCCGCTCAAATCATTGATTCTAAACAAACGTGAAACGGCAATTTTCACATTATCGGACATAATTCGCTGATCCAACCG